>Ga0207422_1002670_pt1 | contig 22283 bp, 9 predicted proteins | sample MarCyaLeptolynsp_FD_187757 | JGI IMG/M metagenome (GOLD analysis project Ga0207422, IMG submission 187757) | Marine cyanobacterial communities from Panama - species 1 Leptolyngbya sp. (SPAdes) | ecosystem: Environmental > Aquatic > Marine > Unclassified | place: Panama: Panama City | collected... | reverse complement strand
TTATTTCTGATCAACTGTTTTTTGAGTTCGTCATCTTCTTTATAGGTGACTTCAACATAATTATCAGACGACTGAATACAAATGAGATCATTCAATAGGAGCTTCAGGCTTTCGTAATTACCGATTCCCTTAATCTCAATTTTCTGATCCTCGAGTCTTTTCTCTTTATACTTACCAAAAGACCATCGGCCAATAGCTACAATTGGAAAGATGGTAAGAATACCCGGCAGGTAAATGGCTGTAGCAAAATAGTCAATGGTATAAGCGTTGGGATGTTGCTCCATCACGATGTAGTAGTAAACAGATCTTGTGATAATAAAACCCAAAACAACCAACACAAGAACCTGTAGCAACTCACTACCTAAATACCAGTTGCCTTTACTCCTCTTGAAAAGCCAGTACTGAAACGGAAGTGTTAGCAAGTAGCAAAAAGAAGTAAAGATTCCGTACAAAGGCATATAGAGCAATTTCTCCCTCGGACCAAATTCATTCACATCCAGGGGCTCTGTAAAATAAAGGAATACAAATACCCAAACAGCAATGCCAAGTGCCACGAAGAGATGGTGTTTCAAAGATGGGTCAAAGGGGTACTTTCTTCTCAATGCTGAAATGTCACTTTATCACAATATTATCTCTTCTAAGGGAACAAATGTTCGAAGTGAGGTTTTTTTTCCGGCCTCATGCAACCCTAAACACTGATTCTAATCTATTAGTTACTAAAAAGTAGAACATATTGAGAATCTCTCCGTATATTTGTTCTACAATCTAGTAACATACATTATGAAGGAGACAAAACTAGGAGACTTCGAAGAGACCATTCTTTTGCTTGTAGGCATACTTGACAAGGAGGCTTATGCCTTCAAAATTTCTGAAGAATTCGAAGCACAAACAGAACGAGCGGTATCCATTGGCGCAGTCCATTCAACCTTAAACAGGTTAGCAGAGAAGGGATTTCTTACCTCAGAGATGGGTGCCTCTACCGCGGAGCGAGGCGGTAGAAGGAAAAGAATCTACACAATAACAGCTGCTGGTCAAAGAGCACTGAAAGAATCTAGGGATTTCAAGGTTTCTCTGTGGAATCAGTATCCATCTTTAGCAGGTGGCAATCTAAACTTCAACTTCTAATGCCCGAAATGAACCCAGTCTCACCACCCAAATTGGCTGAAAAGCTATTGCTATTGTTTTTGAAAGAAGACTTAGCAGAGGAAGTATTGGGTGACTTGGATGAGAAGTTCTATGCACAAACTCAAAAACATTCAGGCTCAAAAGCCAAAAGAAACTACTGGTATCAGGTTTTCAACTATATGAGACCTTTTGCTTTCAAATTTTTCCGGTCAAAATACTCAAATAAAACAGCTATGATTCAGCACAACTTCAAGGTCAGTTTCAGACAAATGCTTAGAAACAAGGCATTTTCTATTATCAATATAGGAGGCTTAGCCATGGGCATGGTGGTAGCCATGTTAATCGGTCTTTGGGTTCAGGATGAACTCAACTACAACAAATACCATAGCCATTATAAGCATATCGTTCACGTACTCAGACATGAAGATGACGGATTGGGCGGTAAAGAAACCAACTCATCCATGACGACTGGACTGGGAGCCTTAATTAAGGATAAGTTCCCTGATATGGTCGATGAGGTGGTTATGGTAAGAGCCAGAACTCAAAATAGGGTAATCTCTTATGGCCAAAATAAGTTTAGGGAGACAGGCATGTATGCTCAAGAAGGAGCTCCTGGTTTATGGAGTCTTGAAATGCTTAGAGGCACTCAAAACGGATTGAAGGAACTTGAATCCATCCTGCTTTCTGAATCATTATCACAGAAGCTCTTTGGTGATGAAAATCCTATAAACAAAACCATTAAGATCAATGCTGGTGCAGAAAGATTGGTTACCGGAGTATATAAAGACATACCGAATAATTCAAAAATCAACAATGCAGCTTTTATCCTGAGGCTTGAAACGCTTCTTGGGCAGGAATATATGAACACATGGAGCAACCACAATGTGGATGTTTACCTAAAGCTGAATCCTGAGATTGATGTTGCAAACCTCACGACACTTCTCAATGAAGCAGCCAAGCCCAACTACAACGATTATGCAAGAGAAACCAATCATGAGCTATTCCTCCACCCGATGAAGGACTGGCACTTAAAATCAGCATTCAAGGAAGGGAAACAGGTTACCAGTAGCGAAATGCAATTTGTATGGTTATACGGAGCCATTGGTATGTTCGCCATTGTCCTCGCCTGTATCAATTTTATGAATCTCAGTACTGCAAGGTCAGAAAAGCGTGCCAAGGAAGTTGGTATCAAAAAGACTTTAGGTTCTCTTAGAAAGCAGCTTGTCTTCCAGTTCTATACAGAATCTCTTATGTATAGTCTGTTTGCCTATCTGGTGTCTTTGGCACTTCTACACCTCTTACTACCCTGGTTCAATGAAACTTCAGGAAAAGAAATTGCCCTACCTTGGAGCAATGCCTCATTCTGGGCGCTCACTGCTGGGTTTACCCTTGTAACAGGACTGTTAGCAGGCACCTACCCCGCTGCTTACCTATCTTCCTTCAAACCAATCAGAGCCATTAAAGGAGCCATAAGTCCGGGTAAAAGTGTCTTTAACCTGAGACGTGTACTCGTAGTCTTTCAATTCACTATTTCTATTGCGTTGATCATTGGCACCATCACCGTGAACAGGCAAATACAAATGGCTAAAAGTTTACCGGTGGGATATACACCCAAAGGTATGCTCTCGATAGACCCTGCCACCCCAAATTTTTATGAGAAAAAAGAGACTTTAAGAACAGAAATGTTGAATACCGGCATGGCCGTAGCGGTTGGTTCAGCGAATTATCCTGTCACAACCACTAAAGGTTGGAACCCAGGTTTTACCTGGGAAGGCATGGACCCAGGCTTCACCAAATCTTTTAATACCATCAGTATTTCCAGAGGTTATGCCGAAGCAGTAGGTATGAAATTCATTGCAGGCAGAGATTTTGACGAGTCGCTGGCAACCGACAAAAACGCTATCCTGATCAATAGATCTGCTATGGAAGAAATGCAACTGGAAAACCCAGTGGGAACCGTAGTGCGCTACAATCCAAATTGGGCTGACCCAAGGAATTACACGATCATCGGTGTTGTAGAAGACATGATTAAGGGTTCTCCTTTTGAGCCAACCTTTCTTTCTGTAATGTTCCTTGAACAAGAGTCAACAAGCTCGCTATACATTAGACTAAACCCTGACATCAGTGCAAGCGAGTCAATTCCTGTCTTAGAAAAGGTATTTACTGAAATTTTCCCTGAAGCACCATTCGACTATAGTTTTGCAGAAGATGACTATAACGAAAAGTTCAAGGCCGAGGAGCAAATCAGCAGCCTCGCCAGCTTTTTTAGCATACTTGCCATATTCATTAGTGCTCTGGGCTTGTTTGGATTGGCCGCCTATATCGCTGAACAGCGTACCAAAGAAATCGGAATTCGTAAGGTTCTAGGAGCTTCTGTTCTCAATCTCTGGAAGTTACTGTCTAAAGACTTTGCCATTTTGGTCATCATCTCCTGTATCATAGCCATTCCCATCTCCTATACAGTTTTAGAGGGCTGGCTGGCCGGATATGAAATACAAACAGCTCTGGAATGGTGGTTTTTTGCCTTGGGTGGATTTGGTGGTTTCCTGATCACCATCATCATTGTGAGCTATCAAACCATTAAGGCAGCGCTCATGAATCCAGTCAAGTCATTGAGAACAGAATAAATCAAAAACACCTAAAAAGACTTTCTGACTTTCCCATTTGGGTTGTCCTTCATGAATAGGCCAAAAGACAATATCTACCCTCCCAGACTTGCTCTAAAGCTATTGCGCAACGTGCTGAAGGACGAATTGGCCGAAGAGGTGGAAGGAGACTTAGAAGAACAATTCTTTGGGAGAGTCGAGCGAGATTCGGTAAGAAAAGCAAAAAGGAATTACTGGGTTCAAGTCATAAATTATTTGAGACCCTTTGCATTAAAAAAGATCAATACACCCCAATTCTTTGGGACAAAAAACAACGCTATGTTCAAGCATAATCTACTGGTTAGTTATAGAAACCTACTCAAAAACAAGGCCTACTCTATCATTAATATCGGAGGTCTGGCTGCAGGAATGACCGTAGCCTTATTAATAGGCCTTTGGATCAACGATGAGCTCTCCTATAACAAATATCACGACAAGTTCGATCGCATTGTGCAGGTAATGCACCAAAGAGAGCGGAACAATGGTGAGATAATGACCAATACTTCTCAAGTGAGCCAGTTGGGACCTCATTTAAAGGAAAACTATCCCCATTTCTTTGAGAGAGTAGTACTTATGCCTTGGAGAACAGAAGAGGTACTCCTCTCCGTAGATCGCAATAACTTCAATCAAACGGGCAGGTATATGCAAGTGGACGGGCCTGAGCTTCTAGGACTCAAAATGATATTAGGTTCCAGACAGGGTTTAGAGGATATGAACTCAATCATGCTCAGCGAAAGTCTGTCAAAGAAACTCTTCGGTGACACTGATCCTATGGGGCAGCTCGTGAAGCTTAGGGCCATGCAAGACTTAATCGTTACAGGTGTTTATGAGGACATTCCCAAGAATTCAGTTTTTAAAGACGCACATTTCGTAGCACCTCTCAGAATATTTTATAACAACGATCCGGAATTCTTCAAATGGGATAACTATAATATGGCTGTCTTTGGAGAGTTAAAAACCGGTGTCGATCATCAGACTGTGTCTAAAGCCATAGAAGAGACTATGTTTCCTCATATGGCTGGCAAAAGCAAACCTCGTGCTTTCGTCATGCCAATGAAAGATTGGCACCTCAATGCCTATTTTGACAACGGTATTCGAAAGACAAGTCCAAGATTAAGGTTTATCTGGATCTACACCACAATTGGGGTTTTCGTATTACTTCTGGCTTGTACCAACTTTATGAGCTTGAGCACCGCTCGCTCTCAAAAGCGCATGCGGGAAGTTGGAGTAAGAAAGGCCATAGGTTCTATGCGATCGCAGCTGATGAGGCAGTTTCTTTCAGAGTCATTCCTGTTCGTTGTATTCGCCTTTGGTCTCTCCTTGATTGCCATTGCAGCTTTACTACCATGGTTTAATGGAATAGCAGAAAAAAGCATACTGCTCCCCTTCTCACAACCCTCTTTCTGGATCTACGGCTTTGTCTTTATTTTGGCAACGGCCTTCTTAGCCGGGGCCTACCCTGCCTTCTATCTTTCCTCATTTCGACCTATCCAGGCACTACGTGGAACCGTCAAATTTGGCAATGGAGGAAAAAGATTTCGACAAGTTCTGGTGATTTTTCAATTTGCCATTAGCATAGCACTCATTATAGGGACAATCACCATTCACAACCAAACGCAGTTTGCCAAAAATAGACCCGTTGGTTATGCTCAGGAAGGGTTAATTACACTGAGAGCACAAAACCAGGAATATGTAGGAATCTTTGAGACCTTACAGACCGAACTCAAAAAGACTGGAGTCGTTGATGAAATCGCTCAGGCCAGTTATCCATTGACCAATACCCTGGGTCAAAACCAAGGATTCGATTGGACTGGAGCGCCAGAAGAAAGAGAATTCTCTTTCAACACCGTTTTTGTGAGACCTGAGTATGGCAAAACAGTCGGTTGGAAAATTCTTCAAGGCAGGGACTTTAACAGAGAACTTGCTTCGGACATGACTAACGGGGTAATCATCAGCGAATCTGCAGCCAGGATCATGAACCTCGAAAACCCTGTTGGTAAAAAGCTGAGACGAAAGGATGGTTTTAACGGTAAGAACGAATACACCATTGTAGGTCTCGCTTCTGATATGATTAAGGAATCGCCCTTCGAGCCCCCTATGCCGGCATTTATATTTCCCATTGATGCCGACCTCAGGTTCTTACTTATCAGGGTAAACCCAAGTGTAAGCCTTTCTGCTGCCATACCCAAAATTGAGAACACCTGGAGAACTTTGGCCCCTACTCACCCCTTCCAATATAGTTTCGTAGATGATCAGTATGCCTTAAAATTCAAAGAAGAGGAAAGGATCAGTAGTTTGGTGACTTTCTTTAGTATGCTTGCTATCCTTATCAGTGTATTGGGACTATATGGCTTAGCTTCTTTCGTGGCAGAACAACGTACAAAAGAGGTGGGCATTAGAAAGATACTCGGGGCAACTTTAGTAAACCTTTGGAAACTCTTGACTGGCGACTTTGCGACACTCATTGTCATTGCATCAGCCATCGCTGTCCCAATTTCCTATACCTCACTAAGTAAATGGCTGGACTCCTATCAATACAGTATTGACTTAGAATGGTGGATTTTCGCCATCGCGATTGTCTCAACACTCATCGTGACTCTGCTCATTGTCAGTATTCAAACCATAAAAGCAGCTACTTCCAATCCCGTCACGGCATTAAGAGCTGAATAAACGGTCTCCACTCAATATTGAAGGATAGCACAAAACATATCGACCCTCCCGTGCTGGCGCAGCGAGCACTCACCTTCTTTTTAAAGGGTGAGTTGAAAGAAGAAGTATTGGGAGACCTAGAGGAGAAATTCTATGCAACGCTAGAAAAAAAGGGCTTAAAAGCTGCCAGGAAGAACTATTGGTATCAAGTCCTTAAGTACCTCAGACCATTTGCCATCAAAAAAACAAGGATCAAAATATTCAAAACAAGTACTATGCAAAGACACTATTTGAAAGTTTCCTGGAGGAACTTACTTCGCGACAAGGCATTCTCGAGCATCAAAATTGGCGGATTTGCTATTGGGATCGCTGCGTGCATTCTTATCGCCTTATACATTAATAATGAGCTTAGCTATGACAATCACTATGAGAACGGTGATCGAATTTTCAGGTTGGCCAACAACTATCAGGGGGAAGAATATTCAGAGATGTGGGCCAATCAACATGGTCCATTTAAACCAATCCTTGAAGATTATATACCTGAAATAGAATTAGTGAGTAGAGTTGTACTTTGGAAATGGGGCAATGTTGGTGAGAACCATATGCGACCGATAAACTCCCAGAACAACATCTATGAAGCAGGTTTCTTTTATTCCGACCCTGAATTACTCCAGATTTTAGAAATACCGATGATCTACGGAGATCAGAAGGAAGCTTTAAATAGCCCAAACACCATAGTAATCACTAAAAGTAAAGCCGATAAATACTTCCCCAATCAGAATCCTGTGGGTCAACAAGTCGTCTTGAACGATCTAAATGAGGATACCTATACCATTGGAGGTGTAATAGAAGATTTTCCTCAAACGTCTCACTTACAGGGAGATTTTATAATGACTTTGAAAGGCAGGAACTCTGGACCGGGTTCCGATGACTGGTGCTGTACAAACTATCACTTCTATACCAGACTCACGGCCGGGGCAGACAAGTCAGCAGTAGAAGACAAGCTTGTGAAAACCAGAGATACCTACGTAATAGATAAACTTAGGGAAAGAGGCCAAACAGGTTTGGAAGCGCTTCAGGCCAACCAATCGTATTACTTGCAACCCGTCCAAAACATATACCTAAACCAAGAGAACGTAGCAGACAATCAGCAGCATGGTTTTCATGATGTTATATGGATTTTTGGAGGTATTGCACTGACTATTCTTTTATTGGCCGCTTTGAATTTCATCAATTTATCTACCGCCAAATCGATTAAAAGGGCCAAGGAAGTGGGCCTCAGAAAGGTGGTAGGATCGCAGCGTTCGGGTTTGATTGCACAACACTTAACAGAATCCTCATTCTATAGTGTACTATCCGTGATTTTGGGAACACTAATAGCATCTCTTCTACTTCCAACATTCAATTCGGTTTCGTCAAACTCACTCACCATGCCATGGACTAGTGTGTGGTTTACGCCCTTACTTTTAGCTGCCGCACTTGCGATTGGGTTTTTATCTGGCATATACCCTGCTTTTTACCTCTCCAGCTTCAACCCTATTGAGGTCTTAAAAGGGAAAGCCAGTAGCGGAGTCAAAACTTCTTTTTTCAGAAATGTGATGGTTGTCTTTCAATTTACAGTTACTGTAATTCTGATTATAGGCGCCCTTGTCATACAACGGCAATTCGACCATTATATGACCAAGTCTCTGGGTTACGAAAAAGATCAGGTGATTAACCTGCTCGGACTGAACAGCCTGGCAGCCAATGAAAGAGAGGTACTTAAAGATGAGCTTCTTAGACTCAATACCATTGAGCGGGCCAGTCTTACAGACTACCTGCCAGTATCCGGTAGCCGAATGACCAATTTCGGGTTTGAAGTTGTAGAACGTAAGGGACTCAATGAGGGCTTCGAAGCTGCCCGATGGACAGTAGACGAGGATTACCTTTCGACACTGAGTATGGAGCTTATCGCAGGAAGAGATTTTAGCAGGGATTTCAATGAAGAAAACTCCATTATAATCAATGAAACTATGGCTCGTTTCTTCGGACTTGAAGATCCATTGGGCACTCCATTGGTTGATATGTTCGATGCCCAGTACAATGTTATTGGAGTCGTCAAAGATTTCCATTTCGAAAGCCTGGCAAGCGAAATCAGGCCTCTTGCCATGGTCAATGGAAGGGGCAGAGAAACGCTCTCCCTGAAAACCAGATCAGACGATATGGACGCTACGCTGGCGGGGATCAATACCATATGGGAGAAGGTCAAACCCGATCAGCCGATTCGCTACAGCTTTATGGACCAGCGTTTTGAACAGATGTATGAGGGCTTCACAAAAGCCAAAACACTTCTTTTCATGTTCAGCGTTCTATCTGTAATCATTGCCTGTCTGGGACTTTTTGCACTATCGGCCTATTCCGTTGAACAAAGAATCAAGGAAGTCAGCATCCGAAAAGTACTGGGAGCCAGCGCACAAAGAATCTTTAAGTTACTGGCTTCAGACTTCATCAAATTGATCGGAATAGCCATTCTCATCGCCATTCCTATTGGTTGGCAAATCATGGATGGCCTACTCTCTGATATGGCAAACCGCATTGAACTTTCCTGGTCCATCTTTGCGATAGCCGCTGTATTAGCGCTGGTAATCGCCATTACCACAGTGAGCTTTGAATCAGTAAAAGCCGCACTTATAAACCCTGCAAAGCGATTGAGGTCTGAATGAACTCATCAAAAAAACATATCGAACCGCCTCGTCTTGCCCAGAAGCTATTGCTTTGGTTTCTGAAAGAAGAACTGGGCGAAGAAGTCCTGGGCGACTTAGATGAGAAGTTCTTCCAAACCTTGGCAAGACATTCTAAGTCCAAAGCCAAACGCAACTATTGGTTTCAAATACTGAATTATCTCAGGCCATTTGCCTTCAAAAAGTACCGGTCAAATCACTCAAATTCAACAGCTATGTTTAGACACAATATCCTTATCTCATTTAGAAGTTTTTCTCGTTACAAGAGCACCTTTTTAATCAACCTTTTGGGGCTTGCCACAGGTCTGGCGAGTGCACTACTGATTTATCTATGGGTGAATGATGAGGTAAACACAGACAGATTTCATGAAATAGATAGTGATAAACATGTTCAGGTTATTCACACCTACCCTACCTCTGGGACCTACCACACGGAAACAGATGGATCTACACCAAACCCCTTATTTGAAAGACTCCCGAAAGATTTACCTGAAATCGAATACTCTTTCCCTGTTCAAGCCAATCACGCTTATAAAGGTGTACTTTCATTTGGCGACAATAAAGCCAGAGGCCAATACCAGTTCATTGGCAAAGGTTATTTCAATGTGTTTCCAGGAGATTTCATGCATGGCAACAAGCATGAGATACTATCAGACAAGGGAGAAGTAGCCATTTCAGAGCGACTGGCCATGAGTCTGTTCGATTCAACGGAAGATGCATTAGGTCAGCTGGTAGAATTCAAAGATGAATTTTATGGAGGCGCCTATCTGGTGACGGGAGTATTTAAAAAGGCCAAAAACAACTCCGCTGACTTCGATATGCTGTTTAGCTATGAGCTATTCAGAACACCAGATATGATGCAGTGGTACAATAGCGGCACCCAAGCACATTTGGTGTTAAAAGAGGGGGTTGACTTGGCTGAGTTCAACGCCAAACTGAAAGGCTATTTGGCAACACTGGCCGAGAATTGGAAAGACATTTTATATGCACAACCTTATTCGGAAAAATACCTCAATGGCAAATATGAACTTGGTGTGCCTGTCTCAGGAAGAATAATTTATGTAAGGCTATTCTCTCTGATTGCCATTGCTATTTTGGTCATTGCCTGTATCAATTATATGAATTTTTCTACTGCGCAAGCAGCTAGAAAAATCAAGGAAATTGGGGTAAAGAAGGCCATTGGTGCTGGTCGAAAAGCGCTCATTTTTCAGTACTTCGGAGAGTCTATTTTCATGGCCTTTTTGGCCCTAATGGTCGCCATAGGTTTCGCATTTCTGCTCCTCCCCCAATTCAATGAAATCACCGGAAAGGTTTTGACATTCACCTTTTCCAGAGATATCATCATTGCAGCTCTATCCATCACCCTGGTTACCGGAATTGTATCAGGAATTTATCCTGCGCTCTTACTTTCAGGTTTCAACCCAGTAATCGCATTGAAAGGAAAGTCCCAGCATGGAGGAAGTAGCATATGGTTACGTAAAGGACTGGTAGTCTTTCAGTTTGCTGTTTCGGTTATCATGATCGCTTCAGTAATCGTGGTGTATAAGCAAGTGGAATTTATCCAGACCACCAACCTAGGTTACGAAAAGGATCACATTATCACTTTTTCTAAAGAAGGAAAACTCAAAACAGATTTCGAACCCTTTCTTTCAGGCTTGAGAAATATCCCTGGAGTGGTGCGTGCATCACAGATGAGCGGTGATTTACCCGGCAATGTATTCTATACACAAGGCCTAAAATGGGAAGGTATGAATGAAGAAGATAAGAGTCTAAGATTCTATAATATTCGAGGTGGTTATGATCTTATCGAACTGCTCGACATAAAGCTTAAAGCAGGACGCACTTTTTCCAAAGATTTTCCAACAGACAAGGAGGCTTATATTTTAAATGAGACTGCAGTTGAGATGATGCAGTTACAAGATCCGATAGGTCAGCAAATTGACAATTTCAACCCTAGAGTCAGCGCCAAGGAAGTGATTGGGGTGGTAGAAAATTTCCACTTTGAGTCCATGCAGGAAAAAGTAAAACCCCTCTTTTTTCAGCTGACTAATATGGGGACCAAATGCATTGTGAAGTTACAAGCGGGAACAGAAAGAGAAACGATAGCCCAAATCGAGGCACTGTATGAAAGTTTTAACGAGGGCTATCCATTTGAATACAAGTTTTTAGACGATGATTATCAAGCCACCTATTCGGCAGAGGAACGCATTACAGTACTCTCTAAATACTTTGCCGGAATAGCAATTGCTATCTCTTTCCTGGGTCTTTTAGCGCTCACCACCTTCAGTACGCAACGAAGATTCAAGGAAATTGCCATACGGAAAGTACTGGGTTCTACCAACACAGCCATTGCCCAGATGCTATCCAAAGAATTCATTTTGTTGGTTTCTACAGCCATACTTATTGCACTACCCATCAGCTATTACTTGATGCAAAACTGGTTGGATGGCTTTGCCTACCGAATAGAATTAAAGTTCCCGTATTTTATAATGGCCGGGACGCTTATGATGGCCATCGCCTGGCTCACTATTATGACTCAGACAGCCAAATCGGCCAAGGTAAACATTACCGAGAGTTTGCGCATCGAATAACTTGGGGCATTGACCCTACGAGGAGTAAAGGCTCGCATCATCATATTTCTCATGAATTCGGTGCCTCACTCCTATTCCATAGTGATCTCATGAATAAAAGCAAAAAGCCCTTCGCTGCTATTAAAAAGTCAAGCCTCTCAATTCAATAAAAGAAAGGGCTGAATTGCAGGTTCATGCAACCTTTGAAAATATTTCTTCTCTTTTTCGTAATATAGTTTCATTTTTATTGTTTCTTACCAAAAAGAGAGTAAATGAAGAAAGTCACTTTAGGAGCCTTCGAAGAGCTCGTCTTACTGACCACAGGAGTACTTCAAGACAACGCATATGGAGTCACCATTAAACTGGAACTTGAGCAACAACTCAACAAAAGCATCAGCCTTGGCGCTCTATATTCAGCCCTACAACGCCTGGAGGAAAAAGGTTGGGTGAATTCTAGAATTGGCGGCATCACAGAAAAGCAAGGAGGCAGGAGAAAACAGTATTTCGACATTACCAAAGAAGGTATGACTGTGCTCGATGAGGCACGAGCTATGCGCAACTCTCTCTTCGATCGTCTTCCCCAGACCAAAATCAACCTGCTCAAATCATGAGTTCAAACCTGAAAAAACCACACCCTCCAAGACTGGGAACGTGGTTACTAGAGAGGTTTTGCTCCTATGACTTCCTTTCTACCGCGCTTTGGGATTTAGAGGAATTGTTCGGTCACAACGTGCGAACAAAAGGCACTTTACGAGCCAAAGCACTCTACATGCTGGAGGTATTTGGAATCATAACTCACCTTTTTTTAAAAGGAAAGAGTCAATACTCAACTAACAAAACAGCCATGTTCAAACATAACATTATTATTTCACTCAGAAGCTTTAAACGATACAAGGGCTCTTTTTCCATTAACCTTTTTGGTCTGGCCACTGGTCTGGCTAGTGCTTTGCTTGTTTATCTATGGGTCAATGACGAGCTGAACATGAACCACTTCAAGGAGAAGGACAGCCATAAGCACTATCAGGTATTTATAAATAATCATTCTGCCAATAGAACTGAAACTCAAGAGAAGATAACCTTTCCGCTGCCCAATGCTTTGGAGCAAGACTTTCCAGAGGTAGAGTATACCATACCTGTTATTCTAAGTCAGTTTTATGAGGGAGTTGTTTCTCATGAAAATCAGTTCTTCAGGGCCGATCCACAATATGTGGGAGATCGCTATTTCGATGTTTTTAGTTGTGAATTTCTCGCTGGAGAAAAAGCCAGCGCATGGTCAGATCAAAACAATGTGGTCATCTCTGAGAGAATGGCATTGGGCTTATTTAGAGATGTTGATCAGGCCATTGGCAAAACAGTATTTTTCAAAAACAAAACGCATAGTGGCAATTACCTTGTTTCCGGTGTTTTTAGGCCAGACAGCAAAGCTTCGTCAAAGTTTGATCTTCTATTGACTTACGACCTTTTCTTATCCAAGCGTACTGATGTGATGAACTGGTGGAATGAAGGTCCTCTAGGACATGTGGTATTGAGTGAAGGAGTTGAACTCGATCAATTCAATGCTAAAATCAAGGACTACTTAAAGACAAAAGTAGAAAGTACACAACAGACTTTGTTCGCCCAGAAATTTTCAGACACCTACCTATACGGTGTATATGAAAATGGGCACCCTACGGAAGGTAGAATTGTTTATGTGAGAATATTCTTACTCATCGCCCTCTTTGTCCTGATTATTGCCTGCATCAATTATGTAAATCTATCGACCGCACAGGCAACCAGGAGAATCAAAGAGATCGGAGTAAAAAAGGCGGTAGGTGCGCAGCGATCCACATTGATTTATCAATATATTGCTGAATCCATATTCATGACCTTTCTTTCACTTGCACTGGCGATAGTCATCATTTTCCTTTTACTGCCTCAGTTCAATGCAATTACTGGGAAACAATTATCTATCCATCTGGACCCCGGCTTAAGCATACCTATTTTGGCAATTACCCTGTTAACCGGGCTTATCTCGAGTATTTACCCGGCCCTCTACCTCTCTGGTTTCAAACCGGTGCTTGCCCTAAAAGGAAAAATGGGAAGGAATTCAGGTGGACGTTGGCTGCATAAAGGGCTGGTCATTTTTCAGTTTGCCGTATCAGTAGTCTTGATTATCTCAGTAACTGTGATCTACCTGCAGATTAATTTCATTCAGACTTCCAATCTGGGCTATGACAATGAACACCTTATTTCATTTGATATGGAGGGTAAATTGGTGGGTAATGCCGAAGCCTTTAACACAGAAGCAAAGAAAATTGCCGGTGTGGTAAATGCTTCACATTTGTGGGGCACACTTCCTGGCAAAGTAAGTTGGCGTTCGAATTTACAATGGAAGGATCAAGATCCTGAGCTGAAAAGCACCGCATTTCATTACATAGATGGCGGTCATGAAATGGCCAAATTACTCGATGTAGAAATCAAGGAAGGTCGGTTTCTCTCTGAAGACATTCCAAGTGACAAAGCCAGCATTGTAATGAACGAGACCGCCATAGCGCTTATTGGTTACAAAGACCCCATAGGTCAAAAATTCTATACTGGGAGGGAAATGTGCACTATAGTTGGTGTAGTAAAGGATTTTCACTTCGAAGGACTACACGAAGAGATTAAGCCCTTCTTTTTCAAGTTGGGCTCTAAAGGAAATACGATTATGGTCAAAATAGCCTCAGAAAACCAAAGCGAAACCTTAGGGAAATTACGGGATTTGTATCATGATTTTAATCCCGGTTACCCCTTCGAATTCACTTTTGTTGATGATAATTATCAGAAGCTATATATCGAAGAAGAGCGAATATCAACACTATCTAAATACTTATCGGCCATTGCCATTACTATTTCTTGTCTGGGGCTTTTAGCGCTCACAGCCTTTAGTACCCAAAGGAGATTCAAAGAAGTTGCCATCAGAAAGGTGCTTGGTTCCAGCAGCGTAAATATCATGAGACTTCTATCCAAAGAATTCATACTTCTGGTACTTTTAGCCATTTTGATAGCCGCACCCATTGGGTTCTACCTTATGCAAAGCTGGCTAGATGGATTTGCCTATCGCATCGAACTACAGCCGATATACTTGGCACTTTCCTGCCTTTTCATGTTAGCTATCGCGTGGCTAACCATTATGAGTCAAGTTGTCAATTCTACTAAAGTAAATGTCACTGAAAGTTTAAGAACGGAAGGTTAGACCAAATAGCAAAAAGCATGAGTTCTTCAAATCAAAAGATCAAGCCACCAAAATTTGCACAATGGTTATTAGAGAGCTTTTGTTCTTATGATTTCTTGTCAACTGCTTTGTGGGACCTCGAAGAACTCTTCCATTATAATGCCAAAACAAAGGGCGTGAGGAAAGCCAGATTTCTCTATATGATAGAGGTATTTGGTGTCATAACACATCTTTTTTTCAAAGGAAACAGTCAATACTCAATTAACAAAACCGCCATGTTCAAACACAATCTCCTAATCGCTTTTAGAAGCTTTAAACGTTTCAAAAGCACCTTCCTTATTAATCTCACAGGTCTTGCCAGTGGCCTTGCCTGTGCCCTTCTCATCTACCTCTGGGTAAATGACGAAGTAGGCATAGATCGCTTTCATGAAAATGATGATCAACTCTATATAGTTCTTCAGCACAATCGTTGGGGTGATGAAGTGGAAACGGATGAGTTCACGCAACGCATGCTCGCAGCTAGCCTGTTAGAAGAATTTCCAGAGATAGAAAAGTCAATTGCTGTGAACGAAGACTGGGCTGAAACTCCTGGCATTGTAAGCTTTGGCGAAAAAAAGTTCAAAGCCAAGGACAATCAGATTGATCCAGATTTCTTCAATATCTTCTCCTACAAGTTAATTAGAGGTAATAAGAATAAGCCCATACCCAATTCAAAATCGGTCTTGATATCCGATGAGCTCGCAACAAAACTATTCGATAAGCCTGAACTGGCAGTTGGTAAGACCATAAACTGGGACCAAGAACGGATGTCAGGAGCGTATCAGATAGTAGGCATCTTCGAAGCACCCAAGCAGTCTTCCAGAAAGTTCGATCTGTTGTTTTCCATGGAGCTTCTTGTTGAAAGATATGCACCCTATAATAATTGGAACAGTAACAACGAAAGAACCTATTTACTCATGAAGAAGGGTACTGATATAGTAGCTTTCAATCAGAAAATCGAGCGCTTTCTAACTACTAAGATGGAAAATGCCAAAAACACTCTCGAGGTTCAAAAGTATAGTGACAGATACCTCTATGGAACATTTACCAATGCACAACAGGCAGGAGGTCGAATCGTATATGTGCGCTTGTTTAGCCTTGTAGCCCTTTTCATCCTTGTGATTGCCAGCATTAATTTCATGAACCTGACCACTGCTAAAGCCAGCAATCGCATGAAAGAAATTGGTGTCAAAAAGGCAATTGGTGTACGTAGGAAAACGATCATGTGGCAATATATGCTTGAGTCTATTGTGCTCTCCTTCATTGCGCTATTAGCAGGTCTGTTTTTAGCATATGCATTCCTCCCACAATTCAACTTGATTACGGGCAAATCTTTGAGCTTATCATTTGAATTGAACCTTGTGGTTTCAGCCCTCTTGATCACACTAGCGACTGGCCTGCTATCTGGCAGTTACCCTGCTCTGTACCTGTCCGGTCTACATCCCGTTGCTATGCTCAAAGGCAAACTTCAATCCACTTTTGGAGACACCTGGTTAAGAAAGGGCTTAGTGGTTTTTCAGTTCGCCATTTCGGCCATTCTTATTACAGCCGTTATGGTAGTTTCCCAGCAGATCAATTACATCCAGTCAAAGAACTTAGGCTTTGACCGCCAGAACCTACTGCGTTTTGATTATGTAGTTGAAGATGGTCCTGGTTATCGTGCGTTTCAAAAGCAACTCGGAGATGTCCCAGGAGTGATGAGCGTTGCAGGGGCTATAGATGATGCGACTGGTATGCATGGGGGTACCAGTTGGGTCAAGTGGCCCGGGAAAGATCCAAATCAAAGGAGCTACTTTGAAATCATTGAAGTAGGCTACGATTTCCTCGAAACAATGGGAATCGAAATGGCCAAAGGAAGAACTTACGAAAAGGGAAGAGACGAGCCTGGTCGTAGCAAAATGATTTTCAATGAAGCAGCCATCAGACTTATGGGCATCGATAACCCAATCGGGAAAGTGGTAGAAGTACAAAACGAAAAGTCAGAAATAATCGGGGTGGTCAAAGACTTTCATTTTCAGTCCATGTACAATGATATACACCCGCTATACATACAACTGACAGACGAGCTGGAATATACGCTGGTCAGACTGGAATCAGGAGCTAATTTTGAGACCCTTGCCAAATTGGAAGATGTCTACGATGAGCAATTAGGCGGAGTACCGTTTGATTTCACATTTATCGATGACGACTTCCAGGCGGTCTACAAATCAGAACTAAGTATATCACAGCTTTCGCGATACTTCGCAGGGGTTGCCATCATCATTTCATGCCTCGGCTTGCTTGGTTTGGCCGCCTTCACAACGGACAAACGCTCCAAGGAAATTGGTATTAGAAAAGTGCTTGGTGCTGGTGCTGCAAATATCATCTACCTCCTATCCACCGACTTTAGTAAGATGGTTATGCTCGCCTTAGTCATAGGTTTACCAATCAGCTATTTTATGGCAGAAGCCTGGATTGGAAACTTTGCTTATGGCATCAATCTCAAGGTCACAAACTTTGCATTCGTAGGGTTGCTCACACTGCTCATTGCCTGGGTAGTTGTTGGCCTCCAGACTGTGAAAGCAGCCAATACCAACCCTGTTGATTCCCTCAGGTCGGAGTAAAAAGGACTGATTTTATAATTTTTTTTCCTCATAAAGCAACCCTTTTGAAATATTTACTCTCTTTTCCGTAATAAACATTTATTCTGACTAATAAAATCATGAGTTCAAATCCAAAAAATGTACGACCACCTCTTTTGGCAAAATGGTTACTCGAGAGCTTCTGTTCTTATGATTTCTTGTCCACGGCACTATGGGATATGGAGGAATTGTTTCATAGAAATGTAAAAATACATGGAGCTCGCAAAGCCAGGCGGCTCTACTTAAGGGAAGCAATCAGCGTTGCTACACACCTCTTCTTCAAAGGAAAAAGTCAATACTCAACCAATAAAACCGCTATGTTAAAACACAACATCTTAATCTCAATAAGAAGCTTTAAGCGCTTTAAAAGCACATTCTTTATCAACTTATTCGGACTAGCCATTGGACTGGCCAGTGCTTTGTTGATTTTCCTTTGGGTCAATGATGAGCTGCATATGGATCAGTTCAACGAAAAGGACAGTGATCGGCACTATCAGGTTTTAGTCAACATGGATCATCCAAGTGGGATTCGGACAAATATGATGGCTCCCACACCCATGTCAAAAGCTATGGAGGATGAATTTCCAGAAATTGACTATGCCATTCCGATCGTTGACGCAAACTACTATAAAGGTATATTGTCTCATGACAATCAATATTCAAGAGCTCAAATCTTGTTTGCCGGCAATCGATATTTTGATGTCTTCCCATGCAATTTTATCTCAGGAAATAAAGCAACCGCCTTTGAGAACAAGAAAGGGATGATCATATCAGAACCTATGGCAGTCAATTTGTTTGGCAGTGCAGCCAATGCCATTGACCAAACCGTAGACTTTAAAGGAGAGCTTTTCACCGGACCTTACACAGTTTCCGGAGTATTTAAGCCTGATAGGGAAAGCTCTGCCGACTTCGACATACTCATGAGTTTTGATCAGTTCATGACCGAGCGCCCTGAAATGAAAGAATGGTATAATGGAGGCACTGAGACTCATTTGGTTTTGGAAAAGGGTGTAGATATTGAACTGTTCAACTCAAAAATCAAAGACTACCTGCATACCAAAAAATACCAGAGTAAATCTCAAACGCTGTTTGCTCAAAAATACTCGGACAGGTACCTCTACGGACAGTACGAGAATGGGAAGCCGGTAGCAGGTAGAATCGTCTATGTTCGAATCTTTTCACTCATCGCCATCTTCGTACTCGTAATTGCATGCATCAATTATATGAATCTCTCCACTGCGCAGGCCTCCAGGAGAATCAAGGAGATTGGCATTAAAAAAGCGGTGGGCGCACAACGCAGAAGTTTGGTCTATCAGCACTTTGCCGAATCAATCTTTATGACTAGTCTTTCATTGACTATTTCGGTTGGAATTGTGCTTTTGTTGCTACCTAAGTTCAATGAAATTACCGGTAAGAGCTTATCCATTTTAGGAGCCTCTGGAATTATTCTTCCTGTTCTAGGCATAACGTTGCTTACAGGTCTGGTTTCAGGCATATACCCCGGAATTTACCTCTCTAGCTTTAATACTGTGTTTGCTTTGAAAGGGAAATTAAGCACAGGTTCTGGAGCCTTATGGCCTCGTAAGGTATTGGTAGTGTTCCAGTTCACGATTTCGGCCACCTTAATCATTTCTGCGGTGATTATTCACAGTCAACTTAATTTCATTCAACAGTTTAACCTGGGCTATGATACCGAACGCTTAATCTCCTTCGAGCAGGAAGGTAAGTTCCTAGAAGCTCCTGATGTCTTTGTTGAAGCAGTTAAGAATGTCCCAGGTGTCGTCAATGCATCGCATATGGGAGGAGATCTGGGAATCGAGATCAGTTCACGTTATAATTTGAAATGGAAAGATCAGAATCCTGACGATAAAGGCATTTGGTTCCATTTCATTGAAGGCGGATATGATATGGCCGAGATGTTGGGTATTGAACTCATATCAGGACGCCTTCTTTCAAGAGAATTTCCATCTGATAAGAAAGCAGTAGTCATTAATGAAACGGCAGTCGAGGTGCTGGGCTTTAACAATCCAATTGGTGAAAAATTACATGCAGGATCAGCCTATACCATTGTCGGTGTGGTCAAAGACTTCCACTTTCAGGGAATGTATGAAAAGATCAAACCATTCTTTTTTAAAATTGAACCCGAGGGTGGAAACTTTGTTGTCAAGCTATCAGGAGAAAATCAGGCTGAAACACTGAACAAGATAGACGCGCTGCATGCCTCTCTCAATCCTGGTTATCCGTTTGAGTTTAAGTTCATAGATGACAATTATCAAAAGCTCTATGATGAGGAACGAAGAATCTCCTCCCTGTCCGACTATTTTGCAACGGTGGCCATTGGCATCTCATGTCTTGGGCTTTTGGCCTTGACTGCTTTTAGCACCCAAAGAAGATCCAAGGAAATCGCCATCCGAAAAGTACTCGGTTCAAGTAACTCGGGCATTGTTCAAATGCTATCCAAAGAGTTCCTCATTTTGGTGGTAATTGCCATCTCCACAGCTCTGCCCATTGGCTATTACCTAATGAAGAATTGGCTGGATGGCTTTGCTTTCAGAATAGACATGCAACCTGGCTACTTTGTCCTGGCTGGTTTGATTATGCTCATTGTAGCATGGGTAACCATTATGACTCAAACAGCCAAATCTGCCAGGGTCAATATCACTGAAAGCCTAAGAAGTGAATAATCAAGGTATGAACTCAAGAGCGCGTAAACCGAGACCACCAAAGTTTGGAAAATGGTTATTAGAAAGCTTTTGTTCCTACGACTTCCTTTCTACCGCCATGTGGGACCTCGAAGAATTGTTCCACCGAAATGTCAGAATAAAGGGCATTAGAAAAGCCAGATTTCTCTATATGCTAGAGGTATTTGGAATCGTAATACACCTTTTTTTCAAAGGAAAAAGTCAATACTCAACCAATAAAACAGCTATGCTAAAGCACAACATCTTAATCTCAATTAGAAGCTTTAAACGCTATAAGAGTACTTTTCTTATCAACCTATTTGGTCTGGCGACCGGTCTTGCAAGTGCGCTTCTCATTTATTTATGGGTCAATGACGAAATGCAGATGGGTCAATTCAAAGAAAAAGACAGCGACAGACACTATCAGGTATTTAAGAATTCCAAATTGGCAGATGGTATTCATACTAAAGAATGGATGTCATTCCCATTGGCCAATGCGATGGAAGAAGAATTACCAGAAGTCGAAAAAGCTGTTTCCGTTTTTGATGAACCCTTTTACAAAGGTGTTATTTCCTTTGATAGTCATGATTTGAGAGCCATTCCACTCTTTGTCACTGATGGCTACTTCGATATTTTCAGTTGTGACTTCATTGCCGGCAGTAAGCAGGGTGCTCTCGACAATGGAAATGTGGTGATTTCCCTTCAACTAGCCAATAGTCTCTTCAGTGACCCTGAAAAAGCCATTGGCAAAACCGTAAATTTCAATGGCCAATATTATAAGGGACCCTATGTAGTCAGTGGCGTCTTCAAACCTGATAATCATTCCACCTATAATTTTGATATCTTATTGAGTTTAGATCATTTTTTAAGCACCTGGCGTCCCAAACTTTACAATTGGTGGAATGGGGGCCCACAGACACATCTGGTACTTCAAAAAGGGGTAAATCTTGACGATTTCAACAAGAAGATTGAGGGCCTGTTAAAGAAATTCAAAGGTGGGCCTCAGACATTGTTTGCTCAAAAATATTCGGACAAATACCTCTACGGAAAATTTGAAAATGGAGTGCCTGTGGCGGGCAGAATGATCAACGTGCGTATCTTTTCACTCATTGCCATTTTCATTTTAGTGATTGCCTGCATCAATTATATGAATTTGTCGACTGCCCAAGCTTCACGCAGAATCAAAGAAATAGGAGTCAAAAAAGCGATCGGGGCCGGCCGTAGAAACCTGATCTATCAGTATTTTAGTGAGAGTCTGTTCATCTCCTTCGTTTCCCTTCTGCTGGCCATTGGCCTTGTTATTATTCTGTTACCACAATTCAATGCCATTACTGGCAAATCACTCTCCATTGGAGATGCTTCTTCTGCGATCATTACTACATTGATCATCACCACTGCTACTGGATTAATCTCTGGAATTTATCCGGGCCTCTATTTATCTGGATTTCAGCCGGTACTCGCTTTGAAAGGGAAGCTTCACTCAAAATCAGGCGGTCTTTTGCTTCGAAAAGGACTGGTGGTTTTCCAATTCGCTATTTCGGTAATGCTCATTGCATCTGTCTTAGTCATTTATAGACAAATGAATTTTATCAAGGCTTCCAATCTGGGCTACGACACTGAGCATGTCATTTCATTCAATATGGAAGGGAAACTACGTGAAGGAGCAGATCTGGAGCCATTTATGGCAGAAGTCAGAAAGCTCAGTGGAGTGAGTAATATCTCTTTCCTCGGAGGTGATCTTCCCGGAGATGTGAGCAGCAGCAGTGGATTCAGGTGGCAAGGGCAGACTACCGAAGAAAGAAATACCAGGTTTAATTTCATTGAAGGTGGCTACGAAATAGCAAAAGTGATGGGCGTTGAGCTCATTGAAGGGAGGCTATTGTCCAGAGCGTTTGCCACGGATGACAAAGCAATTGTAATCAATGAATTTGCCGCCAATCTCTTTGGTTTTGAAAATACCATTGGAGCAAGGTTTGACGGAAAAGAAATCGTAGGTATTGTCAAGGATTTTCACATCAAAGGATTTCATGACAAAATCGG
>Ga0207422_1002668_pt1 | contig 22306 bp, 20 predicted proteins | sample MarCyaLeptolynsp_FD_187757 | JGI IMG/M metagenome (GOLD analysis project Ga0207422, IMG submission 187757) | Marine cyanobacterial communities from Panama - species 1 Leptolyngbya sp. (SPAdes) | ecosystem: Environmental > Aquatic > Marine > Unclassified | place: Panama: Panama City | collected... | reverse complement strand
CGCAGCATGGACGCCATTGGATCGCGCTCATTTTCCCCGGTTTGCGCCTTGATTGACCCGCCGACCCGTTTTCGTTTGGTGCGTTTGCTCTGACGGACGGAAGGTGTCTCGCCGACCTGTAGCAGGTGCTCTCTTGTCTGAAGGGAATACCCGAAACCGCTTAAGAATTGATGAGTGGTTGATCTTTCGGAAGGGCAAGCAGACGGTTGGCAACATCTTTCCAGTCAAGCACTTCCGATGCTTCATCCGCGAATGTCGAGCTGAGAGCATCCGCGATTGCCCTGATAACTGAATCGGGATCGCCGGGTTGGTAGCCGTGCCGGTTGATCTTGTCGCCGACGGCAAAGTCTGGGCAGACCGCCGGCAATCGCAGGTACTCGTACTGAATGAGCTTGAGACTTGAATCGGCAAGGTATTCGGCATCTGACCGGAAGCGATAAGGGGCAATGCCCGCATCGGCGTGTTTCAGGTATGGCAGCGTGTCCTTGAACGGCATGCGTCCATATTCGGTGATGTTGTCGAAGTTTCCTTCGATCCCCGGTGTGCCGAGCAGGTGAAAATGAACGTCGGGAAATGCCTCTGCAGCAGTGGTGAAAAACGACGCATCGAACAGCATGGAGCCGACCGTTGCCACATTTTTGGAGGTTTCGTAGGGGCTGGCGCCGATGCCGTCAAAATCGCTTTTTGACACGCCGTGCGGAACAAAGTGAACCGGACATCCGAATTTCGCATAGTGTGGCGCCATTGCGCGTGCAACTACCACGATACGGTCGATCGCCTGCCGGTCGTGGTAGAGCTGTTTCGAAATGAATGTGTGCGCCCCGATGGTTTCCAGCAAATCAGCAACGAAATAGATGATCGTTGTATTTGGCGCCGACTTGCGGATGCGGCCGATCAGGGCAGCGGATATGCCGGATTCCACAATAATCAGGTCTGCTTCGCGCGCGGCCTCGTCAAGCGCTTCGCAACGGGACGTGATCCACCAACGGAACAGTGTGTTGGTCAGGCGTTCGAACGAACCAAGACCTTTCCCGAACGGGTGCAACGGCGATCGCCATAAATAGCAACTGATGCCATCCACTTCTTGCCACGCGTTGGCCTTGCCAAAGAGGCCTTTCCGGTGATCATCGCTGAGCATCGACAGGGCGCTGAAGCCGACGGAGAAGAACTGAACGGACGCACCAAGGTCACGAAACGCATCGGCGAGAAAATGCCGTCCCGCACGCCAGCCGGTCCTGTAGTCGTGCCTCGAAATCAGCAGGATCTTCAGTCCGCTCACAAATGGCTCCCTGTGACCATCGAAAAACCTTGCCGCTAAGTCAGATTTTAACGGTTATGTGCTTTAAGGCTCTTCAAGTTGTTTGCATGCGCCGCGCATGCGTTGGGGAACAATGGCCATGCTCGTATTGATATTGGCTTAAAGAGCGAGAATTCAGGTAGTTGAAATGGAAAGTGTTGCGGTCGGTCCGAAGAAACATGCGAGCGTCAAACACAGGTTGCAGCGTGTCTTCTGGAGACTGATTTCTGTCTTTCCGGACAAGCCCTATCTGACATGGAAGTACTTCTCCATTTTCGGCCGGTTTCCAAACTGGAAGACGCCTGCACGGTTTTCCGAATATCAGCAGATCCGGAAAATCGAAGATCGCAACCCGCTTTATTCCAAAGTCGTCGACAAGGCGGACGCCAAGGGTTTTATAAGCGAGCGGGTTGGAGATACTTTCGTGATTCCAACCTATTGGGTGGGGACTGACCTGGGAACGGTCGACTGGGAAACGGTTCCGCTGCCGGCGGTTGTCAAGCCGACCCACGCGAGCGGCGCGGGCTTTTTCCTCCGCGAGCGAAGCGACATCGATGACCTGATGCGGCAGCGACCGGAAGCGGAGTGGCTGGCCGCCGATCATTCCAGGATTAATCGGGAATGGGCCTATTCCAATGTTGAACCGCGCATCATCATTGAAAAGCTGATCGGTAAGCCCGGCGAACTCCTGAGCGACTACCGCTTTTACAGTTTCAACGGCAATGTCGTGCATATCGAAGTTCGCACGCCGCGTCCGGACGGCATGTATGAAAGCGTCTATTCACCGGAGTGGGTCGTTCTTCCCGTTCACATGAATTACTACCCTTTGCTCGAGGAAGAATTGCCGAAACCGGCGAAATTCGAGGATATGCTGAAAATCGCGCGTTCCCTGAGCCGGGAACTGGGATTTGCCCGGGTGGACCTTTACAACACATCGGAAGGCATCTTTGTTGGCGAAATCACGCTTTATCCAAGCGGTGGCTTTGAGACATTCGTGCCGGACAGCTACGATTTCAAGCTCGCGCGCTACTGGGACGAATTCGTCACTCAATAGCCTTCCTGTTACTTGTCATGTATGCTTAATCAAATATTGCGGATAACTGCACAAAACACCGCAAACAATACGCACTATTTTTACTTTGATTTTTCTTCGAAATTTAAGACCCGTTCCTCATAATCCGTGAGTCTGCAATGCATTTATGGCCGGCAACGGGCCATGCGGGATGACGGGGAACATTATGGACAAGCTGACTGATATCGATCCGGCGCATCGACTTGAATCGAACGTTCGCAGCTATGTTCGCAGTTTTCCGTTTCTGGCAAAATCGGCATCCGGCAGCACGATTGTTGCCAACGACGGCACGGAATACATCGACTTCCTTGCCGGTGCGGGAGCGCTCAACTACGGACATAACTGCGAGATTGTCCGCAACGCACTGATCGACTATCTGTCTGAAGACGGCATCACGCACAGCCTCGACTTCGCAACGGTTGCAAAAAACCGGTTTATCGACAGGTTCGACCGGTTGATCCTGCAGCCAAGGGGAATGAATTTCCGGTTCCAGTTCTGCGGTCCAACTGGAACGAATGCCGTTGAGGCTGCCATCAAGGTGGCGCGTAAGGTAACGGGACGGCGCGATGTTCTGGGCTTTACCCACGGATTTCACGGAATGACAACCGGTTCGCTGCAGCTCACGGACAACCCCTACTACAAGGAAGGTCTGCCCGGCCTTGAACTGCAGGTGCAAAAACCGTTGCCGTTCTGCGGGTCAGTGGATGAACAGGAAACATCGATCGCGGAGATCGCTGAAATCCTTCAATCCCGGGCCGAAGAAGGCGAAGCGCCCGCTGCAGTCATCGTCGAACCGATTCAGGGCGAGGGCGGCATCAACGTCGCGCCTTTGCCATGGCTGAAGGCACTGGAAGGCCTTTGCAGGCAGTTCGGGGCTCTCTTGATCATTGACGACATTCAGATGGGGTGCGGGCGTACCGGCGACTTCTTCAGCTTCGAAAAGGCTGGGATCAGCCCCGACATCGTCGTACTTTCAAAATCGATTGGCGGCTTCGGATTGCCGATGGCGCTCGTCCTTATGAAGCCTGAACATGACATCTGGAAACCGGGGCAGCACAACGGCACGTTCCGGGGCAACAACCTCGCATTTGTTGCCGCTACCGTAGCTCTGGAGCATTTCTGGAGCGACTTCGAATTCTATGACGAGGTCAAGGCGAAGGCAGAGCATATTGAAGACAGGTTAGGCCAGCTCGTAGTGCAGAACCCGGAGCTCGAACTGAGCTATCGGGGCAAGGGATTCGTCTGGGGTCTTGAAAGCAGGTTGTCCGCAGAGGTCCCGGGCCAGATTCAGAAAATGAGCTTCGAACGCGGGTTGATCATTGAGACCTGCGGCCGTGATGACCACGTCCTGAAGTTCCTGGCACCGCTGACGAGCACGCTCAAGGAGATCGACCGGGGCTTCGATATCCTCACCGAAGTCTGCACGCTCCTCAACGATCAGAAAGCCGGCGCAAACATCCGGCAAAAAACGGCCGCCACCGGCTAGCCGTAGTGTCGTGGTCCGCGCTTGCGTGAGCGTGACTAAGGATTATGAATGCAGGCATCCTGCGGCAACTGGCGCTAACGGTCTGTCACGCCGCATTGAGCCGGCACCCCATCCGTTGCCATGAACGGCGCAAGAACCGTCATCTGCGGCCTGTCTTGCCCGTCGACCGGCTGCAGGGAAAGGGGATAGTTGCCCCACCAGTCGCCGGCGGCCCAGGCGGTCCACCCGATCCAGGTTTCGCTGTTGCCATTCAGGTAACGCACCATGTCTTCAAGACCCTGAAGGCAGTCGAGCGATCCGGTGCCGCCGAATTCACCGACAAAACCCCTGTAACCGTGTTCTTCCATCCAGGCGGTAACTTGTTTGAGGGCATCGATTGCGTCTGCGGCTCTCGGGCAGCTTTCATGCGTCCCTGAATAGTCTTCATCCAGGTATTGGTGTACCTCGAAGGCGAAATTGTTCTTCGGATCGCGGATGGTTTCGGCATGTTCCGCATTCGATCCGCCTTCTTGCGGTTCGAACCAGTGTGACGCGCCTGTCCAGATCGTTCCGGGCACCAGCACAAGCTGGTCTGAGCCGGCATCTCTGATGGCGTCAAGCCCGGCCTGTGCGGCTTCAAACCATGTCGTTGCCAAAATGTCCGCCGGTTCGTTCATCAAGCCGAGGACGACCCGGTCGTTCGCTGAGAAATACGGCGTCAGTCGCCGCCAGAAATCGCCAAGTGCTTCGGCACTCACCACCCCGTTGCCGATCCTGTCTCCGCGATATTCAGCGTAGTTGTGCAGATCGAGAATGACCGTGAGGCCGCGGCTCGTGGCGGCCTGAACCGTGACCTGAAGCCGTGCAAGTTCTGCCGGATCGAAATTGCCAAACAGCTCCGGCTGCAGTCTCTCCCAGCGAAACGGCAAGCGGATCGCGGTCATTGAATGGGAAGCGGCCCAGTCGAGCGTCTGATCGGAAGGATAGATGTAGCCTTCGCCATACCTCGCATCCTGCCCGCCGAACTCAGCGCCCGCAATATTGACGCCGCGCAGGCAGCTGGCCGCGTGGGCAAACGCACCTGTCAGGACGAACAGGACCGCAAGGCAGCTCAAGAGCTTGAGCCAGCGGACCGTTGCTGACCTTCCAATTGAAGAGCTGAAAACTGATGTCAGGTGGTTTTGTTGCACGGATGGCCTGCTGGTTCCCGGAAATTGGGGTCGTTAAAGATCTTGTTGACAGGCAGATGATAATGTCAATCCGGACACCCGCGAACAACAGCCCTAACCGGATCGATCAAATGGACGCAACAGGTCAGCCAGACAACGTGGAATGCGTTGCGCCGGCCTTTTCTGGCAAGTCTGTCGTCCACGTTGTCCGGCAGTTCTCACCCAACATTGGAGGACTGGAAGACGTCGTCAAAAACCTGGCGCTTCATCAAAGGGATCGATTTGCCAATGTCAGGGTGGTAACGCTGGACCGCCTCTTTACCGATCCAGGCACCAGGTTGCCCGGCCATGAAGCGATGGACGGCATTGATATCGTGCGCATCCCTTATCGCGGCAGCTCCCGCTATCCGATTGCCCCGTCTGTTCTGGGCGAAATCTCGAATGCCGATCTTGTGCATGTTCACGCGATCGATTTCTTCTACGACTATCTTGCTTTCACAAAACCCTTTCACCGCAAGACACTGGTAGCAACCAGCCATGGCGGCTTTTTTCATACGCGTAAATTTGCGCGGCTGAAGTCGGTCTGGTTCAACACGCTGACGCGTTGTTCCACGCTGCAGTATTCTGCTCTTGTTTGCTGCAGCGACAGCGACCTGGATCTGTTCAACACGATCGCCCCTCGAAAGACGTCCTTGATCGAAAACGGAGTCGACATCGGGAAGTTTCTGGATGCCGGTGCGAATGAGCCGCGCAAACGTTTGCTGACGCTTGGTCGTTTTTCCTCCAACAAGCGCCTGGAACACCTGATGGATGTGATGGCAACGCTGTGTGCCACGGACCCGGAGTGGCATCTGGAGATTGCGGGCATGGAGTCCGATCTGACCGCCACGGAACTCGTCGCCATGGCGGAGGCTCGCGGACTTTCACAAAACATCGACATCCATGTTGGGCTCGGTGATGCCGAGTTGAGAGCATTGTTCACCCGGAGCAGCTTTTTTGTGAGCGCATCGGAATATGAGGGCTTCGGGCTGGTCCTGGTCGAAGCCATGAGCGCCGGATTGCTTCCTGTCGTGGAAGCTAACGAAGCCTTCGGTGCGATTGCACGAAGACATGAGGTCGTTCGCACCGTTGACTTTGCCGATCCTTTGGGGACTGCCGAAGCCTTGAAGACACGCCTTGCGGCCCTCCAGCAGCAACCCGAATTGCGCAACACCGCCATTGCGGCGGCACGCGGCTACGGCTGGTCGGCCAAGGCAACTGAGTATGAAAGCCTCTACCGGAAAGTGATGCCGGCCTGAAGACCGGAACAGTGAGCGCCGGTAATTGTGGTCACACCCGGCGAACGGGGTTCGCGTCGCGTGACCGCCTGGATTTGCTGCGCATCACATCGGCTGCGCCTGCCGCGACCCAGAAGAGAGCAGCCAGTTTGATCGAATAGAACGAGTTGGAAATCGTCATGAGCAGCGCGATGTAGGTCGCCGCGAGTGCCTTGAACTGGATCGCGCGCTGATCCTCGATCGGGGCGAACATGTAAGCGGTCCAGAGTGCAATCAGTCCGATGGCGCCGATCTGGGCAAGCGAGTAGGCAAACCCGTTGTCCGCCAGGAAGGGGATGTTCCTTTCCACGCCGAACAGGACTTCCGGTGTGACTTGCTGGAGAAGCTGGCTTGCATGAAGAAGGCGCCCACCGAGATCGTCGGTCCAGCCGATGGCCGTGGACCATCCACCGTAAAGTGCAAGGGCGAAAACGACAAGAACAGGAAGCGCCCACCAGCTGATCCGCGGCAGAACGTGCCCCAGGACTGCCGCAGCGATAAGGGCGAAACAGACCAGCATGCCAAAACGGGCGTCGGGAAGAACGACGGCGGCAAAGGCGGCGGCAAACATCAGCATGCGGTAGCGCATTCCGCTTCGAAACAGGGCCCAGAGGCATAGAAACGCGCCGAAGTTGCCCATGGTCACAGGTTCAAGAAACACCGAAGATGCGCGTACATTGCCGAGAAAGGCGAGAAAATTCCGGCCGCCGATGCGCGTGCTGGAGACGAAGAGGTTGGATCCTTCGACAAAATTTGAGTCGGCAGTCAGCGTCCCCCGGGCGACGTAGTAATCGAAGATGCTGACGATGCGGGTGTAGACGTCGAGAAAGATGAATTCGAAAAAGCCGACAGCGAGAACGATGATTGTGCAGATCCAGATCAGCTTGTCGGCATCCTCGATACGCCTGAAGTTCCGGCCGATCAGGTAAAAAACGATCGGGATAAGGAAGTCGCGGATCGCTTTAAGGTCAAGTTCGGGTCGCAGCGCCAGGATCAGGCCCATGTAGCTGAAGTAAAGCAGCAGGAGCAGCAAAAGCACGCTGCTCCGGCTGAAAACGAGGAACAGCGCTGCGGACAGTAAGGCCATTTCCGAGAGAATGACAAGGCTCTCGGAGATCCGGAAGGCGTTGGTGTTTGCGAACGCCAGTGCAAAGTTGAACAGCAACGCGCCGAGCACGACCGCATGGACGCATTTGAGCCAGACACGATACTGCGCCGCGCTCTGTATCTGCGGCGTCCGCCAGGTTTGACCAAGATCATACGGGGGTGAGTACGACATTGCCGATGATCCGGTCGAACCAGGGTTCCAGGAAAGCTGCGGCGTGCTCGAATTCGGCCACGTTGGTGTTGCCGACCGCCGTGATCAGCACGATGCAGTCGCAGTGCCGCAAGAGAACCGGCAGCATCGGGCTTTCGTCGATATGTCCGGCATCGACAAGAAGGATATCCTCGTTTGAGCCGCCAAGATCCGCACCGGACGCGTATTTCTTGCGCTTATCGATCTGTTCCACGCTGAGATAGCTGGCCAGTCTATGGCCGTGGCCCATGTGCACCGGTGCGGCTGCTTTGCGCGTGTTGCCGAGTTTGGCAACGACATCGCTGAGGGCATCTATGCGCCTGTCTCTCGACTGCGGTCTCGCATGCAGATCGGCGGTGCTGTCGCGTCCGGGTGTCGTATGCGCAAAGAGAATATCTTCGCCCATGTCGTGAAGTTCTTCCGCCACATTGCGCACAAATCCCGCCGTGTTGCCGGTTCTGCCAACCGACAAAGCAAGCACGTTCGCCGGCCGGTTGTGTGCGATCGCGTGCCGGAGCGCATATGCCACGCGCACCCTCGCGATAGCCGCCCTGTTCTCGTCCCGGGCCGTCAGGCTGTTCAGATTGGCCAGAATGGGCGCTCCGGTCTGTGCAACCAGCTGCCGCTCTGAAACCATGGGTCCTTTCAGCACGGTCAGGGCAACCGCACCCGACGCTGCAACGGCAAATCCGAACACCAGAGCGGCCGCAAGAACCACAATCTTTCTCGGGCCGCTGGCATCTGACGGAACAGGCGCTTCGGAAAGGATGCGCGTCGAATTCGTGTCGACGTCGGGCAGTTCTTCAAGCTCCCTGGACCGTTTGAGAAAGGCTTCATAGACCGCGCGGCTTGCATCCGCTTCGCTCTGCAGCTGGCGCAGCTCAATGAGGGCCTTGCCCTGAAGGCTGTTCTGCGACTGCAGTTCCTTGGACTGCAACTCAAGTGCATTGACGGTCGACTGCGCCTGTTCAAAGCGGCTGCGGACGGTCCGTTTGATGCGTTGCAATTCGCTCTTTATTTCCCGCTGTGTGTTCGCGAGCTGCGAGCGCAGTTCCAGAAGCGTCGGATGGTTCGCGCCGAGGGTGGTCGCAGCCTCCGCGACCTGCTGGGCAACCCGTGCATTCTGGACCCTCAAGGAACTCAGAACCGAATTCTGGGTGTCGGACGGTACGGTGCCTGCCTCGACATCGGAAAGTGTCAGGGGAGCCATCTGGTCGTAAAGGGCCTTGGTGCGCTCAAGGTCGACGCGGGCATCCGTTATCTGCGTGTTGAGGGCTTCGATCTGCTGATCGACAATCGACCCTCCGGAAGTGCTGATCAGGCCCTGCCGCGCCTTGTAGGCTTCCACGGCGGCTTCGGCGTCCTCCACACGCGCACGCAGTTGCACGGCCTGCTTTCCCAGCGTCGAGCCTGCCCGGGCAAGCACTTCTGTCCGGCTGCTGCGTGTCTGCTGAATGTAGGCATTCGCCGTCTCATTGGCGATCGCGGCGGCAAGGTCTGCGTCCGGATGTGTAACCGTTATCGAAAAGACAAATGAATCGTCGCGCCGGTTTACGTAAATGAATTCTCGCAGGCCTTCCAGGGTTGCATTGCGTACATCGGCGGATGATCTGGAGCCGCCTGGTCCGCCGAGCAGCGCGCCAAACAGCCTGGCTCTCAGGCCTGGCGCGAGGAAGTCGGGATTTCCGTCCAGTTTGAGTGTGTTGGCAACCTCGTTCAGAACCGCGGCGGACAAAATGACAAACGCCTGGCTGTCGAGATCCATGCCTTGCAGGGCTTGACTGCCGCGCGAAACGGAGGTGTCAGCGCCAATGATCTGGACGCCTTCCGGCTGGATCAGCAACTCCGCACTGGTCTGGTAGACCGGTGTCTTGAGAAAGGCGTAGGTAAGCGCGAGCGCCGCAAAGACGATAGGGCACACGATCAGCCAGCCGACATGGCGTCGCAAAATCGCCGGTATCTCTGACAGGTCTATCATTCAGCGGTCGAACTTCGGTTTTGCTTCTACAGCAGCGGGCATTTCAATTGATCACGCCCGGTCCGTGTTGTCCCGGCGCGATTGGTCATCAGACCGATTGGTAAACAAACATGATTAACGCATCGCAAATGAATGGCCTGTTTTCGGGACAGATTGGTGTGCTTCACGAAGGCGAATGGAAAAATAGATCAAATTTTATGTTTCTTGGAACTAAGTATTAATAGTAAATATCTCAGGTGATTTCTTATTAAGTTATTTTAATTGTATTCGATCTAAGACGATAGGATCCTGAATAAAGAAAAGACGAAAAAGTGCATTCAATACAGTATGGCGCTCATTCGATGAACAAGGTGGATCTGAATCTTCCGATCAGGGTCGGTGCAGCGGTGATCGGCCCCCTGTCGATTCTGCGAATGAATACGGAAGAAGCAGTGCAGCTGGTCCGTACATCCGTCAAGTTGCGCTATCCGATTGAAATCGCCATCTGCAATGCGCATACGACGCTGACCGCGCTCGACGATCCGGCCTTTGCGGCGACACTTCAGGAAATGACCTTGTTGAACGATGGCATCGGCATCGACCTTGCCAGCCGCTTTTTAACCGGCAAGACGTTCCCGGACAATCTGAACGGAACCGATCTGGTTCCGGCAATACTGGCAGAGATCGATGTGCCGCTGCGTATTTTTCTGCTCGGGGCAAGCGAGACCCGTGTTCAGCTTGCCAGGGAGCACATCGAGCGGGTTTATCCTCAGCATCAGGTCGTGGGTGCGCGCAACGGCTACTTCGATATGAGCGAATGCAGCACTGTTTGTGCGGAAATCAATCGTACCGCACCGGATCTTCTTCTCGTTGGCATGGGCAATCCGCGGCAGGAGAACTTTATCGTCCAGAACCGGGCCAATCTTGATGCGACCGTTGCGATTGGTGTCGGAGCTTTGTTCGATTTCCTGTCGGGGTCGGTGATCAGGGCGCCGAAGATGGTTCAGGCTGCGGGCCTGGAATGGCTGTTCCGGCTCCTGCAGGAACCGCGCCGCCTCTTCCACCGCTATGTGATCGGGATACCGCGCTTCTTTGCTGCGCTTGTCAGGCTCAAATACGGCAAATCCGAATTCTGACACGCATTTCAGCTGCCGCTGCGCTGCATGGTCAGTCTCGCTTTTTCAAGAAGACTCTGAATATCTGCAGCCGTTTCAGCCATCGGCAACTGGGGCCGATCGATCACGAAGACGGGCAATCGAAGTGCGCGGGCCGCTTCGATCTTCGCGTAGGCGCGCATCCCACCGCTGTTCTTTGTCACAACATGCGTGATGCCGTGTTTCCGCAGCAGTTCTTTTTCTTCTGAAGACGATTGCGGCGGACGCTGAAGCACGAGGTCCCAAGCCTCCGGAAGCGGCTGTGGCGGTGCCTCGATCATGCGGGCAAGGCCATAGATATCAGGGCGCCAGGTGAATTGCTGAATCTCCTTGCGGCCGACAGCGAGAAACGTCCGGGCATCTTCCGGTAGAGCCCGGGATGCGTCCTGCATCGATCTGAAATGCTGCCAAATGTCATCTGGAAGCGCTGTCCAAACTGGGCGTTCCAGCCGGATCAGCGGAAGGTGCATTGCCTCACAGGCCTCCGCCGCGTTCCGGCTCATCTGTGCAGCAAACGGATGGGTGGCATCAATGACGAGGGTTATCTGTTCCGCGCGCAGGAAGTCGCGTAATCCTGCAGCGCCGCCGAACCCGCCAATCCTTGTCGGCACGTCGAGCTCCGGAAGATCCTTGACAACACCGGCGAAGGACGCAGTCACGCGAGCGCTGGCAAAGCAGTCTGCGAGTTCCTTTGCAAGCTGGCGTGCCTCGAACGTACCGGCAAGCAGCAGGATGTGCTCAGCTTTCGTCAAAACCGCTCTCTCCGAGAACATTGCCGTCGCGGTCCGTGATCAGGACTTCCAGCGAAATCGGGGCGTCCCGAAGGACCTGGCGGACCTCCCGTTTTGTGCGTATTGCCAGAAGGTTGCTCAGATCGAGCTTTTCTTCACGGGACCTGTCGAGAACTTCCTTGGCTGTGTTTGCCTTTGCTGCAGCAGCAACCAGAGACGAGGACGCGCCCGCTTCTGTAAGCATATCCTGCAAGAAAGCGAAATCGACAGAACTTCGCCCTGAATGCAGGTCCAGCGCTCCATTGGCGAGCTTTGAGAATTTTGCGAAGCCCCCGGAAAGCGTCAGTTTCTCCACCGGATGAAGGCGCAGATATTTAAGCAGACCACCGGCAAAGTCGCCCATGTCCAGATAGGCGGTTTCGTCGAGCACATAGCGGCTGCGGACAGCGTCTTCCGACGCCGATCCGGTTGCGCCGACGACATGTTTCAGGCCGATGGCGCGGGCGACATCGATGCCGCGATGGATGGAGGCGATCCAGGCGGCGCACGAAAAAGGGCGCACGATGCCCGTCGTACCAAGCACCGACAACCCGCCGACAATTCCAAGGCGCGGGTTCATGGTCTTCAAGGCAAGTTCCGCACCACCGTCGATGGAGATTTCAACCTCCGCATCGGCCGCAACACCAAGTGCGACCGCGGCCTCCGAAATCGCGGTCTCGATCATCATGCGGGGAACGGGATTTATGGCAGGCTCGCCGGGGGGAATGGGCAATCCCGGACGTGTGACAGTTCCGACCCCTTCGCCTGCCTTGAACCGGACGCCCGCGCCCGCGGGCAGCAGACGGACGGTGGACGTGATCAGCGCGCCATGGGTCACATCGGGATCGTCGCCCGCATCCTTTGTGATCGATGCGAAGGCGGACCCGTTTAAGACACCATGCCGCGTCAGAACGAACTCCGTGGAGCCACCCTTGGGCAGAGTGATCTCCACAGGATCGGGGAACGAGCCGCCGTGAAGCGCGGAAAACGCCGCCTTGGCTGCCGCAGTCGCACAGGCGCCCGTGGTCCAGCCTCGTCTCAGTTCTGCTCGCTCGCTATTCGACATGCTTCCTCTATAGCCGAAGTCTCGCCACGGCGCGCGCTTCGGCCGCGTAATTGACTGAAATGTCGCATTCCTTTCGATTTCTATCGCTGATTTGCTTGGCGTTGCGTGATTTGCCGGATACACAGGAAAGATGAATGTGTCGGAACTGAACAACACCCTGCCTCAGGGGCTCCCGGACTTCGAATCCGGCTGGGTATGGCTTGCGGGCGCGGGCCCGGGCGATCCGGGCCTGTTGACGCTGCACGCGGTCAACGGATTGCGTCAGGCCGACGTCGTCGTCTATGACGCGCTGGTCGACAAGAGCATTCTCGACTGGGTCAAACCCGGCACGATCACCGACTACGCCGGCAAGCGCGGCGGCAAGCCGAGCCCGAAACAGCGCGACATCACGTTGAAGCTGATCGACTATGCCCGCGCGGGGAAACGCGTGTTGCGTCTCAAGGGCGGAGATCCGTTTGTGTTCGGACGCGGCGGCGAGGAAGCACTCGGGCTTGTGGAAGCCGGTGTACCCTTCCGGATCATTCCGGGCGTCACCGCAGGGATTGGCGGTCTTGCCTATGCCGGAATTCCCGCAACCCACCGCGACTGCAATCAGGCAGTGACGTTCCTGACCGGACATGATCAGACCGGGCTCACGCCCGATGCCGTCAACTGGGACGGTGTCGCGAAGGGATCGCCGGTCATCGTGATGTACATGGCGATGAAGCACCTGGAGACGATAGCCGGCAAACTCATTGCGAGCGGGCGGTCGGTGGACGAACCGGTTGGCATCGTGTGCAATGCGTCTTTGGCCGGGCAACAGGTTCTCGAAACCACGCTCGGCCGGTGTTCCGAAGAAGCGAAGGTTGCCGGGATCCAGCCGCCTGCCATCGTCTGCGTGGGAGAAGTCGTCCGCCTGCGCCAGGGCCTTGACTGGCTCGGTGCGATGTCGGGCAAGGTACTGAATTCCGATCCGTTGGGCCTGAAGCCCGAAAGCCGCTCGGCAGATGCCGGTTGAAGCTGACGCAGGAGTTCCAAGGGGTCTCCTGATTGCAGCGCCGTCTTCCGGGGCAGGCAAGACGACGCTGACGCTGGCCTTGATCCGCGCGCTCAGGACGGCCGGACATTCCGTTGTCTCTGCCAAATCCGGACCCGACTATATCGATCCGCGCTTCCATGAAGCCGCGAGCGGCGCTCCCTGCATCAATCTCGATGCCTGGGCAATGGGCCCGGCAACGCTCTCTTCCCTCGCGGCGGGGCAGGGGGCAGGGAATGACCTGATGATTGTCGAAGGCGCAATGGGGCTGTTCGACGGAGCTGCAAACGGACAGGGATCGGCCGCCGAACTCGCCGCAACGCTTTCCGTTCCCGTTGTTCTGGTCGTGGACTGTGCCAGGCAATCCCAGTCGGTCGCAGCGCTGGTGCACGGCTTCCGGAGCTTTCGCGCGGATGTCGAGATATCCGGGGTCATCCTTAATCGCGTTGGCAGCGCACGTCATGAAGACATGTTGCGAACGGCTCTCGCACCTCTCGGCGTGCCGGTTTTCGGTGCCTTGCCGAGATCGCCGGATCTGGTTCTGCCGGAAAGGCATCTGGGCCTCGTGCAGGCCTTCGAGCATCCCGACATTGAGGCCTTTCTGGAAAGGGCCGCGCACCTTTGCGCCCAAAATGTCGATCTGGCCGCGATTGCGGGCACCGCCGGCGTTATTGCCGATGGGACCCGCAAAAGGCCAGGGCTGCCGGCGCCCTTGGGTCAGCGGATCGCAATTGCACGGGACGTCGCCTTTGCCTTTGCCTATCAGCACCTTCTTGATTTTTGGCGGCGTGAAGGCGCGGAGCTCAGCTTTTTTTCACCGCTTGCCGACGAAGCGCCCGATTTGGGGTCGGATGCGATTTTCCTGCCCGGAGGCTATCCTGAACTCCAGGCCCCGACGCTGGCATCGGCCGGAAATTTCAAAGCCGGTCTGCGTGAGGCGGCGCACACGGGAAACCTTATTTACGGCGAGTGCGGCGGTTACATGGTTCTTGGGCAAGGGCTTGTCGACGCAGATGGTGCCCGGCATGAAATGCTCGGTCTTCTGCCGCTGGAAACCTCGTTCGCAAATCGCACGAGGCATCTCGGCTACCGCAGGCTTGAGCCCATGGGCGGACTGCCCTGGAACACGCCCCTCACGGCACACGAATTTCATTACGCCACCATTGCTGGGGAAGGCGAGGCGGATCGTCTCTTCCGTGCAGCCGATGCCGAAGGCAATACCCTGCCCGACATGGGACTGAGGTCCGGTTCGGTGATGGGATCGTTTGCCCATGTGATCGGGCAAGTGTCTGAGGCACATTGATGGCTGTCATCCCTCACCCGGCCTTTCAGGCCGACCTCTCCCACCGGGAGAGGTGACAGGGTTGGCAACTGGTTGAGTGGATGACGCAAATTCCAAGTCAACAAGGCGAGGCAGTCCTGAGTGCTATCCCGAACCTTCTTGCCCTCCCCATTTTTCCGGTCGTCCCATGGCTCGACCTTGGGACCCATGCCGTGACCTTTCCCGGATCAGGTCCGGGACGATCCGAGCACCGGGTCCTGACCCTGAGGCTCTGCGGAGGTGTGAAGACGGTGTCCGAGTACTCCTTGTTTCCCTCTCCAATTGGGAGAGGGGCAGGGTGAGGGGACCAGCCGTCAGGACGCCTTCGCTTTCTTCTTTGGTCTCAGAACGTGCACATGCTCAGCGTCGTAGAGTGCGCTGTCGCGGAAGTCTTCACCCGGCTTCAGCGCATGACCGACAAAGATCAGGGCGGTGCGGGTGATCTTGGCCTTGCGGACCTCTGCGGCAATCGTTGAAAGCGTGCCGCGAATAAAGGTTTCGTCCGGCCAGCCGACCCGATAGGCCACGATCACAGGACAGTCCGCGCCGTAGTGCGGCGTCAGCTGACGCTCGATTTCGCGCAGGTTCCGGATGGAAAGATGGATCGCAAGTGTCGCGCCGCTCTTGCCGAGCGTATCGAGATCCTCGTTGTTCGGCATGGCCGACGACTGCATCGCCGTGCGGGTAACGATGACCGTCTGCGCGACCTCGGGGATCGTCAGTTCGGCTTTCAACGCTGCTGCAGCCGCGGCGAAGGCCGGAACCCCGGGGGTGACGTCATAACCGATCCCGAGAGCATCGAGGCGACGCATCTGCTCGGCCGTCGCGCCGTAGATCGAGGGGTCGCCGGAATGGACCCGGGCGACGTCCAGACCCTCTGCGTGGGCTTTCTTGATTTCGTCGATAATGTCGTCGAGCGTCATTGGTGCCGTATCGATCACGCGCGCGCCCTCAGGCGCTGCGGCAACAATCTGTTCCGGCACCAGCGAACCTGCGTAAAGGCAGACAGGACAGGACTGGATCAGCCTCAGCCCGCGCACCGTGATGAGATCGGGATCGCCGGGACCCGCACCGATGAAATGAACGGTCATTGGATGTTTTCTGCCTTTTCGGTTTCCGGCGCGATCTCGGCGCTGTCCGGTTTCGGTGCGTCGATCCGCTTGGCGTAACCGCGCGGTGTATAGACGAAAATGCTGCCATCACCCTTCATGATCGCACGCGTGTTGGACGAACCAACCAGCACCGTTGTGAGCATGTCGACTTCATCGACGGTGAGCGCTTCAAGGGTGGTGACTTTCAAGGTCTCTTCGGGGCGTCCGAGATTGACGCCGAGAACAACGGGTGTTGTCGGCGGCCGGTGTTCAAGCAGGATCTCGCGTGCAGCGGCAAGTTGCGTGCGTCGGCGCTTGGAAACCGGATTGTAGAATGCAATCACGAAGTCACCCTCGGCGGCGGCCTTCAGTCGTGCCTCGATGGACTCCCAGGGTGTCAGCAGATCGGAGAGAGATATGGCGCAGAAATCGTGCCCGAGCGGTGCTCCGATCCGGGCCGAACAGGCCTGGAGCGCCGAAATGCCCGGCGCATTGGTAACACTGACCCGTTTGGCGGCATCCGAGACACCACCGAATTCTTCATTCCTGTGCAGCAGCTCGTAGACCAGCGCACCCATCGCGTAGATGCCGGCGTCGCCTGACGAGATCAGGGCTACATTCTTGCCCTTGCCGGCTTCCTCCAGTGCAAATCGCACCCGGTCCTCTTCCGCGCCAAGCGGAAAGTTATGGTGTTTCTTTCCAGTGATATGAGGCTCGACGATATCGAGGTAGAGCGAGTAGCCGACCACGTCTGTGGCTTCGGCCAGGAGTTTCGTGGCTTCAGGCGTCCGCCAGTCGTCCTTGCCCGGCCCGATGCCGATCACCGACAGATGACCGCGGGCGCGGCCGACGGTTTCCGGGTCAATCGGCTGAGGCGCGCGTGCAATCGCGCAGGTCGCGTTCTCCGTTTTCTGTTTTTCGACCACGAGCGAACCGAACGGGCCGGAAGCTGCAAGCGAGGCCCCTTCCGACACGCCGTGGCAGCCGACTTCCTGAAAGACGACATTGGAAGGGTTCTTGAGGCGTGGTGTCTCGCGCTGCAGTTCCACTGCGGAAAAGACCCGAAGCGGCACGTCAAAATGCGCGGCGAGTTCAAGGACCGCTGTTTCGTCGGACTTCAGCTCGATCGTCGTCACGCAGGCAACGGCCCCCCTGGCAATGCCGGCGTCAGCCAACTGGGTTTCGACAAGATCAATGAGTTCCTTTGGGTCGCAATAGCGTGCACAGCCGGCACCGATCGCATATTTTTGCGGATGATAGACAAGCTGCGTCGGTCCGCCTTCCACCGGTTTCTCAGTGGCCGTCAGGACGATCGCGGCGTCTTCGGAAGTTTTGAGATCCGCATTGGAAAGCCAGTCGGCGGTCCCCTCGATACGCACCTCGGCACCGGACAGAAGCTCCGCCATGACGGGTTTGGCGTCTTCCGGATTGGCGAGCAGCCACCCCTTGGGCGGCACATCGAGCGCGATACCGAGCTTGGTATCCCCGGCCGTCGTGATGGCCGCATGACCACGCAGCGACTTGGCGAGGATACTGGCCAGTTCGTTGGCACCACGATGGCCACCGAGCAACGGCACGATGCTGGAACCGTCTTCGGAGACCGCGATCACCGGTGGCTCTGTGCGTTTGTCACCGAGGATGGGTGCGAGCGCCCGGATCAGGATGCCACTGGCGCAAAACCCGACGATCGGATGTCCGGCCTTGAACAGGAGTTGCAGATGCTCGATCGTCTCATTGAATTGAGTATCTGCTGTCGGGACACGTCCGGCCAGCCCATGAATGCGCGCCGTGGAGAAGCGGCGCGCGACATCTTCTGCCGTGTCCAGCCCTGCCTGGTTCAGGACGAATAGGATGGGGGAAGCGTCCACGCTTCGTCTCCCTTGTAAATGAGGATCATGGAAAAGTAGGGTGCTGTATCCGCTTCAAGGTCAATCAGCCGATGCACCTTTTGTTTCGCAAGGCTGGCACGCTCGACATAGCCGGCCTGTTCCAGAAGGCCCATGCGATCAAGCAGCGCCCTGAGGCGGGAAAGATGGCGGCCGACCTTCATGATGGCCACCGCCTGGGCTTCGTCGATCTTTTGCTCGATCGCGGCATCCGGCAACGGGCCGGGTATGACCGTGAGCACGTCGTTCCGCGAGGTCAGCGGACGTTGAAGCTGTGCCGCGCAGGCCGTCAGCGAGGTGACGCCTGGCACGACCTCTATGTCGAAGCGGTCGCAAAGCCGTTCGAACAGATACATGAACGAACCGTAGAAGAACGGATCGCCCTCGCACAGCGTGACGACATCTAAACCGGCAGTCAGGACCTCGGCGATCTCGGCTGCAGCCTTGTCGTAAATCTCCTGGGCCGGAAAGCGTTCGACCCGCATGGGCACGACGATCGGGATCTCGCGCGCGTCCAGCGGGATGGTTGACGCGGCGATCGAGCGGGCAAAGCTCTCACCCGTGTCCGGCGCAGGATAGGCAACGACCCTCGCCGAGGAGATCAGCCGATGGGCCTTCAGCGTCATCAGTTCCGGATCGCCGGGCCCGAGGCCGATACCGTAGAGGGTTCCGCTCATGGCTTTTCATGGCTCCATTGCGTCACCGGCATCAGCGGCCGCCAGCCGGTGAGACCACCGACCGGGCTTGCACGGTGAACCGAGAGTTTTTTCAGCGAGCCGCCATGCTTCTGGAAGGCGGCAAGCAGGATTGCCTCGCTTTCCAGTGTCACGGCATTCGCGACCAGCCTGCCGCCGGCAGGAAGCGCTTCAAGCGACGTTTCGATGACACCCGGCGCAGTTAGTCCGCCTCCGATGAAGACGGCGTCCGGTCGGGCAAGCCCGTCGAGGCCTTCAGGGGCTGTCGCATCAACAAGCTCAAGATGGGGCACGCCGAGGCCAATCGCGTTCTCCGCAGCCATCGCACGCCGTTCTGCATGAGGCTCCAGGCCGATCGCACGGGTCCGGTTGGCGGCACGCAGCCATTCGATGGCGACCGATCCGCACCCTGCGCCGATATCCCACAAAAGAGCGCCCGGATAGGCTTTCAGTTCGGCGAGCGTAACGGCTCGGATATCCTGTTTGGTCATCTTGCCGTCATGGCGGAAGGCATCGTCGGATAGGCCTGGTACACGGACGCGCAAGCGGGTTCCCGGATCAGCGATAACGTCGAGAGCCAGCGTATGAAACGCGGCAACCTCGCCCGACCAGTCTTCGGCGGTGCCGCTCGTCAGGCGTTCTTTTTCGCCGCCTAGATGCTCAAGCGCGGTCATCCGTGTGCGCCCGTAACCTTCATCCGCGAGTAGATCCGCAGCCTGCCGCGGCGTCTCTGAACCGCTCGTCAGAACCAGAAGACGCGCGCCCGGGTACAGCGCACTGCGCAACAGGTCCACAGGCCGGCCGTGGACGGAAAGACACTCGCAATCCTGAAGAGGCCAGCCGAGGCGGGAAGCCGCAAGCTGGAACGCGGCCAGGGACGGCAGAACGATGAACTCCTGCGGATCGAACCGCTGTACAAGCGTCGATCCGATTCCGAACCACATCGGATCACCTGTGGCTAACACGGCAACATTTCTGGATCTGAGGTCGTCCAGCGCGCTGAAAACGTCGGAAAACGGCGATGGCCAGGTCCGCTTCTCAGCGGAAAGATCGCCCGCAAGTGCGAGATGCCGCGCACCACCATACACGACGTCGGCTCTTGCCAGCGCATCTTGGCCGCCTGGCGCCAGAACGCCGTCCTCGCCGATCCCGATCAGCGTCAGCCAGGGGGAACTCATTTGTCCTCCAGCCGGTAGGGTTTGGTCGCGGTCTTGGGCGTGAGCTCACGCGGTTTGGTGTCCGTCTGAGGCACGGCTTGCTTCATTCCCTGCGATTTCCGGCTCGCGGCACCAGCCGCGCCTCCGTCTCCGGGTTCGCCGGCTGGCCGGGACTGGCCACCGGAATGCGACAGGAACCCGCGCGAGCGCATGGGCTTTCCAGCGCCGCTTGATCTCAGATCCTTGCGTTTACCCGATCCCGTCATCTCAGGCTTCCTCCGGCAGTCCCGCTGCAAGCGCGTTGACGGCGGCTGCCGCCATTGCCGAGCCGCCGCGCCGGCCCCGGATCGCCAGATAGGGAACTCCGAACGGGTTGTCGATAAGCGCGCCCTTGGACTCTGCTGCTCCGACAAACCCGACCGGAAACCCGAGCACGAGTGCGGGTTTCGGACCACCGGACGCAATCGTCTCCAGGAGATGGAACAGCGTCGTCGGCGCGTTGCCGATGGCAACCACTGCGCCATCAAGACGGTCTTGCCAAAGGGTGACGGCGGCAGCCGACCGCGTCGTGCCGAGTTGCTTCGCCTTATCCGGCACACTGGCGTCATTCAGCGTGCAGACAACATCGCTGGCCGCCGGCAATCTCGAGCGGATAATGCCGTGGCAGACCATTTCAACGTCGCACAGAACAGTGGCTCCTCTTCGGAACGCTCGCTGTGCCGCAGAGGTCAGATCGTCCGACCAGGCAAGGTCCTGTGGCAGGTCGGTCATGCCGCAGGCGTGGATCAGTCGCACGGCAACGGCATGCAGATCGTCCGGCAGATGCGAAAGATCCGCTTCGCCGCGCACGATCGAAAAAGACTGCCGGTAGATGGCCGACGGGTCTTTTTCATAATCATAAGCCGGAAACGACTGCCTGGTCACGGGCGCTTATCCCTCGCGTTTCAGCGATTTTGGTCCGTGCGGATGATCCGCATGCGGATAGGGATGATGGTGGTGACCATGATCGTGACTGTGCCCGTCGTCATGATGGTGGTGGTGATGCCCGTGGCCGTGATCGTGCCCATGATCATGGTGGTGATGATGGTGCCCGCCGGCCTGGACCTGTTTTTCGCAGGCTCCGGTACAGATCTCGTCGCAAAGCTGGCACTCTGCTTCGGCGCCAAGTCCCTCGACGTGATGATGGTGGCTTTCCTGTGCAAGGCCCACTTCCGCCTCGAAGCCGAGCACCTGTTCGCGGTACTTGCACATCTGGCAGTTCATCAGGTTGGCGCCCTGCAGGATCTCCTGCACCCGGTCCGCCATCGTGTCGATCACCTGGGGATGGTCGTTGAGATAGCCTGCCTTGAGAAACTCGATCTCCGGGTGATTTGCCGCGATCTCGTCGGCCGTGTTGTAGATCCTTTGAACCAGCACGCCGGTGAAGAGGAAATAGGGAAACACGATGATGCGCTTGTAGCCGAGCCTGGCCGCGTGTTCGAGACCGGGCCCGACCAGAGGAAAGGTGACGCCGGAATAGCACGTTTCCGCCCAGCCGAAACCGAAACCTTCCCAGAGCAGCCGCGTGATCTTGGTGACGTTTGAGTTGGCATCCGGATCGGATGCGCCGCGCCCGACAACCATCAGAAGCGTTTCGTGAAGCGGTACGTCGCTGTCCGCTTCGTCGATGGCTGCCTGGATGCGGGAAGCCGCCGCCTTCACCATGCGCGTATCGACTGCAAGTTCACGTCCATAGGAGATTTTCATCTCCGGATGCATGGCCTGATAGGTGTTCAGAACTGACGGGATGTCATTCTTGGCGTGACCGGCGGCAAACAGCATGCCCGGCACGGCCAGAACGCGCGTGCAACCCTGCTCGCGCAGTTTATTCAGACCGTCATGAATGACAGGATTGGCGAATTCCAGATAGCCGTATTCGACCGGCCAATCTGGGAACCGCGCCGTCAGGCCTTCGGCAAGCTGTGCGAACTGCTTGACGGCCCCTTTGTTGCGGCTGCCGTGGCCGCAAATCATCAACCCGAGTTTTTCGCTCATTGCGCGGCTTCTCCGGCGGTCTCGTCGTCTGCGGACTCTGCCTCAGGGCTGTCCTCGGCGTCTTTTTTCTTCCGGTCTTTCAGCGCGACAAGTCCGGCCACCAGCACGGCACCCGCGACGGTCGCCACGCCGATCCAGTGCGAATGCCCGGCCAGTTCGCCGAGATGGCCGCCATGGGCAAAGGCGGTTGAAGGCAGAAATACGGTCAGAAGTCCGGTGAGTAATGTCCGGTGGCTCATTCTTCTCTCCCAATGGCAGGCGCCTGCAGGCAATCGATGGCGGCGGAATCGGAAGACGAAAGCAAACACGAACGATGAGCCGACCGGAAAACGGCCGCTCTGCAAGTGCCTTGGACAGCTCCGGCATTGGTTCCCAGTGTGGGTCAACCGCATCCAGAATCGCTCTCAGTCCCTGATAGGACGCCGTCAGGTCGCGGCAATCTAGGGGAGCTGTTCCCGGCGATCAAGCGCGAAAACGACATCCATTGGTCGAAACAGACAACAGTGGATGACAGCCGCAGAATTTGCCGGTAAGCATGCGCGTG
>Ga0207422_1002667_pt1 | contig 22315 bp, 18 predicted proteins | sample MarCyaLeptolynsp_FD_187757 | JGI IMG/M metagenome (GOLD analysis project Ga0207422, IMG submission 187757) | Marine cyanobacterial communities from Panama - species 1 Leptolyngbya sp. (SPAdes) | ecosystem: Environmental > Aquatic > Marine > Unclassified | place: Panama: Panama City | collected... | reverse complement strand
TGTTGATGCAAAAGTTCCGTATTTTGCCTGCCCATCCTCCCACCGACAAAGCCCATCGCCAACGTATCGTAGCCCAATTCATGCAAAAACCACGATACATTATTCGCCTTACCACCAACACTAAGAATGGCATCATTTGCCTGAACATGTTTGCCGGGTCCAAAGTCATCTAAAAATACAGTGTAATCAAGCGCGGTGTTGGCTGTAAATGTTAGGATCATGGTGCTTCCCTGTGGATTATTTGGTAAATGTGGGGCAGCGAACCGCCCCAATCAATTATGGATTACATCTTGCGCTGTTCGACGAATTCTGCCGCTTGACGAATTTTATCCAGAATAACTTTTGGATCAGATGCATGCAGACGAATCGCACGGCGTTTATGCTTTTGCAAAATTTCGAGGTCACCAGCCGCCTGTGCCTTGAACAAGGTGCCAAAGCTATAATTCTCGTCAGGAATATCCAAATCCACAGACGTATCCAGTGTCAATTGCAGGAAGATGCCATCATTGGGTCCGCCTTTGTGGAGTTGACCAGTACTGTGCAAGTAGCGTGGTCCGTATCCAATGGTGATTGCACGTTTGGTAACATGGCGAAGACGACGCTGAATATCGAGCAGTGCTTGTTCTTGTTCGGTTGTGGGTGTGTAATAAACGAGTAAACCAAAATAATCACCCGCATGGGTCGCAGCAATTTGCGCGCCAAGCACTTGGTGCATACTGTTGCTATCATACCCATGTGCCGCACAAAGTTCGCGTAGTGGAGCCATTGTCGTATCATCTGCATAAAAGCGAATCTCATCTTGTTCCATACTCGGTTGCGGTTGTTGAATTTCGCCTACTTCAACATAATTCTGTAGCAATCGTGCAGTTGTTTCTTTGGATTCATTGACATTCGGTTCATCAAAGGGATTTACATTATAAATAGCACCTGCAATCGCTGTGGCAAATTTCCAACGGAAGAATTCGCCGCCCATCGCATAGACATCCGGCAAGCGAACCGTCATGCGCGGGTGCCCTGCCTCACGGATCGTGCGGATGCGTTCGTCCATCTGGTCGACATCGGGATCATCATCGACACGCAGGTAGATAAATACACGATCAGACGAATAATCATGAGGCATACCAACGGTCGATTCGACAACAGGGACCAGCCCTCGCCGATCCTTACCGAGGCTTTCTGCGATGAGTTGTTCCACCCAAACACCAAAAGTCTTAAACGATTGCGTTGTATGAATGCTAACTTTGTTCCGCCCTTGTTTGCCCAGTGCGCCCATCACTGCACCTAACGTAATACCGGGATGGAAAGCTGCACTCACAGATTGAGAACAGGCTTCTGCCATTGTTTCCGCACTTTGCCACAGGCGATCTAAATCTAGCCCCATTGCCGCAGCAGGCACCAAGCCAACATAACTTAAGGCACCATAACGCCCGTTAATATCGCTTGGATTGAGAAAAACATCACGAAAATCTTTGTCTTTGGCTTCAGCTTCCAGCCATGTGTCCTCATCCGTGATGGCAATGAATTGCCCTCCGCTTTCCCCAACTTGCTTGAAGAAATATTTATAAAACGCGCGTGTTTCAACTGTTGTGCCGGACTTTGTCGAAACGATGAACAGCGTTGTTTCCATGTTGATGTGGTCTTCAACCTGCTTGATACGCACAGGATCGGTGCTATCAAGTACGATCATCTCAGGAAAATTGGGTTGCTGACCGAAGGTGTGGTGTAACACATAGGGTGCAAAGCTGCTGCTCCCCATCCCCAACAACACAACATGCGAGATATTACCGGATTTAATTTCGTCTTGGAGTGCTTGTAAATGTTGCCGATCAATCGTCTTGAACACATCCAACCAGCCCAAACGTTGGCGAATCTTCTGGATAGTGGGTGTATGGGTTTTCCAAACACTACCATCCTTAGACCAAATGCGGCTGTTTACAAAATCTCGATCAATTTGTTCCGTTGTTTCATGGAATTCATCGCTATAAATACCTAGCGCAAGTTTCTGCCTTGCCGCGATACCTGTCCGCAAAATCGTCGCTTTGGCTGCGACCTGATCCAGCAAAGTTTCAAAAGACTCAATAAAGGCTTCTACCCCATCTACTTGTAGGCGATGAGTTATTTGCTCTAAATCGATCCCGAGTTCTGCGAGCCGATCCATTGCATCTTTTGGATCAAGAAAATCATCAACATCCTTAGTTAAGGTATCGGCAGCAGTGCCATGCGCGATGAACGCCGTGAGTGTTTTAGGCGGAACTGTGTTGACAGTATCCGCACCGATCAGCATATCGATGTACATTGTATCGGGGTAAACAGGGCTTTTCGTACCAGTCGATGCCCATAGAGGTCTTTGTACCTGTGCCCCTGCTTCTTTAAGTGCAGAAAAACGCTGACCATCAAAAATCTTTTGGAAGCTGCGATAGGCAAGTTTGGCATTGGCGATAGCCGTTTGCCCGAGCAATTTTCGGTTGGCTGCCATCCGAGATGTATCACCATGTACCTGTGCCTGCCGGATATTGTTTTCCAGAATACGATCCACCATAACATCAATGCGGCTGAGGAAAAAGCTGGCAACAGAAGCGATATGGCTAATATCTTCGCCTGCTTCTTTGCGACGCTCTAAGCCACGAATAAATGCCTCTGCAACTTCCTCATAATTGCGAATAGCGAAAATCAACGTCACATTGATGTTGATCCCTGAGGCAATCGATTCTTCAATCGCAGGAATGCCAGCAGGTGTCGCTGGAATTTTAATCATCAAATTTGGGCGATCTACAGTTTCAAAAAGACGCTTCGCTTCCGAGATAGTCTTATCGGTATCGTTGGCAATAAGCGGCGAAACTTCTAGGCTGACATAACCATCCCTTTTTCCTGTGCGTTCATATACAGGGTGGAACATATCGGCGGCTTGTTGAATGTCCTGAATCGCAAGGGTTTCATAAACAGATTCTGCATCCAAGTCCAACAGCGATTTAATTGCTTCGTCGTAAACATCTGATTCGCCGATAGATTTCTGAAAAATACTCGGATTTGAGGTAACACCGAGTATGCCTTCTTCGTCAATTTTGCGTTGGAATTCACCATTTGCCAATTCTTTGCGATGAATATAATCCAGCCAGATGCTCTGACCGAATTTTTGTACTGCAATGGGGGGAATCGTCATTTAATTATCTCCCTATTTGGAATGAAGATGTGCTTCTAATTTCATTTCGTCGTGCATTTGAACTGCACTATTCCATATTTTGTACCATTTTGAAGCGACGTTCATACCGTTCAACTTGATTTTGGAATGAGGCATTGATGAAAGCATCTGTCAAAGATTCTGCTGTGACTTCACCAATAACACGCCCACCCAAACACAGGATGTTCATGTTGTCATGTTCCACACCTTGCCCCGCGCTATAGGTATCGTGGCAAATTGCAGCATAAATCCCTTTCATCTTATTCGCTGCGATACTGGCACCCACACCACTCCCACAGATCAAAATGCCGCGCTCGGCTTCATGGTTTTGGATGGCTTTACCCACAGTTTGTGCCACCGTCGGGTAGTCGCTACGTGTTTCTGATGTTTCAACGCCTAAATCAACAACATCGTGCCCTTTTTCTTTGAGATAACCAACCAGATATTCTTTTAGTTCAAACCCTGCATGATCCGAAGCCAGTGCAATTTTCATTGCGGAATTTCTCCCATATTGTCACTTATATGCCTTATGGCTCTATTGTAACCAGTTATCGAACATACGACGACCGAGAGGTTGACCTTTTTTGTACAAAATCGAGACGAACTTCTTATCCATTGCATCAGAGGATTGTGCTGGTCATAGTAGGACGCTATAATCGCTCCGCTTTGCAAATGGGAGCGAGACCTTGTTACTGTCCCCAAATCATCAACCTATTCATCGAATCGACATTATGCTGCTGGCATTAATCGCCATCGGCTTTGGTTTATTTGTAATTTCCGCACAATCCGCTACAGATTTTTTGATCGGGGATATGACATGGTATTTAAATCGCGCCCAGTTGATTTATCAAGGCACACTCTCGCGGCAATTTGTCTATACCATTGGTTATCCGATTCTGGTCGGTGGAATCGATCTTGCGCTAAATGACACTATCTTATCCGGGATTGTTGCCAACACACTGATGTTATTCATAATGATGTGCGGCATTTATTTGGTTGGTATATTGTATTTCAATCGTGTTGTCGGTTGGGTCGCAATTTTGCTTGTCATCGTAAATCCATCCTTTCTTGTTGTTTGTCGCATCCTAGAGCCGAATTTTACGGCAATGAGTCTCGTCATCTGGAATGTACTCGCATTCGTCTGGTTGGTGAATCGCCCCTCTATTTTGTCGGCTGTTTGCTTGGGGCTAATCAGCACAATCATGATGTATATCCGCCTCGAACAGGGGATGTACTTTGCATTACTTCCATTAGCCTTATGGATGATTTATCGAAAAAATAAAGATATTCGTCAGATTATCCGGTTATTGGCTGCGGGGAGCAGCATATTTATTATCGGATTTTTCTTCTACGCCTATATTTTCATCTCTCGCTCGGATGTGGGTTCAAGCAGTGCATTTTCTTTTCTTGCCTTGCTTGGTGATACGCCTATTTCATGGGAGTTGATGTCCCGCCGTGTAACCGATATGTTGGTGGCGATTTCATTGCATTGGTCAAGCATCTTTTTGCTCATAGGTCTTGCTGTCATCATACTCATAGAAAAATATCAGGAGATTGGATGGTTACTCGGTAGCATTGTTATATTGGGGTATATCGTTTTATTTGTCTTGGCAATCTGGCCCTTTCCATTACGAGGTTTGTATTCATTACCGCTCAGTGCTATTTTGATTGCTTGGGGCTTACAACGATTGGCAAAGATACATCGAATTGCTTTCATCACAGTAGGGTTACTGACAACTGCAATTTTGCTGCCGAACATAACAACCCTTGTCCAAAGTTTGGATAACCCTCTACGTTACCAATCGGATGATTTAGCACTAAATGCGCAAACATTAGATGATTGGCTAACCCAAAATGGCTATGAAACGGGGCAGGTATTTACACCCTGCGGCGAGATTGCACCATTTTCAGATAGGCGTTTTGAAGTGCTTTTCCGTCTTGATTTAGGAGGCGATGTCGATGCACCAAATCAAAGCGACTCACCTACTCAATTATTACCGCAGTTATATGAATCGGGACGGTTGTTGATGCTTTGCAATACACCACCGAAGTTCCAAGACTGGCGGACATTCTTAGCTGATCCATCCATGTTTGGATATGAAATTCAAGAACTCTACAGCCATGATAAGTACACGATCTATCAGATTGAAAGGGCTGGCGAGTGATCAAAGGTATCCAGCGCGATCTGCTAGTGATTATCAGTTTAGGCTTTGTCTATTGCTTTTTTCTGCTGACCACGCAGACCGTTGCCAACTTAAATATCTATGATGCAGGCTGGTACGCAAATCGCGCGAATTTATTGTCACGTGGGATCATCACATGGGGAGAACCCTTTGTCTACACCATCGGTTATCCCTTATCTGTTGGTATCGTTGATCGCTTTGTTGATGACTTGGTGAGTGCTAGCCTCATTGTCAATACGATTTCATTGATTGCAATCTTCGTTGGAATTTATCTGTTGGGCTACTGGCATTACAACCGGTTTATTGCCTTACTCGCTGTAAGTTTCCTAGCCCTGAATCCCTACCTACATCTTGTCGCCCGAGAAATTCAATTCTCTATGTTGTTTATGGGAACGGTCACATGGAGTTTGGTGCTGTTTAGTTTGCTATTGCGGAGTGCCAAATTCTGGATTGCTTTTATTTTTAGCTTGATGTTGGCGTTGGCAATGTATACGCGCTTTGAGGGCAGCATGTTTGCGATTTTGATCCCAATCATTGGATATGTCACCTATCAACGCACAGGACATCTAGCAAAATCATTCCAGTTGATGGTTGCAACAAGCCTTCTCTTTGGTGTTGGGGTATTGTTTTATTTTTATGTGTTGGCTCAAGCGGCTGGTGTTGGGGGGTCTGGGACACAGTTCTCATTTTTCGAACCATTTCTATCTGTTCCATCCGATTGGCAACAACTATCACGACGCACACGAGATATGCTCCACGCGATTTTGCACCCTTGGTGGATTGGTTTATGGTTATTGGTTATCGGGCTTCACCTCTGGCTAGATGACAAATTCCAGCAGACCAATCGCTTTTGGTTGGGCATCATTGGGTTTTATACATTTATCATCTGGATACTGGCAACATGGCCCTTCCCGTCGCGTGCCATGTTCACGATGCAATTTTTTGCGCTGTTGTTTGGCTGGGCAATCTGGCGATTGTGGACAATCAATCGGCTTACCCGTTTGGGGGCTGTAGTAATTGCCGGTATTTGGAGTGTACTTGGTCTTGCATCATTATTCAATTATGCAGCAACACCTCCCTTCACATTCCAAGAAGATACGGTAGCTCAGGATGCCGTATCTATGGATGAATGGCTCACATCAGAAGCATTGCAAAACACACAAATCTATACACTCTGTGGAGCACCATTACCCTATTCTGATAGCAATTTTTACTATATCTGGCGGTTGAATGTACTTGACGATTTAGGGGATGCGGATTTGGTGACTTCCCCCCGTAATTTATTACCTGAGATGTTTGAACAAAACGCGCTATTCATGTTATGTGGTGAGCGTATCTTTTGGTCGGACTGGCTTGACTTCTTGAATAATCCACAAAATTATGACTATAGCATATCAGAAATTCATCGTATTAATGACAAATATATCTTCTATGAGGTTGTCCCCCGTGAAGATTAATCGCACAGCACAATTTTTAATTCTTGGTCTGATTTTATTCATCGGTGTTGCCATTCGCTTCAACGATATTGCTTATGGGCTGTATCATGCCTGCCTTGCCCTACCGCAAGAAGACTGGCTTTATGATGAACCGCAAGTCAGTTCATTATATAGCTGGGATGTAGCCCCTTACTTCAATGAAGTGGAAGAAATCATCAATGATCCACTGATTCGTACAGAATTGCCAACAACCAATGATCTGGTGTTTATGCGTCTACTGGGTGCAGTCATTGGTATTTTGTCTATCGCCCTCATCATCAAACTAGGGTTTGTACTCAAATCGAATAGTTGGTGGCTTGGTGGATTCTTCGTTGCATTGGGTCCTTGGTTTGTAGAAAGTGATCGTTGGGTCATCCGTTTTGATTTTGCGACACTTGCCGTTGCAATTAGCATTTTGGCAATGTTGCTGCTCCATCAAGGGACAAAACGCGGACGAGATATTTTGTCGTGGCTACATGTCGCTGGCGCAATGAGTTTACTTCTGATCTCGCCGCCGCTTTGGTGGTTAGCAATCGGCTTAATTGTGATTTATCGGCAGGTCAATTGGCGTGTGGCTTTATTCCTATTGATTTCTGGCATTCTGGTGATTCCTGCGCTGCAAACCCCTATCCACTGGATCAATGCAACGCAAGCATGGGATATGGGTGCAGTTGCAGCTCTCGTTTGGGCTGGCACCGCTTTTGTGCTCTGGTATTGGCGCAAAATCATCTGGTGGGTGCAAGCAGGTCTATTGATTATCACGCTGTTGCTAGGTGGCTACAGCATTCTGCAAATTGCTCAATTGCCGCGCCCCACAGTTGCAGAATGGGAATTGATCGATTTTCTGCAAGACATCATCCCAGATGAATCCCTCGTGCGCTTTGACCAAGATACTTGGCATCTACACAGCGTTGTGGCGTGTCCGCGTAGCAACCCAATCGTGCTAGAAGCACAACCCCAGCCTGTATTCCGCCCCTATCTCCCCGGTGTGCGTGCCGAACCGCCTGTTCCGGCTGTAGCGGTGGCAAGTAGTGAAGCCACCTTACGCGAAACCGATACAGATTTTATCTATACTATCGGTGATTTTTGGGTAGGACGAACAGTCAAAACAGGAAATTCTACAGATACCTTGTTCGGGAATTATCTGCATGTGATGGGCTACGAAATCTTGACAGAAACGCTGCAACCCAATCAAATCTTAGATGTGCAGCTAGATTTCCAATTTAATGCACATATGGACGAAGAAATTACCATTCATGCGATGTTCATCCATGTGATTCCACCCGGACAACCCGGCGATCAACTGATCAATATTAGTGTACCCATCACCGATATGCAGGGTTTGATTGAGCCAAGAGGTTATGCACTCAACCAACATATTCGAACGCCAATTCCAATGGATGCAGAACCCGGTACCTATGATGTGATCTTTGGCATGTTCAACACCTTCAGTGGGGAGCGCGTCGAATCTATTGTCGGGAACGCAATGCCTCTTGGTCAGATTGAAATCGTCACACCAGAATAAACGCGATTATTTCATGCTATATGGTTGGCGAATCACCGTTTTGAGCTCTTTAACATCAACTTTACGCGGATCGCTCAGGTAGATTTCGTGGTGCTTTTTGGCAAGTTGATAGCCGCTTGCCTCAATGTGGTCATGAATTTTCTTAACGGTAGGTCCTTCATCGTCGTATGAGCCGATGTACATAATTTGTGCTGCTTGTCCTTCATCGTAAGTTTCCATTCTGACATCATCCAGAAAGGGTGGGTTTTTCTTCTTTTTGCGGACTATTTCGCGTGCAGATTCTACCACTTGCGCCGTGATGTGATCAGGTTGATGGATCATCAGTGTCCACTGAAAATCCGCTTTATCCGCCGCCGATAAATCAAATCCCCGATGTTGATTTTCATCCCACCACCACAACCCTTCAAGTGGCATCACGGTATAGACAATCCCTTGCTCTTTGCTGATAGCACGAACACCATACGCAAGCGCATATAACACAGCGACTGAATCCATATATTGCTGTGATGTATTTGGATCACCTTGCCCGTCGATCATCAGGTAATTAATTGGTGGCACAGTAACATCTACTACGGCTTTAGCAGTTGGGTTATAGAGTGATTTGTAGGTTTTCTTTAGGTCAATATTGCTCATGGTTTCCTCCTTGATGTACTTCATCTCAGTGTAAGTGACTATCCTTGACATCTTTTGTCAGGAATAAAAATCGGGCTGGATATGTAACGTTATGCCTTGCATCTGAGAACCATCAAGAAGATACTTGTCAATAACCTATTCGTAAGTCGTTCATTCAAAAGTAATTACATTGAAAAAACACCCTTTCCAAACCTTAAACTCACACATTGATTGGTCATGTCGCTGGTATCAAATCCACAAAGATGCGATTCTTTTACCAAATGGCGAACAAGGCGAATATAACGTCATTGAGCTGAATGATTCTGTGTGGATTGTGCCTATCACCACCAAAGGCGAAATCGTCTTGATTCACAATTATCGCTATCCACTCAAACAATGGTGCTGGGAAGTCCCCGCCGGACACATTGAACAGGAGCAGACACCTGAAGAAACTGCCCGTTTGGAGCTTCTGGAAGAGGCGGGCGGACAAGCAGAATCATTCCAGATAATGGTCAAGCTCAGTACCTTGAATGGCATCGGGAATCATTATGGCTATTTTTATCTGGCACGGGGTGTGGAACTAGGCAATACACAGCATGAACAAACTGAAGCAATGCAGGTCAAGACCTTTCCAGTTGCGACTGTAATGGAGATGGCGCGTTCCGGTCAGATCAATGATGTGCCGAGTGTGATGGCGTTGTTACTAGCACAGAATTATTTGTAAAGGAGCATTTCGCGTGAAAATATTGACGTTGACACACGCCATACCTGACCTCACTACAGATATCATGGTTGATACAGAAGGTAAAGTTTCTTGGGACAACAACAAGCCTATCATTAATCCGCCGGATGAATACGCAATAGAAGAAGCTATTATTCAAGCAAAAAACGCAGATGGCACATCTATCGCACTGGCGATTGGTGGCGAACAGCACACTAATGCGCTGAAGCACGCGCTTGCAATGGGCATCCACGAAGCAATTCGCGTCAATTTTGAGACTACTGATAACCTTACATACGCAACTATCGCTGCCGCAGCTATCGAAAATGTGCGGGGTGTTGATCTGGTGCTTTTGGGGCGGGAGAGATTTGATGTTGATAGTAACCTGCACATCTATCAGACAGCACGCAAACTTGGCTGGACGTTGCTCGCTTCTACCTCGCAAATCCTTGAAGTTGATTCTGCTGAAAAAATTATCAAAGTAGAGAAGACACTGGAATATGGCAAACAAATCCTCGCAGCAAAATTACCTGCTGTCATCAGTGTACTGAAAGGCATCAATGAGCCACGCTATCCAACACTCTTGCGCCACCGCAATATCTCAGATACGACGATACAGGTCTGGTCAGTTGATGATTTAGGTATACACGTACCCAAAGCCAAAACAACAGCTATTGAGTACAAAACGCCATCTACAAAAAACACAACACCGGAAATTATTGGCGGCGAATCGCCCGAAGAAAAGGCGGCTGTGCTAGTCGACAAATTGATTGAGGAGCGTATCATATGAGCGCAGTCTTTGCTTGGATCGAGACTTTTAACGGTTCGGCTATACTGGCTGCATGGGAATCGGTTATTGCGGGTAAGCATTTAGCGGATAGCTATGAGGTGCCGCTAGTAGCTGTGGTATTTGGCAAGAATGCAGAAGCCATCGCACAAGAAGCGTCGCGATATGGCGCAACAGAAGCAATCACTTGTGATGATGTAACATTAGACAATTTCCGGCTTGAACCTTATGCTGCCTTGTTGAGCAAGCTCATCATAAGGAATCCGCCCAAAGCTGTTATCGCAGTTGGAAATCGTTGTGCGAGAGAGCTACTCGCTAGTGTTGCTGCGGATACAAACAATGGAATGCTTGACGGGATTTCTGAGATGGACGTTACCGATGGTGATTCATTGTCTGTCAAACGCACAGCCCATAGAGGGCGGATCATCAGCCGTGAGAGAATCCAAAGCGAAACAGCCTTCTTAACCGTCAAACCACGTATATTTCACTCATATGCCCCCACTATCAGGACAGCCATCAACATCACACCCGTTGATCCAGTTTTGAGCGAAGACCAGATCAACACAAAAGTTGAGTCGTTTTCAGCCGAAATGGAACAACCTAGTTTGAGTGATGCAGAGATCATTATTTCAGGTGGACGTGGCATGGTAGCAAATCCGGCTGATCCACCGTCTGATATTGACGATTTAGCAATTTGGAAAGCGCAGGACGGCTTCCAAACCGTGATTCAACCTGTGGCGGATACGCTCAATGCAGCAGTGGGTGCAAGTCGTGTGGCAATTGATCTAGGTTATATTGCCGTTGATCATCTCGTTGGTCAAACAGGCATAAGCGTAAACTCAGATGTATATATCGCTGTAGGGATCAGTGGCGCGCGCCAACATTTACAAGGATTGCAAAACAGCAAGATCATCATTGCAATTAATAACGATGCGAACGCTCCAATATTCAAAGTCGCAAAGTATGGCATTGTTGAGGATTTATATCGTTTTCTACCTGCTTTCAACCTTGCGCTAAAAGCACGATTGAATAAATGATTAACTTTGTGGGACTTGCATTAATGGGGTTTCATTCTTTTGGTTTTATTTGTTGTGTAGATACTGGTTTTTGTATGGTTTGCCGATGATAAGGCTAAATTTTTTGGCAAATTGTATCATGCAACCAGTACCCTTTCGCATGTACCATTAAAATGACAGGAAATCGTCATAGGAATAAATTAATGGTACTTGCAGAAACCATGCCTCAAACCCTGATTACAACTTGGCTCGAAATAACGGATAGTTCACAAATACGCCCATCATTTGTCCAAGATCAGGATATTGAAATCGCACGGATGGAAGCTCCAGACATCGCATTTTATCGTTTTCTCTATCAATCCGTTGGTGAGAAGTGGCGGTGGCGGGATCGTCTGCAATTATCTAGTTCTGAATTGCGCGAAATTTTGTCCTCCGATGCCACAAATGTTTATGTCTTATATGTGAGTGGTGCCCCTGCTGGCTACGTGGAATTATTCCATCATGGCGAGGGGAATTACGAAATCGCCTATTTTGGTCTGCGTGAAGAGTATATGGGGCGTGGATTGGGCAAACATCTTCTGAGCTTCGGCATCAAGCAAGCATGGGAAATTGGCGCAAGTCGGGTCTTCCTACACACATGTAACCTTGATGGACCACACGCACTGGCAAATTATCAAAAGCGTGGTTTCCAAGTCTTCCGCGTTGATGAGGAACCGATGCCAGACATCTATACCTAGATATCTTCTGATAAATCGAATAATGCTTCGGATAACGTTGGATTGCTGACGGTATCTTTGGCTTCCATTTCAAATGATGGCGTATCATCCCAATGAACGCTTATCTTCTTGGGTAGCATAAAATCCCCAACAGGTTCTTGTTCTTCCGAAATATGGAGCGCAAATGTTTGTTGAGTCTCTGTTTCAGGATTATAACAACGGGATTCAACCCGTTCTAATGTATGATCATCGCGCAAATGGACAGTTACAGCATCGTTCAGCTTGGTATTGAGTGCCTCGAAAGACCTCGCCCCCATCGCTGTAAGTTTGATATGCGTATCACTGATCGGCGTAAGCAGCAAGGCAGCAATCGACCATAAACGGCGACGTGCTGAAACGATCAGGATAGGGTCATCGATAACTTCTGGTGTGTTGTTGTTGCGGTTACTGCGATATACATCGTGGCTCAAGGATTCGATACCGCGTCGGACAGGCAAGCCCATAGGCTTTGCCACAAAATCCCAGCGCATTTGGGTTGGAAATTTAAAATGTGCGGTCACATCAAGCGGCACCCATGATTTAACAGGACCGACTTTGACTTGGGTTTTTCCTTTGAATGAAATTTTTAGGGCATCAACCACAGGTGGATTGATAGCGTACCGTGCATCAATGGCTTTACGCAATAAATCCTTTGCTGCGGGGTCTCCGTAGCATAATAAAAGAACAGGCACAACTATTACTCCAGACTCTACTCAACTATTATTTTAGCAGAGGTCAGTCTAAATATCGTAAATATTCTTAAGACTTTGGTACCCCTTAAGATTCCTTAACAACTCCTACACCTGAATGTAAGTAAATCTACGGATAAACAGGTGTCAACCAATGTTGATAACGATCATCGCGCCCATAGACCACGTCCAAGAACGTTTCGCGTAATTGGGTTGTGATTGTTCCAACTTGCCCATCACCAATATTACGATGTTCTACACGAGTAATAGGTGAAACCTCTGCGCCTGTCCCACAAACAAAAGCCTCGTCAGCGATATATAATTCACTGCGATCAATAGGACGTTCAACGACTTGCAAATTCAGAGCATTCTGTGCCAATTCAATGACGCTGCGGCGTGTAATTCCTTCAAGCAGATTGGCATAGACTGGTGGTGTGATGATTGTGCCATTCCGTATCATGAAGAAATTTGCCACACTTGCCTCTGCGATTTGCCCATCCGCATTGAGGACAATAGCATCATCGTACCCTGCGAGTTTAGCATCGGTACGTATCATGGTCGAGTTGACATAAGTACCAGCAATTTTGCCGCGTGCAGGGATGGCATTATCTTCAATACGATGCCAAGATGAAAAACAGACGTGCATACCGGTTGCACTACCCACAAAATCGCCAATCGGCACAGCAACGATACTCAGGTCATCTTGCATATCATGGATCACGACATCAAATGTTGCTGTAGATTTATAGACCAATGGGCGAATGTAACAGTTTTGCTTGAGGTTTTGCTTACGCAGCAGTTCCAATAGAATTTGCGTGATGTCCGATGGAGATTTATCCGTGAACATTCGCAACATCGCAGCAGATTGTGTTAACCGTTTAAAGTGGTCGTCGCTACGGAACACAAAAAGCTGGTCTTTGTCCGCATTCCAGTAACCGCGCATCCCGCCAAATACGGCTAATCCGTAATGTAATGCTTGTGTCATCACGCTAACATTGGCTTGTTCGAACGGGACTATTTCGCCCTCGAAGTAGGCGAACTCTGGTTTGTTCATAGAGCGTTTCCTTATTCAGAATGTTATTTCCAATGCTTGATTCTATCGTTTACGGTGTTTTACGAACACATTACAAAATTGCAACACTCAGATTGCAACTATGATCCATAATTTTGCGTCTAAGAAAGTGAGATACACAAAGATTAGGGAGAGTAGCGATGAGTTTGCTAGCAATTGGGTTAATTACAGGGTTTTTAGCGATGTTCATGCTGATGTCGCTACCGATTCGAGAAAGCGACCAATTAGATGCAGATAGCAGCCAATGATCCTAACCCAAATGGGTTGACCTGATGCAGTACCAGTTTCGCGCAGAGGATGTTTCGCTTTACCAATATGAGCCATAACCTTTTTTCTTCTGATGCAATAATAATCGTATAATGCAAGTATCAATCCACAGTTGCACAACGTTTATTATTTTGGGAGAAAAATCTTATGGCATTATCCATTCCTTGGCGCACAGGTGCAAATCTGCGAGAATTCGCCTATTATGGCACCCCTGCCTTACAATGGGCACCCGCCTCACTACAACGAAGTCAACTAGATGGTTTACGCGATATTGGTGTCGAACTTGTTCGTATTTTTGCCCATCACCATTCATTAGTCGGTCAATCGATTGACCGCGTTCGTGCAGCACTCGATTTATTCAACGAATATGGAATGCAAGTGATTGTCTGCCTAGATGATTCATTATCGCATTCAGGGTATTGCGTGCCTGGTGATGAGAATTATCACACAGAAGTGCATGGACATTTCCACAAAAAGTACTTCCATGAAAAGCGATATCAGGTGAATTACATGCCGCGTCTCAAGGCAATGGTGAGTGCACTCAAGGATCATCCCGCAGTGTTGATGTGGGAGTTGGGCAACGAGCACGTTATTCATCCACAACCTGCCCAGCCGCGTGATGGCGATGCCTTCCTGAATTATGCTCGTGAAGCAAGTACAGCGATTAAAGAAATCGCACCTCATCATTTGGTGACAACAGGATTGGTTAACAGTCGGCATGTGGGTTTTCGTGAAAATGATGAAGAATTCGCCACCAAACTTTATGGTATGGATACCATTGATGCAATTAGCCTGCATCTCTACCAACATGAAGGTGGTGGAACCGATTGGGAACGCCATCGCTGTTTCACAGACATCAATGTCGCCAAAAAGTTGGGCAAACCTTGGTTCATGGGCGAATTTGGTGCGCGGCATACGATTGGTAATCGGCGCGATTATTATGCCAGCGAAATGCAAACATGGCGTGATCAAGGGGCTTTTAGTGCGATGGCTTGGGCATTTGATACCTCATCGAATGATGTTGGTGTGAGTGACCAACTGGCATTAGCGCGCATTTTTGGCGATTTCAATGATCTGTGCAATGTGATGAAACATCACGCAGCAAATGCTGGACGTTTCACCCCGCCAGTTGATAATGTCACACCACAGACTAGTGATCCGGGTACAACGCCGTCTGATGATCCCGGCACGACAACACCGCCCACGACAGATGATCCTGTTGATCCACCAACTACGCCGGATGATCCACGCAGAGCCTATGCGGTAATTGCTGTAAAATTGTCCGTCCGTAGCGAACCCGGTCTTGATCGTCTCACCAAGCAGGGTGAATTCTTGCGCGGTGAAGTCATTGTCGCTGATCCAGCAACAGCACAAGAAGCCGCAGGTTACATCTGGTTGAAGCATATCAACGGTTGGTCAGCATGGAAAAAAGTCGACGGTAGCGACATCTACATGCAACCTATTGAAGGCGGCGAACCCATCACCAGCATGAAAACGAAAAACACCGATAAATATCAGGTGACGACAACAGGCGGTGTAAATGTTCGTAACAATCCAAGTCTATCTGGGGTAAAACGCGGTGCAGTGCCAACAGGTGAAACGATTGAAGCCGACCCCGCCTCTGAAAAAGAAGTAGAGGGATACATCTGGGTTGAGCATTTTGGTGGTTGGTCTGCTGTACGAAATTCGAGCGGTAGCGTGATCTTTCTCACAAACCAAGATTAAGTTATTCTAAATTGGAGATTTTGGGGCAAGACGTTTGATTTTGCCTCAAAACCGCATCCCCTCATATTTGTACAGGATACATCCTCTGCTAAAATGATGCGACCCTTATCATTTTACAGACGGAAGGACAGTCCCTTGCGTTCCACTCACCTGTTTAACCACAACTGGCTCTATACGCCAGAAAAAGTCATGCCAGATACTCCCGACGATCAATTCGAGTCAGTTGTGCTACCACATACGAATATTATTTTGCCACATCACAATTTTGACGACGCAGAATATCAATTCATCTCGACCTATCGCAAACATTTCACCCTGCCAGAACCCCTCAATGGTCGTCGGCTTTACCTAGATTTTGATGCTGCGATGATCGCTGCTACTGTGACCATCAACGACCACACGTTCGAAGAACACAAAGGCGGCTACACACCATTTTCCTACGAGATCACAGATTACATCAACGAAGAAGGTGATAATACGTTAACCGTTCACCTTGATTCAACCGAACGGGCAGATATTCCGCCATTCGGCTATGTGGTAGATTATCTGTCCTTCGGCGGGATTTATCGGGATGTATGGCTGCGTTATGTGCATCCCGTACATATCGAAAATGTCTTCGTCAAAACCTTCGATGTGTTGACTGACGAACCGCGTATGGAAGTTGATGTGCAGATTGTCAATCAAGGGAAAAAGGATTTTTCCAATCACATTGCATTGGTACTCGGCTTGGAAGATGGTGCGACACTCTATTTCGCCATAGCGGAGCATATCGACGTGAAAGCTGGAGAGCGGATAGTTCATACACTGGAAATCAACGCGGATGATCTGCTCAATCGTCATGGCAATTGGACAAATCACTACAATGATATTGAACCCTATGAAGAACCAATCGAACTAGAATTATGGTCGCTAGATAACCCGTATTTGTATCAACTAACGGTTGAATTGGGTCCCGCTTCCGATGAAGCTCAGATTGAGGCTGGCATCCATCCACTGGATCGTCAAGACCTTCAATTTGGCTTCCGTGAAGCAGAATTCCGCGACAATGGATTTTATCTGAACGGTGAGCAACTCAAAATCTTCGGATTGAATCGCCACCAGACCTACCCCTATATCGGTGCGGCGGCTTCATGGCGGTTGCAACAAAAAGATGCTGACATCATCAAATATGAGTTAGGCTGCAACCTCGTCCGCACATCACATTACCCGCAATCGCCCTATTTTCTAGAACGGTGCGATCAAATCGGTCTACTCGTCTTCGAGGAAATCCCGGGTTGGCAACACATCGGTGATGAAGCGTGGCAGCAAATCAGTTTGCGAGATGTCCGCGCTATGATTGAACGTGACCGTAATCATCCGTCGATCATCATTTGGGGGGTTCGCATCAATGAATCGTTGGATAATACCGCGTTTTATACAGCGACCAATCAACTGGCGCATGAACTTGACCCCACACGGCAAACAGGTGGTGTACGCTATTTCCAAGATAGTGAATTCTTGGAAGATGTTTTCACCTTCAACGACTTTTCCAATTCCATTGAAGAACCCCAGCAAACACCGCATCTCGTCACGGAATTTAACGGACACATGTTCCCGACCAAGAGTTGGGACAACGAAGAACGCCGTATCGAACATGCTTTGCGTCATGCGCGGGTACACAGCCGCCAGATGAGTATGGGCGGTGTCAGTGGTGCGATTGGCTGGTGCGCCTTCGATTACAATACCCACGCCGAATTCGGTTCAGGGGATCGCATTTGTTATCATGGCGTGATGGATATGTTCCGTCTACCAAAATACGCCGCTTATTTCTATAGTAGCCAGATCCACCCTGAAGAACGGGTGGTTTTACAGGCAGCAACGATCTGGTCCATGGGGGATCGCAGTGAAGGCGGTAATGATCCCCTGACGATTTTCACCAATTGTGATGCGATTGACCTCTACATCGGTGAAGAGCATTATGGGCACTTCAAGCCCGATGAAAAATCATTCCCTAGTTTGCCCCACCCACCCATTCAAGTCACAGGATTGGGTATGCGCTGGGGGGAGGCTTTTGGGGATTTGCGCGTGGTCGGGCACTTGAATGATGAGCAAGTCGCAGAACAATATATTGGTGCCGATGGGCAACCCGATCAACTGATTTTACAAGTGGATGATGATAAGCTGTACGCCGATGGCATGGATATGACCCGTGTCGCTTTTAAGATTGTGGATAAACACGGGAATGTATTACCTTATGCCACCTCAGTTGTCTCATTTGAAATCGAGGGCAATGCCGACTTAATCGGCGATAATCCATTCCCATTGGTCGGAGGTCAAGCAGCATTGTATCTCCGTGCGCGGGAAACAATAGGTTCTGTGACTATCACGGCGAAAGCCAATCGCTTATCCGATGCCACCGTCACCGTAGAATTCATCAAGAAGCCATCAGAAGAAATTTAACAACTCATGTCTGTATGGGCTTGGTGTGCCAAGCCCACCAATATTCATTTATCCACTATGGCGGAACACAAGAATATCGCCATTTTGCACGACGTAATCCTTGCCTTCTAAGCGCATCTTTCCGGCTGATTTAACTGCCGCTTCACTACCGGCTTCCACAAGCGCATCAAATGGTGTGACTTCTGCACGGATGAACCCCGCTTGAATATCCCCATGAATCGCACCAGCCGCTTCCCAAGCAGATGCACCAACAGGAACTGTCCATGCGCGAACTTCTTTTTCGCCTGCGGTGAGAAATGATTGAATGTTGAGCAATTCATAGGATAAGCGAATCACCTTCGACGCACTCAACTCGGTGATGTCATATTCTTCCATGAACATTTCTGCATCTTCTGCATCCAATTGGGATAGTTCTGCTTCTAGTGCTGCTTGCAACCCGACGATATTCGCATTACGATGATCGTAGGTAATGGCTTTCGCCACATCGATGACTTCATCACCCATATTGAGCACAACCAGCACAGGTTTCAGCGAGAAGAAGCCAAACCCCTTCATCGACTTGATCTCCTCTGCCGTCAAATCTTCCATATCGCGCAAAGGCTTTTCCTGATCGAGATGTGCTTTGAGGCGTTCCATCAAAGGCAGTTCATCGACCATCAACTTATCCGCCTTTTTGCCTTTCAGCTTGATTTCAGTGTTGATGCGTTCGAGGCGTTTTTCTACTGCCATGATATCCGCAAACAGCAATTCATTATCGAGTGTATCGAGGTCGCGTTGAGGATCAATGCTGCCCTGTGTATGGGGGACGACATCACTTTCAAAGGCGCGGACGACATGCAGAAAGCCATCCACCTGTGCCAACTCATTACGGAGTTGCCCCTCTAAACCGCCTTCACCGATGCCTTTATCCAGACCACCAATGTCTGTATAAGTAACGGTGGCGTAAACTTTTTTCTTGGCAGAATACATACCTTCCAGCGTATCTAGCCGCGCATCTGGCACATTGACGACTGCCGTATGCACCTGAAATTGTCCACTAGAAACCGCACTCGTTTCAAAATCGCCGCCTGTGAGTGCGTTGAACAATGTTGTTTTACCGCTATTGGGTAATCCGATAATCCCTAATCGCATGGGTTAATTTTCTCTCACTGATGCCTAGTCGAATAACGGTGTACAGTATAAGCAGTTGTGTTCAAATTGCGTAGGGGCGATGCAACCTATGAAAAAGAAAAAGCGGGAACAAAATCGGCTGAAACAATTGCTTGCACAGATAAAATCAGGCGCGATACTCCGATCTTTACGATTTCAGTTCATCATCACGATCACGCTGGTGATTATCGGCTACCTGATTTTCACGCTGACCATCTTGTTTGTCGATGTTGAAGAATCGCCAATATCAGAGAGCTTGATTGCATATCCTGTCGAAGTCATTTGTGATAGTGGCGTACCCTGTGTTGATGGCATAAAGCTAATCAATCTTGATGATGGATCATCTGAATTTATCGATGCAGGTCATTTTGAACCGATAACCATGCGCTTCTCACCTGATGGAAAAATTGTAGCTGTTGGCTCAGGAACTAGTTTGCGACTCTACAATGCTGTGACATTGGAGCCAATTTTTATATTTGATGGTGAGGCTTCACCAGCGAGTTGGTCGCCAGATTCTTCAATGTTGGCGGTTGTAAGTGGTGGTTATGGTAGTGAACCCTACGGTCTGCATATTCTTCAGATGGATTCATTTCATGCCGAACAAATTACTGAAGGGTTATTTGTTAGTCGCTTCACCTCATGGTCACCCGATGGGATAAAGCTCTTATTTTCCACAGGTGAGAGATTCTACGATGGGATGGATATTTTTCTACTGGATATTCAATCATCCGAAGTGACACGAATTACTAATAACTCTGATAGTCATGTTTCACCAAATTGGTCTTCTGATGGGACTAAATTTGTATATGCTTCAGGTGAAGAAAAATGGAACAGTCTTGTCATCCAAAATGAAATCGAAATCCTTGATATTATTGAAATCGATGTTGAATATATTGGGCGACCAGAGTGGGTAATGAATGATGAGAGAATTGTCCTCTTTGTCCAAGAAAATGGTGGCTCTGTCTTGTACATGCTTGATCCACAAACTAGAGATATGATTTCTGTCAGCGACAAAAAAAGTATTGCTGGCTATGATATTTCTGCTGATGGTGAGCGGGTTGTTTACCTCACAACTCGAGAGAATGAGCTGTGCATCTTCGATCTGGTATCACAAGAGCGAACTTGTCTGGAAGGCGAAAATCCATTTTATTGGGGGCAGCCTGTCTGGGTGCGGAGTTGATGCGTGCTAATACTCCGCTAGAAGGCGATACAACCATTCTCTGCCATTGGGGGTCATCTGGTGTCCATAACCCGTGATGACAAAATCAGCGCGTAAATAGCCTGCACGGTTTATGGCTAATATGGATGGTTCTGTAAATTGGCGTAGGCTATCACTCGCACCATACAGCACTACCGTTTCCGCATAGCCACCAGCCCCCGGCGGGTGAATTTCTGGCGCACCTTCCAATACCATTGCCGCTACTCGTGTTGGGTTCATTTGGGCATAGAGTGAAGCAATTTCTCCACCCGCAGAAAAGCCGTACATCAGAATATCGCCTCGTGAGACTGGAAATTCGCGGTCAACGCGATTGATGATTGCATCCAGTGTCGGGATTGTATTTGCATCATAGGGGAAGGGATATTCACCGAATGTCGGAGCGACGAGAATGAATTGTTTCTCATTCGCATCAACCGCGAAGTTTTGCAACATGGATTCCGCATTGCCACCATAACCATGCAGCACCACAATCATCGGGTAGCCTGCTGCAGGTACTTCACCTTCAGGTACAATCGCATAATATTCGATCCTGCCCTGTGTGTACTTTTGAGCTTCCCAGCCCTGCACCATCTGCATAATACGGATTTCTTCAAATTGTCCGGTTTCAATTGACCAATAAATCAACCCGCCTAGAGTGGCGATTGCTATTGTGAGTACAACCCAGCGTACAACTGAATACACAGGCGATACTCTTGATTTCTGCTTGATCTTGGCGACCTCTTTGCCGCCTTTGACCAATGCTTCTATGGCGAGCTTAGGTGGCTTGCCTGTAATTTCTTCTGCCAGATTCGCCACTTGCGGATTTCGTTGGAGCCTTGGATCAACATGAAGTGCGTGACCTAATTCTTTGGCTGCGCGTTTCATATCCCCCAAAATAACCAATCGAACCGCTTCATCAACTTGTGGCTGCGCGGGGCTATCTGTCACCTCAACTGATTCTACTGGTTTCCTATCAGTATCAACGGAAATTGCAGGAACAGTCATAGTCTGTTTTTTGATGAAACGAACAGCTTTTTCCGCATGTTGACGCACGGCTGAATCCGCATCTTGTTGACTTATTTTTTCTAAAATGGGAAGTGCTTTAGGATTTACAGATTTAGCAACTTTGGTGATCGCTTGGATACGTTGCTTTGGATCAGGATTTTTGAGTTGTTTCATAATTTGGGATGACATATATAGAATTCCTATCCATCTATGAAGGATAATGTCACCCATATTGTAACCCAATATAGGTTAAACAAACCTGACGAGTTGACAACACTTTTGGTTTAATTTGGACGGGGCATCCGAATAGAATGCCCCGAAATCGAAACTTTAGATTGTGGAGATTAGCGTACCATACCGGGAGCGAGGAAAAAGAGCAGCAAATACAAAGACCCAACAATCCCCGTGAAAATGGATAAAGGAATTGCCATGCGTTGTGATCGTTTGGGACGACGAACCAATGCAGCCGCGATATATGGCAAGATACCTTGCCCCAGTGCCAGCATCATCAAAGCAAAA
>Ga0207422_1002663_pt1 | contig 22329 bp, 17 predicted proteins | sample MarCyaLeptolynsp_FD_187757 | JGI IMG/M metagenome (GOLD analysis project Ga0207422, IMG submission 187757) | Marine cyanobacterial communities from Panama - species 1 Leptolyngbya sp. (SPAdes) | ecosystem: Environmental > Aquatic > Marine > Unclassified | place: Panama: Panama City | collected... | reverse complement strand
CAATCATGTACTATTTCATTCCGAAGCGCGTGAACCGACCGGTCTTTTCCTACCGGCTGTCCATCGTGCACTTCTGGTCTTTGATTTTTATCTACATCTGGGCTGGCCCGCACCACCTGCATTATACGGCGCTGCCGCAATGGGCGCAGACACTGGGCATGACCTTCTCGGTGATGCTGTGGATGCCAAGCTGGGGCGGCATGATCAATGGGGTGATGACGCTGTCGGGTGCCTGGGACAAGCTACGCACTGACCCGGTGGTACGGATGATGGTCGTCTCGCTCGCCTTCTATGGCATGTCGACATTTGAAGGCCCGCTCATGTCTGTGCGGGCCGTGAACTCGCTCAGCCACTATACCGAATGGGGCATTGGCCACGTGCATTCAGGCGCGCTCGGCTGGGTTGGCTATATCAGCTTCGGCGCGCTCTATTGCCTGGTGCCGTGGCTGTACAAGAAGAAGGGGCTGTTTTCCAAATCGCTGGTGGAGTGGCACTTCTGGATCTCCACAATCGGTATCATTTTCTACATGGTGTCCATGTGGTTTGCCGGGATTATGGAAGGCCTGATGTGGCGCGCCTACAATGAGTATGGCTTCCTCGAATACAGTTTCGTGGAAACGGTCGAGGCCAAGCATATCAGCTACATGATCCGCGCTCTTGGAGGTCTGCTCTATTTCAGCGGCGCTGCGATCATGGCCTATAACCTGATCAAGACGGCGCTCGGGCATGGCGAAGCCGAAGACCTCGAGACCGCGAACGATCCTTACGCACAACCAGAGCCACGCACCGCTGCGCTGGCCCCTGCCGAATAGGAGGCCCGGAGTATCATGGGACTGATGAACAATCACGGCGTCCTCGAACGCCACTCTCTACTCCTCACCATCGGCATTCTGGTCGTGGTCTCAATTGGCGGGATCATCCAAATGGCGCCGCTGATGTACATGGACAATACGATCGAGAAGGTGGACGGCATGCGGCCATACACTCCGCTCGAACTGAAAGGCCGCGACATTTATATTCGCGAGGGCTGCTATGTCTGCCACAGCCAGATGGTGCGTCCGCTACGCGATGAAGTGGAACGATATGGACATTACTCACTGGCCGCGGAGTCCATGTACGATCACCCGTTCCAGTGGGGGTCCAAGCGGACCGGACCCGATCTGGCGCGTGTTGGCGGCAAGTATTCTGCAGAATGGCAGGTGGACCACCTGATTGATCCACGCGCTCTGGTGCCAGAAAGCATCATGCCGCCTTACGCGTTCCTGATGGACAAGAAGCTCAAATATGAAGGCATCGAGGACCGGTTGCGAACTGAGCGTCTGGTTGGCGTCCCATATTCGGATGAGATGATCGAGAACGCCAAGGGTCACATCCTCGCCCAGGCCGATCCGAACGATAAAGGCTTCGATTATTATGACAGTCTGATGGCGCTCTACGAAGCTGAAGCAGGCCGCGAGGGCACGGTCGAGGCGCGCGACTGGGATGGCAATCCGGACGAGATCACCGAAATGGATGCGCTCGTCGCATACCTTCAGATGACAGGCACACTGGTCGATTTCTCGACTTATGAAGCCGACGATCTGAGCAACCGGCGATAAAGGAGGGCAGCTATGTACGAACTACTCGCAAGCTTCGCGCAGACTGGGGGGCTCGTTTACTTCGTCCTGATGTTTGCTGGCGCCCTGGCTTACGCCCTGTGGCCGCGAAATCAGGAAAAATTCGATGCCGCCGCGCGGTTGCCCCTAGACGATGATGGAGGCCCATCTCATGGCTGACGAAATCAAAGACATTGACGATCATAGCGGCATTGAGACCACCGGTCACAGCTGGGATGGGATCAAGGAGCTGAACAATCCGCTACCGCGTTGGTGGCTATATGTCTGGTACGGCACCATCATCTGGGCCGTGGTCTACATGATCTTCATGCCAGCCATCCCCGCTTTGCCCGGCATGGGCACCAATACAACCGGTCTGCGCAATCACTCCGATCGCGACCTGGTGGCCGAAGCGGTCGCCGATCTCAAAGCGGCGCGGGTTGAGCAATCGGCGACGTTGCTGGAGGCGTCCCTGGAAGAAATCGAGACCGATCGCAGCCTGCAACAATTTGCGCTCGCCATGGGCGAAAGCTTGTTCGGCGACAATTGTGCCACCTGTCATGGCGCGGGTGGTCGGGGTGCTGTCGGTTATCCGATCCTTGCGGACGATGTCTGGCTCTGGGATGGCACGCTCGACGGCATTGAATATACGTTGCGGCATGGCATCCGTCATGAAGGTGATCTCGATACGCGATTCTCGCTGATGCCGTCTTTTGGCCGGGATAATCTGATGACGACCGACCAGATTGACGATCTGACCGATTATGTCCTGCGTGTCTCTGGCCAGGATCACGATGGTGAAGCCGCCGATCGTGTGGCCGACCTCTATCAGCAGCAATGTGCCTCCTGTCATGGTGTGAACGGACAGGGTGATCGCAGCCAGGGTGCGCCAAACCTGACCGACCAGGAGTGGTTGTTCGGCGGTTCGCGTGACGACATCTACAACACGATCTACAATGCCCGGAATTCGCATATGCCGGCCTGGCAGGATCGTCTGGACGATGCTTCGATCAAGGCCCTGGCCGTCTATGTCCATACATTGGGCGGGGGTGAATAAGGCGCACTGTCATGGGACAGACCACGCTGAATATCCATCCGAGTGCGGGCGCAGGCGGGCCTACTCCGCCCCCGCACGAGGATCTCTATGCCAAGCGCGAGCAGATCTATCCCAAGCTCGCGCATGGTAAATTCAGGCTGGTGAAATGGGTAGTGATGGCGGTCACTCTCGGCGTCTACTATCTGTTGCCTTGGCTCCGCTGGGACCGCGGCGAGGGCATCCCCAACCAGGCCGTGCTCGCTGATTTCGAAAGCGAGAAATTCTATTTCTTCTTCATCGAGATCTGGCCGCAGGACATTCATTTCCTGGCTGGTCTTCTGATCCTGGCATCCTTGGGTCTGTTCTTAGTGACTTCTCTTCTAGGTCGCGTCTGGTGCGGATATACCTGTCCACAGACGGTGTGGACGGACCTATACATCTGGGTTGAGCGCGCCTTCGAGGGCGACCGCGCCGCCCGCATGCGGCTCGACAAAGGCAAGTGGAGTCTCAACAAAGCCTGGCGTAAACTCGGCAAGCATACGGTCTGGTTGATCATCGCCTTCTGGACCGGCGGCGCGTTCATACTCTACTGGCATGATGCGCCGACGGTCGCGCAAGGCTGGTTCACGGGCGAGGCCCCGCTATCGGCTTATTGGTTTGCCGGCTTGCTGACTCTGACCACATATTTCCTTGCCGGTTGGATGCGGGAACAGGTCTGTACCTATATGTGCCCATGGCCGCGAATTCAGGCGGCGCTCACCGACGAGCACGCCTTGAACGTCACCTATCGCTATGATCGCGGCGAACCCCGCGGACCAAAGCGCAAGTCTGAAAGCTGGAATGATCGCGGCGACTGTATCGACTGCGACCAGTGCGTACAGGTCTGTCCGGTCGGCATTGATATCCGCAACGGGCCGCAGCTGGAATGTATTCACTGCGCACTTTGTATCGATGCCTGCGATCAGATGATGACCAAGATCGGCCGTCCAACCGGGCTGATCGCTTACGATACCGATGTCGCTGTCGCTGCGCGCGCGGCGCACCAAACGCCGCCCAAGTACCGCATCCTGCGCACGCGCACATTGCTGTATACGTTCCTGATCGCGGCGATCAGCGCGCTGATGGTCTGGGGTCTGGCGACAAAGGCCACGATCGAAGCGAATGTGCTGAAAGACCGCTCTCCGCCATTTGTGCAACTGTCGAACGGCGACATCCAGAATGGCTACACGCTGAAGCTCGTCAACAAGCTCGCAGAGCCTCGCCAAATGGAGATCAACATTTCGGGCGTGGAAGGCCTTTCCTACACGGTGATTGGTATCGACCATGAAGGCGCCGAGCCGCTCGAACTGCCCGTCGAACCCTATGGCGTTGATCGCTATCGGGTTCTCGTTGCCGCCCCGGCGGGATCGCCCCAGCGCCAGATCACCATTTCCGTGCGTGATATCGACACTGGTGAAACCGACACCAATCGCGCATCCTTCAGAGGACCGAACAGATGATCGAAGCTCAAGCAACACCCGCCCCTGGCACCTCCGGGAAAGAACTCAGAGGCTGGCATGTCCTGTTGATAATGCTTGGATTTTTCGGCGTGATGTTCGCGGTCAACGGGGTTTTCCTCTACCACGCGATCACCAGCTTTCCTGGCGAGGATGTGAAGAAATCCTATGTCCAGGGTCTGAATTACAATGACACGCTGGCGGCTCGCGCTGCGCAAGCTGAACTGGGTTGGAGCGCGGAAGCAGGATTGCAGGACGAGACCCTGGTCTTTCGCCTGCGCGACGCCGAAGGTGCGGCTCTCTCAAACTATGTTGTAATCGGTGAAATCCGCCGTACCGCGACCCAGGACGCGGACCAGGCCATCATCTATAGTGCCCGACCGAACGGTGAGTATGTTGCCGATGCAAGCGGGCTGGCACCTGGCCAGTGGTCACTGCGAATCAATGTCTTGGACCCAGAGGCTGAAACGGTTCTGTTCAACGTTACCAAGACGCTTGTGGTGTCATGACCGACGCAGCGCTCCCCGGTTCACTCGGTTGCCCGTCTGGGCTCGAACCGCCGACGCGTTCTGCAGGGAGCGATTATAGCGCCTTTGTGCAGAGCAAAGGGACACAAAAGACTCTCACCCTGTCCGTGCGGGGGGCGAAATGCGGCGGCTGCCTGTCCAAAATTGAATCGGCGGTTGGTGCAGCGCCTGGGGTCGATCATGCCCGGATGAATTTATCGAATGGCAAGCTGATCGTTGCCTGGCGCGGTCAGACGTCCGCTAATAGCATTGTCGAACGCGTGACTGAGCTTGGATATGGCGTCTCTGCCTATTCCGAAGACGTATCGGAAAAAGCAGCCAAGCGCGAAGAGCGGGCTTTGCTCATTTCCATGGGCGTTGCAGCGTTCGCGCTCGCAAACATTATGCTGCTCTCAGTGTCTGTCTGGGGCGGACACGGAGAGATGGGGAGCGACACGCGAACGGCGTTACACGCGATTTCCGGCCTGATTGCTTTTCCGGTCCTGGTGTTCAGCGGGCGTCATTTCTTCCAATCCGCCTGGTCAGTACTCAAGCATGGCCGCGCCAATATGGATGTGCCGATTTCGCTCGCTCTGGTTCTGGCGTTCGGTGTTAGCGTTTGGGAGACTCTGGCCGACGGTGATCATGCTTATTTTGATGCCAGCGTGATGCTGCTTTTCTTCCTGCTCATCGGGCGTTTTCTCGACGCTCGCCTCCGAAGGCAGGCGCACGCGGCAGCGCATGATCTGGCAGCACTTCAGAATCGCTCAGTGAACCGGCTGGGCAGGGATCAAAGCGTCGAGAGCGTGCGCGCGGAGGATGTCCGTCGCGGAGACACGATCCTGCTCGCAGCTGGTGAGCGCGCTGTGATCGATATCAAAATTACGTCCGGCGCCAGCACGGTCGATGAGAGCCTGGTAACAGGCGAAAGCCTGCCGCGCCTCATTCAGGCAGATGAGACGCTCTATGCCGGAACTGTCAATCTCGATCATCCGATCACCGGTGAGGCGCTGGGCAGCACTTCGGATTCGCTGCTGTCCGATATCGCGCAAATGCTCGAGGCCGGAGAGCAGAAACGCGCCCGCTATCGACAAATTGCCGATAAGGCGGTGTCGCTTTACGTGCCCTTTGTTCACACGACTGCGGCGGTGACACTAATCGCCTGGCTGATGCTGGGGGCGGGGGTCCGTGACGCGATCATGGTTGCGGTGGCGACCTTGATCATTACCTGTCCGTGCGCGCTTGCCTTGGCGGCGCCGGTCGCGCAGGTCGTGGCGTCGGGGCGCCTGTTTCGCCAGGGCGTCTATCTGCGGTCCGGAGACGCATTGGAACGACTTGCAGAGATCGATCATCTGGTTTTCGACAAGACGGGCACGCTGACGCTGGGCACTCCGGCTCTGATCTCGGAGCATCGCGATGAGGTGCTCTCGCGCGCCGCGCATCTTGCCCGTGCGAGCCGTCATCCGCTGTCACGCGCGATTGTTGCGGCCGTTGGCGCAGGACCGATCGCAAGTGAGGTGAAAGAACGACCCGGCCTCGGCGTGGCGGGCGAGATTGACGGAAAACCCTATCGCCTCGGCTCAGCTGAATGGGTTGGCGTCGAAGGCGGAACGGATGCTGGAGGTCCAACGCTCTGGTTTTCGGGTAAGGACCAGGAGGCGGTTCAGTTCCGCTTTCAGGACCAGTTGCAAGCAGATGCGGGCAACGTGTTTTCCGATTTGCGCGAACAGGGCTTCGAAATGGAAATCCTGTCCGGAGACTCCAACGCAGCCGTTCGCAGAGTCGCAGATCAGGTGGGTGTGTCCACCTGGCACGCTCGGGTCTCGCCGCAGGACAAGGTTGAACGGCTCTCCGAACTCGCGAGTATCGACAAGAAAGTCCTGATGGTTGGCGACGGCCTCAATGATGCAGGCGCGCTGGCCATGGCGCATGCCTCATTGGCGCCCGGCGGTGCGATGGATGTGTCTCAGTCCGCGTCCGACGCCGTCTATTCAGGCGGCCTATCGGCTATTGCGACCATTCTCAATGTCGCCAGGCAAACCAAGCGCGTGATGCTGCAGAATTTCGGTCTCGCCGCAGCGTATAACCTCATCGCCGTGCCGATCGCCGTAACCGGTCATGTTACACCTTTGATCGCGGCGATTGCCATGTCGGCCTCCTCACTGGTTGTGACGCTGAACGCCCTGCGGATAAATTGGGGGAGCGCCTGAATGGAGATCATTGTCTATCTCATTCCAGTCGCGCTTGGCCTTGGCGCGCTCGGTCTTGCGGCCTTCCTTTGGTCGGTGAATTCGGATCAATATGAAGACCTTGATGGCGCCGCGCATCGCATCCTGGAGGATGAGGACAGGCCGCTATGAACAACGCTCCGCATTTGGCGTAAGGTCAGACTTTACCTCTTCAGACAAATCCGCATTGTGAAGGCACGATCCGATCCAGCTCAATGGAGCCTCTTGCATGACTGACAATGTCGTCTATCCCGTCCCTTCCGATTTCGCGTCCAAAGCCAATCTTAGCGCCGATAAGTACCGCGAAATGTATGCTGCTTCGGTCGCCGATCCGGAGGCCTTTTGGGGCGAGCACGGCAAGCGGATCAACTGGTCGAAGCCTTATACCAAGGTGAAGGATGTCAGTTGGGACAAGGACGACCTGCACGTGCGCTGGTTCTCTGATGGTGAGCTCAACGTTGCCTATAACTGTATCGATCGCCACCTCGCGACCCGAGGCGACAAGGTCGCCCTGATCTGGGAAGGCGATGACCCGGCGGATGATGCGACGGTGACGTACAAACAACTGCATGGCGCGGTTTGCCGGTTTGCCAATGTGCTGAAGGATATGGGGGTCAAGAAAGGCGATCGGGTCACGATTTATATGCCGATGATCCTGGAAGCGGCCTATGCGATGCTTGCCTGCGCTCGGATCGGCGCGGTGCACTCGATCGTGTTTGGTGGGTTCAGTCCAGAAGCACTGGCGGGCCGCATCACCGATTGCGACAGCCAGTTCATGATCACCGCTGATGAAGGCGTGCGCGGTGGGCGGATCGTGCCGCTGAAGGTCAATGCTGATAAAGCCTGCGAGCTCGCCGGAGGCATGGTCGAGAAGGTGCTCGTGGTTCGGCGCACTGGAAACGCCGTGAACATGCAGCCGGGGCGCGATATCTGGCTGCACGAGGCGGCCGACGGAATCAGCGCGGACTGTCCGCCTGAGCCCATGAATGCCGAAGACCCGCTCTTCATCCTCTATACGTCAGGCTCCACCGGCAAACCCAAGGGCGTGTTGCACACAACCGGCGGCTATCTGGTCTGGGCCTCTATGACGCATGAGTATGTCTTCGATCTCAAGGAAGACGATGTTTACTGGTGCACTGCCGATGTCGGCTGGGTCACCGGGCACAGCTATATTGTCTATGGGCCGCTCGCCAATGGTGCGACTTCGATGATGTTTGAAGGCGTGCCGACCTATCCCGATGCCAGCCGCTTTTGGCAGGTCTGTGACAAGCATCAGGTCAGCATATTCTACACCGCGCCGACAGCGATCCGCGCGCTGATGCGGGAAGGGGAGGGACCGGTCAGTTCGACCAGCCGTTCCAGCCTGCGCCTGCTCGGCTCAGTGGGCGAGCCGATCAATCCGGAAGCCTGGGAATGGTATTACAAGACCGTCGGCGAGAGCCGTTGCCCGATCGTCGATACTTATTGGCAAACCGAAACCGGCGGTGTCATGGTTGTGCCGCTGCCTGGGGCCACCGATCAGAAACCGGGCGCAGCCTCTCACCCCTTCTTCGGGATCGAGCTGAAACTGGTCGATGCCGAGGGCGCTGAGCTCACCGGCGCGACCGAGGGCAATCTGGTGGTCACCAATAGTTGGCCGGGGCAAATGCGCACCGTCTATGGCGATCATCAGCGCTTTATCGAGACCTATTTCTCGACTTATCCCGGCAATTATTTCACCGGCGATGGCTGCAAGCGCGATGAAGACGGGTTCTACTGGATTACCGGCCGCGTCGACGATGTCATCAATGTCTCCGGCCATCGGATGGGCACCGCAGAAGTGGAAAGCTCGCTGGTGGCGCATGATGCTGTGGCAGAGGCCGCTGTGGTCGGCTATCCGCACGATATCAAGGGCCAGGGCATCTATGCCTATGTCACCCCGGTCGCGGGCGTGGACGGCAATGACGAGCTGAAAAAGGCCCTCGTCGCCCATGTCCGCACCGAGATCGGCCCGATCGCCTCACCAGACCTGATCCAATTTGCGCCGGGGCTCCCCAAGACTCGCTCCGGCAAGATCATGCGCCGCATCTTGCGCAAGATCGCCGAGAACAGCTTTGATAATCTCGGCGACACCTCGACGCTGGCAGAGCCGGAAGTTGTCGATGACCTGATCGAAAACCGGCAGAACAGGTAAGGCAGCATGGCAGACTCTGTTCAGGTCGAGCTTCAAGGCGCGGCTCAGGTGATTACCATCAACCGTGCGCACGCTCGCAATGCGGTCGATCCGGACACAGCCGCTGCGTTGAAATCGGCTTTCATCGCGGGCGAAGAAAATCCGGGCGTTGCGGTTCACATCCTCACTGGCGCTGACGGGCATTTTTGCGCCGGCGCGGACTTAAAAGCGGTGTCGGAAGGTCAGCGCTATGAGCGCACCGGGCCAATGGGACCGAGCTGGCTGTCGCTGACCAAGCCGTCTATTGCAGCAGTGGAAGGCCATGCCGTGGCAGGCGGGCTGGAACTGGCAATCATGTGCGACTTGCGCATTGCCGGTGAGAGCGCCGTGTTCGGTGTCTATTGTCGGCGTTGGGGCGTGCCTCTGATTGATGGTGGCACGGTGCGCCTGCCGCGGCTGATTGGTCAATCGCGAGCGATGGACATGATCCTCACCGGACGCCCCGTCGATGCTCCAGAAGCGCTGTCCTTTGGGCTCGCCAATCGTGTTGTTCCAGACGGAACCACGCTAGAATCTGCGCTGGATCTGGCGGAGCAACTCGCCACGTTCCCGCAGACTTGTATGCGCATGGACCGAATGAGTGCGATTGAACAATGGGGCTTGCCGATCGATCAGGCCCTGGCGCGCGAGGCTGAGCTGGGACGAGACTCGCTGCGCGCGGGTGCGGCGGACGGCGCCGGGCGCTTTGCGAGCGGAAAAGGTCGCGGCGGCGATTTTGGTGATATCTGACTTATATCAACCCTGCGACCTGAAGGATTTCCAGAGCCGGATCCATAGCCGGCCGGTATGACTTCCAGCGTCCCATCGAACTTGAATAGAGGGGCTTTCGAACCTGCGTTGCGCTGGCGGTTGCCACGGGCGCGTCATTCTCGTGAAAATCGAGGCAGGCCTGATTGAAGCTCAGTCCACAAAAATCGAGCAATTGCCGCGTCTGGCCTTCTTGATCTGCAATTATGGATTCGTAATCGAGAATCTTGAATCGCTTCGGTGGCAGCGCGGTTTCGTATTGATCAATCAAATTGAAGAACTGGACGACATAACGCGCTGTTGCCTTCAGATCGTAGGCATAGGCGTAATAGGAGAATGAAGTCGCAAAGAGTTGGCGGTAATTGCTCAGAACCGTGTCTGCAGCATGGCGACGCAGGCAGACGACACGCGCATTCGGTATCGCAGCCAGGATGATTGGCGCGAAGAACGCATTTAGCGGCATCTTGTCGACAAATCGCCCGGTCAGGCCGAGTGTTGCTGCGACTTTGTCCATATAAGTCTGACCAAGCGTGCCGAGATCGGTCTGCATCGCCGCTTCAAGCGTGGCCGCATCAAGAACATGAGGTCCAGGCGTCCGCGTTTGGCGTTTCAAGGCGACGCTGAAATCACTTAATTCTCCGGCCGAGGTCACATCTGGATGACTGCTTAGAATTCGGTCGGTCAGTGTTGTACCGGTGCGCGGCATACCGATGATGAAGATTGGCCCACCGAGGTCAGGCGCTTGTTCGATCGACAAGCGCGATGCGAGATCCGCTGCTGCAGCGAAGCAGGCCTTATCGTCTTCATCCCGATTGCGAATGCTGGCACGCTTGAGTTGTTTTCCACGCTCCAGCCATGTCATGGCGGTTGCTGGATCTTGTTGATCTTCGAACGACTTGGCCAGGGCGTGCGCGAGCTGCAGGGCCTGGTCCACATCTTGCGGATCGCGCTTGTCCCAGGCGGTTTCAAGTTGTGGGACGAGGGATGGGTCATCGCTGTCGCTCATCGATGCGAGCGCGACCAGAGCCCGGCTGTCATCGGGGTTCAGGTTCAAACAGGTTTGAAACGCGGTCGCAGCGGCTTCAAACTGCCCGAGAAACTGTAAGGCCGCGCCGAGATTGTATTGATAGCCGGACTCATTCGGGTTTGCTGCCACGGCCGCCTGATAATAGGCAATCGACTCTTCATGATGTCCGGCTCGGCTGAGCACGACGCCGATCGTATCGAGGATTAGTCCCTCAGAAGGCTCGCGATTCGCCGCCTGGCGGGCCATGGACACCGCTTCGTCTCGACGGTTTAGCGCAATCAGGCAGCGTGCCGCCTGGGCTTCCGCTTCGCCGCTATCGTCTCCAAACCGGATCGCGCGCTCGAACAGTTCGAGCGCCTTCGCAAAATTCTCGTGATCGGCTGTCAACAAGCCGAGAATGGTAAATGCTTCGGCATTATTCGGCTGAGTTTTCAGGACGTTGATACAAATTGCGTGGCAATCGCGATATGCCTTTCGCTGCAAAAGTTTGCGCGCTTGAGACAGATTTGGGGTCAAGTCATCCATGTTGGCCCTTAATCATGCAATCGTTGCCCAATTACAACGCATTAATAACAATAGCGGTTGAGACGCTCGGATAAGTTTGACGCAACGGGGCATGCGCGTGTTTGTCCCAAAAGGGAGAGAACTGGAGGTAAAACATGAAAACACGACTACTCACCAGCGCAAGCGCACTGCTTGCCTTGTCAATCGCGCCCCACGCGATTGCGCAGGAGACGGCCGATGCGGAGGAGGCGGAAGCCCGCCAGCAGACGGTCATCGTTACAGCGACGCGTCGCGCAGAAGGTGTTCAGGACATTCCGTTGAACATTGCGGCGGTCGGCGCTGATCAGATCGAGAAGCAAGGCTTCACCGAGCTGGCTGACACGCTCGCCTATGTCCCCGGCATCAACGTGGTCGACCGCGGCGGACGCCAGGGTAACCCGATTGTTGTTCGTGGTCTGAACGCGAACCCGATCGGATCAGGCGACGGTAACAATGATGGCGGCGGCACCGTTGCGACTTATCTCGGTGAAATTCCATTGTTCATCGACCTGAAGCTGAACGATATGGAACGTGTCGAGGTCCTGCTTGGGCCACAAGGGACGCTCTATGGTGCGGGTACGCTAGCGGGTGCAATTCGCTACATCCCGAAACGCCCTGATTTCTCTGCGGACACATTCGAAGTGCGCGCAGAAGCGTATCAGTATTCAGAAGCCGATGATATTTCGACGGATTTCGGATTCACCTTCAACAAACAGTTCGGGGACAATTTCGCGATCCGTGGTTCGCTTGATTTCCTGAATGATAGTGGCTTCGTCGATCAACCGTTCCTGCTGGTTAATCCAGGCGTATCCAACCCGGATCCGGACTTCACGGATGCGGCTGCGGTTGCTGCCAATTTGCGCAGTGAAAACGATGTCGACAGCGAAGAAGCAGTTTCAGGACGCATCGCTGCGCGTTGGACGCCGACCGACTGGCTCGACGGCACGCTGACCTATTACTACCAGCAGGTCGATATTGGTGGCCGCCGGATTTCGTCTGAGCGTGCGGTCTATCCGGGCGCTGGCGCGAACATCTTCTCTGCCGGTGCGTTTGACAATGCCAAGCGCGTACCTGAGCCGAACGAGATCACCAACGATCTCATCGCTCTCGAAGTCACGGCTGACCTTGGTTTTGCCGAGCTGACCTCAGCGACTGGTTTCTCAAGCTTCGAAGATGATGGCATGCGCGATCAGAACGATCTTCTGATCTCTCTGGAATACTCCTACGAGCTGTTCCCAGCCTTCGCTTCGATCACCCGAGAAGTTGGTGAGGAAGAAACCTTCACTCAGGAAGTACGTCTGGTGTCGAGCCATGACGGCCCGTTCAACTGGATCGTTGGCGGATTTTATTCGCAAAACGAATCAGTCGGGTCTTCGTCAGAGTTCACACCCGGATATGATACCTATGCGATCAACACGCTTGGTTTCACATTCCTCGTGGATCGGCCTGATGATCTTGAGTATTTCTCGCAGTCATTCAGCGAATTGACGGAATCGGCTCTGTTCGGTGAATTTGGATATGACGTCACGGATCGTCTGACCATTACGGCGGGTGCACGTTGGTATGATTATGAGCTCAAGGAGTTCAGTGCGGTGGACTTCCCGCTGTTCGACCTCAGCTTCATGCCGCGCACGCTGGGCGAGATCAAAGCGCAACCATTCGACCCGGATCTTGGGCAAGCTGACGATGGCTTCCTCTACAAGTTCAACGCGTCTTATGATGTGACGGATGATTTCCTCGCTTACTTCACAGTCAGTGAAGGGTATCGGATTGGTAATTCGAATGGACTGGGGCCTTGCCCTGCCTTCGATCCGATGGCCACACAAGGGTCGTGTGCTTTGGCACCGGGTCAACAGTTTGGTCCTAATCCAGGCGACATCGCTCAGTTTGATGAGCGTCAGTACGGTCCTGACCAAACAACCAATTATGAAATTGGGGCGAAGACCACATGGCTGGACGGTGCGCTGACGTTTAACGGTGCACTCTACTTCGTCGAGTGGACGGATCCGCAAGTCGACTCTGCGACGGTGAACGCGAATATCCCGATCACCATCAATGCTGCAGGTGCTGAATCAACCGGTATCGAGTTGCAGGGTGCTTGGGCGGTCAACGATCAGTTCAATATCCGCGGGTCGTTCTCGCAGACCAACACTGAGTTGACTGAGGACGTTCCGTTCCTGGTTCGGACAATTACGCCTCCAGGATTCGGGACCGCGTTTGAAGATGGTCGCGCAGGAGACCGTCTGCCAGGTTCACCTGAGACTCAGTTCTCGTTCTTCGCAGACTATACGATGCCGCTCAGCAATGGGAACGACGTGATCTTCAATGGTGGCTATGCTTGGCAGGGCGACGTTCTGACCCGCACAGGCGGCCGCGGCTCCTCCGTGACGCTGGACTCGTTCGGCGTCGCCAATGTGAACGCCACCTATGATGCCGACACCTGGACGGCCTCGCTATACGTCAACAACCTGTTCGATGAGTATATCGAGACCGGCTTTGTCGGAACGCCGCTGAGCAATCAGATTGTCACTGACAATGATGGCAATCCGGTAACTGTGCGGACGCACTATGCGTCCCTCGGAGCTCCACGCGCCATCGGCGTGCGGTTCAATTACAAGTTCGGCGAATAAGGCGCTCAGCCTTTTCGAAGCACTTCAATACGAAACGGGCAGTCGCGAGACTGCCCGTTTTTCATTGTGTAGAACTTGGTTCAATCCCGCGGCTCAGTCGGCCAGCTCGTTCTTGTAGACCGCGCCGCCTTTCATCACGAAGTCGACATGTTCCAGGACGGAGACGTCGTTCAGCGGATTCTCGGGAACCGCGATCATGTCAGCGAACTTACCGACCGTGATCGTGCCAATCTCGTCTGACATGCCGAATAGATCAGCATTGCCAATCGTAGAGGCTTGGATGGCCTGTAGCGGCGTCATTCCCCATTCAACCATCTTTGCGAACTGGCGTGCATTCGTGCCATGTGGGTAGACCCCGGCATCGGTGCCGAAGGCGATGTTGGCACCCGCCTCGACCGCCGCTTTGAACCGCTCGCGCTGGAAGCGGCCGACCTGGCGCTCTTTGGCGAGCGACTCTTCGAGAATGCCGGCTGCTTCGCCCTCCGACAGGATATAATCGGACACATAGACGTCCATGGACAGATACGTGCCCTGGGCCACCGCCTGGGCGAGGCTTGCATCGGTGATCATGCTGGCATGCTCGATCGAGTCCACGCCCGCATCGAGCGCTGACTGAATCCCGCGCGGCCCGTGCGCGTGGACCGCCACTTTCAGGTCGAGCGCTTTGGCTTCATCGGTGATCGCTTTCATTTCTTCCAGCGTGAATTGTTGGGCATTGATTGTGGTGTTTGGCGACAGGACGCCGCCGGTGGCGCAGAATTTGATGACGTCGGCGCCGTATTTCTTGTTTTCGCGCACTTTCTGGCGCGCGGCCCAGGGGCCGTCAGCGGCGCGGCCTTTGACCTGGTCCTCAAAGGGCAGCGAGGTGGCATCGCCGCAATGACCGCCAGTGATGGAAACAGCCTGTCCGGCGCCAACAATGCGCGGGCCGATAATTTCACCCTCATCAATCGCTTTGCGCAGATCGATATCCGCATATCCAGGGGCGCCAAGGTTGCGGACGGTTGTGAAGCCGGCTTCCAGCGTAATCTTGGAATTGGCGACGCCGCTAATCGCGGCGCGCGGGGTCGAAACGATCAAGCGACGTAGACCATGTCTGTCGGCGCGGCTGGTCAGGTGAACATGACTGTCGGTCAGGCCGGGCAGCAGAAAGGCGCCGCCCAGGTCGATACGCTCAGCACCTTCATCTGCGCGAACGCGTGAGCCGATGGCGGCAATCTTGCCGTCCTCGACCAGCACATTCTGGCCGCGCGTGACATTGCCGGATTCAACATCGATCACGGAGGCGTTCTCAAGAAGGGTCTGTGAAGTCTGCGCCAACGCAGGCGCCTGCAGGACGCAGGTCAGGGCCGCAATGGCGCTAAGGGTACGTTTCATGATTGTCTCCTTTGCTTGGACGATTGGTACGTCCTTGCCGGAGGCACACTGCTTTCGCCGCTTGATAATGGGTCGAAGTCTACAAAACTCCGCGCCGCGAAATCAAGCGGTGGGCCGCGGAAAGGCAGGCTCCGATCAAACCGGCGCGCCCGCGATGGCAGCAATTTAGACCATATGAGCCGGTCCTACGAACCAGCCGCACCGGCTTATGTGTGTTGACTGTGAAAAAAATTCTGGAGCGGGCGATGAGATTCGAACTCACGACCCCAACCTTGGCAAGGTTGTGCTCTACCCCTGAGCTACGCCCGCGTCCGATGGGTAAGTCAGCCGCTGTCTCGCGACCGAAGCCGCCATAAACCGCAAATCCGGGGTCGGTGCAAGAGGAAAAAGCGGGCCGGCGCCGGGTTTTTACATCAGTCCTGTGACAGGCGCTGGAACAGGATTTCCATCCGGTCGGAGATCAGGTCCAGGACATGTTCAAACCCGTCATCACCGCCATAATATGGGTCTGGCACGTCCGCACCGGCAAGGAACAGACTAAGCTGCGCCATCGCCCCTGGCGGGCGGATCTGTTCGAGATCGGCGAAATTGCTCTCATCCATGGCAAAGATGTGATCGAAGCGCAGAAAATCGGCCGGCTCGGCCTGACGCGCGCGCAAATCTGAAAGGTCGATGCCGCGCGCGGCGGCAGCGCTCATCATTCGATTGTCGGGCGAATGGCCAACATGCCAGGCGCCGGTACCAGCGCTGTCTATGTGCCAGTCCAGGCCGCGATTTTTGACCAATGCGCGCGCGATCCCGTCCGCTGCGGGCGACCGGCAGATATTGCCGAGGCAGACAAAGAGCAGGCGGGCCACCGGCGTAGCCGCACTCAGGCTGGAACCGCTTCCGGCTGCAGCACGCCGCGCTTGATCAACTCTTCGCCAATCTGGACCGCATTCAGGGCCGCGCCCTTGCGCAGATTGTCGGAGACGTTCCAGAAAATGATGCCATTCTCGACCGTCGGGTCCTTACGCACACGGCTGACATAGCTCGCCCATTCGCCGACACAGTCGACCGGGGTGATGAACTGGTCATCCTCGATATTGTCGACCAGCTGAACGCCGTCCGCATTGCGGAACAGTTCGCGGGCATCTTCGACGCTGAGCGGATCCTCGAGTTCAACATTCACGGCTTCGGAGTGTCCAACAAAGACCGGAACGCGAACGCAAGTGGCGACGAGTTCGATCGACTCATCGACGATCTTCTTCGTTTCCATCCGCATCTTCCACTCTTCCTTGAACGAGCCGTCTTCCATGGGCACGTCGATCTGCGGGATGACATTAAAGGCGATCTGCTTGGAGAACACATCCGGCGTCGGGCTGTCATTGACGAACATGCCTTTGGTCTGGGTCCACAATTCGTCCATGCCAGCTTTGCCAGCGCCTGAGGCCGATTGGTATGTGGAAACGACAACGCGTTTGATGCCTGCCGCCTGATGCAGCGGTTTCAGAGCGACGACGAGCTGGGCGGTGGAACAGTTCGGATTGGCGATGATGTTCTTCTTGCCATAGCTGAGCACGGCCTCGCCATTCACTTCAGGCACGACCAGCGGCACGTCCGGGTCCATGCGCCAGGCGCTTGAATTGTCGACCACGATGGCGCCTGCAGCAGCAATCTTGGGCGACCATTCCTTCGAGATGGTGCCGCCAGCCGACATCAAAACCAGGTCAACCTGGCTGAAATCAAAGGCTTCCAGATCCTCACACAGGATCGTCTTGTCACCATAAGAGCATTTTCGCCCGATCGAGCGGCGTGAGGCGACGGCATGAACCTTGTCGGCCGGGAAATTGCGTTCATCCATAATGTTGAACAATTCCCGTCCAACATTACCGGTTGCTCCTACAATTGCCACGCGCAAAGCCATTGCTCGTCTCCTTTGAAATTTCAGTCCGCCCTATGTCATGGGAATTGTTGCAGTGCAACTAAACAGACCTGTTGAAAAGAATCGGTTACAACCGATTTAGATGGCAAGGAGATGGCGGCCATGCATGAAGACATCATCAATCGTTACATCCAGAGCTATAATGATCGTGACATTGAAGGCATGCTTGATTGCGTGACGGAGGACGTGATCTTCGAGAATATCTCCAATGCCAGCCAATCCATGCGACTGGAAGGCCGCGAGCAGATGGGCGAGGTGGCGCGGCTGTCGGGCAATGCTTTCTCTTATCGTCGCCAACGTCTGATCAATCTGATCATCGGAGAAGGCAAGGCATCGGCCGAGATCGAATTTGAAGGCAAGGCGGCGGTTGATCTGCCCAATGGCGTACGTGCCGGAGAAACGGTGAAGATCCGCGGCGCCAGTTTCTTCGAGTTTCGTGGCCGATTGCTCAGCCGGATTGCGGATTATTCCTAACCATCACGTGGAATAGATTACAGGGTGACAATCCTGGCAGGACAGTGTTTTCGGCTGTTTTGCAGGCGGATTACCGCGATCGCGTTATGCAATCGCATCGAAAATTTGAGACACCAGGAGAATTTTGGCGCCCTTTTGGGTCTGATACAGTGAGTTCAATCGCTGATGAGCCGCCAGGCACGTCGGCGTAGAGTCCAGACACTGGGGAAGCCGAAACATGTTAGTTGCAGAGAAGCGTGAGGGGGAGCCGAAACTTGCTTTTGATGTGAATCAGGGGTCGGGAGGCTTTGATTTCTGGTCGGAATACACGTCGTGGATGTACGATGTTGAACCCATGGTCTCGGCATCAAATACGGGACGGTTTAACACGCGCGCTTTTAGCTGCGAGCTCGGAGCGCTCTTAAGAGCCTCTTATGACGGTCAATTCATCCGCACCACAAAGCTACATACCGCGCGTTCGGCAAACCTGGTTTTTGTATTGCGCGTACTTTCCGGTGGAATCGTGGGAGATTCTGAGCATGGTCCGCTACAATATCGTCCCGGAGATGTCATGATTAATGACTATGCGCGGGAACATCATACCATGCATCTCACGTCGACGATTGAAGGCGTATATCTTGAAAAATCTGCTCTGGGACTTCATCCGTCTGCGCCGCTGCCTCGGTACGACTTTGCCGCGAATACGACCATGGCGAAATTGCTTCAAAACGAGATGGATGGTGTATTCGCCCCGCTGCTGAACGGCGAAGCGGCCCTGCATCGTTATCGATTTGAGCGATTTTTAAGCTGTGTGAAGGTTGCGATTAACGGCGCGGTACCAGACGGAGATGTACGCACGCAGGCACGACGTGCACTAAAAGAGTTGATTGGCAGATACATAGAAAAGCATCTTGAGGCCCCCGAATTATCGACGGTCACGTTGCTCCGCGAGTTTGGTGTGTCCCGCGCGACGCTGTATCGAATGTTCGAGCCTGAAGGCGGCGTGCGAAACTACATCTCTAGCCGGCGTCTGTTTCGTGCGATAACGAACTTATCGAGAGAACCTGGCGTGCGCGGCAAGATTCATGAAGTGGCTGAACGGTGGGGTTTCAGTTCTGACGCGAACTTCTCACGATCAGTGCGGCGCGCCTATGGCGCGGCACCTGGCGCTCTTTTTCGTCCAGATCGGGCCGGCAGGCGGCGGGTGAACGGCAACGGAGTAGACGTAAACCCGGTGAATCTGAGAGACATTATCCCTGGAACGCCGCAAATTGTTTACGGGACATAGCCTGAGCCAGTGACGGAACGCTAAATCTTGGGTGCCATCCCCGTCCTCAAATCGAAATCTCGGACCGAGAGTTCGTGCGCACGGCAAGCGATGCCGGATACGCAAAGTCACAATTAGATGCGAGCGATTTGAACGAACCTCACCGATGAGCGTTTCGTCTATGGAGAATTGTAAGGCGCAGAAAAATTGCGCCTTGGCCGACTGCGTAAACGGCCAAGGCGCATCTTTTGATCACGTGAGTACTAGGGGACGTTAGTTACCGCGACCAAAAGAAAGTTAAGAGCTATTCACGTGCGCCACGAACTCTTTGATCCGCGGTGCAGTATTCGTTTAGGCGACGAGTGCCAGCAGGTCATTATCCGCATGTCTCAAAGTTCGCATTAGTCAAAAAAGTTCGCGATTACTATAGTTAACAAAGTATAAACGATCTCAATCCTTATGAGTTTGAGACATGATGAGAATTTCACAGTACTCGAATTCGGGTATCGCTTGCGTCATGGAAGTTGCTCTTAAAGATCATCATATTTCGGTGCCCGAATTCTGCGGGCAAGAAGACCTTGCTACCGCCTGGGGGCTGCGACCCGTCTCGATGCAGGAATGGCGCGCGCTGTGGGCACCCGTGCAAACCATGGAGCTCCTGCATCCGCGCCAATCAGACCACACGAACCTCTGGCGAAGCGCCGTGATCGGCGATGTCATCGGCGCGCGATTCGCGACAGGATGCGAAATGTTCAGGCACGATGGAACCGAAATGGAAAAATCCGGCGGTGTGATTTCGGTGGTGCGCTTGCGGGACGGGTTCTCCGCCATGGAATTCCCGGAAAGCAGTTGTATTCAATGGCCTGGCGTCATCATGATTGCGGATCTGAAGCAGACCTTCCGCGGGAGTCACCATCAGGCTGTGGTCGAACAGGTCATGGTGCCGCGCGCAAGCCTCGGGCTTGCGAATGCTGAACCCTTCTCCCCAATCCTGATACGTGAAGAATCACAGCGTGGGCGCCAATTTGTGGCTGAGCTCGATCGTTTCTTCAGCGATGCTCACTCTGGTCCTGGCTTTCATCAAAGCCGATTGAACAGCCTGATCACAGCCGCGGTCCGGCACTCATGGTGCCCGACGTCCGACCGCGAAGAATGGTGGTATGGACGCCGTCACCTCATCCGAAAATATATCGATACGCACCTGGACGATCCCAATCTGGGGCCCTTGCAGATTTGCAATCTGTTCAACATGTCGCGTGCCACGCTGTATCGGATGTTCGAAGAAGATGGCGGGGTCCGGCGCCGCATTCAGGATAGGCGTCTGTTCTCAGCGATGTGGGATCTGGCGACGGGCGGCGTCCGGCGCGGACGACTCAGCCAGGTTGCAGAAACGTGGGGATTTTCCTCTGACGCCAATTTCAATCGGGCCGTGAAGAAAGTCTTCGGATTGCCGCCCGGTATATTGTTTCAGAAAAGCGCCCATGGCGAACTCTCCACAGTGGGCGACGAATTCGAGGACGGCCCGTTTTTCCACTGGTTCAACGTGGAGCGGAAAGGCGAGCCTGTCTCGCTATACTTAGCTCGCTAAGCCGTCCGAACCTGGGAAGAACCGTCCAAAATACCAAGGAATATCATAGGACTATGATGCGTTCGTCGTCGCGCGCAGCGGCGACCGAGAGACAAATGAACAATTTTGTTGAGACGCTCGGAGAATGACTGCTCGAGCTGTTTTCTCACACTAGGCGACACCAATCTGGGATCGGCCCGAGAAATTCGGTCTTGGGCAGGGCGGCATTCTCACCACTTTTGGAGTGTTGCCGTGAAGAATTCGCTGATCACCACCGCTGTCATCTTTGTCCTTTCAGCCAGCCCGCTGTCAGGCGTCGCGAAAGCTGACGATTGCATTTTGGACACAACCGGGAACGGTAAAGCTGGCGGCGGGGGATCAGCAGACGAAGATCTTGGGGCGCAGTCCGCTGAAGACGATTCGGCAGTTGCCTGCGGGGCGCTTGCTAAAGCCGGTGCGGAATCTGTCGCCTTGGGCATGCTGGCGACCGCTGCGTGGGAAGATGGAGCGCCTTCGACCTCCGCGAGCTATGCAACGGCGATTGGCGTACGCACCAATGCCAGCGGCAATTATGCCGTAGCGCTCGGAGCAGAAGCGATCGCGTCCGATACCCGTGCGGCGGCGTTGGGCGCTGATGCCGTCGCGTCGGGAACCCGTGCTCTGGCGCTTGGCTCAGAGTCAGAAGCGACAGCAACGCGGGCTGTTGCGATCGGCGCAGATTCGATCGCTGCAGAAGCAAATACGGTTTCTGTCGGCTCTTCCAGCTTGCAACGACGCATCACAAATGTCGCCGCGGGCACCGCTTCGACAGATGCGGTGAATATGGCGCAATTGGAAACCGTCACTTCCAGTGTGTCCACGAATACGACATCGATCGCGAATCACGCGGTGCAGATCTCGACGAATAGCGCTGCGCTCGCTGCGAATGTTTTGAACACGAATACCAATAGCAGTGACATCTCGACCAACGCTGCGGATATTCTGAGAAATGCAGCTGCAATTTCAGCCAATACGAACTCGATTGCATCGTTGGACACTGTGCTGGCTGAAGCCGAGTATGTCGATGTGAACAGCGAAGGGACGGGAGCGAGTGCAACGGGTCTAAACGCCATTGCGGTGGGCGCGTCGGCTGCCGCAACGGAGGATGACGCTGTTGCCATTGGTCGTGATGCAAACGCCGGCGCCTGGCGCTCCGTCGCCCTTGGGGCGGATGCTTTCATTGCAGCAGGGGCTACGAGCAGCATCGCGATCGGTGACAGTGCTGAAATCGTACGCCTTTCATATGAAAGCCTGGCCCTTGGCGGGCATAGTTCGGTCGCGGGTGGTTATTCTGCCGCTATAGGCAACTATGCTGAAACGACCGCGTCCTATGCGGTTGCCCTTGGGGCCCATTCCATCGCTGACGAAGACTATACTGTGTCGGTTGGACGATCGGATGATCCAGATACAAGTTCTATAGACGAGACGCTGCAACGGCGAATCGTCAATGTCGCAGATGCCACAAATCTGTATGACGCGGTCAATCTGAGTCAGCTCAATTCCGTTTCGACACGCGTCGAGAATGTTGAGGATCAGGCAAGTGGCCTTGCCACTCAGGTGGCCGACGCCGGAGAGCGAATGGATCAGCTTGAGGCGGGTTATGACGATCTTGAGGACGATCTCGGCGATGTCCGCAATCAAGCGCGGGCAAATGCGTCAAATATTGAGGAAAACACCCTTCA
>Ga0207422_1002662_pt1 | contig 22333 bp, 23 predicted proteins | sample MarCyaLeptolynsp_FD_187757 | JGI IMG/M metagenome (GOLD analysis project Ga0207422, IMG submission 187757) | Marine cyanobacterial communities from Panama - species 1 Leptolyngbya sp. (SPAdes) | ecosystem: Environmental > Aquatic > Marine > Unclassified | place: Panama: Panama City | collected... | reverse complement strand
TCTTCGTTCGACTTGACCGGCAGCGGGCGGATGAACAGGGTCATGGGCTTTCTCGACCCGGCCCGCATCAGTCATATCTCGGAAAAAGGCGAGCTGCTTTCCGGAGACAGGCCGACCAAGGAAATTCCGCTTCATGCGGCGTTTTACGAAACACGGCACCAGACCGGTGCGGTCGTTCATCTGCATTCCTGTCACTCGGTCGCTCTTTCCCTTCTTCCCGAAATCGACCCTGACAATGTGCTCCCTCCCCTGACAGCCTACGGGATCATGCTCCTGGGGAAGGTCCGATTGCTTCCGTTTTTCGTACCAGGAGACCCGGCTATGGGTGAAGCGGTGCGCGGACTGGCCGGAAAACATGCGGCCGTGCTCCTTGCCAACCACGGGCCGGTGGTCGCAGGCAAGACACTGGAAGCAGCGGTAAATGCGATGGAAGAGCTTGAAGCCAGTGCTAAACTCGCGTTGCTGTTACGCGGCGCAAATGCTACCGCCCTGAATGAGGACCAGATCAATCAGGTCGTAAACCGGTTTGACGTTGAGTGGACTTGAGGACCTTAGGAATGAGAATTGCCCTGATAAAAGGCGACGGCATCGGCGTGGATGTTTCCGAAGCAACCATGGCGGTGGTTGAGTCCGCGCTGCAGAAAACCGGACATTCCGCGCCGGTCTATGACGAGATCCACGCGGGCGCCGGTTACTTTCGGGACACAGGTCGCGATATCGAGGCCGACGGTGAAAAACGCGCTGAAAACGCTGACGCGATCTTTCTGGGAGCGATTGGCCTGCCGTCGATCCGGCATGCGGACGGAACCGAGATTTCACCGCACCTGCGATTGCGTGACGCGTTTGGTCTTTATGCCGGCGTCAGACCGGTCAAGGCGTATCCCAATGCCCCCCAAAGGCTGGCAGATCCGCGTGCATCCGGCATCGATCTCATCATCTTGAGGGAATCGACGGAAGGTCTGTTCTATTCGGCAGCGACCCACAATCGCAGTCTGGTCGTCAATGACGACGAGGTGCAGGACATTCTCAGGATCACCCGCAAAACCACGACAAAACTGCACGAATTCGCCTTCAATCTCGCCCGCAAACGCCGCGAACGCGGGACCTCCGGCAAACTGACCTGTGTCGACAAGGCCAATGTCTTCACTTCCCTCGCCTTCTTCCGGCAGCTCTTTGACGAGGTCAGGGAAAGGCACCCGGATGTCGAGGTCGGCTACAACTATGTCGACGCCCAGGCGCTCGACCTGGTGCGCAAGCCCTGGGAATTCGACGTGCTGGTAACGGAAAACATGTTCGGTGACATCCTGTCGGACCTTGCCGGCGGGTTGGTCGGCGGCATGGGTATGGCAGCCTGCGCGGAGATCGGCGATCAGGTCGGCCTGTTCCAGCCGGCACACGGCAGCGCACCTGACATCATGGGCCAGGACAAGGCCAACCCGCTTGCCGCGATCCTCAGCGGCGCGCTCATGCTGGATTACTTGTCAGAAAAGCTGGACCAACCGGGTTTGGGCGATGCGGCGGATTTGATAAATTCAGCCGTTGATACCGGCTTTGCGCAAAATGCCTTGAGACCGATGGAGTTTGGTGGCGACATGGGCACCCGCGCGGTGACAGAGCAGATCCTCGCAACAATTCAGAACACATCCCGGGCGCGCAACACCGTCAGCGCCTAGTGCCCTCAGGCCCGCTTTCTGGCAACCCCGGCGCAGCTTTCGCGGACAATCAGGTCCCCGTGCAGGAGCTGCGACCGCGTTTCCAGCGTTCGGTTGGCCAGCCTGTCGAGAAGAATGTTCATGGCCTTTTCGCCGATACGCTGCCGGGGCTGGCGGATGGTCGTCAGCGCCGGTGAAAAGTTGCTGGCGAAGGGAATGTCGTCAAACCCAAGCACGGAGAAGTCCTCCGGGACCCGGTAACCGCGCAGCTGCAGGGCCGAGATCACACCGATGGCGGTGTTGTCGTTGAAGCAGTAGAACGCCGTCGGCAGGTCGTCCTTGATGAACAGCCTTTCCACGGCCGCGCGGCCGCTCTCACTCGTGCCGTCTCCGTCAACGCGCCAATCCCGAAGGACCTCGGGCGATTCCTTCAAACCCTGGCAATAGCCCTCGTGCCTGAGATCGCTCCGGATATCGGCCCGCCCACCGGAGATGAAGGTGATCCGGCGATGACCGAGCGAGATCAGATATTCGGTCGCCATCTTGGAAGCAGCAACATCGTCCACGCCGATGTAACTGATCTCTGAATTGCTGACAGGCCGCTCGGTGGCGACAATTGGCGGCAGCGTCGTCAAGGGTGTCTTCGGTTCGCCCGCAACGGGAATGTGACCCGTCAGGAGCACAAGCCCGTCGGCCATGCCCGTCGACAGAAAACGCAGATAGTTTTGCTCCAGTCCTGTAGTCCCCTCGGTGTTGCCGATCAGGACACCGTAGCCACGGTCATTGGCCGCCTTTTCCAGACCGGTCAGGATACCGGCGAAATTCGGATCGGCAATCGAGGACGCGAGCACCAATACCATCTTGGATCGCTGCATGCGCAGGTTCTGCGCCATCGCGTTCGCGGTATAACCGGTGCGCGCAATGGCAGCCGTGACTTTCTTACGTGTGCTCTCGGCGACCTTCTCCGGCGAGCGCAGGGCCCGACTCACCGTCGCGATGGAGACGCCCGCAAGCTTTGCAACATCTTCGATTGTCGCCGGACGGTCCACCGGTTCGCTCATTTAACGATCCCTGTTGCGCTGCGCCTTGCGCGTCCTTAAGTGCATGAAATTCAACATACTCATTGCTGTATATAGCCAGAACTGATTCATGAAAAGGTTTACAAACGCAAATGTAAAGGTTTACATCGATGATGAAAACGTTTACACGAAAATCATCGCGCCAATATGAAACAAGACCAAAGGCGCATGGGAGGATCTTCAGATGGATGTCGCGACGCCCGCTTCGGCGCCGGTGATTGAAGCTGTCAATATCAGCAAGTCATTCGGGCCCGTGCCGGTTCTGTTCAGCGTCAGCATGGATGTCCGCGCCGGTGAAGTGCACGCGCTGATCGGTGAGAACGGTGCCGGCAAATCCACGCTGATGAAGATCCTCTCCGGGTTTCACGATCCGACCTCGGGCCAGATCCGACTTGACGGAAAAACGGCCGTGCTGCCACCGAACGGAGGCGCGGAACAACTCGGCATCGTTCTCATTCACCAGGAACTCAATCTCGCCGAACAGATGACGGTTGAAGAGAATGTTTTCCTCGGACGGGAGACCCGTTCGCGCGGCTTTCTGGACCGGGCCGGCATGCGCCGGACCGTGCAGACCTATCTGGACGAAATCGGTCTGGACATCTCGCCTTCGGACCGGATTTCTGACTTGACGATCGCACAGAAACAGATGGTCGAAATCGTGAAGGCGGTCAGCCGCAATGCACGCATCCTGATCATGGACGAGCCGACCGCCGTGCTGACGGAAGAAGAAACGGATGTTTTCTTTCGGCAGGTGGAAAAGCTGAAAACAGGCGGTGTCGGCATTGTCTTTGTCTCTCACAAACTCAACGAAGTGAAAGCGATTGCCGACCGGATCACCATCCTGAGAGACGGTCAGTGGATCGATACACGGCCCTCGCAGGATCTGACGCCGGACACAATGGCGCAAATGATGGTTGGCCGCGAATTGTCCGACCTATACCCGCCCATGCATGAGGCGGATGTGGATGCAGACCTGGTTCTGGAAGTTGGCAACCTGACAGCCCCTGGCGTTGATGGTGTGAGTTTCGGCTTACGCAAGGGCGAGATCCTCGGGTTTTCCGGCCTGATCGGCTCCGGCCGGACCGCGGTTTTTGAAGCCATTTGCGGGCTTGCACCGATCGAGACCGGTACAATCAGCCTCTACGGACAGGAAGTCGGCGCCATGACCGTCGCCAAGGCGCGCGACGCAGGACTTGCCTACCTGACCAAGGACCGAAAAGAAAAGGGCCTGCTTCTCGACAAGAAAATGCAGCCGAACCTGACGCTGTTCGCGTTACCGAAATTCGTGAAGAACTTCGCCGTCAACCAAAGGGCCGAAGAAATGGCTCTCGAGCGCGCCATTCGCCGGTTCGATGTGCGCGCGCGTGATCCCAATGTCACCGTCGGCAAGCTCTCGGGCGGCAACCAGCAGAAACTGCTGCTTGCCAAGATCATGGAATGCGATCCGAAGATCGTCATTATCGATGAGCCGACACGCGGCATTGATGTGGGTACCAAGCAGCAGATCTATCACTTTATCGCCGCCCTTGCCGCCGAAGGCGTTTCGGTCGTCGTGATCTCTTCGGAAATGCCGGAGATCATCGGCATCTGTCACCGTGTGGTCGTGATGCGCGAGGGCCAGATCACCGGCGTGCTGACCGGCGACCACATCAACGAAAACGAAATCATGCGCTACGCCGCCGGGCTGAAACGGGAGGAACTCCATTGACCATGATGACCGCATCTGAAGACGGAGAGGCGAAAGCCGCCAAAAAGGTCGCCGTCGACTTCAAGACGCTCGGCCCTGCCCTCGCCCTGTTGCTGCTTTGTGTGATCGGATACCTGCTCAATCCGGCCTTCGCGAGCGAGGGCAATCTGACCAACCTGCTGACCCGCTCCGCGTTTATCGGCATCATTGCGGTCGGCGCGACCTTCGTCATCACCGCTGGCGGCATTGATCTGTCGGTCGGCTCGATGGCTGCGGCCATTTCAGGCGTCATGATTATCGTCATGAACAATGCGGTGGAAACGCTCGGAACCGGCGTCCCGACAGTTCTGCTCGGGTGCGGGCTTGCGATCCTGCTCGGGATCGGGGCCGGCTGGATCAACGGCGCGCTGACCACCAAGGGCAAGATCGAAGCCTTTATCGTGACGCTTGGCACCATGGGCATCTACCGCTCGCTGGTGACCTATTTCGCGGACGGCGGGACCCTGTCGCTGAATTTCGACATCCGCGGAACCTACCGCCCGGTCTATTACGACAGTTTCCTGGGTCTGCCCTTTCCGGTCTGGGTGTTCATCGGCGTTGCGATTTGCGGCTGGTTTCTGTTGAACCGGACTGCGTTCGGTCGCTACTGCACCGCGATCGGGTCGAACGAAGCGGTCGCGAAGTACTCGGCGATCAATGTCGACCGCGTGAAGACACTGACCTACATCATCCAGGGCCTTTGTGTCTCCTTCGCAACGATCATCTATGTGCCCCGCCTCGGATCGGCCTCAGCGTCTACCGGCGTTTTGTGGGAACTGGAGGCGATCGCGGCCGTCATCATCGGTGGCACCGTTCTGAAAGGCGGCTATGGCCGGATCGGCGGTACGATCCTGGGCGCGCTCATCCTGACGACGATCGGCAACATTTTGAACTTCACCGACATGATCTCGAACTATCTCAACGGAACGATGCAGGGCCTGATCATCATCGTCGCGGTGCTCCTGCAGCGAAGTGACTGGAAATTCGGCAAGAAAACCAAAACCTGACGTTCTGATTTCAACCCATCGGGGTCCGTCCCCCGCAAAGAACCGGTTCGCACCGGACGGGAGAGGTGCGCCCGAACGGAAGCCATTGAGGAGGAAACAATGCTCTGGAAAACAACGCTCGGAATGATGGCGGTCACCAGCATGCTGGCCTTTGCCGGCCCGGCCGCCGCCGAAGACAAGATCAAGATCGGGGTCAGCTATCCGACACCGACCCACGCCTGGGCAGCCGGCATGAACTGGCATGCGGAACAGGCAGAAAAACGCCTTGAGGCGCTTCACCCCGACGTGGACCTGATCCTGGTCAACTCGCCCGATCCGGGCGCGCAAGCAAACGCTCTTGAGGATCTCGTGTCCGTTCACCAGATCGACGCGCTCGTGGTTCTTCCGTTCGAATCGGAGCCGCTGACCGATCCGGTTCTCAACGTGAAGAAATCGGGGGCCTGGATCACCGTCGTCGACCGCGGCCTCAGCCAGCCCGGTATCGAGGATCTCTATGTTGCCGGAAACAATCCGGAACTTGGCCGCGTGTCGGCGCAATACATGAAGGGCCGCCTGAAAGACGGCGACAACATCGTCGTCCTGCGCGGCATTCCGACCGTCATCGACAATGAACGCTTTGACGCCTTCATGGCCGAAATCGAAGGCTCGGGGATCAACGTGCTGGATCACAAGCATGCCAACTGGAATCGCGACGACGGGTTCGAGGTCATGCAGGATTTCCTCTCTCGTTTTCCGGACATCGACGCTGTCTGGGCGCAGGACGATGACATCGCAATCGGTGTCGTGGCCGCTCTCAAGCAGGCCGGCCGGGACGGCAACGGCATGTTCGTTGTCGGCGGAGCGGGCATGAAGGAGATCATCAAGGGCATCATGGATGGCGATGAACTGATCCCGGTCAATGTCCTTTATCCGCCTGCAATGATCGCGACCGCCATGGACGCGACCGTCAACGCGGTGAAGTCGAACGGACCGGTCGCAGGCCGCTACATTCTCGGCGCAACCCTGATCACCCGTGACAACGCCGAGAGCTACTACTTCCCGGACTCTCCGTTCTAAGCACCGTCACCAACCTGGCCGGGGTCTTTTGCGATGGGATCCCGGCCCTTTTTCAATCAGCTTGCCGGTCACGGGAGACCATCATGAAAACCATCAAGGGCCCTGCCCTGTTCCTTGCGCAGTTCGCCGGTGACGAAGCCCCGTTCAATTCCTGGGACAGCATCACGAAATGGGCCGCCGACTGCGGCTATGCAGGCGTACAGATACCGAGCTGGGACAGCCGCCTGATCGACCTTTCCAAGGCCGCCAGCTCCATGTCCTACTGCGAGGACCTTGCCGGTCGCGCCGAAGAGAACGGTGTCGCAATCACCGAACTGTCGACCCACCTTCAAGGCCAGCTGGTCGCCGTACACCCGGCTTATGACACGGCGTTTGACGGTTTTGCCGCACCGGAAGTCCGGGGCAACCCGGCTGCCCGTCAGGCCTGGGCGGTGGATCAGGTCAAGCTGGCGCTGGCAGCCAGCCGGAACCTGGGCATCGGCGCGCACGCGACCTTCTCCGGTGCCCTTGCCTGGCCTTATCTTTATCCCTGGCCGCAACGTCCGGCGGGTCTCGTTGAAACGGCATTCGACGAACTGGCCAGACGCTGGCGGCCGATCCTCGACTTTGCGGACGAAATGGGCGTTGACGTCTGCTACGAGATCCATCCGGGCGAAGACCTGCATGACGGGATCACATTCGAGATGTTCCTCGACCGTGTCGATGCACACCCGCGCTGCAAGATGCTCTACGACCCGTCGCACTATGTCCTCCAGTGCCTCGATTACCTCGACAATCTCGACATCTACAAGGACAGGATCGGCATGTTTCACGTCAAGGATGCCGAGTTCAATCCAACGGGCCGCCAGGGCGTCTACGGTGGTTACGCGTCCTGGGTGGATCGCGCAGGCCGGTTCCGGTCCCTCGGAGACGGACAGGTTAATTTCGGTGCGGTCTTCTCCAAGATGGCTGCCAACGACTTTGACGGCTGGGCCGTCGTCGAATGGGAATGCTGTCTGAAACATCCAGAGGACGGAGCGCGCGAGGGAGCTGCCTTTGTCAGGGATCACATTATCAGGATCACGGAAAAAGCCTTTGACGATTTCGCGGATGGCGGTACCGATGATGCGGCAAACAGGAAAATGCTGGGCATCGACTAGATCATGCCCTTAAGGGAAACCGCGAGGCAGCTTTGCCGCACGTCAAGACCGGACACAAGAGACGCTTTGGCCTGTCACGACAGGCCGGGTTCTCACGCAGCCACCCGGACGATTGCTCCGGAAACGGTTTCTCTATAGAAATGTAATCGATTACAGAGTATTGATCCGCAGGCGCAGGGAACAGAATTGGAGGAGCAGAATGGCCATTGAAGGAAAAGACAATCCGCAGTCGAAACCCATCCGTCTCGGCATGGTCGGTGGTGGCAAGGATGCCTTTATCGGCGCGGTTCACCGCATCGCATCCAGGATCGACGGGCGCTATGAGCTGGTCGCCGGCGCGCTCTCCTCGACGCCGGAAAAAGCCCTGGAATCGGGCCATGCTCTTGGACTGAAACAGGACCGGATTTACGCTGATTTTGAGGAAATGGCCAAGCGCGAAGCGCGCCTGAAAGACGGCATCGAAGCCGTTGCCATTGTCACGCCCAACCACGTTCATTATCCGGCGGCAAAGGCGTTCCTGAAACGCGGCATCCACGTGATCTGCGACAAGCCGCTGACATCGACGCTGGCTGACGCCAAGAAACTGGTGAAAGCGGCCGAAAGTTCCGATGCGCTGTTCTTTCTGACGCATAACTACACCGGCTACCCGATGGTGCGGCAGGCGCGCGAGATGGTTCAAAGTGGCGATCTCGGCACCATCCGTGTGATCCAGGTCGAATACCCACAAGACTGGCTGACCGTTGAGCAAAGTAACAAGCAGGCGGACTGGCGCACCGATCCGGCGAGATCCGGCGCGGGCGGATCGACCGGCGATATCGGCACCCATGCCTATAATCTCGCCTGCTTCATTACGGGACAATCCGCCGAAAGCCTTGCAGCCGACCTGCAATCCTTCGTCCCCGGACGCCAGGTCGACGACAACGGTCACGTCATGCTGCGCTATGCAAGCGGTGCGCGCGGCATGCTCTGGTGTTCCCAGGTCGCGCCGGGCAACGAGAACAATCTCAAGATCCGCGTCTATGGCGACAAGGGCGGCCTGGAGTGGCACCAGGAGAACCCGAACTACCTCCATGTCACCCCGTTCGGCGAACCCAAACGCATCGTTACGCGCGGAGGCGCAGGGATGCTCGACAGCATCGCCCCGGCGACCCGCATCCCTCCGGGCCATCCGGAAGGCTATCTGGAGGGGTTCGCCAACCTCTACAAGGATGCGGCCGATGTGATCCGGGCGCGTCAGGCAGGTACACAGATAGATTCCCTTGTGCCGGGCATCAGCGACGGCGTTGCCGGTGTCCAGTTCGTCGATGCGTGCGTCAGGTCTTCGGCAAGGAACGCCGCCTGGGTGAAACTGGGCACCTGAGGCACCTGCGTCCACTGCCGCAGGGAATGGACCGCGTCCGACGCGATGACTCGACAGAAAATGTGCGCCCGCAAACGAGACCGGATACGGCTCTTTTGCGGGCGGTCACGTATCACATACGATTCACTTTGAAGGCAGCCGGCAGCCCGAGCTCGTTTTCCGGTTGCATCTGGTGGCGGTATCGCACGTCTGGAATGTGTCCCTTACGTCGCCGCAAAAATTGCAACCTGCATACAACCAAACTAAATTTTGATTGATTCATTTAATAGAAAAGAGCCTGAAAAAAGACTTACGGAATGTCAGGTCCGGACCCTCTGAAGTTTAAGCAAATATTAAATAACAATCACCCTATGGGCATCAACGCAAATAACCTATCATTGTCATTTTTTTCAATGAAACCAATATCTTCATGATTTTCTCCGCTTTGTGATTATTACTTGCGATACTTGAGACAGATTTTTTTCAAAATATCGTATGTTTTTCGCCTTATTTGACCTGATTTTTCGTCAAATTGTCGCGAATACATTAAAGCCACAAGAACAAATCACCCACCAAATCGCTTGGACACATTCGCTAAAAATGCCGGAGCACACTTCGGCGTAGCAGGTTTTTTTGCCTGACCAGGGGAGCCAAGCATGCCGATGACAAGATCGACCACCGTTCCGGCCACCGTATTCACCATCGACGGCGAGACGACATTTTCAGGAAACAAGGGCGACTATCTTGATGCGGGCAATGCGGCGGCGCTGTCGCTTGCGGCGGGTACTATCGCGCTGACCTTCAATGCGGACCAGGTCTCCGGACAGCAGGCGCTCTTTTCCAAGGACGGCAGCGGCTATGACGATGGCGGGCACCTGACCGTCTGGCTCAAGAACGGCCAGATCTATGTCCGCCAGCAGACCGACGACAGGAGCGAGTATCTCAAGGTCCCGGATCTTCAGGTCAAGGCTGGCACCGACTATCACTTCGCCGTTTCCTTCGGCGAGGACGGTCTCAATGTCTATGTCAACGGACAGCTCTTTGCGGCCGAGCCGGAGATGAAGCAGGGCATGGACATGAACGAGCGCTCCTTCCTGGTCGGCGCCTCCGGTGCCTGGCGCTCCAGCGACAGCCAGACCGCGAGCCAGCAGTTCAAGGGCACGATCTCCGATGTCATGGTCTTTGACGAACAGGTCGGGGGCGAGGCCATGGCAGCGCTGGCCGGCGAGGTCGACCCGGCATTTGAGGCCGATGCCCTGGCCGCCCTCGCCCAGGACGACCTGATGCCTGCCTTCCAGCAGCTCCATCACGGCTCGGACGAGGCAAAGGCGCTCGCCATGGCCTACGGCTTCAACCACATGGGCGAGATGACCGCAAACGCCGCCATTCAGGACGGCACCGATCAGGGCGAGACCATCGAGGGAACCGACGGGGCCGACGCCATCAATGCCGGGCTTGGCGACGACACCGTCAACGGCAACAACGGCAACGACATCCTCCAGGGATCCTACGGCAACGACATTCTCAACGGCGGCAACGGCAACGACGTGCTCGACGGCGGCCATGGCGAGGACATCCTCAATGGCGGCGCGGGCAACGACCTGCTCATCTCGCAGTCCGACGGGCGCGAGGGGCCGGTCGCCTATGACCCGGACCGCGACGAGGGCGATCCCGACAACGAGCTCACCGACGGCAAGCTCTATCCGGACCAGCCGATCCCGGCAGATGATGTCATGACCGGCGGCCTGGGAGCCGACACCTTCTACTTCCAGACCCTCATCAACGCCAAGGCCCGCTTCATCGAGGAACACACCCAGGATGACGGCACCATCCGCTGGCACGGCGTTGCCGGAGAAAACGACGACATCCACAATCACTGGGTCGATGTCATCGGCGACGACATCATCACCGACTTCAGCCGCGCGGAGGGCGACAGCATCCTGATCGAGGGACACACAACCAAGATCAGATCCATCACCTATGGCGACAGCAACGAGGACGGCATCGTCGATCACTCCGTCATCGCCCTTTATTCCGATCAGGGATCGGGCGGCGGCGCCCATGCCAATGACGACCTGGGAACCATCACCGTCTATGGCGACCTGATCACGCTCTCCGACATCTCGACAACCGCCAAACCGGCCTATGGCATCGTCCGCTCCATCGCCGATATCGACGAGGCCATCAAACCCATCGAGATGGGAACGGATCGCGGCGAGATCGCACCGCCAGACGATATCCCCACAAAGGACGACCTCCCCCTTCCCGAAGGCATGACACCCGTCTTTGCAATCGCAGGAGACGTGACCCTGGATGGCACGCGCGACGGCCAGATTACCATCGAGCACTCCAAGGAGATGGAGATTTCGGAGGGAACGATCGCCTTTTCCTTCAAGGCGGATACTGTCAGCGGCTATGATGCGCTCTTTTCCAAGGACGCCAGTGGCTACGTCACCGGAGGCCATCTCACGGCACTGGTCACCGACGGAGGCGACATCAAGGTTCGCTTCCAGGACGAAACCAGCTCGATCTGGCTGAAGGCGGAAGACGCGTTTGAGGTCGGCAAGGAACACGATTTCGCGTTCACATTCGGCGACGACGGCGCAATTCTCTATGTCGATGGACTTGCGGTTGCGCGAGACGATGATTTCGAATCCGATTGGCTCGGGAACGAGGAGTACCTGATGATCGGTGCAAATGGCTGGAGAAGCCAGAGCGGTGAAGTCGGATGGACCGGCAACCACTTCGACGGGGTCATCTCCGATTTCACAGTCCTGGACGAACAGATCGGCGAGGACCAGATAAGAGACGAGTTGTTCGCCTGATCTGCCAGCCTGACCAGGCGCGAAACGACCGGGCGAGATTACAGGGACCGCCTTTGTTGCATTCAGATGCAGAAGCGGTCCCTTTCCAACGCTGGCTGCGCAAACAAGGCCTTGGCGCGGGCTTCAGGACAGCATCCTAAAGTCCGTTCTGCGTGATAAACTGGCCAAGTTCGTTCTCGCAGAAGGTCTTTTCCGGCCGCACACCGAACTCTTTCAACCGTGTCACCAAAATGATGCCGTTCAAATTGGCGGCATATAGATCAGCACCAAGCTGAGCATTGAAATCAAACAGATCCCTTTTCGGCTCCTGATGGCCGCACAAGACGGACAGGCCCTTGACGAAGGCTGCAACCTCGGTGTGCTTCACGAGCTCCAGCCGTTCAATCCGACTGGCATGGTCGGCGTCGACCGCCACTTCAAGCCGGGCGATCCGTTCAGAAAGCTGGTTGGTGATGTACAGGGTTCCTGTGAAAAGCAGCGCAATGACCGCAAGCGCGGTGTACCAGACAAGTTTCACTTGTTTCTCCGAATCTGGAAGGTCCCCGCGGGTGTCATGCAACCAGACATGGCTTCCGTTTTCAACTCCTACTTTCAAGGCGCCGGAACATGCAGCTGCCGCTTTCCATGCCAACAAGGCCTGCAGCGATACCGGCACCAAAGTACCGGTTACTTATCCCGGCAGGCATGTTAGATTTTTTTCGCGTAACTCGCTTAGAGGAGGAAAAACATGAAAACCTGGAAAAAGCCGTCCACGAAAGCCACCGAAGCCGGCTTCGAAGTCACGCGTTACATGCCTGCCGAAATCGGCACCTGCAAGCGCAAGTAATTCGCGGCTAAGCAAGAGCCACGATGAAAATCAGGGTTCTGGGTGCGGCAGCCGGAGGCGGCTTCCCGCAATGGAATTGCAATGCGCCTCTCAGCCGCGCAGTTCGTCAAAACCGGCCCGGGTTTCTCGCCAGAACGCAGTCCAGCATTGCTGCGAGTGCCGATGGCAGGAACTGGGCCGTTTTCAATGCATCTCCGGACATTCGCCAGCAAATTGCCGCGACAGCCGAGCTGCAGCCCCGCGCCGATGCGCCATTGCGGTCAACGCCGATCAAGGCCGTTGTCCTCACCAACGCCGATGTCGACCATATTGCGGGTCTGCTCTCCCTGCGCGAGCGGGAGCCGTTTACGCTCTACGCAACGCGGCGGGTCCTCGACACGCTGGCCGCCAACAGCATTTTTCAGGTGCTCAATGCGGATTATGTCGAACGCCGCGAACTGGCACTTGAGGGAAAGACGGAGCTTCACGGCCCCGATGGTCCCATCGGGCTTACCATCGAGACCTTCAGCGTTCCGGGAAAGGTTGCGCTGTTTCTTGAGGACCCGGGCAAAAAAGACTTCGGAACATCCGGCGGGGACACGATCGGCCTTGCTCTGCGCCGCACCGCGGATGCCGGCGAGGCTGACAAGACACTGTTCTATGTCCCGGGCTGCGCCGCAATCGAGACCGCGTTCAAACAACGGATTTCAGGCGGAGCCTGCCTGATGTTCGACGGGACCGTCTTTGAAAACGACGAAATGGCCCGCACGGGGGTTGGTTCCAAAACCGGTGCGCGCATGGGTCATATAGCCATGAGCGGGCCGGAGGGCAGCCTGGCCGGCCTTGCGGATGTCGATCTGAAGCGCCGTATCTTCATCCATATCAACAACACCAACCCCGTCCTCGATCCGCATTCCGGCGAAGCGTCCGCGGTTCAGGCGGCCGGCTGGGAAATTGCCTTTGACGGCATGGAGCTGGAGCTATGACCGATCTCGCCCTTTCTCATCCCGTTGACACGTCGCAGCCAATCGGAAGCGGCGTTCCGGAAACGGCGGCGGACACGATCCGGAAACGCGGCAAGCTGCTGACACCGGCAGAATTGACCGAGGCGTTGCGCACCGCCGGTTTCGACCGCTATCACATCCATCATCCGTTCCACAAAATGATGAATGCAGGAGAACTCACCAAGGCGCAGATGCAGGCCTGGGCCCTCAATCGCTTCTGCTATCAGGATGCCATCCCCAAGAAGGACAGCATTATCCTGTCGCGGTCTGACGATCCAGAGTTCCGGCGCGAATGGATCAAGCGCATCGTCGATCACGACGGCAGCGACAGCCTGGAACAGGATGGCGGCATCAAGCGCTGGCTCAAGCTTGCGGAGGGACTCGGGCTCGACACCGGCATGGTCCGATCGCGCAGATACGCCCTGCCCGCGACACGCTATGCCGTCGGGGCATATCTCGATCTGGTGTCCAATTCATCCCTGCTTGTCGCGGTTGCCTCGTCGCTGACAGAGCTGTTCTCACCAGTCGCGATCGGGGAGCGCGTGCCCGCGATACTCGCCCGTTACAACTACATAAACGAGGACACGCTGGCCTATTTCACGCCGCGCCTGAAACAGGCTCCACGGGATGCTGAACATGCGCTTGCGCTCGTGACAGACTGGGCGGACACGCCGGACAAGCAGGCCGATGCGGTGGACGCCCTCCTTGCCAAGTGCGACCTCTTGTGGGCGATGCTGGATGCGCTTCAACATGCCTATGTTTCGCCGGGCAACATTCCACCCGGTGCGTTCCGTCCCCGCGAAGAAGATATGAGACAATAAAGGCGGCAGCAGGCAGTGACGGCGGTTCGCAAACGAATGATCCTGACAGCAAGCAGTGTTCCAAAACTGCCCGCCCATGTCCGCCTGGTCTTCAATGAAAAGCGCGACGGCTGGGTGGTGCTCGCACCTGAAAAAATCCTGTGGCCGGACGAAATCAGTGTTCTGATCCTGCAGAACTGCGACGGAGCGAGACCCATCGGAGAGATTTCTGAGGCATTGTCGAAAGAGTTCAGCGCGCCGGTTTCGGAAATCCGGGACGATATCCTGGAGTTCCTTCAGGACTGGAGCGACAGGTTGCTGATCAGGCTCGCAGATCACAAGGAAGACATATCATGAGCGGCGGCACCGAGATCCCGCTTGGACTGCTTGCAGAACTTACACACAGGTGCCCGCTCCAATGCGGCTATTGCTCCAATCCGCTTGAGCTCCTGAAGGCCAACCGGGAACTGGATACGGCCACCTGGCTGGATGTTTTCAGACAGGCCGCGGACCTCGGCGTTCTCCAGGTTCATCTGTCGGGAGGTGAGCCGACCCTGAGGCAGGATCTGGAAGACATCATCGCGTGCCTCGCCCGAAGTGGCATCTATACCAACCTCATCACGGCCGCCGTGACGCTTACTGCCGACCGGCTGAAGGCGCTCAAGGACGCGGGGCTGGATCATATCCAGATCAGTTTTCAGGGTGCGAGCGACGAGACGACGTTCAGGATCGGGCACTACAGGAATGCGTTTGAAAAGAAAAGCATTGCCGCCCGTCAGGCGCGTGCGCTCGGTCTGCCTCTGACGATCAATGCGCCGATCCACCGGCTCAACATCGAGGAAGTTCCGGCGTTTGTGGATCTTGCGCTGGAGCTCGACGCAGAACGCCTGGAGATCGCCAACGTGCAGTATTACGGCTGGGCGGAACTCAACAAAGCCGCGCTGCTACCCGGCCGCGCGCAGGTGGAGCGGCAGATCGACTTTGTGACCAGGGCGCGCGGGGATCTGACAGGTGTCCTCAATATCGATTTTGTGCCCCCTGACTACTACGCCGATTATCCCAAGCCCTGCATGGGCGGGTGGGCAAAGGACGCTTTCATGATCGCACCAGACGGCACCATGCTGCCGTGCCACGCGGCGCAATCGATCACAAGCCTGTCGTTCGAAAACGTGCGCGACAAGACGCTGCAGGAGATCTGGGAACAATCCGACGGCTTCAACGCCTACCGGGGAACCGACTGGATGTCCGACCGCTGCAAGGCCTGCCCGCGCAGGGACATCGATTTCGGCGGCTGCCGCTGCCAGGCTTTCGCGGTTACCGGAAACGCGGCGGAAACCGACCCCGCCTGTATCAAATCCCCGTTCCATGAGGACCTGAGGGCATTTCCGACAAGCACCACCTTGCACAAACGCATGATCGGCGCGGGCGCCGGAAGATCGTAAGCCCCGGCGCCGGATGCGGGACAGTTAAACGCCTCCGGTCTTTCGCATGGCTGCTTCTTCCTGTTCGCGCCGCTTCTCCGCAATCCGCTCGCGAACGGAAGACAGATCGCCTTTGGGCGTCTTCGGATCCTTCGGGTCAATGGGAACGAGTTCCACAAGAACCGGGTTCGGTATGTGGTCGAGGGTCGCCCCGGACACAGCGTCGACACCCATGCCGACGACACCGCCAACCAGAACATTGCCCGCCATGCCGGCAACCCCGCCGGGCGCCACAACCGTGCTGACATGCACAGTCTGCTCTTCATAGCCTTCCTTGGTGACGGTTACCGTGAATTCCTTCTTTCCGGACACCTCCAGCAAACAAGGTGACGTGGAACACGTCAGCCCAATGCTTGTCGCGATTTGTGCCCCCTCTGGCGAGGCATAGACCCTCACCGTTTCGGTTGTGCCCCGTGTAACGCTGGCGCAGGCTGAAAGACCGGCACAAAGGCCGAGCATCGCGACACCCGGCAAAAAGCTTCGCATGCACAAAATCCTGAGTTTGGCGACAAGAACCGCGTCGCTCCGCTTGAATGACAGGCGACTATAGGAACACCCCGCCAGAACGCGTTACGCCGAAAACGCAACTTCGGCAGATTTCGCAATCACGTTCAGCGTCTTGTTCAACGCGTTGCCAAACATCGGCGTCTTATCCGGAAAATGTCGTCAACGACGGTTGGGCTGTGTGTTTCAAAAAACACGAACCTGTGTCGCGATAAGAAGCAGCTATGAAGAAAGGAAGGAGTGGTGCCCAGAGGCGGAATCGAACCACCGACACGCGGATTTTCAATCCGCTGCTCTACCAACTGAGCTATCTGGGCGCGCTTGCAAGCGGGTGGAGCCGGGCTCCGTTTGTTGAAAGCCCGGTTCTTATAGAGGCTCGCTCAGACCTTGTCCAGCATTCCGGCAAAGTTTTTTGTGCTTCAATAGCGGTGTGGACGAAGAACCTCCATAACACCCTCAAAGCTCTGAAAAATATCACCTTTCCGTGGGATCTCGAAGCCGCCCGCATAGCGTGATTCCTGCACCGTATCGAGGGTCGATCCTGCATGATCGGTGCAGTCAAGCACAGCGTCTGGCAGGTTTCCGGCTCGTGCCGTCTGATCCTGCGGCGCGGAGCTCGGCAAAGCCTTGCAACACGTGCCTGCGAAGGGGGTTGCCAGGCCACGACCCTTAAGCACGCCGTGATCCTTCGAGACTGGTCTTCGCTCTTCCTCCGGACAAGGCTGCGAATTCACCTCCATCCGACGGTCAAGGCCTGACTTGATCTGGCAATCCATGCCGCAGCGGTTCAACGAATATCGGCCGCTGAGGCATAGGTGCCATGGTCACGCCCTGGCACGACGTGCAGGGAGAAAGATGATCCTGCGAGGCAGATCATGAATACGGCAGAACCTTGAGCGAAGATCACCCGAATGGACCCACTGCTTCATCGTCACCCGGGTGAACGAAGTGGGAGTCTGAAACTGCTCCCGGCTCTGCGCGGCACCTGGCCGGGAGGACGACAAAGAGACGGCCCATCAGCTTGCAGCAGACGGCGTCCGACGATTGTTTGCTCGACACATCAATGTGCCGCAAGAGACCCGCACCGACGCCTTGCCCCGGCCTGCCACAGGCAAGCTGCACTGCAAATAAAAAAAACGCGCCGTCAAGCGGCGCGCTTTCGATCTACGGTCAAGCCCGGATTTACTGTTCGGTGATCCGGCCATCCGTATAGGGGGCATATCCACCTTTTGCGGCGATGTAATCGGCCACGACAACTTCAAGACCCGGGCCATAGTCGTAGGCATTCATGCCGCTTTCGGCAAAGACCTTGTAGCCATCGCCACCACCACGCATGTAGTTGTTGGAAACAACGCCATAGACCTTGTCCGGATCAAGCGGCACCCAGTTGCCGTCTTCCATGACCTCCACCAGCAGGACGCGGCCCGCGCCCGGGTCCTTCTTGCGGGTCCAGGAGTATTTCAGACCGGAGACCTGGGGGAAACGCCCGGCGCCCTCCTCGACCTGGGAAACGCCGTTTTCCAGCGCCGCCACGACATCCGATCCTTTCAGCTGGAAAGTCGACAGCGTGTTCTGAAACGGCAGCACGGTCAGCACCTCACCCATAGTGACTTCGCCGCCGTCAATGGAAGCGCGCAGGCCGCCGCCGTTCTGGATCGCAATCTGAACACCCTGGTCCTTGACGCGGTCGAGCATCGCGTCGGCGACGAGATTGCCCATCTGGCACTCTCCGGCACGGCAGGAACCGCGGTCGCCGTCGATCGCGCCTTCACTGGAGCCGATGACCTTGGCTTTCAGTTCCTCGATCGGCGCTGCGAGTTCCGCGACACGAGCCGCAACACCTTCGTCCGGCGTCACGGAGGCGTCCAAAAGGATCGGCTCGCCTTCTGCCTTCAAAAGCTTGCCGTCATCGTCCCAGGTCACATCCAGCTCGCCAAGGAACTTGCCATAGGCGTAGGCCTGGACAATCGGCACCTCGTTGCCATCCGGATTGGTCACCATCACCGGGTATGGCCCGGATGCCCTTTCCTGTGTGTTGGACAGAAGCGTGTGCGAATGCCCGCCGACGATCACATCAATCCCTGGTACCGCCGCCGCGATTTCCATGTCTCGCGACAGGCCCATGTGGGTCACGGCAATGATCTTGTTGATGCCGGCGGCTTCCAGGCCCTCAACGGCGCCCTTCAGGTAATCCTCGGCCTGGATGAAGCGAACATTGTCGCCCGGCGAAGACGTTTCGGACGTGTCTTCGGCGAGCGCCGAGACGATGCCGATCTTCTCACCACCGCGCTCCAGGATGACGATGCCCGGAACCTTGCCCTTCAGGGCCGGTTCGGCGCTGACATCGATATTGCCTGAAATGACCGGAAACTCGGCCTTGTCGATGAAGCTTGCCAGGACTTCTGGACCATCATCAAATTCGTGATTGCCGACCACCATGGCGTCGAGACCGAGGCCGTTGGCAAATTCAACTGCAGCCTCACCCTTGTAGGTGGTGTAGAAGAGAGAGCCCTGGAACTGATCGCCGGCATCGACCACGATGACGTTCTTGCCCTCGGCCTCAAGCGCCGCGCGCCGCTGATCGAGCATGGTCTTGATGCGGGCGATACCGCCGAAACACTTCCCTTCCGCCTCGTCTTCGGCCCCGCAGGTCGAATCGTACTTGTTGATCGATTCAATGCGTGAGTGGAGATCGTTGAGATGCAATATGGAAAGTGAAAAGTCGGCATATGCCGCCGTCGACAGGCCTGTCGACAGACACAGCGCCGAAGCGATCAGAAAACGGTTCTTCATCGGACCCTCGCCCTTGATTCTGTTTGTTTGCTCAGAGGCACCTGCGCCTCACGGTCCCGAGACCGACCGGCTGGTGAAGGCAAATCTTCGAACAGATTTCCTGCAACCGCAAGCGGTCAAGCCGCAATGACGGAAATAAATTTAGCCGCATAATTTCGTATGCGGCACGCATGGCGCCTGGCGCACCGACAAAATCGTCGGTGCCAAGGGTGCTGCGCCGATCTGCAGAAACAAACAGGTTTTTTCACGCGCGATCAGTCGTCCGGAAAGTTGCTTTCGTCGATGTCGTCGGTTTCCACGACGGGGATCGTGTATCCCTCGGTAAACCAGCGGTTCAGGTCGATCTTTGCACAGCGGTCCGAGCAGAAGGGATAGTCCTCGCGCGTGGAGAGCTTGGAACAGATCGGACACGGGCGCATGCGGCGCGTGGATGTCTTGTCATCGCTCACGAATATGGACCTCGTCTTGGCATAATCCCCGAAGGCACGATCAGGCGGCGGCGGTCGCCCAGCCCTGGTGCACCGGGTAGCCTGCCGCCGTCAGCAGGTTGACAGTCTCAACCAGCGGCAGCCCGACCACAGAGGGATAGGACCCGACAAGCTTCACCACGAAACTGCCGGCCAGCCCCTGGATCGCGTAGCCGCCAGCCTTGCCGCGCCATTCACCCGATGCAATGTAATCATCAACATCCTTGCGCGACAAGCGTTTGAAGCGAATGCGCGTTTCGACCAGTTTCGAGCGAACTTTGCCATTCGCCTCCGCGACGGCAACGCCGGTAAAGACGCGGTGCCCCCTTCCGGAAAGCATCGAAAGACACATGAGTGCCTGCTCGGTCAGTTCGGCCTTCGGCAGGGCGCGGCGTCCGACGGCAACCACCGTATCGGCGGCGAGCACGATGCCCCCCTCCGTCTCCTGCAGGGCATCGGCGGACTGGCGAACGGTTTCCGCCTTGGTCCTGGCCAGCCTCAGAGCAAGACTGCGGGGTGTCTCGTGTTTTCTCGGGGTTTCATCGATGTCGGCCGGCATGAGATGATCGGGGTCAAGGCCGATCTGCTGCAGCAGCGCAAGGCGGCGCGGAGATGCAGAAGCCAGAATGAGCTGAGGAGCATCGGTCATGTGAGAAGGAACCTTGCAGCCGGCATCACAATCAAATCCGCTATTTGAAGCGGTAGGTGATCCGCCCCTTGGTGAGGTCGTACGGGGTCATTTCAACGAGAACCTTGTCACCCGCCAGTACGCGGATCCGGTTCTTGCGCATACGCCCTGCCGTATGGGCGATAATCTCGTGATCGTTTTCCAGTTTTACGCGGAACGTGGCATTGGGCAACAGTTCCGTTACGACGCCCGGAAACTCCAGAGCTTCTTCTTTGGCCATTTGATATCCTGATTAAAGCGGGCCTGGCCCGCGGGTGCGGGGGAAACTAACGGATTAGCGGGCGAAAGTGAACCTTTCTTTCGGCTCCTTACAAAAAAGAAATTCAGTCTGCTGCGGTTGGTGACCAGTCGAGGCGTTTCTTGATGCGCATCATCAACTGATCGCGTACGGCCCGGTATTCATTGAGGATCTGCTCACGGCTTCCGGTTGCCAGCGTCGGGTCCATGGTCGGCCAGTATTCCACGTCCACGGCTTCCGTGCGGGTCATTTCCAATGCCTTGTGGTGAGCCTCGGGTGCGAGTGAGACAATCAGGTCAAAGCCTGATTCATCAAGATCCTCGAATGTCTTGGGCTGGTGCCGGCTCATGTCGATGCCGATCTCCGACATGACCGCATCCACAAACGGATCTGTCTTGCCCTCGCGCACGCCTGCGGACCGCACATAGATCCGGCCCGGAAACAGTTTCTGCGTCAGTGCTTCGGCCATGGGAGAGCGCACGGAGTTCATCCCGCAGGCGAACAGAACCGCAGTCGGACGGAGGCCCGGCCCGGTCACCTGTGTCAGCCCTTCCAGTGGAGGGCATAAACGAGCGTGAACAATCGTCTTGCCGTTTGCATGTCCACTTCGATCTTGCCTTCCAGGCGCTCCATCAGGATCGTCGACCCCTCGTTGTGAACACCCCGCCGCCCCATGTCGATCGCCTCGATCTGACTGGGCGTCGCATGACGGATGGCCTCGTAGTAGCTTTCGCAGATCAGGTCGTAGTCCTTGACAATCTTGCGCAGCGGCGAGAGCGACAGAACGTGCGTGACGACATCCTGATCGTCTTCCGTCTTTATTCGAAAGACGAGACGCTTCTCGACGACGGCAAGATTGAGAACGTATCTGGTTGCCGGATGTCCGACCGGCTGGAAGCTGTTTTCCTCGATCAGATCGTAGATCGCAACGGCCCGATCGTGCTCCACTTCCGGTGTCGAACGCGCGATCGAAGCCTCGTCCAGAACAACATCAACCAACCGCCCTCCGGCGGATTGCGAGCTGGTGTCCGGTTGCGTATCGCTCATGTGCGAGAAACCTCTTTGCTCCCGATTACATGTTCAACCTGATGGAAACAGAGCGCGCGTGCGCCGACAAGCCCTCAGATTCACCCAGCGTCATTGCTGCCGGGCCCAGAGCCCGCAGATTATCCGCATTACACTTCAGGATCGAGGTGCGTTTGACAAATTCCAGAACAGAAAGACCTGAGGAAAACCTCGCGGAACGCGCCGTCGGCAGCACGTGATTGGATCCGCCGACATAATCACCAATCGCTTCGGGCGTGTAATGGCCGAGGAAAACCGCGCCGGCGTTGCGCACCTTCTTGAGCAGATCCTCCGGATCAGCGACCGCAAGTTCCAGGTGTTCCGGGGCAATCCGGTTGGCTAGCGGCATGGCGGCGTCCAGATCCTCCACCACGATAATGGCGCCGAAATCCTCCCAGCTCGCCCGGGCAACCTCTTCACGCGGCAGTGTCTTCAGCTGCGATTCGACTGCTTTTTCCACTTCTTGCGCCAGGTCGCCGCTGTCAGTGATCAGGATCGACTGGGCGGCAGTGTCATGTTCGGCCTGGGCAAGCAAATCCGCAGCGATCCAGTCCGGGTTGTTGCCACTGTCGGCGACGATCAGAACTTCAGATGGTCCGGCAATCATGTCGATGCCGACCGTGCCGAAAACCCGGCGCTTGGCGGCGGCAACATAGGCATTTCCC
>Ga0207422_1002661_pt1 | contig 22349 bp, 28 predicted proteins | sample MarCyaLeptolynsp_FD_187757 | JGI IMG/M metagenome (GOLD analysis project Ga0207422, IMG submission 187757) | Marine cyanobacterial communities from Panama - species 1 Leptolyngbya sp. (SPAdes) | ecosystem: Environmental > Aquatic > Marine > Unclassified | place: Panama: Panama City | collected... | reverse complement strand
GCTCCGCCGGGATCGGATGTACGAATTCCTGGATCGTCTGACCAATATCGCTCTGCCGCGCGTGAAAGACTTTCGTGGTCTGAACGGCAAGAGCTTTGACGGTCGCGGCAATTTCGCCATGGGCCTCAAGGAACAGCTCGTGTTCCCAGAGATCAACTATGACGATGTCGACGATATTCGCGGTATGGACATCATTGTTTGTACCACCGCCAACTCGAACGAAGAAGCCAAGAGCCTGCTTTCGCAGTGTGGCTTCCCGTTCCGGAACTAGCACTGAGGAAAGACGAAGATGGCTAAGAAGAGTGCTATTGAGCGGAATGACAAGCGCAAGCGTCTGGTCGAGAAATATGCGGCCAAGCGTGAAGAGCTTAAAGCGATCGCATTGAACGAAGATCTGCCAATTGAAGAGCGCTTCAAAGCGCGCCTGAAACTGGCTGAGCTTCCTCGCAACTCTGCGCCGAACCGTGTGCGCAATCGTTGTGAAGTGTCCGGTCGTCCGCGCGGTTATTACCGCAAACTGAAAATGTCCCGTATCGCGCTGCGTGAGCTTGGCTCTCTCGGCAAGATCCCGGGCCTTGTTAAGTCCAGCTGGTAAGGAGGGATATTATGGCGATTTCTGATCCCCTCGGCGATATGCTGACTCGTATCCGTAACGCTCAAATGCGCGGTATGGACAAAGTCGTAACGCCTGCCTCTAAATTGCGGGCGCGAGTCCTCGAAGTGCTTCAAGGTGAAGGCTACATCCGTGGCTATGCCGAGATCGAAAAAGACGGTCACAAGCATATCGAGATTGAACTGAAATATTTCGACGGTACGCCGGTGATCGCTGAGATCCGTCGTGTCTCGAAGCCAGGTCGGCGCGTCTATTCTTCCAAGAATGACATTCCTCTGGTTCGCAACGGTCTCGGGATTTCGATCCTGTCCACCTCGAAGGGCGTGATGTCTGACAACACTGCGCGCAACGAGAATGTGGGCGGTGAGATTCTCTGCCGCGTATTCTAAGGGAAGGGTGAACTGATATGTCTCGTATTGGCAAACTTCCAATTTCTGTCCCGTCAGGCACGACGGTCACGATTGAAGGCCAGCTTCTGAAAGCCAAAGGCCCGAAAGGCGAGCTCTCCATGGAGTTGCCGGACGTGATGTCGGCCGAGCTGGAAGGCGAAGAGCTGCGCATCGCTCCACGCGACGACATCGTCAAAGCCGCGAATGAAAAGATTCGTGTGAATGACGAGAAGGGCCGCAAGAAGATGACGTTCGCTCAGGCGCTTGATCCTTCAGCTCGGACCCTGTGGGGCACCAGCCGCTCAAACGCTGCCAACCTGGTTCAGGGTGCAGCAGAAGGCTTCAAGAAGACGCTCGAACTCGTTGGCGTTGGTTACCGGGCCCAAATGCAGGGCAAGGACCTCAAACTGGCGCTCGGCTTCAGCCATGATGTCATCTACAAGGCGCCGGACGGCATCGACATCAAATGTGCGAAACCGACAGAGATCGAAATCACTGGCGCTGACAAGCAGACTGTTGGTCAGGTCGCCGCTGAAATCCGCAACTATCGCCGCCCGGAGCCATATAAAGGCAAGGGTGTGCGTTATCAGGGCGAATATGTCCGCCGCAAGGAAGGCAAGAAGAAGTAGCCATGTTGACGTCACGCGAAAAATTCCTGCGCCGCCAGCAACGCAGCCGTGCCAAGCTCCGCAAGACCGCGGAAGGCAAGGCCCGTCTGTCTGTCGCGCGTTCAGGCAAGAATATTTCTGCTCAGATCATCGATGATGAAAAGGGTATCACGCTGGCATCTGCCTCCACGCTGGAAGCAGACGTTCGCAAGGGCCTGAAATCAACGAGCACCATCGAAGCTGCCGAAAAAGTCGGCAAAGCGGTGGCTGAGCGGGCAAAGAAAGCCGGTGTTGAAGATGTTGTCTTCGATCGCGGCGGTTATGTGTTCCATGGCCGGGTGAAAGCCCTGGCAGACGCCGCCCGTGAGGGCGGTCTGAAGTTCTAGGAGGCCCACCATGGCAGAAGAAAGAGGCAGAGGCCGCGGACGCCGCCGGGATCGCGACGAAGAGCAATCTGAGTTCGTTGATAAGCTGGTCGGTATCAACCGCGTCGCCAAAACCGTAAAAGGCGGTAAGAACTTTGGTTTCGCCGCACTCGTCGTTGTTGGCGACCAGAAGGGCCGCGCAGGCTTTGGTAAGGGTAAAGCCCGCGAAGTACCTGAAGCGATCCGCAAGGCGACCGAAGAAGCCAAGCGCAACATGGTTCGCGTGCCGCTTCGTGAAGGCCGTACTCTGCACCATGACGGCCGTGGCCGTTGGGGCGCTGGCAAGGTTGTGCTGCGTGCAGCACCTCCCGGTACTGGCGTGATTGCAGGTGGTCCGATGCGTGCGGTTATGGAAGTCCTGGGCATCCAGGACGTTGTTGGCAAGTCGATCGGCTCGTCCAACCCATACAACATGGTTCGCGCCACATTTAACGCGCTCACCAATCAGGCGAGCCCGCGTTCCGTAGCGTCCAAGCGCGGTCTGAAGGTTCAGGACATTGTCGGTCGTCGCACCGATGGCGCCTCTGAAGCCGGCATGGCCGAAGCGACAGAAGCGTAAGATAAGAGGATCTGACCAATGGCAAAAGCAAAAGCCACTGTCACTGTGCGCCAGACCGGTAGCCCGATCCGTCGCGCACCAGATCAGCGTCAGACGCTGGTCGGCCTTGGTCTGAACAAGATCGGCCGGACCCGGACGCTGGAAGATACACCCGCCGTTCGCGGCATGATCAACAAGGTCTCGCACCTTGTCGAAGTCGTCGAGGGATAGACAATGAAACTCAACGAACTCTCTCCTGCAGCAGGGTCGACCAAGAACCGCCACCGCATCGGTCGCGGCGTTGGCTCTGGCAAAGGCAAGACCGGTGGCCGCGGGGTCAAAGGTCAGAAGTCACGTTCTGGTGTTGCCATTAATGGCTTCGAGGGCGGCCAGATGCCGATCTATATGCGTCTGCCAAAGCGCGGCTTCACGGCCCGCAACTCGAAAAACCATGCCTGGCTGAACCTTGGCCTGCTCGCCAAAGCGATCGATGCCGGTAAGCTCGACGTCAAAAAAGAGATCACGGAAGAGATCCTGGTCGAAAGCGGTGTCATTCGCCGCGTCAAGGATGGCGTGCGTCTGCTGGCCAAGGGCGAAGCCCCGAAAAAGGTCAAGATCACCGTCACTGGCGCCAGCAAGGCAGCGGTTGAAGCGATCGAGAAGGCTGGTGGAAAGGTCACTTTGACCGGTTCTGTCGGGACGGAAAAAGCAGAATAAACCCCTAGCTTTTTCCACTAAACGTCTTCACAAATCAGCTTTCGCCGCCAATCTTGGCGGCGAACGCGTTTCCGGGAGAAGGAGTCCCCCTTGGCCACTGCTGCTGAACAACTCGCACGGAACATGAATTTCGGATCCTTCGCCAAGGCGAAAGACCTTCAGAACCGTATCCTGTTCACCTTGTTTGTGCTGTTCCTGTACCGGCTTGGGACCTATATCCCGCTGCCAGGCATCGACCCGGACCAATTCGCGACGCTCTTTGCCAGCCAGGAAGGCGGCATGCTCGGCAATATGAACATGTTTGCCGGCGGCGCGATTGAGCGGATGAGTATCTTCGCGCTCAACGTGATGCCGTACATCACCGCTTCGATCATCATTCAGATGATGACCTCTTCCGTGCCATCGCTTGAGAAGCTGAAGAAGGAAGGTGAAGCCGGCCGTAAACAGATCAACCAGTATACGCGCTATCTGACGCTCGCCTTTGCGGTGGTGCAGAGCTTTGGTATCTCAATGGGGCTTTCGGGCGCCGCCTATGACACGATGCCCCAATGGTTCTTTGTTCTGACGGCGGTGACCACGTTCACCGGCGGTACCATGTTCCTGATGTGGATGGGTGAACAGATCACGGCCCGCGGCGTAGGTAACGGTATCTCACTGATCATCTTCGCTGGCATCATCGCCGAGATGCCGCGCGCGATCTTCAACCTGTTCAGCGGGTCGCGTGAACAGGGCATCAATGTGGTCTTCGTGGTCGGCGTCGCGGCGCTCGTGATCGCGCTGACCGTCTTCATCGTGTTCATCGAACGCTCGCAGCGCCGGGTGCTGATCCAGTATCCGAAGCGACAACAGGCTGCCAACCAAGCGGCGCAAGGCCAGAGCTCGTTCATGCCGCTGAAGCTGAACACATCCGGGGTGATTCCACCCATCTTCGCGATTGCGATTCTGATGCTGCCCCTGACTGCAGTTGGATTCATGAGCGGCGACACCGCCGCAGCCACGCAAGGCGCAGCTGATGGCGGCGTCCTGGCCTGGATTGCGACGAACTTCTCTCCCGGCAGCTGGACGTATATCATCACCTACGGTGTGCTCGTGGCCTTCTTCACGTTCTTCTACACCTCGATCATGTTCAATCCGGAAGAGACAGCGGACAATCTGCGCAAATATGGCGGGTTCGTTCCCGGCATTCGTCCCGGACGAAACACGGCCGCCTATTTCGACTATGTGCTGACTCGACTGACCACGATTGGCGCGATTTATCTGGTTTTTGTCTGCCTGATGCCGGAAATCCTGCGCCGCTATGTGCCGGGCATCCCGTTCTATATTGGTGGGACAAGCTTGCTCATTGTGGTTTCAGTAACGATGGATACGGTGACGCAGATACAATCTCACTTGATTGCCCATCAATATGAGGGTTTGATCAAGAAATCGCGGCTGGGAGGCAAGCGTAAGAAATGAACCTGATCCTGTTTGGACCACCCGCGGCCGGTAAGGGTACGCAGGCAAAGAAACTTGTCGCAGAACGCGGCTTCATTCAGCTTTCAACCGGCGACATGCTGCGCGCAGCGGTCGCATCGGGATCTGAACTTGGCAACAAGGTGAAATCGATCCTCGAATCCGGCGCGCTCGTCTCGGACGAAATCGTCATCGCACTGATTGACGAGCAACTCGATGCCAATAAAGGCGCAGCTGGATTCATCTATGACGGTTTCCCACGCACCGTCGGTCAGGCCGAGGCTCTGGATGAGCTCCTCAAAACGCGCGGCGAGGCGGTAGATTGCGTCATTCGTCTGGTCGTCGATGAAGAAGCTTTGCTGGCTCGCGTGACCAAGCGATTCGAAGAGCAGGGCCGCAAGGATGACAATCCGGCGACCTTCTCTGTTCGGCTCGAAAAGTATAATGCAGACACCGCTCCGCTGGTGCCAATTTATGCTGAGCGCGGTATCCTCAGAGAGGTTGACGGCATGGCCGCAATCGATGAGGTTAGCGCTGGAATTGAGGCAGCCTTGAAAGAGGCTGTTTGAGACTGCGTGAACCACTGATTCAGTGGTTGACGTACCATTTGTTGCGTCTATAACGACGCACTTCGTTAAGAGGATGAGTCTGCAAGCGTGCAGCGGTGTTTTTGCTGTGCGAACTGCGGCTTTCTTTTTGAACTATTAGGAGACTGGCTTTGGCCCGTATTGCAGGCGTCAATATACCGACGAACAAGCGCGTTCCAATCGCGCTGCGCTACATTCATGGCATTGGCCCGGCCAAAGCCGACGAGATCTGTGAAAAGATCGGCATCACCCCGGAACGCCGCGTGGCGGACCTGTCGGATGCAGAAGTTATCAAAATTCGCGAGACCATCGACAGCGACTATATGGTGGAAGGTGACCTTCGCCGTGAAGTGTCGATGAACATCAAGCGTCTGATGGACCTCGGCTGCTATCGCGGTCTGCGCCATCGTAAGCGCCTGCCGGTTCGCGGCCAGCGCACGCACACCAACGCGCGGACCCGCAAAGGTCCTGCCAAGCCGATCGCCGGCAAGAAGAAATAGGATCCTCGAGAGATGGCCCGTCAGACAACACGCGTAGCACGCCGCGCCCGGAAGAACATCACTTCCGGCGTTGTGCATGTTAATTCCAGCTTCAACAACACGATGATCACCATCTCGGACGCGCAGGGAAATGCCATTTCTTGGTCTTCCGCGGGCGCGATGGGGTTCAAGGGATCTCGTAAGTCAACACCTTATGCGGCTCAGGTGGCTGCTGAGGATGCTGCTAAGAAAGCCATGGAGCATGGCATGCAGACGGTTGAAGTGAATGTTCGGGGACCAGGCTCTGGTCGTGAAAGCGCGCTTCGTGCACTGCAGGCGGCTGGCCTGACTGTGACCGCGATCCGCGACACCACGCCAATCCCGCACAATGGCTGCCGCCCACCAAAGCGCCGCCGCGTATAGTCTGTTTGAACTGAATTTACGGAAAGGCTGAGCATGACCGAAGCCGAAGAAATGATCGTAAACGATCGCAATTGGAAAGCCCTGATCCGTCCCAACCGTCCGGTTGTTGAAGCGGGTCGCGACCCAAACCGCGTCGCTAAGCTTGTTGTTGAACCGCTGGAGCGCGGTTTCGGCACGACTCTGGGCAACGCGCTGCGTCGTATCCTGCTGTCGTCTCTGCAAGGCGCTGCGATTACCGGCGTTCAGATTGACGGCGTTGTTCACGAATTCTCGTCCATCCAGGGCGTTCGTGAAGATGTCACCACAATCATCCTCAATCTGAAGCAGGTTGCCGTGGATATGGTTTCGGATTCGCCGAAGCGCATGATCCTTAAAGCCTCCAGCAAGGGTGAGGTCAAAGCCGGCCAGATCGAGACTCCAGGCGATGTGAAAATTCTGAACCCGGACCACGTCATCTGTACGCTGGACGAAGGCGCCAATCTGCACATGGAATTCACCATTGCGACAGGCAAAGGCTACGTTCCTGCGACTGAGAACCGTCCGGAAGATGCGCCGATCGGATTTGTTCCAGTTGATGCAATCTACTCGCCGGTACGCCGGGTCGGTTATCAAGTTGAAGACACCCGCGAAGGGACTGTCCTCGACTATGACAAGCTAACTCTGACGGTCGAGACCGATGGTTCGATCACGCCGGAAGATGCTGTCGCCTACGCTGCGCGCATCATGCAGGACCAGCTGCAGCTGTTCATCACCTTTGATGAGCCTGAGTCTGAAAGCTCCAGCCAGACCGAAGAGAGCGACCTGGGCTTCAACCCAGTCCTGCTCAAGAAAGTCGACGAGCTGGAACTGTCTGTCCGTTCTGCCAACTGCCTGAAGAACGACAACATCGTTTACATTGGCGACCTGATCCAGAAGTCGGAAGCGGAAATGCTCCGCACCCCGAACTTCGGTCGCAAGTCGCTGAACGAAATCAAAGAAGTCCTGGCGGGAATGGGCCTTCACCTCGGTATGGATGTGCCAGACTGGCCACCAGAAGATATCGAAGCACTCGCCAAGAAATACGACGACCACCTATAGGAGTGTATGCCATCCTTCCTGCGAACAGGAGGGAGGGCAGACAAGGAGACCAAAATGCGCCACGGCATTGCACATCGTAAGCTGAACCGCACAGCCTCTCACCGCAAGGCGATGTTTGCCAATATGGCAGCATCTCTGATCGAGCACGAGCAAATCGTGACGACCTTGCCGAAGGCGAAAGAGATGAAGCCGTTCATGGACAAGCTGATCACGCTGGCCAAGCGCGGCGATCTGCACGCACGTCGTCAGGCCGTCTCCAAGGTCCGTGATGAGGCCGCTGTGAAGAAGCTCTTTGAAGTTTTCGGCGAGCGCTACAAGGACCGCAATGGCGGTTATACCCGCGTCCTGAAAGCTGGTTTCCGTCACGGTGACAATGCGCCTCGCGCGGTCATCGAACTGGTCGATCGTGACGAAGACGCGCGCGGCGCTGCCGATCGCGCACGCCACGAGGCTGAACTTGAGGCCATGGAAGAATAGATCCTTTCAAGCTTCCGTTTTCGAACAAGAAACCCGGCCGAACTGGCCGGGTTTTTTCTTGGGATTTGACTTCAAAAATCGCTTATGGCTGCAAGCGTACCGGCATCGCTTCGAGCCCGCGTGTGCCAATGCGTTTTGACCATTTCAGCCCGTCTCCAAGCACCAGATCCGGCCAACGTTCGATAATTTTGGAGAGCACCAGTTCGGCCTCCATCTTCGCCAGATGCAAGCCGAGACAGATGTGCGGGCCACCGCCCCAGCCAGTATGCCGATTGGGGCGGCGAGACAGATTGAGAGTCAGTGGATCCTCGAACACGGCCGGATCAAAATTCGCTGCACCGAGCAGCGCCATGACTTTCTCGCCGCGTTCAAACGGTACGCCGGCAATCTCTGTCTCGTGCCTGACGAAGCGCGGTTTGGTCATGTGCACAGGCAGGCAGAAGCGCATCAACTCATCGACTGCAATGCGCCATCCATCGGCGTCGAGAGTCTTAGCTGCATCCCAGGCGCCGGGCTGCGTTTGCAGCTCATACAAGGCGCTGGAGACGAGATTGGTTGTTGTCTCATGCCCGGCTACAAAGAGGACGAGGACGAGTGAGACGAGTTCGTCTTCGCTCATCTGCCCACCTTCTTCTTCGGCCTGAATGAGCTCGCTAAGGAGCCCCGGGCGCGGATCTTGGCGTGCAGCGTCGATCTCTTCCCGCAGCTGCCTGACCACCGCACCCATGCCGGCGAGTGCCCGCAATATTCCGAACGTCGACGTTGCGCCGGAAAAGCCCGACATGGTTTCCATCAAACGCGCCTGAGCGCCTTCGGACAGACCGAGCAGGTTGCTGATCACTTTCAAGGGCAGAGGGCGAAACACTGCCTCAACCAGATCGACAGGCTGATCTGTGTGCTGGCTGATTTCATCGAGATATCCATCCACGAGTGCGCCCACGCGATCGCGCCGCGTCTCAATCGCGGCGCGTCGGAAAGGGGCGTCAGCAAGGCGGCGCAGTCGCTGATGATCCGGGTCATCGAGCGACAGGATGTTTTCCGTCAGCAAACGCAGCGATTTCGGAATGAATGGAAACCCAAATGCGCGCTTGTGCCCGGCATTGCGGGCATTCACAGCGAAGCGATCTGAATCTTTCAACACGGCCTGGACCGCCTCATGGGTCAACGCAGATTTCATGTGTCCCAGCAATGGAACCTTCACCAGGGCAAATGGGCCGTCCTGCAGCGCCTGCACCAGGATGGCGTGCGGCGATGTTTTGAACGCAGGCGTGTTGAGGTTCAGCTTTCGCATATTGCGAGGCTAGCCCGCCTCAACGCTACCCACAATGGTGCGCGCGATCGCGGTGGTGGATTTTGCGAAGATAGATCAGAAGTGGCATACTGCTTCTGGAGGCAGGCGTGTCTCCAATCAGGAAAGGGGACGCATATGGGACACTCACACCGCGCAGCACGCGCGTTTCTTACCGCTATCGGGGTAACTGGTTTGCTCGCGGCACCGCTGGCACAGGCCGAAGAGCAAGACGTCATTCTTGTCCTCGATGGCTCCGGCTCGATGTGGGGGCAGATTGACGGCGAAGCCAAGATCACAATCGCTCGCTCTGTCGTCGGACAGGTGATTGACGACCTACCGGATGATCGGCGCCTCGGCCTGGTCGCTTATGGACACAATCGCGAAGGCGACTGCTCCGATATTGAGGAAGTCGTAACGGTCGGCACCGATCGAGATGCGGTCCGTAGTGCCGTCAATGCGATCAATCCAAAAGGCAAGACGCCGCTCAGCGCCTCGGTCCAGTTCGCGGCGCAGAAGCTGCGCTATACTGAGAACAAGGCGACCGTCATTCTGGTCAGCGATGGCCGCGAGACCTGCGATCTCGACCCATGCGCCATCGGCAATGCTCTGGAGCAAGCAGGGATCGATTTCACCGCGCATGTGATTGGCTTTGATGTCGTCGAGCAAGCCGATCAGGAACAGTTGCAATGCCTGGCCGACAATACAGGCGGCACCTATCTCAACGCCTCCAGCGCCGAGGAGCTGTCCGACGCGCTTACGCAGACCGTCGCCGAGGTGCCAGTGCAGGAACCAGTCACCGAGACCCGAATGGTGCTGCGTGCGACGGATCTCGCGCAAGGCCCGGAGATTGAGTCAGGTCTGAACTGGCGTATCGTCCAATCCGGCGGCGGCGATGAGATGTTTGCGGTCAGCGATGCCGGTCGCAGCGAGGTCGAAATCGCGCCCGGTGTTTATGATGTCACCGTCGAATGGCCCGAACGCGGGCTGAGCGGCTCAGCAGAGACGGTGCAAGTCGCCCGATCGATCGAGAAGACGGTCACCATTGCGCTGGAACAGAGCTTCGAAGCAACCCTGCGGACCGAACCGGAGGGCGCTGCGCCCGTCAGCTCAGACCTCACCGTCTATTGGACGGGACCAGAGCGTCAGAGCGACTGGGTCACGATCACGCAAGTGGGTGGCAGCCCCAGCTCGTACAAGACATACAAATATGTCGAACAAGGCGGTAACCCGCTTGAGCTGCGTATGCCGGCCGAGCCCGGCACTTACGAGCTGCGCTATGTGCTCGGCCGACCGGCCCGGGTCCTGGCCAGCATGGAAATCGAAGCGACGCCGGTGGGCGCCAGTCTGGAGGCGCCCGACACAGTGGCAGCAGGCGCCATGTTCAACGTCACCTGGAGTGGACCTGGATACAATGATGACTGGGTGACGGTCGTCCTGCCAGACGCGGGCGACAAGGCCTACACGGACTATGCCTATACCCGCAATGGCCAGACGCTGGAATTGCGCGCGCCTCTGGAGCCGGGCGAGTACGAGCTGCGCTATGTGCAAGCCGGTCAGGAAGTGATCGCGCGTCGCGCTCTCACCGTGACGGCGGTCGAGGCGTCGATGGATGCGCCAGACACGGTTGAAGTGGGGACCTATCATCAAATTGGCTGGACGGGCCCTGGTGATAATAATGATTGGCTCACCATCGTTCGCCCGGGCGAGCCCGCCAATCGCTACACCGACTATGCGTACACGCGCGAGGGTGATGTTCTGACCCTGCGCATGCCGCTGGAGCCGGGCAGTTGGGAACTGCGCTACGTCCAAAACGGCAAGAAAGTGCTGGCGGTAAAGGAGATGCAGGTCACCGACCGCAATGTGCCTCTGGTCGCGGATGACAGCGCCGTGGTCGGCGGCGCCGTTGCGGTCGGCTTTGACGGCACGGCCAACAAGAATGACTGGCTGACCGTGGTCGCGCCGGATGCTGCCGAAAATCGTTATGGCGACTATGAATATGCCCGAGATGGATCACCGGCGACGCTGAAGATGCCGGTCGAGCCGGGGACCTACGAGCTGCGATATGTGCTCGATGGGAGACGCGTGATTGGCCGCAAGCCTATCGTGGTTGAAGATGCCGATGCGAGCGTATCGGGACCTGCGAGCGTGACGCGTCAGCAAAGTTTCAGCGTCAACTGGAGCGGGCCTGGCAATCACAATGACTGGATCACGATTGTTGCACCGGACGCTGCGGACAATCGCTATGGCGACTATGCGTATACGCGTGAAGGCAATCCTGTAATTCTTCGTGCGCCAAAGGATCCGGGCACATATGAGCTGCGCTACGTTCTCGACAATAAGAGGGTCATCGCGCGCAGCCAGATCACGGTGGACTAAACGGATTGTCGCGGCGCTCAAACTGGAACGCCGCGACAATTTCCTTGCCCCAAGGACTCCATTGCCAAGCTCCGCGGCGCCCCTAGGCTGACTCTTAAAAAGAGACAGAATGACCGGGAGGTAGCCTGATGCAGGACTTTAGTGGAAAACTCGCTGTGATTACCGGAGGCGGCACAGGAATCGGTCGGGCGCTAACCCGGCAACTTGCCTCTGAAGGCTGCAGTGTCGCCATGTGCGACATCTCTCAGGCCGACATGGATGAGAGTTGCGCGCTGGCCATGGAAGGCGCGCCGCAGGGGGTGCGCGTCACCGGCTTCCTCGCCGATGTTGCGATGGAGGCCCAGATCCAGGCGTTTCGCGACGATACGCTGGACCGGCACGAGACGGATCATATCCATCTCCTGTTCAACAATGCCGGAATTGGCGGCGGAGGCAGCATGATCAATACGCCGCGCGAGGCCTGGGAACGCACGTTCGGGGTATGCTGGTACGGTGTCTATTACAGTGCCCGGGCCTTTTTGCCCGCCCTGATGCGCGCTGATGCAGGCCACATGATCAATGTCAGCTCGGTCAACGGCTTCTGGGCGAGCCTCGGCCCCGAAACCTCGCATACGGCTTATTCAGCCGCAAAGTTCGCGGTCAAAGGCTTTACCGAAGCTTTGGTCAATGACTTCCGCAACAACGCTCCGCATCTGAAGGCGAGCGTCGTCATGCCGGGTCATATCGGGACCAATATCGCGCTCAATACGATGCGTGAGTTCGGCGACCTCGCGTCTGACGATATTCCGTCTGACTATCAGGCCATGGAGGACGATCCGCAGGTCCGCGGCGAAGCATTTCGGGACAATGGCCTCGATCCGGAAGAAGCGGCGAAGATCATCTTGCAAGGGGTGCGCGATGAGCGTTGGCGCATCCTGGTTGGCCCAGATGCTGAAGCGCTCGACCAGGCGGTCAGGGGGACGCCGGAAGAAGCGTATGAGCGCGAATTTATGGAGTCCCGTGTCGTGCCAATCATGCCGACGCTCATGGGACCGCCGGACTAAGCAAAAAGACGAGGGGCGAAATGAAGGCATTCTACGCCGAAGCGCAGTCCAGGCATGCACCTGCACTCGAATTGCAGAATGGCGAGATGGTGCCTCATGCCGAGTCCCAGGCGCGCGTGGACGCAATCATGACAGCCTTGCCAGAGATAATTGCGTCGAAGGATTTCGGGATCGATCCGATCCTGGCCGTGCATGATCGTGGATATGTCGCATTTCTGCAGCGCGCTCATGCTGATTGGGTCGCTGCGGGGCGTCCAGGCGATGCCTTTCCCTATGTCTTCCCGGTGCGCGGGCGCCGGCCGCTGGAGCTCAGCCGCATCGATGCTGAGCTTGGTCAGTATGCCTATGATTGTGGAACGCCGGTGGCCGCGGGGACCTGGGACGCCGTCTATTGGAACGCACAGACGGCGCTGACGGCGCTGGATAACGTGATGGATAAGCGCGCGCCCGCCTTCGCCTTCTGCCGTCCGCCCGGTCACCATGCGGGCCGGGACTATATGGGCGGGTATTCTTATCTAAATAATGTTGCCATCGCGGCAGAGCAGGCGCTTGCAAAAGGGGCTGGAAAAGTCGCCGTGCTCGATGTCGACTACCATCATGGCAATGGCACGCAGGACATTTTCTATGACCGCGGTGATGTGCTGACAATCTCGCTGCACGCCGACCCGAAGACGGATTATCCGTTCTATTGGGGGCATGCGGACGAAACAGGTGAAGGCGCTGGCGCGACTGCCAACCTTAACCTGCCAATGCCGCGCGGGACGGTTTGGGAAGGTTATAGGAGCTGTCTGGTGAAGGCGCTGGAGCGCGTGGCAGCGTTCAAGCCAGACCTCCTCATCGTCCCGTATGGCGCCGACACATATGCCGAAGATCCGATCAGCTTTTTCGGGATCGAAACGGTAGACTACACCGCCATGGGGCGCTTGATTGCTGAGGCTGGACTGCCGACCCTGATCTGTATGGAAGGCGGGTATGCCGTTGACGCGCTGGGCGCGAATGTCAGAGCGTTTCTGGCGGGGGTCGACGACTAGGCCCAGTGCGCCTTAAGCAAATTGGCCAGCACGTCCGCACGCTCAATTACTGACCAGTGACCCGTCTCCGCCTGTTTCTCCAGCGCGGCCTTTGTGTGGGCGCAGAATTTTTCGGCGACCCAGACCGGAACATAGGGATCGTCCTCGCCCCAGAAGACCATGCCACGATCGGGCAGTTTCTGCGTTTCACCCCACCAGTCCTCGCCCACCGTTTTGGCTGAGCGATACAGCCGCAGGATGGATTTGCGCATGTGCGGTGACCAGTGACTGGCTTCTCTGGAGGCGAGATCAGCCGGGATCCCCGCCGCGTGCAGCCCTTTGCACAGGGCTTCCTTACGGCTCAATGCCATGATCAGCTCGCCGAGCACTGGTGTCTGCCACATTCGGGCCATGCGGTGCCAATCATATTCCGGGTGAGGCAGAGCGTTGGCGACGCACCAACTGTTTATGAGGTCCGGCTTCAGACTGGCAACGCGAATGGTGATGATCGCGCCCCAGTCATGACCCACCAGATCAACCGGGCCCGCATCAGCGTGGGCACGTTCTATCTCGCCAATATACCAATCGACATAGGCCTCCTTGGAGGCATCGAATCCCTCTGGCACAGGGTCGACGAAACCTGGCATGGCTGGCGTTCGGATGACATCCTCGCCAAGGCTCAGTTCGGAAATCAGCGGGTCCCACATGGCCGGCGTGTCTGGCACGCCGTGAAGGAACAATTTCAGGCCCATGCGGCCTCCCCCTAGGTCAGACTTGTTTCGACGCAGTTTGGGGGACATTGTAGCGGAGAACAAGGAGGATCAACGCATGAAGACCGCCATCACCGAAATGTTTGGCATTGAGCACCCGATTATTCAGGGTGGCATGCACTTTGTTGGCTTTGCGGAGATGGCTGCGGCTGTCTCGAATGCCGGCGGGCTGGGGATCATCACCGGCCTCACGCAGAAGACGCCTGAGGATCTCGCCAATGAGATCGCCAAGTGTCGGGACATGACCGACAAGCCGTTTGGCGTGAATATTACGTTCCTGCCGACGCTGAATCCGCCGGATTATCCGGCCATCGTCAAGGCGGTGATCGATGGCGGTGTGAAAGTGGTCGAGACCGCCGGTCGCAATCCGCAAGAGGTTCTGCCTTACTTGAAGGATGCCGGCATCAAGGTGATCCACAAGTGCACCTCGGTGCGCCACTCACTGAAAGCGCAGGATATTGGTTGCGATGCCGTATCCGTCGATGGCTTCGAATGTGGCGGTCACCCAGGCGAGGATGATGTTCCGAACATGATCCTGCTGCCGCGTGCTGCTGATGAGCTGGACATTCCGTTCGTATCGTCTGGCGGGCAGGCCGATGGCCGCTCGCTGGTGGCTTCACTCGCCATGGGCGCGCAAGGCATGAATATGGGCACGCGTTTCATTGCGACCAAGGAAGCGCCGGTGCATGAGAATGTGAAACAGGCCATCGTTGCGGCTTCCGAGCTCGATACGCGCCTGGTGATGCGTCCGCTGCGCAATACAGAACGTGTGCTTACCAATGAAGCGGTGGAGCGCCTGCTCGAGAAAGAAAAGGCGCTTGGAGCGGATCTCAAGTTTGAGGATATCATCAATGAAGTGGCGGGCGTCTATCCGCGCATCATGATGGATGGTGACATGGATGCGGGCGCCTGGTCATGCGGCATGGTCGCCGGTCTGATCTACGACATCCCGACCTGCAAGGAACTGATCGACCGGATCATGGCGGAAGCGGATCAGATCATCAATGAGCGCCTTGCTGGCTTTATGAAAGGCACAGTCGACGCTTAAAGCGTGGCATAAAGCGAATTCAGCGGCCTGCTGGGGCTCCTGGCAGGCCGCTTCTATTTGGAGGAACATATAATGAGCGACATTCAGGGACGCGTGGCCTTTGTTACAGGCGGCGCGAGCGGCCTTGGCCTGTCTATGGCGCGGAGCTTCCTGCGCCGCGGCGCCAGTGTGATGCTGGCGGACCGCAATGCGGAGGGCCTGGAACAGGCCGTGGCAGACCTCTCAAGTGAGACCAATCAGGTCGCTTCCGTGGTCTGCGATGTTGCTGATGCAAACGAGATCGAGAAGGCTGCACAGGCCACCATCGATCACTTTGGCAAAGTCCATATTGTCGCCAATAATGCTGGAGTCGGCCTTGGGGGCCAGCCGGGCGAGATCCCGCTTCAAGACTGGCGCTGGATTGTCGACATCAACCTGATGGGCGTTGTTCATGGTGTCGAAGTGTTCACGCCATTGATACAGTCGCATGGCGAAGGCGGACATTTCGTCAATACGGCCTCCATGGCCGGTCATGTCGCGCCCGGCGGAATGGGGCCATACAACGCCACCAAATATGCGGTCGTCGGCTATTCCGAAAGCTTGAAAGCCGAACTCGCGCCACACAAGATCGGGGTTAGCGTTCTTTGTCCGGGCTGGGTGCGAACAAACATCCACACCACCGGGTTTGGACGACCGTCGGGCGGACCGACCCTGGAAGAAGCGCAGAGCGACCCGCAATTCCAGGAAATGGATGCGGTCATCAAGGGTGGGCTGGATCCGGACAAGGTGGCGGACTGGGTCTCAGAGTGCGTCGAATCCGACCGGCTCTACATCTTCACGCACCAGATGATGAAGATCGGCATCGATATGAAATATGCGCAGATCCAGGCGGATTACGATGCAATCATCCAGGACGGACGCTTCAACGATTAAGGCGCATCTGCATCGAGCTGCCATTGCTGCTCGAGAAACGCATCGACTGCATCTGAATTCATGCCAGCGCGGGCGGCGGAAAGGGCCGTCCGCGCCGCATCGGCATCGCCGCGCGCGATCGCCAGCTTCTGTCGTGCCAGGTGCCAGCCGGTGAACCGCTCCACGCTGCCATTGGTAGCAATCTCATCGAGTAATCTTTCGCCCGCATCCAGCTCTCCCAGCATGATCAGGCTGACCGCCCAATTGACTTTGATCGCGGGTGAATCGGCGTGCGCGCTGAGCAATTCATAAAGCCGCACGATACTGCTCCAATCTGTGTCGGGCCAAGTCTCGGCGCGTGAATGTACCGACGCGATGCCCGCTTCGAAATGGTAGCGGGTGAGGTCGGGACTGGCTTGGGCTGCGTTCAGCTGTTCGAAGCCGTCGCGGATCATCTCCTGATCCCATTTGGTGCGATCCTGGTGCTCGAGCGTGATCAGGTGTCCGTCCTCATCGAACCGGGCCGGCAGCCGCGCGGACTGGAACAGGAGCAGGGCGTGCAGGGCGTGGTGTCCCGGCGCCGTTTCAGGCGCATGCGCCATCAGGCCCTCGGAGAGACGAATGGCTTCGCGGCAAAGATCCTCGCGGACCAGCGACTTGCCGCGCCGTGGCAGGTAGCCCCAGGCGAAGATCAGATAGATTATCCGCAAGATCAGAGGTACGCGCTGCTTGAGCGCGAAACGGGTCGGATAGCGGGCGAGGTCGCCGGATGCCTCCCTCAACCGCCGCTTTGCCCGGGCGAGGCGTTGGGCGAGAGCGTCTTCTTTCAGGAATAATAATGCGCCGGTTTCCGCGGCAGTGAAGCCGCACACCGTTTTCAGCGCCAGCACCAATTGATCCTGCGGTGCCAGTTGCGGATCGCAGCACAGGACCATGAGGTCGAGTTCGGGGTCGCTCAGAGACGGCGTGATGATATCTTCATCAGGGGCCGTGAAGTCCCAGCTCTCCTCAAGACCAAGCTCGCGCGCTGAGCGCCGCATCCGGTCAATCGCGGCATTGCCAGCGACCCGGCGCAGCCAGGCGCGAGGATTGTCCGGCACGCCCTTATAGGGCCAGGTCGATAGAGCCTTGACGATTGCGTCCTGAGCCACGTCCTGGGCAAGATCGACCCGGGCCGGACCCAGCCGGGCAACGAGACTGGATATGAGCCAGCCTCGCTCCCGCCGAACCGTTTCGTCGAGCAGGCGATGAATTGCGGCCGTGTCGGTCATCAATCGTCTGCGGCGGGATCGGTCTGACGAATGATGATGGTCTGATTGTGCTTCATATGCGGGTGCGCACGCGCAATCTCGACTGCCTCATCATAATCATCGGCATTGATCACCATATAGCCGCCGAGAATCTCTGCGACTTCCGTAAACGGGCCGTCGTGAACCTCGATGGAACCGGATGCATTCGTGACGATCTTGCCGCCGTCGGCGTTCAGTTTTTCGCCGCTGACATATTTGCCTTTGGCGCTCATTTCCTCGACCCAACCGATATAGTCCTTCATCAGGTCCATGAATTCAGCTTCGGGAATATTATTGTAGCGGTCCCGGGCATGCGGCAGCATCAAAACAAATTTGGGCATAAAATCCTCCCTTCAGAGGTCTGGAATCAAGATCCTGCGTGATTGCCGGATCTGTCAACAAGACGATTGAAGGGAGGCGATCCTGACAAAGCTCAGGAAAAATACGAGATCAGGCGGCAATTGCCTCGTTGATCGCAGCGGTAATGGCGGTTTCATCCATCGACTTGTCGACGGTTGAGATCACCTCTCCGGTGTCGAGATCGATCAGATACAGGCGGCCTGTCTTGATCTTGTCGCCAAATGTGGCGCGCATGGTGTCGCCGATCCCAAGCGTTTCTGCGTCGGCAAAGAAGGCGTCCGCATTTCGTGATGTGTAATCGATCTTGGCGAATTCGACGCCGTTAAACGCGTTAGCCTCTTGAACCGCTTGAACTTTCGGATCGAGCGCCTTGCAGCTGCCGCACCAGTCGGCATAGCTCAACACGGCAAGCACGCGCGCATCTTCGGCAGGGGCAGTTACCGCGGCGCGTTCTGATGCCGGAACACTGACCTGACCACAGGCGGATACAAGTACGGCGGCAGTCGCTGCGAGAATCAATCGCATGGAAGGAACTCCTGTTTGTTTGTCGCCGTGTCTTAGCATGGCGCTGGCCGACGCAGACTCACATTCATGTTATGAGCGTGGGTTACCCGCGCGCTTCCTCGGCGCCGAGGCGCGCCAGCTCGTCCGCCTTCTCATTGCCTTCGTCGCCAGCGTGGCCTTTGACCCAGACCCAATCGATTTCGTGGCGCTCACAGGCCGCCTCAAGCGCCTGCCACAGGTCCTTGTTCTTGACCGGCTTCTTGGCGGCAGTCTTCCAGCCATTTCGCTTCCAGCCGTGTATCCACTTGGTCAGGCCGTCTTTGACATAAGTGCTGTCTGTATGCAGCGTCACCAGGCTCGGCTTCTTAAGAGCATTGAGCGCCTCGATCGCAGCCATGAGTTCCATGCGGTTATTGGTGGTGTCGGCCTCGCCGCCATGGATTTCCTTGCGCTTCCTTCCGGCGACGAGCAAAGCGCCCCAGCCGCCGGGGCCCGGATTGCCGCTACAGGCACCATCGGTCCAGATCTGTATTTCAGGTTTCGCCATGGCGTTTCAGGTGGGTGGATTTGAAGCCAGGGTCAAGCCGGAGGGGTCAGGGCTCAGAAAACATCGACCTGAATCTGCCTGACCTGTTCGGCTGGACGGACAATGCCGCGAAAGATGGCGCCGCAAAAAAGACCGGCTGTTGCGCCGATCGCTGCGCCGGCAAGGGAGGCCCCGATCGCGGTCGTCATTTGTGCTTCCGTCGGTATGAAATAGGAGGCAATCCCGGTCGTGCCACCAACCAAGATTGCGCCCCAGATCGCGCCCCATCTGTAATAGGGAACAGGCCGGGTGATGCCCCGGCGCGGAAACCGGCCGAGCGACAGCGCCAGCACGATGGCGGCCGCAGGGACGGTGAAGTAGCCAAAGTACCAGTTCATTGCTGACATCAGCACGGCCATGCCCATGCCTTGCAGAATCCCCGATTGGTTAAACACGATGCCAGCGTCAGTCCCGAACAGGTCAGAAATCTGAAAGGCCAGGAACAACAGAGTCACCCCGATCAAAGCGACCGAAAAACACGCCCCGATCCCGCATAGAAAACTGGCAAGTCCGATGCGCTTTATCTTCGCCTTCGTTTCGACCGTATAGCCGGACCGCGGCGCGGGAGATCGCATGCGCCCATCGTCACCAAACTCGGCCATTTCCACATCCTCCACGCGGTTCAGTTAGCTCCAGAATAGCTAAATACTCTGTAATCAGGCACCTTCGGGGCTGCATTGAGGTTTGATTCTGATTGCATTTGAGGAATGCTTTGCTTTAGGCACAGCGCATGACGAATGCGCCAACCGCCGCGATCTGCCTAATCGGAGACGAACTTCTTTCTGGAAGAACGCGCGATATCAATACGCAGACCATCGCCAAGTTCCTTGCACCTTACGGCATTCCCGTGCGCGAGGTGAGGATCGTACCAGACGAAGAAAGTCGCATAGTCGAGGCGGTGAACGCGTTGCGCGCGGTTTACACTTATGTCTTCACCACAGGCGGCATTGGCCCGACGCATGACGATATCACCGCGGACGCGATCGCTGCGGCCTTCGGCGTCAGCATTGGGGAGCACCCAGAGGCGGCCGCACTGCTGGAAGAGCGCTATCGGGCGATGAACACGGAGTTCACCCCCGCCCGTCGCCGCATGGCGCGGGTGCCCGATGGTGCCAGCTTGATTGCAAATCCGGTTTCGGGCGCGCCCGGGTTTCAAACTGGCAACGTCTTCACACTTGCCGGTGTGCCGCAGATCGTAGAGGGCATGCTCAGCGACGTCGGACACCGCTTGCAGTCAGGACAGATCGTCGCCAGCGTCACGGTGCGCGGCGCGGACTTGCGCGAAGGAGATCTGGCCGAGGCGCTGGCCGCTCTGTCCGAGCAGTTTGAAGATGTCAGCATCGGGTCTTATCCCTGGTTTCGAACAGTGAATGATCACGGCGTCGCCCTGATTGCCCGCGGCGCTGATCCCGACGAGCTCACGCGCGTACGCGATGCCTTGGCTGAGCTGGTGCAGGCACAAGGCGTGGAACCCGAACTCGTCGATGGCGAAGCATAAGAGGCTGATAATGAAGGCATTTCTTTCGAATGGGAAAACAATAGTCTGGTCGGGTCTGGCATTCCTGGCCCTGACCATTGGTTTCGGTATCTGGATCCAGCAATATGATCTCCACATCATAGACGAGATCAGCGATCCGGATCAGATTCGCGCTGTGGTCGCGGCGATGACGCCAGAGCAAATGTCGGCACACTGGTGGATGACGCTGTCGCTCGATTTCTTCTATCCGATTGCCTATGGCGCATTCTTTGCGGGTCTGGCGCTACGCTATTTCGGGGCAGTGGGCCCCTGGATCATAATCCCATCAATCATTGTCGTGCCCGCGGACATTATTGAGAATACGGTGCAATTGTTCATCCTGTCCGGGGATTTCTCTCTGATCGGGGTCAAAACTATTGCAACCCCGATCAAACTGGTCAGCTTCATTGTTGCCGCTCTCATCGCCCTCGTCGCGCTGGTTTTTGCCGCTTATCGGCGGGTGACCGGTGGCGCGATCGAATCCTAGGAGAATTGAATGTCTGAAAAAATCGTTCTGGTAGAACGCGATGGCCCGGTTGCTATCGTCACTCTGAACCGACCCGATGCCTTGAACGCGCTGAGTCGGGCCTTACGAACGGAGTTGGTGCAAACATTCGCGGAGCTGGCCGCGGATGACGCGAATCGGGTCGCCGTCCTGACCGGAGCTGGCCGTGCCTTTACAGCCGGGGTCGATCTTAAGGAAGCGGGGCAGACCGGATTTGCGCTCGGTGCAGATGGCGGCGAACTGGATCTTGCAGCTGGTTTAGCGGCTTATCCCTGGCCAATTATCGGCGCCATCAATGGGTTTGCGATCACTGGCGGTTTTGAACTGGCATTGATGTGCGACGTGTTGCTGGCGTCGGAGAACGCCAAGTTTGCTGATACGCATGCGCGGGTCGGAATTATGCCGGGTTGGGGGCTCAGTCAGAAACTTTCTCGCCTGATAGGGATTAGCCGCGCGAAGGAACTCTCCTTTTCAGGGAATTTTCTCGACGCGGAAACGGCTGAACGCTGGGGGCTGGTGAATCGGGTATATGCTCCTGACGAATTGGTCCCTGCCGCGGTGAAACTGGCACACGAAATGGCCTCCTGCGATCCGGTGCTGCTGCGACAGTACAAACAGGTAATTGATGATGGATTCGCAATAGAGTTCGGCAAAGCGCAGAAGTTGGAAGTGTCTCGATCTGCTGAACACGCTGCAGGCGTGACCGCCGAAGGAGTCGAAGCTGCACGCCAGGCGGTGACCGCTCGCGGCCGGACTTTGAACGATTGAAGACCGTCAAAAGGCCAGCTCGTGGCGTGTTTCTGGCGAAATAGAGACAAGCGGATAATTACGCAATCTTGCTGTTGCAAATACGCCGCGGCAGACTAAAAAAAGCCTGGGAATAGCAATCTTCTACAGGCTTGGCCTCGCGCGTGCATATAAAACCGCGTAGGGTTATGGCTTACGGAATGGTCCGTAAATATTCCTGCGGTCGTGGAGCAATGGTGTTCCCACGGCAGACACAAGGGGAAGAGTATGAAAAAAACTCTCATGTGCGCAACCGCCGCGGCCGCGCTCGCTGGCACGGGGTTTGTCGCCCAGGCGGAAGATGGCTGGTATGGTCGCGCTGACATCGGTGCAGTGTTCGACGGCAAGCTCGATCACGACGCTGAAACCAACGTATTGTACACTTTGGGCGGCGATTCGCAGTCCGACGAAGCAATTCTGTACAGCCTCGGCCTCGGCTACGGCTTCGACAACGGATTCCGTCTCGAAACAGCGCTTTCGCACCGCGATGGCGACCTGGACGTTCCGAATGACATCAATGGCGGCCTTCCTGCAGCTGGCAATGGGGTCGATTTCGCGCTGAACCAGGAAGGTGACTTCCGGTCTTGGG
>Ga0207422_1002659_pt1 | contig 22374 bp, 21 predicted proteins | sample MarCyaLeptolynsp_FD_187757 | JGI IMG/M metagenome (GOLD analysis project Ga0207422, IMG submission 187757) | Marine cyanobacterial communities from Panama - species 1 Leptolyngbya sp. (SPAdes) | ecosystem: Environmental > Aquatic > Marine > Unclassified | place: Panama: Panama City | collected... | reverse complement strand
GATGAAGAAGCAAGATTGAGTTGATTGTGGCGCAGAACTGGAACCCAGAGAGTTGGAAAGCACACGAAGCCAAGCATTTGCCGCATTATGAAGATGCGGCTGAGCTGGCTGATGCAGAGGCGACCCTGACCGCCTATCCGCCGCTGGTGTTTGCCGGTGAGGCGCGCGCGCTCAAGGACGATTTGGCGCAAGTCGCCAATGGCGAGGCCTTCCTGCTTCAGGGCGGGGACTGCGCTGAGAGCTTTGCCGAGTTCCACCCCAACAATATTCGCGACACGTTCCGCGTCTTGCTGCAGATGGCGGTCGTCATGACCTTTGCCAGCAAGCAGCCAGTGGTGAAGGTTGGTCGCATGGCCGGGCAGTTTGCCAAGCCGCGCTCGTCGCCGACCGAGACCAAGGGCGATGTCACCTTGCCGAGCTATTTCGGCGACAACATCAACGGGATCGATTTTGATCCGGCTCAGCGCCGCAACGATCCGGGACGGATGGTCAAAGCCTATTCGCAAGCGGCTGCGACGCTCAACCTGCTGCGCGCCTTTGCCGGTGGCGGCTACGCCAATCTTCGCCAGGTCCATCAATGGACGCTCGATTTCATGGGCAACACGCCTTGGACCGCCAAGTTCAAGCAGACCGCCGATCGCATCGGCGAAGCACTCGACTTCATGGAAGCGTGCGGCGTTGATCCGGCCACCGTGCCGCAATTGCAGGGCACCAGCTTCTACACTAGTCATGAGGGTCTTTTGCTGCCCTATGAGCAGGCGCTGACGCGGCAGGATTCGCTGACCGGTGATTGGTACGCCACCAGCGCGCACATGCTGTGGATCGGCGATCGCACCCGCTTCCCGGGCAGCGCGCATATCGAATTCGCCCGCGGCATTGGCAATCCGCTTGGCATGAAATGCGGCCCAAGCCTTGAGCCGGACGCGCTGCTTGAGCTGCTCGACGTGCTCAACCCGGCGCGCGAGCCTGGTCGTATCACGCTGATCAGTCGCTTTGGGCACAATCAGGTTGAAGACGGCCTGCCCAAGCTGGTTCGTGCCGTGAAGGCAGAAGGCCACCCGGTCGTGTGGAGCTGTGACCCGATGCACGGCAATGTCATCAAGTCGGAGAGCGGCTTCAAGACGCGTCCGTTTGATCGGATCCTGAGCGAGGTGAAGGGCTTCTTTGCCGTCCACCGTGCTGAAGGCACGCATCCAGGCGGCATCCATATCGAGATGACTGGCCAGGATGTGACCGAGTGCGTCGGCGGCGCTGTGGCGATCACCGACGAACGGCTGGGCGATCGCTATCACACCCATTGTGATCCGCGGCTCAACGCCGAGCAGTCGCTCGAACTGGCCTTCCTGCTTGCAGAAATGCTCAACGACGAAATGGCTGATCGCACCGCGCACGCGGCCTGATTTCTGCGCAAACTTCGTCGCAGAGTCGCAGACCAAGCCTTTCTTTCGCTGACGCTTTCGGGCATGTCCCGCAGCGGATGAGAGGAAGACTCCTGTGACTCAGCAATCGCCGCTCGCCGCGGCGCCCCATGCGAGTGATCTGGCTGGTGCGTATCAACGCACAAGAGCGCTAAGCGAAGCTTTGGTCCAGCCGCTGTCTGATGCCGACGCGACGATCCAATCGATGGAAGACGCGTCGCCCGCCAAGTGGCATCTGGCGCATACGACGTGGTTCTGGGAGACATTCCTGCTGCGCGAACACGCTCCGGGATACAGGCTGTTTGACGCTGAATGGCCGTATCTGTTCAATTCCTACTACGAGGCCGAAGGCGAGCGGATTGCGCGCTTCTCGCGCGGTATGCTGTCACGGCCGACGCTCGATCAGGTGATCGAATGGCGCGCGCATGTCGATGCCGCGATGGCGCCTTTGCTCGAAGATCCAGCCCATGCAGACCTGATTGCACTGGGCATCGCGCATGAGCAGCAGCATATCGAATTGCTGCTGACCGATATCAAACACGCTCTGTTCCAGAATCCGCTTGGACCCGCCATGTGGGAGGGCTCGCCGGCCAAGGCTTCTGCACGAGAAGAGACCTGGACCGAGCATCCGGGCGGGGTCGCGCGTGTCGGGCATGACGGCACTGGCTTTGCGTTCGACAATGAAGGGCCGGCGCACCGCGTGCTGCTGGAGCCATTCGCGCTTTCAGACCGCTTGGTGACCAATCGCGAATGGGACGCGTTCATTGCCGATAGAGGCTATCTGGAGCCATCTTTGTGGCTTTCCGATGGTTGGGCCTGGATCAATGCGCAACACGTGTCCTCGCCGCTCTATTGGCGCGACACGGCCTGTTTTACGCATCAGGGTTGGCAGGATCGCGATCCCGACGCGCCGGTCACCCATATTTCCTATTATGAGGCTGATGCATTCGCGACCTGGGCGGGCGCTAGATTACCGACCGAATTTGAATGGGAAGCGATCGCCCGCGGGCAGGATGCCGCCGCAGCCGAACCGGCGCATGACGCGGCATTGGGTAACCAGCTCGACCAAGCTTCTGCACCCATGCCGCTAGGCTCAGACGGTCTGTTCGGCGATTGCTGGCAGTTCACTCGCTCAGCCTATCTGCCCTATCCGCGCTTCAAGCCAGCGAGCGGGGCGGTCGGCGAATACAATGGCAAATTCATGAGCGGTCAGTTCGTCCTCAAGGGCGCCAGCTGTGCCACTGTCAGAGGCCATTCGCGCGCCTCGTATCGAAACTTCTTCTACCCCCACCAGCGTTGGCAATTCACCGGGCTGCGCTTGGCCAAGGACCTCTAGGGTCAAAGGATCTTTGATGAGTGCTGAAAAGGGCATTGCGCTGGTTGATCGCGATGATGACGGGATCGACAATGCCTTCCGCGCCGACGTGCTTGCCGGATTGTCACAGGCGCAAAAGGCCATTCCCGCGCGCTGGCTGTATGACGATGCGGGGTCGCAGCTGTTCGAGGACATCACCCAGCTGCCCGAATATTATCCGACCCGCGCCGAGACTGAGATACTGACCGGAGCAGCGAGCGACTTTGCCAAGCTGATCGGTGCAGGCCGGGCGGTGGTTGAGTTCGGCTCGGGCAGCTCGGTCAAAACGCCTTTGCTGCTGTCCGCTATCGAGCCGGCAGCTTATGTCCCGCTCGATATTTCGGGCGACTTCCTCCGCGCAGCAGCCGATGAATTATCGGCGAAGTTCCCAGGACTGCCTGTACATCCAGTTGAGGCCGATTTCATGCGCGAAGTGGACTTGCCCGACGCTGTCAAATCGCTGCCCAAGCTTGGCTTCTTTCCGGGTTCCACCATCGGCAATATGATCGCGCGCACGGCGGTCGATCTGCTGCGCTCGATGCGTGAGACCTTGGGCGAGGGCGCGCAATTGTTGATCGGCATGGATCTGATCAAGGACGAAGATGTGTTGGTTGCCGCCTATGACGATGCGGCCGGCGTGACAGCAGAATTCAATCGCAATCTGGTCAAGCGCATCAATCGCGAACTCGATGGCGATATCCCGGTCGAGCAATTCGAGCACGAGGCGCGCTGGAACGACGATTATGCGCGGATCGAGATGCATCTCGTCGCTCAGCAGGCTTGCACATTCACCGTGTCGGATCGCGCATTTGCGATGGACGCTGGCGAGACGATCCACACCGAGAATTCGCACAAATTCAACCGTCGGACCTCAAACATGCTGCTGCTCGCCGGGGGGTGGGAGCCGCAAAAGCGCTGGCTCGACGAAGCGGGACGTTTTTCGCTGATGCTGGCCGAAGCCAAACCCAATCGCAGCGCGCCTTAGGATTTCGTTCTCAACACGCCATTCATGGCAATGCCAGCGACACCTCCCTATATCAGGCAGGTGAGCTTCGAGAATCTCCTTGCCAATCTCTCTGGCGCATTCACCGCGGTGCCGCGGTCCGAATTGCTGATCCTCGCTCTCGCGGCCGTGGTGGCTGGCTTTGTCGGCTCGCTGCTGGTTCGTCGAAAGATCCCTCTCGGCAAGTTCATTCGTACCGCGAGCACATTGGTTCTCGTCGGCATTCTGATCACGGTGATCCTGCAATTGTCGCGGTTCGATCCGCGGATTGAAGTGGCCGTGCCGCAGCTTGGCCTGCCCGAACAGGTGGTTGAGGGCGGCGAGACCCGCATTCCCATGGCGCAAGACGGGCATTTCTGGCTCCGCGCCGAACTCAACGGTGTCCCCGCCAATTTCCTGATCGACACCGGGGCGACGCTGACCGCGATTTCGCAAGGTCTGGCCGATGAGGCGGGTCTGGAGCCGCGGCAAGGTGGCTTGCCGATCCAGATTGGCACCGCCAACGGCCCAGTATCTGCCGAGCTTTCCAGCGTTGAGGAATTGCGTTTTGGCAACGTCGCCGCGCGCGGATTGGACGTGGTGATTGCGCCGAGCTTGGGCGAAACCAATGTCATCGGCATGAACCTGCTGTCGCGATTGGAATCCTACCGTGTCGACAACGGGACCAATGAAATGATCCTGGTTCCCAACCATCCTCAGGAAGCGCTCGAACTGCGCTGATTGCCAATAGGGTTAGTGGACCGCTGCCGATTGATCGGCCAACTCATCGCTGCATCCATTGCGATAGGAGAGTTGGCATGAGCGCGTTGTTTGATCTCACTGGCAAGACGGCAGTCGTCACCGGTGCCGGTCGCGGCATTGGCGAAGGGATCGCCTCAACCCTGGCTGAGGCTGGCGCCAATGTCGTCTGCGCGGCGCGTTCGACCGATCAGATCGAGCACACCGCCAAGGCCATCAATGCCAGCAATGCCGGCGGGCGGGCCGTGTACCAGGCCACCGACGTCTCACAAGCCGAAGCGATGAACGCGCTGGCCCAGCGCGCCATTGATGAGTTCGGTCAGCTCGATATCTGGGTCAACAATGCCGGCGGATCGCTGGTCTCTGCCCCGCTCGCAGAGCTTGATCCGGCCGAATGGGACCAGACGCTGGCGGTCAATCTCTCCTCGATCTTCTACAGCGTGCAAGCCGCCGTGCCGCATTTTGGCGAAGGCAGCGCGATCGTGAACATATCCTCGCTCGCTGCGGTCGAACCGTTTCCGGGCAGTGCGCATTACAGCGCGGCCAAGGCCGGCGTGAACATGCTCACGCGGACGCTTTCGATGGAATTGGGGCCCAAGACGCGCGTCAATTCGATCCTGCCGGGCTTTGTGCCGACCGACACGGTCAAGAAAGCACTGAACATGTCGGATGAGGATTTTGGCCCGCTGCTGGAACAGCTGGCCCTACCTGCCGGCCGGCTGGGGACGCCGCAGGATATTGGCGCGCTGGTGCTGTATCTGGTTGCGCCCGCATCGGCCTGGGTGACGGGACAATGCATCCAAGCGTCGGGCAAGCCGTCCGCCGGGAGCTGATTCCCACGCTCAAGCAGCGCAGCGTTAGCGCAAACCAACAACGAGCCAACACGCCGCCCGGTCGCTTCAAAGAGGAACGGGCGTGCTGGCTCAGAGCACCGAAACCGACAGTGCTCTTGGGGCTGCGTCATTACTTGATCGAGCCGTGGATTTCGGGATCCCATTTGACACCGCCCTTGCTTCCCAGCTTGCAGCGATTGTTGTTTTCTAACGTGCCGCCGGATCGGAACTCTACGGTGCCGCCGTCGGGGTGGTAGTAGAACTTGTTGCCGTCCTTGCGACAGTTCTTGCGCTTGGTGAACTCGCTGTAATTGTTGCCACGGTCGAGATAGGCGACCCCCCAAACTTCGCCGCCCACTGGACCGCTACAATCCTCATCCTCTCCGGTGATGTAGCTCTTATCCGAATTGTCGATCCGGATCGTGACGGACTGGCCTTGCTTGATGCCAGTGCCTTTGGTGTTCATTCCATCGCATTCGTAGGAGTATCCATTGGCGTATTTCCCCGCGAAGTTGAAATAGGCCTCATAAGAACCGTTGTTCTTGTATTTGATCTTGCTGACGGCCCATTGCTCATCTGCGTGGGCGGGGGCGGCCAGTCCAAGAGTGATCAGAGCAGCGATCGCTGGAAGTGATACGATCTTCATTGATGTCCTCCGCTTGTTTCCTGAGGCAAGTCGTAGAGGAGTACTCTATTTTGTTGTTTTTCAAGCGGCTACGTAGGAGCGCTTAAGGTGCAAATCTGCGTAGAATTGGAGATTGGCGCACTCAAATAGCAATGCGCTAACGCGGATATCAACACGCTCAAGCAGCGCAGCGTTAGCGCAAACAAACAACGAGCCAACACGCCCGCCCGGTCGCTTCAAAGAGGAACGGGCGTGTTGGCTCAGAGCACCGAGACCGACAGTGCTCTTGGGGGCAAGCTCAGCCCGCGGCTGTCTGTTGGGACAGGATACGTCGCCAGCTGGACGGATCGGGTGGCGACGCCTGTCCGAGATTGGTGCAATTGACGCGGAAATCCTGCTTGCCGTCTTTGTCGCATTGTGAGCTGCCAAGGGTTGCCTTGTATCCGCGGCTGCGCGGATCGTTGTTGTTGTGTGTCGTGCCTTTCATGCGGAACACTCTTCGTTGGTCCGCATCGGGGTCAAAATTGGTGTCGTCGGTCTTAAGCTCGGATTCGCCAGCAGAGATATTCATGATCAGGCGAAAGCGGGTCCAGTCAGTGCTCTTGTCCGTGAGATCAAAGCAGAGCGCTTCTCCCTCTTTGAGCTTTTTGAGGTTACCGGCACCGCACTTCCCCCAGCACTCCACTGTCGTCCAACTGCCGGCCGCCTTGTGCCCCTGCAGTTTTGCCTCGGTGATCTCGTAGAGGCCGCAATTCTGAACCTCGATCTGATTGGCGAAGTTCTGCGCTACGAGTGAACTGGGTGCCAGCAGTGCAAGCACCGTCATGGGTAGTCTTGGAAAAAGCATCGTGTCTCGCCTCTCATCTGGTTGACGGAATCAACCTAGGCGGGACGTGTTTGGAGCGTGTTTTCAGATGCCCTCGCAGGAATGCGTAACGCGAGCAGGCGGTGTGTGAATGCGGTGGAGTTGGGATTCAGCGCGCTCAAGCAGCGAAGCGGTAGCGCGGATCTCAACGCGCTCAAGCAGCGAAGCGGTAGCGCGAAAATATGGCTGGGGTGGCAGGATTCGAACCTGCGCATGCCGGTACCAAAAACCGGTGCCTTACCGCTTGGCTACACCCCAGCAGGAGCGGCGCTGTATAGCGTCGTATTCAGCGTTGTGAAGGGGTCAAACTCCAGAATCTCGCCGCTGCGCCAATTCATCCTCGACCTTGGCAATCAGCTTGCGATCAAGCCGATAGAACGCCATCGCGGCTCCTGCTGGCAGCAGAATCATGACCGGAAGGATCGCAAAGGCGAACTCGATACCCGCCAGCGCTTCAGCGCTTTGCGGACCGCTGGGATCAAAGCCTGTCGCGCCCAGCACGAAGCCCGGCATTGCGCCGCCCAGTCCCATGCCGATCTTGACCGCGAAGATCGAAGCCGAGACAACCAAAGCTGTCATCTGCTGGCCGGTCTTCCAATCGATATATTCGGCAATGTCGGTGAACATCGAGAAGGCCAGCACCATCAGGAAGCCAAAGCCGATCCCGACGACATATTGCGCCAGAGTCTGCGGCCAGATCGCATCAACGGGCATATTGTAGAACGCCAATATGCCAATGACCTTGAGCGTACCACCCAGGATCAAGAGGTGCGATTTCTCGAACCTGCGTTGCAGCAGGAATCCCAGGATCACGCCGCTGACCTGACCCAGCGCCAGTGCTGTAAGAAACAGGCCGAAGCGATCGAGGAACAGGAAAACCGGCGCGCCATCATCACCAGCGACATATTTGAAGAAGAAGCGCGCACTGGCGGCGCGGCTGGATATCGCCAGCACACCCATGATGGCCGACAGTGCGACCACGATCCAGGCAGGCGTGCTGATCAGGGTCTTGAGGTCGCGGGTGATCGCGCTGTTGGTTGGCGCAGCGGGAATGCGTTCCTTGGTCGTCCCGAATGTGATGAAGATGCAGATCACCGAGATGATCGCAAACACGCCCATCGTCAGCATAATGCCCTGTGCTTCGTCTCCTGCGCCAAGTTCGCGGATCAGAGTGGTGGCAAGCACACCGACAAGAATCCCTGACAGGCCGGAGAAGAACATGCGAAACGCCGTTACACTGGCGCGTTGCGTGGCCGATGGAGATATGACGCCAAGCAGCCCGGAATAGGGCACGTTGACAGCGGTGTAGGCGAGCATGGCCATCCCGTAGGCGACATAGGCCCATACCAGCAGCCATCCGGTCGTCAGGTCGGGTGCGGCAAAAACCGCAAAACCGGTGACGCCAAAGGGTATGGCGCCAAACAGCAGATAGGGACGGTAGCGGCCCCAGCGGGTGCGCGTGCGATCCGCAAGTGCGCCCATCAATGGATCCGTGACCGCGTCAAATCCGCGCGAGAGCAGCAGCATCAGGCCCATCGCTGCCGGAGCCACACCGCCTATGTCGACGAAGAAGTAGAGCAGATAGGCGCCGAAGAAATTGAGATAGAGCCCCGAAGGCAAATCTCCGACGCCATAGCCAAGCTTCTCGCGTAGTGTGATCGTCTCGTGCGGATCAGCCGCCAAACGAATTTCCTCTCATGCATAGGTAAAGGGCCGGAACCCGTTGAGGTTCCAGCCCAGTTACGGTGTGAGTGTTCGCTCGGATGGTTTGGGCCGGTCGGCTTAGAACGAATAGTCGAGCTTTTTGCCTTCGAAATCGGCTGCCGAGTGGCGTTCGAGGACTTGCGCGTCCTCATCGCCCCAGGCCTTGTTCACCAATCGGCCACGCTGGACTGCGGGGCGAGCTGCGATCTCTCGCGCCCAGCGTCCGACATTTGTGTATTCGTCGATCGACAGGAAGGTTTTGGCTTCGTTGTAGATCTGACCGGCAACGAAGGGCGCGAGCCACGGGAAATTGGCCATGTCGGCGATGGAATAGTCGTCGCCAGCCAGGAAGCGCGTCTCGCCCAGGCGTTTGTCGGCCACGTCGAAGATGCGCTTGGTCTCCATCGCATAGCGATTTATCGGGTATTCGTATTTCTCGGGCGCATAGGCGTAGAAATGGCCAAAGCCGCCGCCGATGAAGGGGCCGGTGCCGACTTGCCAGAACACCCAGCTCATCACTTCGGCGCGGGCGGCTGGATCGGTCGGCAGGAACGCGCCGAATTTCTCAGCGAGATGGACCAGGATCGCGCCGCTTTCGAACACGCGAAACGGTTCATCGCCGCTGCGATCGACCAGTGCCGGGATTTTCGAATTGGGGTTGGCTGCTACAAAGCCGCTGGTGAATTGCTGACCGTCGCCAATATTGATCGTGTAGGCATCGTATTCAGCGCCGCTGTGACCCAGCTCAAGCAGTTCCTCGAGCATGATCGTGACTTTGACGCCGTTGGGGGTCGCTAGCGAATAGAGCTGGAACGGGTTTTCGCCGACCGGCAGGTCCTTCTCTTCGCGAGCGCCGGCTGTGGGCCGGTTGATGCTGGCAAAGCGACCGCCATTCTCGGCGTCATAGGTCCAGACTTCGGGTGGAGTGTAAGTGGGATCAGCCATGCCTTGCGGCTCCTGCTATGCACGTGTTTGTGTCTGGTTCGGCAAGTGGGGCATAGTTGTTACGAGCGCAAGCCTTGGTCTGCGACACAGGCTCGCGGAATTCCTTTGAGCGCCGAAAGTTGAGCTTGTGAACGGCCTGACCAAACTGTACCGACCCCGGGAACCGCAATTGTCTGGTCTGTTGTGGAGGGCGCAGTTTGCCGATTGCGTGCACATCCGAACAGCCCAAACACTCCTCTCGTGCCCACACTGTTCTTGATATTGATTGAGCGAGTTGTTCCCAAATGATCAAGCAAGCTTTGCGCGCAACCGCGATCCCGATTGGCAAGGTGTTGCGCTCAATCGGAGTGCCTTTGCCCGAACGGGTTTTTCGCCATCTGCATTTTGTGGGCCCATTCACGGTCACGCTTCCAGACGGCCAGAAGATGGTGCTGAAATCCTGGGGTAACCGGGTTGAGAACGAAATGGCTTGGCGCGGCTGGGACGGTCATGAGCCCGAGGAACGGCAAGCGTGGTTGAAGATGGTTGCCAACGCCGACGTCGTTCTGGACATTGGGGCAAACACCGGCACCTTTGCATTCACAGCCAAAACCCATTCAAGGGATTCGCAAGTCTTTGCCTTTGAGCCGGTTCAGAGAATTGCTGACCGTATCCGCGAAAATGTCGAAGTGTCCGGCCTGGATGTTGAAGTCGTGGAAATGGCGTTGTCGGATGAATTGGGCGAGGCTCCGATTTTCGATCCAGGCGGCGCAAACGCATACAGCGCATCCCTGGTGAGCGATTTTCTCGAAGGGGACAAAGCCGTCTACAATGTGCCGGTGACGACGATCGACCATTTCTGCGAAGATCGTGGAATTGTGCCGACGGCGATCAAAGTCGATGTTGAGGGGCTTGAGGCGCAGGTTCTCAAGGGGGCTCGGAACTTGTTGTCCAAGCACCAAACAGTCGTGCTGTGTGAGTGGTGCGGGAACAAGGATTCGCACCAGAATGCAGCGGAACTGTTGTATTCTATTGGCCTGAAGGCAGCCAGAATTGGCACGATGGAGCCATTTGACCTTCACCAGCAGAACCCGTCCGATGAGGAGCGCAACATTCTGATCGGACCGGAATCTTTGCTGGCTTCACTCAAATAGCTCTCCAGCACTGCGCAATTCACTTGAGATTAGTATCCTTTTGGGATACTTGAGCGGCTATGCATCTGGCTGGCCACAAGATTCGTCTCTGGCGCGAAGCGCATGATCCGCCACTTTCAGCGGAGGAATTTGGTGCGCAATATTGCGATCCCGATGGCAAACCCTGGCCCAGCAGAACCGTCTATGGCTGGGAAGCCAAGGGCAAGGTAGCACGGCCAAAGGTCCAGAAGCGTTTGGATGAGCTTGGCATTTGCGAACCCGGCGATTGGCTGGAAGATGCGCCAAGTGACCCCATATCCGATCCGCCTCCCTCACGCGCGAATAAGGTCCGCCGTATGACCAAACAGGCTCACCCTTTCTACGACATGCACAGCCATGGCTTTGTGCGGGTGGCGACCGCCACGCCGGCTTCGCGTACGGGCGATGTTGAGTACAACACAGCCGGCGTGATCGCCGAAGCGGAGAAGGCGCAGGCGCAGAATGTCGACCTGGTCGTCTTTCCTGAGCTGGCGCTGTCATCCTACGCGATCGATGATCTGCACTTGCAGCGTGCGATGCTCGAAGCGGTCGAGACTGGGCTGGCTGATCTCGTCAAAGCGAGTGCCAAGCTCAACCCGGTTCTGGTCGTGGGCGCGCCACTACGCCGCGGCGACAAGATCTACAATTGCGCGGTGGTGATCGCTGGCGGCGAGATATTGGGTGTGATCCCCAAATCCTACCTCCCCAATTACCGCGAATTCTATGAGAAACGCTATTTCGCGCATGGCCGCAATTGCCAGGACCTGTGGATTTCGATTGACGGCGAGGAAGTGCCATTTGGCACCGATCTGGTGTTTGCCGCCGGAAACCTGCCAGCCTTCACATTCGGCGTTGAGATATGCGAGGATTTCTGGGCGCCCAATCCGCCTGGAACGCTCGCCGCACTGGCTGGAGCGCAGATCCTCTGCAATCTCTCAGCTTCGCCGATCACTATTGGCCGCGCCGATGATCGCCACCTGCATTGCCGAAGCTCATCCGCGCGCTCGATTTGCGCCTATGTCTATTCGGCCAGCGGTCATGGCGAGAGCACGACCGATCTTGCCTGGGACGGGCAGGGCGTCATCTACGAGATGGGTGATTTGCTGGCTGAGAGCGAGCGCTTCGATCTCGCGCCCGAATTGTGTGTGGTCGATATCGACACGCAGCGGATTTCGGCCGAGCGCATGCGCAACCAGACCTTCGCTGACGCTGCCGAGGCGCATGACCGGCCTGAAGACAGTTTTCGACGTGTCGTGTTTGACCATTCCTGGGACGAGGGCGATGTCGGGCTGATCCGGCCCGTCCGCCGCTTCCCGTTCGTCCCGAACAACCAGCACACACTCGATGAGGATTGTTACGAGGCGTTCAACATCCAGGTCGACGCACTGATGCGGCGGATCACCGCCACTCACGCCAAGTCCCTGATCATCGGCATTTCGGGCGGGCTCGATTCCACCCACGCGCTGATTGTTGCGGCCAAAGCCTGTGATCGCCTGGGCCTGCCGCGCACGACCATCCGCGGCTACACCATGCCCGGATTCGCAACCTCCGATCACACCAAATCAAACGCGTGGAAACTGATGGAGGCGATGGAGATCCACGCCGAAGAGATCGACATCAAGCCCGCTGCCACGCGCATGCTCGAGGATATGCAGCATCCCTTTGCAGACGGTGAGCCAGCTTATGATGTGACGTTCGAGAACGTCCAGGCGGGCTTGCGCACCGATTATCTGTTCCGGCTTGCAGGTCAGCACAGCGGCTTTGTGGTCGGCACGGGGGATCTGTCCGAGCTTGCGCTGGGATGGTGCACCTATGGCGTCGGCGATCATATGAGCCATTATGGCGTCAATGCCGGCGTTCCCAAGACGCTGATTCAATATCTGATCCGTTGGACGATCCAGACCGAGCAATTCAGCGCCGCATGCGGCGACGTTCTGAGCGCGGTGCTCGACACCGAAATCTCGCCCGAATTGGTGCCTGCTGGTGAGGACGGAACCATCCAGAGCACTGAGGAACGGATTGGGCCCTATGAGCTCAACGACTTCTTCCTCCACCACACGATCCGTTACGGCCAATTGCCCAGCAAGGTCGCGTTTCTTGCCTACCACGCGTGGAAGGATATTGGCGCTGGCTCGTGGCCCTCAGATTTCCCCGATGATCGCAAGAACCAGTATGACATTGCGACAATCGGACGCTGGCTGGAAAACTTCCTCAAGCGCTTCTTCGGCTTCAGCCAGTTCAAGCGCAGCGCGTTGCCCAATGGACCCAAGGTCAGTTCAGGCGGGGCGTTAAGCCCGCGCGGCGATTGGCGCGCGCCCAGCGATGGCGTGGCCGATGTCTGGCTCAAAGAACTGAAAGACAATGTGCCGGAGAGCTGACGCTCCCCGGCACTCTGCGATGATCACTGGTTGATTAGGCCGCGAGCCGTTCAATCTCGGAATGGGCAGCGGCGATCTTGGCCTCGCCATCCTGGCCCATAATGCCATCGGCAGCGATCACTGTGACATCGCTGATGCCGAGGAAGCCGAGGAAGAATTTGAGCCAGCTGGTCATGAAATCGAAGTCGCTGCCAGCGGGAGTGCCGCCTGAGGCGACTGCGATATAAGCTGTCTTGCCTTCAAGCAGGCCAACCGGGCCGTTCTCGGTGTATTTGAACGTGGTGCCAGCGCGCGCGACCAGATCGGCCCAGGCCTTGACGGTCGCAGGAACTCCGAAATTGTAGATGGGCGAGCTGATCACGATCGTGTCGGCCGCCTGCAGTTCTCCGATCAAAGTGTCGGAGATGGCTGCCAATTCGGCCTGTTCGGGCGTGCGCTCAGCGGCCGGAGCGAGATTGGCGGCGAAGCGTTCAGCGCTAACAAAGGGCAAGTCATTGGCCGACAGGTCACGCTCGGTGAGGGCGGCACCGGTCTTGGCGAGCAAGCCGTCAACCAGCTTGGTGCCAAGCTGGCGGCTGATCGATTGATCGCCCTGGATGCTGGCGGAAAGGTGCAGGATATGGGTCATGGAAAGATACTCCTTGGGGGTGAGGTGTGGTGCAAAGGGAAGGGGCCGATCGTGAGACCGGCCCCTGGAGGGATCAGGCAGCGTCAACCAGCACGATCTCGCTGTCTTCGATCGCTGTGACAGTGATCGAATCCATTTGAGTGATGGCCACGCCGTCGCGTTCGCGCGCTTCGACATCGCCGATCTGGATCAGGCCGGTGGCGGGAACCAGATAGAGGTGCCGCGAAGGATCGCTGATGTCGTAAGTCACGCTCTCACCGGCTTTGATCGTGGCGCCCAGCACCTTGGCATTGGTGCGGATCGGCAGCGCGTCATTGTCGTTCACGCCGCCATCGCTGGGAACGCCGCTGGCCAGGGTCACGAACTTTCCGGCGCGGTCGCCCTTGGGGAACTTCTTGGCTCCCCAATTGGGTTCACCGCCACGCTCATCGGGGATGATCCAAAGCTGGAACAGAGTCGTCTCCTCGTCCTCGAGGTTGTACTCCGAGTGTTGCACGCCGGTGCCTGCGCTCATGACCTGGACATCGCCCGCTTCGGTGCGGCCTTCATTGCCCATGCTGTCGCGATGGGTGATGGCGCCTTTGCGGACATAGGTGATGATCTCCATGTCCTGGTGCGGGTGGGTGGGAAAGCCGGCCTGCGGAGCGATACGATCATCGTTCCACACCCGCAGCGAACCCCAATTGACCCGCGACGGATCATGGTATCCGGCAAAGGAAAAGTGGTGGCGGGCATCGAGCCAACCGTGATTGGCTTTGCCAAGGCTATCAAAGGTACGAAGTTCAATCATGGCTATTCTCCTGAGAGCCGGGCCCGCAATGGGCCGCTCTGTTGAGGAAGAGATAGGCCTGCCACCGTGATTGGAAAAGCGAGATAAAACTTGCCAAAATGTTCAGATTATCTGAACATATGCAGCGCTATGAAACTCGGCGATCCCAGTCTTGATCAGCTTCGCATCTTCCTCGCCGTGGTTGAGGAAGGCAGCTTTGGCGGTGCCGCGCGCAAGATGGGGCGCGCCGTCTCGGCTATCTCCTACGGCATCGCGCAATTGGAATCGCAGCTCGCCGTCACGCTGTTTGAGCGCGAAGGGTCGCGCAAGCCGGTGTTGACCGAAGCAGGGCACGGCCTGTTGGCCGAAGCGCGCTCGGTCGCGGATCGGGTCGATGCCTTGCTGGCCAAGACGCAAAGCTTGCATGCGGGTCTTGAAAGCTCGGTCGGGCTGGTGCTCGACGTGATGGTTCCCGGCGATGTCACGGCTCATGTCCTGCGAGACTTTCGGGCGATGTTCCCGACCGTGGCGCTCAAGCTCAATGTCGAGGGGCTGGGTGCGGTCGCCGCATGCCTGCTCGATGGTGAAGCGGATCTGGCGATTGGCGGGCCGGTGATTGGCGATCATCCCGATCTCGAACGGCAAGTCATTGGCGAAACCGAATTGATACCGGTCGCTGCGCCGGACCATCCATTGACGCAGAGGCAGATCAAGCCCGGTGAGAGCCGCAAACATCTGCAGCTGGTCCTGTCAGATCGATCGCGTTTGACTGAGGGCCTCGAATTCTCCGTCCTCAGTCCGCAAACCTGGCGCTTGGGCGATCTCGGCGCGAAGCACGCCCTGCTCAAGGAAGGGCTGGGCTGGGGCAACATGCCGCGCCATGCAGTGGCGGAGGATCTCGCCAGCGGTCGGTTGGTGGAGCTTGATCTGCCCGAGCACCCGGGAGCGGACTATCAGCTCAGCGCGCTGTGGCGCCGCGATTCAAGGCCTGGGCCGGCGACCGCGTGGTTGATTGATGCGGTGCGGGACCAGCTCGCGCAATGCCCCGACGCTAAGTGATGCAGCGTATTTCTACGCGGAACTCACAGCCAGCGCTTCACTGCGGTCAGCCAAGGATGATTGTCGCAACGCACCGATTGCCGCGTTGAGCAGTTTGGCCACATCGCCAATCTCTTCGAACAGCTCACCATAGACACGCTCAAGCCGCGGCTGGAGCGCGTGAAACCTGGCCATTTGCTGCTGTCCCCTTTCAGTCAGCGCATATTGCCGCTCGCGCCGGTCATGCGGGTTCTCGCCGCTTTCGATCAGGCCAAGATCAACCAGTTTGGGCAGCTTTTGCGAGACCAATTGGTGCGAACGCTCGAGCGCGTTGGCCAGGACGCGCACCGAGCACGGGCCGTGGTGATCGATCGCGACCATCAGCGAGCAGGATTTGGGAGGAATCACGATCCCGGATGCCAACAGCAACTCGCTCGATTGCTGCGCAATGAGATCGCTCAATTCCTCGCTCAACCGACCCAGAAAATGCCGATCGGCGAATGTGTGCTGGTAGGAATTATCCATCTCACGGGACCTTTGCATAGAAGACCGATTGTCCGTCTCGGAACTCTCGCAGAATGCCGTTCACTTGGCCATCTTCGTATGACAGGCGAAAGCGATAATCCTCCGTCCCTTCGACCTTGAACAGACCGTCACCAAGCGGGATCAGGGCGAGCGAAAAGCGCTCACGCCAGCGATACATCAGTGTGCCCTCTTCGAGAGTGAATGAGCGCCCGTCATAGCGGCCCTGGATCGCAGCGATGTCGCGCGCGACCTCGGCGGGCTCAGGCGACCGTGCGAGGGTAAGCAGCCAGTCCACATCTTTAGCCTCGCTATCGGCAGCGATCGCGTTCAGCGCCAGAGCATAGGCGGTCTCCAACGCGGCGTGCGATTCGACCAATCGATCGGGCGCAACGCCGCTGCCTTCAAAATCCTTACCGCTCACCGGTCCAAATATCTTGCCGATCGGCAGCTGGACCACGAACCTGTCATCGATGCGAAAGCGATCGACCGGATGCGCGGCGCCGGTTGTTTGCTGGCCGACAATTGTCGCGCGTTCGAGCTCCTGCAGTGAGAATGCCATCCATTCGGCGGCTGAGAAGCTGGTTGATGATGTCAGGACATAGACGGGCACATCAGGCCGGCGTTTGCCCGGAATGGCCGCCATCACCCATTGGCTGCGTCGGATCGTCTGGCCGTCATCATTGTAGAAATAGCGAAACAGCGCCTGGTCCTTCTCGCTTGAGAACAGATGGCTCGCGAGGAACTGCGCCGTCTCGAGATAGCCGCCATTGTTGTATCGCAGGTCGAAAATCAGCGCGTCGGTGTTTTCGACAAAGCCTATCGCGGATGTCAGCAGCGGATAGGCCACCTCGGGATCGGGAAAGTAGTCGAAGCGGATATAGCCGATATTGCCGGGCAGGATTTCGAGCCGCTCAAAGCCGAAATTAGCCCGCCGGGCGATCGCCTCGTCATCATTCTCGAACAGGGTCTCGCTGTCCGTTTCAGGCAGGTAGGCGACCGAGAAATGCTGATCCTGCGTGATCCTGACGAGATCGGTGGAAAGCTGGCGCGCAAAGTCATTGGGCTCGGTCAATTGATCGTAATCGCCATCGGCGAGCGCCTTTTGCACGCCAGCGACTATGTCGGGTGCGTCGTCGGGATAGACGTAATGCTGGGTCAATTGATCAGCCAATCCGGCGACGATCTGCGCACGCATCTGTGCGGTCAGCGGGTCGGGCGCTCCCTCTTCAGCATGCACGGGCGGGGTGAGGGCCAACACCCCAAGGAGAAACAGGAAAGCGGAACGCATGATCATCTCCGATAGATATACAATATATTGCGCAATATGTTGTATAATATGATTCGGCAAGTGCTTTTCAAACCTATGGCTGATTGTCTGGTGGCAAGCGAGTGGGTGAGCCCTAGGCCTCGCGCAGCCAGGCGACGGCGTCCGCTTCGTTCTCAAACACTTGCAGGTTGAGCGCTTCGCTGACCCGCTGGAACTGCATTTTCACCAGGGCCGACGAGCACAGAATCGCCATTTTCACAACGCCGAGTGCGGCAGAGCCTTCCTGCGATTGGCGCATCAAATCAGCGATTTCTTGCGTCTGGACATTGAATTCGCGCAGATCGCCCAGCACCCGGATAGGCCGTTTGGCCTCGGTGAAAGGCTTGGCGGTCTTGAGCAATTCCTTGTTGAGCTCGATCACCTTGGCTTCATCCCAACGCCCGCTGGCCGAGAAGTGAATCTCGCCGCGTGTGTGGTCGATCGCCACCGAATAGGAAGGAGCCAGAATGTCCATGCCCTTCGCTATAGCGCCAAGGGGTTAAGACTGGCTTAGGGACGTTTCAGACGCCGGGGCCGAATGCGATCGCCTCATCGCCCGCTTGCCATGGCACGAACTTGGGCATGATCGCCTTGAACAGATCGGAATCGAGATGCTGCTGGAGCCAGGTCTGCAGATGCGGCAGGTCTTGCGCGTCGAACCATACGCGATCGGTGTTTGCGAACTGGCGGATGAACGGGAACAAGGCGATATCCGCCATGCTGATCCGATCGCCTTTGAGCTGTTTGTGTTGGGCCAGGCGCGCGTCGAGCTGTTTCAGGATCGCCAAGCCCTCGGCGCGATGATCGACCGTGCCGTGATCCGGGTCATCAACATAGCGATTGGGATATTTGTAGCGATCGAGATGGTGTTTGAACGCGCCATCATTGGTGGCGATCAGATCCGCATCATCGCCCGCGAGCCAGCCCTCAGGGTCATTCTCGCTCAGCGCCCAGCGCATCACGGCAATGCTCTCATCGATCACGTTTCCATCGTCGAGCACCAGCACCGGGACGGTCGCTTTCGCAGACGCTTCAGCGAGTTCGGGAGGCTTGTTCGCAAGCTTGACCTCGCGCAACTCGACATCCTGGCCTGATGCCCACAGTGCCATCCGCGCTCGCATCGCATAGGGGCAGCGGCGAAAGCTGTAGAGGATCGGCAGGCCGGTCATGTCTCTTCGGACAACTCCGCGCCGACATGCTGGGTTCCCCGCGCCTTGGCGAGCTGTTGCTGCTTCTGACGCTCGGCATAGCGCGCGCGTTGCTCTTCGCTGCGCTCACCAATGCAATGTGGGCAGCTGACGCCAGCGACATAATCGGGCGAGGCCATTTCTTCTTCGGTCAGCGGCATGCGGCAGGCAAAGCATTGATCGTATGAGCCAAGCTCGAGCCCGTGTTTCACTGCGACGCGCTGGTCGAACACGAAGCATTCGCCATCCCACAGGCTTTCCTGCTCGGGCACATTTTCGAGATATTTCAGGATCCCGCCCTTGAGATGATAGACTTCGTCCACGCCTTCGCCGCGCAGAAAGCTGGTCGATTTCTCGCAGCGGATGCCGCCGGTGCAGAACATCGCGACCTTGGTCTTGCCTTCGAGCAATTCCTCGCGATGGTCGCGGAACCAGCCGGGAAATTCGCGAAAGCTCTTGGTCTTGGGATCGACCGCGCCCTTGAATGTGCCAACTGCCACTTCGTAGTCATTGCGCGTATCGATCACGATCACATTGGGATCGCTGATCAGCTCGTTCCAATCCATCGGATCGACATAGCGGCCCACGCTCTCGCGCGGATCGACATCGGGCTCACCCATGGTGACGATCTCTTTCTTGAGACGCACTTTCATCCGATTGAACGGCATTTCTTCGGCATGCGAATATTTGACGTCGGTCTCAGCGCAATCGGGCAGCGCCCGGATATGATCAATCACGGCTTCAATCCCATCGGGCGACCCGGCGATCGTGCCATTGATCCCTTCATGCGCGAGCAGCAATGTGCCTTTGACGCCATGTGCCTCGCAAATCTGCTGAAGCGGCGCTTGCAGTGCCTCGTGGTCAGCAAACGGCGTAAAGCGATAGAGCGCGGCGACTTGGAGGTCGGCGTTGGTATGGGTCGGCGTCGTGGTCATTGCCCGGCCAAATATGCCCACAGAGCCCGCGAAGCAATGATCGGTTGAACGCAGCGTGCCTCGCAAGGCACATTTTTCAGGTCAGTCGGCCATACCTGCGAGAGTGAGCGGCAGAATATGGCGCTCAAAAGCTTCCTCCGACAGTCTGTGCGCCTCGCGCCTGCCAAAGTCCGTCTTGGTGATGACGGTCACCAGGCCAAGCTCTGGCACAACGATCACCTTGTTGCCGCCATTACCGCTCATTTGCGCGGCCTTGTATCGCGTCCCGTTCGCTACGAAGTCGCGCAGCCACCAAAGATAGCCATATTCAAACCCATCCTGGTCAGCCACGTCAGCCTTGGGTGAGAGCGATTGCTCCACCCAATAGGCCGACAGAACCCGCTCGCCCTCGAACAGGCCGCCCTGCGCATAGACGCGGCCAATCTTTTCAAGATCGCGGCTGGTCAGCTCTAGGCCCCCACCACCCATCGCCAGGCCAAGCGGGCTGAACTGCCAGCGCGCATTTGCAATCCCGAGCGGGTCAAACAGCCGGCGCTGGGCGAATTCTTCGAGCTGCTCGCCGGTGGCATTCTCTACCACCGCACCGAGAGTCACCACGCCTGCCGTGCAATAAGAGAAGGCGCGGCCATAGGGACTGTCCTCGGGCTTGGGCGACCAAGCGGGAAAGCCGCGAATGGGCAGATCGAGAAAGAAACCGACCCAGTCTTCGATCAGATACATCCGCTCTTCATTGCCGCGCGAATAGGGCGTGAAGTCATTGCATTCGAGCGGGCCGCTCATGGTCACGAGCGATTCGAGGCTCATACGGTCCTTGCGTGGATCGGGGTTGAGCGGGGTGTGATCGATATAGTCGAGCACCGGAACATCGCGCGACGGAATATGCCCATCATCGATCGCCATGCCCAGCAGCATGCCGGTCACCGTCTTGGTCACAGAACGCGTGTTGCGCAGCGCGTCGGGCGCTCCATCGTAATAGCTTTCATGCACGATCTCGCCATTGAGGCTCACGACCACGCTGGTGATCCCGCCATATTGGTCTGCTTCGATCAGATCATCGAAAGCCTTCCAGGTTTCGGCGCTGGCAATGCGATCTTCCTCAGGCGCGTCCTGCGCGAAAGCGGAGGGTGCGCTGAGGGTCAGCGCGGCGACGCAGCTGAGAGCTGCCAATCGGGGGACATTGATCATCAGGCACAGCTAGCCTGTGTGCCGCGTTCCGTCTTGGAAAAATCTAACCTTGGGCGCGCTTATGTTCGCGCCAACGCGACGGCGAAACCCCCGTATGCTTGCGAAAGCGGGCGCTCATATGCGCTTGGTCGTAAAAGCCGAAATCGCTGGCGCAGTCGGCGAGCGAGGATTGGCCACTCGCGATCGCCAGCGCGCAAAGCTCAATCTGACGCGCCGATGCCAGCTGCGAAGGCGTGATGCCAAAGCGCTTGCGGAACGCGCGCGGCAAGTGGTTTGCATGCACATCGGCAATCCGCGCCAGCTTGGCCATGGTCAGCGCCCAAGGCTCTGCCGAATCCTGGATTGCATGGAAGGCGCGCTCGATCCCGCTGGGAATGCCGGCCAGATCCTGTGGCCGCTCGGCGCGATAGAGCGCGGCCAGCGTGGCGAGATCATCCTCCAGTTCCAGCGCAGTCTTGTGCTCGAGCGATCCTGCCAGGCCATTGCAGAATTGGAGCACCGCAGCGGATTCCGCATGCCGGACATAGTCTTCCACCAAGCCATCGCATTGAAGGTCGACCGTCATGAAGGAGCCGCGTCCGGTCACGAAATGATCGCGATGCCAAACGCCCGGCGGATTGAGCACGGCGACCGGGCGGTCGATAAATCCGTTTTCGCCGGTAACAGGGGTGACATAGGCGCCGCGCGTCACGAACACGATATGCGCATGATCGTGGCCATGCGGGCTAACTGCTTCGGGCGGCGCATTTGCCTCGTGCAATTGGATTACGCCGGAGTTTGTCTCGCGCCGCAGCAGATCGCGGCCCCAATAGCCGCTGGCTTGGTTTCGGCTGTTTGATCCGTCGATCAAGCGCGCCTCAAATCCGCGTCACCCAGCCATGGGTGTCGGCCACCGTGCCGCGCTGGATGCCGACCAGCTTTTCGCGCACCTTGTTGGTGATCTGGCCGGTCCCTCCAGCGCCAATTGTGAACTCGCCATCGGGCGAAACGACAGTGCCGACCGGTGTGACCACGGCGGCGGTGCCGCAGGCCATTGTTTCAAGCAGCGTGCCGCTTTCCGCTTCGGACTGCCATTGCTGGATCGAATAGGGCTCCTCGCGCACTTCCAGCCCTTCTTCGCGCAACAGCGCGATCAGGCTGGCGCGGGTAATGCCGGGCAGGATCGTTCCGGTCAGCGGTGGGGTGACGACGCTGCCATCATCGCGGACGAAGAACAGGTTCATGCCGCCCAGTTCTTCGACCCATTTCTTTTCGACCGCATCGAGGAACACGACCTGGTCGCAGCCTTCGCCGATTGCTTCGGCCTGCGGCACCAGCGAGGCGGCGTAATTTCCGCCCGTCTTGGCGGCGCCGGTTCCACCGGGGGCAGCACGCACATAATCCTGGCTAACCCAGATCTTGACCGGGTTGACCCCGCCTTTGAAGTAATTTCCAGCCGCGCTGAGGATCACCATGAACATGTATTTCTTGGCCGGACGCACGCCCAGAAACGCTTCATTGGCGAACATGAAGGGGCGGATATAAAGCGAGCCGCCTTCTATCTCGGGAAACCAGTTCGCGTCCGCTTTCACCGCTTCATTTACGGCGGCAAGAAACATCTCCTCAGGAATCTCGGGCATCGCCATCCGGCGCGCGCTGTCATTGAAACGGCGGGCATTCTCCTCGGGACGGAACAGCGCCAGCTCGCCATCGGCGAGACGATAGGCCTTCATCCCTTCGAAGATTTCCTGCGCATAGTGCAGCACGCTGGCTGCCGGATCCAACGCGATTGCTTCGCGCGGGCCAAT
>Ga0207422_1002658_pt1 | contig 22399 bp, 15 predicted proteins | sample MarCyaLeptolynsp_FD_187757 | JGI IMG/M metagenome (GOLD analysis project Ga0207422, IMG submission 187757) | Marine cyanobacterial communities from Panama - species 1 Leptolyngbya sp. (SPAdes) | ecosystem: Environmental > Aquatic > Marine > Unclassified | place: Panama: Panama City | collected... | reverse complement strand
CCGGATATCCTTTCGGGCCACAGCCTTTCAGAACCAAGATACTGTTCTCATCCACCTCCAGATCGGGATCATCAATGCGGGCTTTGTAATCTTCAATATTTTCAAAGACCACGGCTTTACCATTATGCTGCAGAAAATGTTTGGAAGCTGCATTAGGCTTCATGATGGCCCCATTGGGGCATAAATTCCCTTTCAGAACCCATATGCCGGATGTATTAATCACAGGATTATCCAATGATCGGATAACATCGTCGTTATATATCTGACCATCAGCAACTGCATCCTCTAACGGGACACCGGCAACGGTATTGGCCGTCAGGTCCAGTTTGTGATTTATGGCTTTTGCCACGGCAGGTACCCCCCCGGCATAATGGAAGTCCTCCATCAAATATTGACCGGACGGCTGCAGGTTTACCAACAACGGAATGTCGGCCAGGCTTTGATCAAAATCACTGAGTGTAATATCAATACCCATACGACCGGCTAACGCCAATAGATGCACAACTGTATTGGTAGATCCGCCAATGGCGGCATTAAAACGGATGGCATTTTCGAAAGAACTCCGGTTGATAACGTCTGATAATTTGCGATCTTTCTGGACCATATCGACAATCACTTTGCCGGTATTATGAGATAACGCCCTTCTGCGGGCATCCACTGCCGGTAAAGTGCCGTTATAAGGCAGCGACAGGCCCATGATTTCCACCAAGCAGGCAAAAGTAGAAGCCGTACCCATGGTCATACAAGTGCCCGGTGAACGGGACATACCTGCTTCAGCAGACATGAAATCTTCCAATGTCATATCGCCAGCCCGGACGGCGTCGGAAAACTTCCAGACGTCTGTGCCGGAACCAATATCCTGCCCCCGGAATTTACCATTCAACATTGGTCCGGAAGACACCACAATGGTGGGCAAGTCTACACTAGCTGCGCCCATCAACTGACCCGGCGTCGTTTTGTCGCACCCCCCAAGAAGGACAACGCCGTCAATAGGATTGCCCCGTATGGATTCTTCCACATCCATAGATAACAGATTACGGAACAACATCGCTGTGGGGCGCATTTGTGTTTCCCCCAAGGACATGACAGGAAATTCAACTGGTACGCCCCCTGCTTCCCAAACACCCCGTTTGACATATTCGGCAATGTCCCGCAGATGGCCGTTACAAGGGGTGAGTTCTGACCATGTATTACAAATACCGATCACCGGCCTGCCATCAAAAGCTTGATCCGGCAGGCCTTGGTTTTTCATCCAACTGCGATGGATAAAGCCATCTTTATCCATTTTTCCATAACTACGATGGCTGCGCAGAGGTCTGTTGGGTGGAGGGGTCTTTTTGCTCATGCTGCTGAAATCTTTTTGTATTTAACACATATAATGTTTATTTATATGATAAATATGATAAAGTAAAGCAGATCACATACTAATAAAGAAAATCCGACAATTCTTCGCTATACTGCAAAGGGCAGATATCAAAGATAATTTAAATGAGAAATTCTATGAACGATCTATCCAAAGAATATGATTTTGATGATGTATTCGCTGAATTTAATAAGGCAAAGATGCCTTTATATCCCGATTTAAAGGGCAAACATGTCTTTATTACTGGTGGGGGGTCAGGCATTGGGGCATATTTTACGGCAGCCTTTGCACTCCAGGGGGCACAAGTGTCTTTTGTCTCCCTGACGGCTCAACCGGCTGAAGCACTTTGCGAAATGATTGTGAAGAAAGGTGCACCGCGTCCGCTCTTTACGCCCTGTGATATTCGTGACCTGGGTCATCTGAAGAAAGTCATGCAGGACGTTGCAAATCAGTATGGGCCTATTGATGTTTTGATTAATAATGCTGCCCGGGATACACGCCATACGGTGGATGATTTGACAACGGATCAATGGCAGGATTCTCTAGATACAAATCTAAGGCCGCACTTTTTTACCATTCAAAATGTTGCCGCCAGTATGAAACAAAAAAGGGCCGGTGCTATCATCAATGTGGGTTCTAACTCAGCCAATCTGGGATTAGCGGGATATCCTGCCTATGTGGCGGCCAAAGCAGCAATTGTTGGTCTGAGCAAAGCCACCGCCAGGGAATTAGGCGAGCATGATATTCGAGTGAACAGCTTGATCCCGGGCTGGGTTTTGACTGAACGCCAGAAGCGCCTTTGGGTAAATGATGATGACTTGCAGCAATGTCTGAAACAACAATCACTTAAACATCCAATGAATGGCTGGGATATTGCTTGGCCCGCCCTTTTTCTCGCTTCAAGCTCATCGAATATGTATACAGGCCAGGAAATGATTGTTGATGGGGGTAGGGTTTGATCTGTGGATGAATAACCCAGACATTCAGATATTCGAATTGGCCAATGCCAACGGTATGAGAGTGTCCTTGATGGATTGGGGGGCAACTATTCAGTCGATAAAAGTGCCAGACCGGCATGGCATATTGGCCGATGTGGTTTTGGGCTTTGATGATCCTGCTGACTATATGGCGGATAACCATTATTTTGGCAGTGTTGTTGGCCGGTATGCAAATCGGATCAGGAAAGGAGAATTTCAACTGGATGGCAAGTCGTATCAGTTGTCCCAGAATCATGGAGAGCATCATTTGCATGGGGGGCATGAAGGACTCAGCCATCGTATATGGGCACCAAAGACAATACCTGGTGGGGTGATTTTTACGATCCGAAGCCCTGATGGTGATCAGGGATATCCCGGGAATATGAATCTTGAGGTCACTTATATTCTGAACGACCATAACCAATTAATCATTACTTATCGGGCCACAACTGATCAGAACACACCGATCAATCTAACCAATCATGTTTATCTTAATCTAAACGGTCATAATGCAGGTGAGGCCCTGGATCATCATTTATGTCTGAATGCTTCATATTATTTGCCGGTTGATGATCAGATTATACCCACAGGCATCATTGAGCCGGTTGAAAAGAGCCCGTTTGATTTCCGCCAAGCAAAAACAATTGGTCAAGATATTTTCGCTAAGGGACAACAGATGCAATTGACCGGTGGGTTTGATCATTGTTGGGTGACAGATCACGCCGAGAAAGGCAGGCTCCGTCAGGCAGCTATGTTATATAGCCCCATAACAGGACGGCAGGCCACAGTCTATACAGATCAACCAGGAATACAGTTTTATACTGGTAATTTCATCACCCCTGAATTACAAGCCAAGGCGGGAGCAGTATATGGAAAATATTCGGGCTTGTGTTTAGAAACACAGCATTTTCCCGACAGCCCCAATCAAACACGTTTTCCATCGACTATTTTGAAACCCAGTGAAATTTTCCAAAGCACAACCATCTATCAATTTGATGTTATAGATTAGAGGCAATTTGTGAAACTCTTTATCTTTGCTAAATAAACCTGATAGTAGAACTGCTTCTTATTCAAAATAGCCTATTTCCCAAAACATACATTGGTTCCCAAAACGTACCTTCACATAATGAAATGTGGTCGTATTTTGTGTTGGATATATTTTTAACAATGGGAATTATTTATGGCTACCTGGATCATAGCCTGCGCATGCGATGATATTGAGGAAGAAGATGTTATCCGCTTTGATCATGACGACCATTCGTATGCAATTTATCATTCGCCAGATGGAGAATTTTTCGCAACTGACGGGTTGTGTACGCATGAGAAAATCCATTTATCTGATGGGTTTGTAATGGATCATATTATTGAATGTCCAAAACACAATGGGCGTTTCGACTATCGCAGTGGCGAAACAAAAGGCGGGCCTGTTTGTGTTAACCTCCAGACTTATCCTGTCAAAATAAAGGACGGTAACGTTTACATTGATATCGCTACCGCTACCGTTAAACAAAGTGACTGATGGAATTGTAATCATTGGCGCGGGTGAAGCAGGTGTCCGTACTGCTCTTGGATTGCGCTCCACCAATGCTTCAATTCCTATTACCCTGATAGGCGAAGAACCAGTCGAGCCTTATGAACGCCCTCCTTTATCTAAGACTGTTCTGGAAAATAAGGAGGAGTGCGGTACGCCACCCATCATTTCAAGCTTTGAGACTCTTGTTGAAAAAAATATCTCCTTTGTTCACGGATCAATCGTCAAGCGTATCAATCGCATCAAGCGGCAAGTTATGCTTGATGATGGTGTTTGGATACCATACCTCAAACTTGTGATTGCAACAGGTGCACGTCCTCGCCGGCTTTCCATCGAAGGAGAGGAGCATTTTTTCTATCTTCGCACCTTTGCAGATGCACAGTCTCTTTATCAAAGATTAAGGAGGGATTCAGAGATACTCGTTATTGGTGGGGGGCTAATTGGCCTTGAACTTGCGGCATGCGCTCGTGGAAAAGGTTGTCAAGTGACCGTCATAGAGGCCGCTCCAATCCTTTTAAGTCGTGTCGCTCCAGCCTGTGTTGCAGACTACATTCGCGCACGCCACAAGACAGCTGGAACTAAAATTATCATGGGCACACAAGTCCGTTCTGCAGATATGAAAGCTGGTAAAACACATGTTGCTCTTTCTGATGGTACCACCATTGTTGCTGATACTGTAATTTGTGGCATTGGGGCTTACCCTAATGAATCTCTTGCAGAGGCTAGTGGTCTGGATGTTAATGATGGTATTATTGTTGATGCACAATTGAAGACTAGCGATCCTGACATTTATGCAATAGGGGACTGTGCAAAATTCCCACAATCTAGGCTTAATGGCATCCCACAGCGACTAGAATCATGGCGTAACGCATATAAACATGCAGAATTTTTGGCTGAGAATTTATTTGCACCTAATGCCAGCTTTTCTGACATTCCATGGTTCTGGTCTGATCAATATAACATCTCAATGCATGGTGCTGGTTATCTTGACCTTGCAGAAGAGATCGTAATCCGCAAATTGGAAGATCAGGCTGTGGTTGCTTTTGGTATAGACAGTGATGGAGCTCTGGTTTCCGTTACGGGTGTCGGGTTAGGCAACTCCATAGCGAAAGATATTCGAATAGCAGAACAATTAATCAATGTACGGGCCAAGTTATCTCATAAATTATTGGCAGATGTGGATGTCAGTTTAAGGCATCTTCTACGATCGGTTGTTTAAGAATAGAAATTATTATGCTCGTTCCAACTATCGACTTTAGCAAGATCAAAAAAATTCTTATGAATTTATAATTCCTAAAAACGGTCATCTCCTACTAAAAGGAAAACAGATGAAATATCGTCCATTCGGCAAAACTAACTGGTTGGTGAGCGAAATAGCGCTAGGGACTATGCCATTGAGCGGCATGTATAACGAAGTATCCGATGAAACAGCAATTCAAACGATGCTTTACGCATTTGAAAAAGGAATCAACTTTGTAGACACTGCCCTGATGTATGGCGAAGGCCGGTCACACCACCAAGTTGCAAGGGCGCTGCAAGAGTGGGACGGTGACAAGATTTATGTTGCAACAAAAGTTCAACCCATTCAATGGCCGCATCCATTTGAAGACTCCCCACCCATGCGTGCAAGGTACCCTGATTGGTATTTGCGTGAAGAAATTGAGCGCGCCCTTATTGACCTTAAAGTCGACTGCTTAGATTTGCTGCAATTACATTGCTGGTGCCCTGCAGGAATAACCGAATTGGACTGGCTCGAGACGCTTTTTAGCCTGCAAAGAGAAGGTAAGATAGATCAAATTGGCGTTTCGATCCGCGACCACCGACCTGAGGACGGTCTTGAATTAGCAAAACTAGGACTTGTTTCCAGTCAGCAAGTGGTATTCAATTTATTTGACCAACGACCATCAGACAAACTTTTTGATATTGGCAAAGAAACAGGCACCGCATTTCTGGCACGGGTTCCCTTCGATTGTGGATCGCTAACCGGCAGTTGGACGGAATCAACTTATGCAAGCTTCAGGGCCGACAGTATTCAGCATAAGTACTTTCAAGGATGGCGATTTGATGAAACCCTAAAACGTGTTCAGGCGTTAGAAAAAGTTATTGCTCCTTACTATGAATCGCTCGCTGAAGCAGCGATGCGCTACAGCTTGTCTCATCCTGCTGTATCTGCAGTCATCCCAGGCATGGTGTCGCGCCAAGAAATTGATATCAATGTCGCATATTCAGATGGAGCTGCTTTCCCAGATACCGTTATTCAGAAACTGAAGAGTCACTCATGGCCCAGAAACTTTTATGCACCAGATAGGACAGAATCATGAAAGATACACGGCACCTCCAACTAGAATATTTACCACCAAAAGAGATCGAGGCCGCAATGAGCAAGCGTCCCCTAATCTATATTCCTCTTGGTACCATTGAGTGGCATTGTTATCATTTGCCTGTAGGCTTTGATGCATTCAGTGCACATTTTTTAAGCTTGCGAGCTGCTGCCTGCACAGGTGGTCTTGTCATGCCGCCTTTTTATATTGGAACCGGTGGGGGGCATGGTCATTTCCCCTGGACAATCATGGCAAAATCAGAAGATTTGAAGCCCATGTTTGAAACCGTTCTCAAACGATTACCTGATTTTGGTGTAAAACAAGCTGTTCTCGTATCAGGTCATTTTCCTGATGCACAAGTCGAGTTTGTCCAAACACTGTCAAAGACATGCAGCACAAAAGATTTTCGTATTGATGTTGCAGCACCATCGCTTGCCAATGATATTCTCGCGCAAAAAGGGGACCATGCGGCACGATTTGAAACCGGTCTTATGCTTGGTTTAGCGCCAGAACATGTATATCTTGATCGGTTGCCTGATCTGGATACTCATCCAGATAATCTGGAAACACGTATGACAGATCCCTCACATCCACTCTATGGAATATACGGACCTGATCCCCGTGAAATGCCTGAGACACTGCCAGATACCTTGGTTACTCAGATGGTGGATTGGATTGTTCAGAGGGTCGATTCACCTGCTGATTGAGATTAGTCCCCTAACACATTGATAAATTTGTATCCAATATTACTTTGGTTGCAAAGATAACTCATGGATTGTCACCTGGAATGGTCATTGAAAATCAATTTTGACAAGGCCGCTAAATAATAAATTCATTATCTGGGTTATGATCCTCTTTAATCGCGGTTTGTATAATCTGTATTTACAAAAACAGACTTGCTTTACTTTTGAGAGGCGTCATTCTTCACAGTCCTCTTCTTTTATTCTACTGGACCCTAATTTTGTCACTTAACCAAAAAACACAAGTGGTTCCATTTTGCCCATGGCGGCTTATAGGTGAGAGATTATTGTAATTATTGCTTGCCTGCAACGCAGTTGATTATGTCGATCATTGATCTGCGAAAAGAGAAAAATAAAACCTCTTCAATCGTTTGCGTTTGGGAAGCTTAATTAGGCAATCTTTACAAGGGAGAGATAGAGTAATGAAAAACTTTAGGCAAATATTATTAGGCACGACGTCCGCGGCCATCATGTCCGTCACAAGTGTCGCAATGGCACAGGACGCTTCAGACACGGGCGAAGATAGCGTTTTTGAAGAAATTGTAGTCACTGGTATTCGTGGATCCTTACAACGGGCGGAAACAATTAAACGCAATTCAGGATCGGTTGTGGATGCAATTAGTGCGGAAAGCATTGGTAAATTTCCCGATACCAACGTTGCAGACTCACTTCAAAGAATTACTGGTGTTGCGATCACACGTGGCCGTGGCGGTGAGGGCCAATTTGTAACTGTTCGTGGATTGGGCGAAGAATTCAACGCCGTTACTTACAATGGACGACTAATTGCGACTGAAAACCTTGGACGTGAGTTCAGCTTTGATGTACTTGCTTCCGAGCTCGTGGCGGGTGCGCAGGTTTATAAATCCTCCGAAGCGCGGAATCTTTCCGGTAGTATTGGCGGTCTTGTAAATTTCCAGGGAGCGAAGCCATTCGATACTCCTGGTTTTCGTGCGACCGCTTCTATTGCGGGTGGTTATGAAGATATTTCAGATGATGTTGGTACTCAGGTGTCTGCGATAATCAGTAATACCTGGGGGGAAGAGTTCGGCATTTTGGCATCTATCGCTTATCAGGAACGTGAAGTTCGTAATGAATTTGCAGGTAATTTTGATGCGTTTATATTTGATATTGACCAAGCTGGTAATGTTGACGATCCGAATGATGCTGTTCCACTTGCTCCAGGCGGCGCAGGTGCAAGAATTGGTAACTATGGCCAGCATCTGGTTATCGAAGATCGTGAGCGTATCGGTGGCACAATTACAGCCCAATGGCGTCCGTCTCCTGATTTTGAAATGACGGTTGATGCTTTGTATTCTGACTTCTCCAGCCCTGGTATTGGTGCGGGTGGCACATTCTTCCCTTTTGCACCTGAATTTTTTGTTCCTGGCTCCATTAGCGTAAACCAAAACGGTAATATTACGGCTGCTGATTTCACGTCTGCAAATGCAGGAGGGTTTGGTATTACAGCTGACTCATTAGCCTTAGCAACAGATGCATCAGCCGAAACGTTCCAGATCGGGACAAACATCAAGTACGATGTGTCTGACAGGGTCAAAATTACTGCTGATCTTTCATATTCATCTGCTAACGGTAGCCGTTCAGACGTCACAGGTCGCGGAAGTGATACTTTCTTTGTGACTTCAGTGGGCTTTTCTGAAGCATCATTTAGGCTGAACGAAGGTGATGATATTTCAACTTTGGAACAGTTTGTACCAAACTCAATCAACTCGGTAGATCAACTTCTTGACCCGCGACTTGATCCCAACGGAACAACAATTGTTCCATTTTCTCAAGCTAACCCAGAAACATTCCGGGCTCACTTTGCACGGGATACTCAAGTGGAAATTGAAGATGAGGTCTTTACAGGAAGATTCGATGTTGACTGGGACTTCGATGATGACACCAGATTTAGAGCTGGCGCCTACTTTGCCCTTCGTGGAAAAACCAATAACACATTCGAAAATAACGCTCGGTGTGAATTTTGCGGTTTTGTAAACACATTAAGAGCCCTGAATCCAGCAGAATTCGATAGTTTTGTTGCTGATGGTACATTTAATTCAATTGATACATCTGGTTTCCTGAGCCGTGCTGATGGTGGTGCGCCTATTGGCTTTGCTGCAATTAATCCGGACTTGTTCCGTGCCCTCTATCCAAATGTGGGGCGTGGCCCAGATAACGTTGTGGTACCTGTTCAAGGATTCAATGCGCTGGATACGGTGTTCCAGGCTGCACGGTCAAACGACATTCAAGAAAATGTGTATGCTCTGTATGCTCAAGCTGATGTGAAAGGTTCACTCGGAAGTCTCCCATTTAAGGCTAATATTGGTCTTCGTGTTGAATATACCGACTTGACGTCAACAGGTGTGAACGACCAAATTCTGAGTGTTCGCCCAACGGGTGGTGCGGATCAGGTATTTGGTGTAATTGATAATGCGCCAGTAGAGTTTACCAATGATTATGTTGACTTCCTGCCATCTGTAAATATTGCATTTGACCTTACAGAAGAGTTGATCCTTCGTGCCGGTTTCTCAACCACCATTACAAGACCAACCTTCACCGACCTAAGTACGAGATCGGAAATTGCAGTCCCGAATATTGGTATTGAACGCTTAGAAACAGGCAATCCATCATTAGAACCAACACGGGCGAATAGTGTCGATATTTCACTGGAATATTACGGAGAAAGATTGACGCTTAATGCTGCTGCATTCTATAAGGATATCAGTGACTTTGTATCGGTGACAAACGTAACCGTACCCATCGTTATTCCAAGCTCTTTTGACATTGGTGATCCACAGGAACTAGCCGACCTGGGTCCACGGACAATCGATTTTACGGTCACGCGGCCTGAAAATGGTGATGAAGCGGATGTTTACGGTATTGAAATTGGTGGTCGATATGACTTTGATAACGGTTTCGGTATTGGCGGCAATATTACATTGGCTGAATCAAACGCGACCATATTGGGTCAATCAGCAGAATTGGAAAATGTCTCAAACGTTTCATACAATGCCTTCGTGTATTATGAAGACGAACGTCTCCAGGCACGTGTTGCACTGAACCACCGTGGTGAATTCCTGCAATCAATCATTGGAGGCGTTGGTGGGGCACCAGATTTTGTGGAATCCTTTACAACCTTGGATGCTCAGGCGACATATTCCATTACTGATAATGTGAGTGTTTTTGTGCAAGGCATTAATCTTAATGGTGACAATTTCCGGTCCTTTAGCCGAGATCGTGAATTTGTGCGGGCATTTATCCCGTTTGGCCGTCGTGTAAACTTTGGCCTGAGAGCTGATTTCTAGTCCATCGCACTGTGCTTATTAAGCCATGTACGATATGAACTGAGTGCAGAGTGAATTGTCTTCGCTCTGCACTTTTTTACTGATTAAGCATTTATATTTTAGGACAATGAAATGATAAGCGATATTGACCTGACAATTATTGGACTTTATTTCATACTGGTTTTCATAATCGGGTATGTAGTGTCTCGCAAAACGGAAACAGGGGAAGATCTTTTTTTAGGTGGACGCAGTTTTGGGTGGCTTGCAGTTGGCCTGTCGCTTTTCGCTTCTAATATATCCAGCACGACCCTTATCGGTCTTGCGGGCGCTGCTTATACGTCGGGTATTGTAACGTCGGTATATGAATTCGCGATTGGGATACCATTTGTCTTGCTTGCCGCGATATATGTGCCGCTTTATATCACCTCCAAAATCACGACTATTCCGGAATTTCTAGAACTACGATTCGATCAAAGGTCACGTCTGTTTTTTTCTGCAGTCACAATTTTTACAAGCATTGTCGTCACGACATCTGGGGGGCTCTATGCTGGTGCTGTTGTTCTAAAGACGTTCTTTCCAGACCTTGTCCTCTGGCAGACTTGTTTCGCCATTGCTTTAATTGCTGGTGTATATACGGCCTTTGGTGGCCTGAAAGCCGTCGTCTATACGGACGCTATTCAAGCGGTAATCCTGATCGTTGGATGTAGTTTTTTGACATATGTTCTCTTTGCTGAAATTGATTTTTCATGGACATCGATGGTGAATGCCGCCCCTGAAGGTCACTTCTCTGTTATTCGACCAATGGATGATCCAACGGTCCCGTGGGCCGGGCTCATTGTTGGTGTGCCCTTGTTGGGTTTTTGGTATGTGGCGACAAATCAATATATTACGCAACGGGTCCTTGGCGCAAAAAATATTGCGCATGCCCGTTGGGGGATTATGCTGGCCAGCGTTCTAAAGCTTTTACCGCTATTTATTATGGTTTTGCCTGGTGCAATGATGTTGAAAATCATGCCCGGCCTGCCAGATGGTGACATCGTTTTTCCAACAGCTGTTATTGAATTTCTACCTGTTGGTATCGTCGGAATTGTTCTTGCAGGCTTAATATCGGCAATTATGTCGAGTGTTGATTCAACGCTTAATTCTGCTTCCACGCTAATCGTTCATGATTTTGTTATGCTCAAAAAGCCTGATATGACACCAAAACAAGTCGCAAGATACGGTTCTGTTTCCACATTGATTGTGATGGTCATTGCGGCTGCATGGGCACCCTTCATTGCAAACTTTGGTGGACTGTGGTTTTATCTGCAACAAATGTTCGCAATCATCGTTCCGCCGGTGGTCATTTTGTTCGTTTTAGGAATTTTTTATACTCGAGCAAACGGAACAGGTGCATTTTGGACCCTTATATTAGGCACTTTCGTGGGCATTGTCCTCTTCGCCTTAGGTCAAATGGGATTATGGCCGTTACAATTTTTACTTAATATGGGATTGGTAACGGCGATATGCGCTGTTATTTTTGTTGTCGCAAGCAACTTTGCACCTCCACCCACCCAAGATGTTATTGACCGGTTTACGTATCATCCTCGTCTTTTATCTCTAGGCAATGAAAATATGCCTTGGTATTTAGACTACCGACTTCATTCTGTCATTGTACTGTTTCTCGTTGGTTTGACATATTATCTCTTTCGATAGATCGTCGAGAACCTAGATAAGAAAGGCTGTTTAAATAGGTATCGCAGTCTTTCTTCTGCACTTCATAACACTGGTCCCAATTAACACAAATAGTGCCAAAACGCACCTTCACAGGACCTGATTTAATAAGTTACTAAGTGCTAGTGTAGTTGAAATAATGTTTGCATAAGAAATTTCCAAAATATAATGGCATATCATTGTATTTTCTTTTTCGAAATAAGCCTTTTGCTCACAAGATCAGGTGCATACACATAATTTTGATTTAAAAAGAAAATGATGGACACATATGAGTTTTGATCATTCACGCTATGCCTTGACCAAAGAAAAACGTGGTAGCAACGATCCTGTATGTCGATACTCTGATGATGACTGGTACAAGATTGAGATACCCCGCAAGGAATTTAAACAATTTCTCAAGCGTTCCGATGCAAAAGCTTTACGTTTTTTCGGCTTGTGGATTTTTTTGCTTATCGTTTCTGGGTCTGCAGCCTATCTTGCCTGGGGCAGTTATTGGGCTATTCCTGCCTTTGCGATCTATGGTTTTCTATATTCAGCAAGCAGCTCACGTGCACATGAACTTAAACATATGTCTATGTTCAAAACACGCTGGATGAATGAAGCTTTCTTTCATCTTTGCTCCTTTATGACACTTGAAGAAGGTATTTTTTGGCGATGGTCTCATACACAACATCATTCGCACACTATTGTGGTGGGCATCGATCCCGAAATTCAAGTTCCTCGTCCACCGAATATTTGGCGAATGATGTCCGGTTGTTTCATGTTTCCCGGTGCTCCGTTGTCAATTGTAACAACCTTTCGCCACGCATTCGGTAACATCAATGCCGAGGAGAAAACCTTTATCCCAGAAGCTGACCTCAAACGCGTTGTCTGGCATGCACGCATATATGCTATCTTATATACGGGGCTTTTGGTTTGGTGTATTGCAATAGGGTCTATTCTGCCTGCCATGTTTTGTGTTTTACCTGCAATGTATGGTGGCTGTTTCACACAACTCTTTAACCTTACTCAGCACGCCGGGTTAGTAGAAAATGTGCCAGATCACAGACAAAATTGCCGGACAGTTATTCTGAATCCGGTATTTCGATTCCTCTACAGCAATATGAATTATCATGTAGAACACCACATGTTTCCATTGGTTCCATTTTATAATCTACCGGCCTTACATGAACGCATCCAAGCCGATTGTCCACCACCTTATAACGGTCTCTTCGAAGCTTATTCTGAGATTATCCCGACTGTTTTAAAACAACGCAAAGATCCCAGTTATTTTGTTAAAAGACCTCAGCCAGAACCCCCTACCTCCTCTGACAATATACCAGGTCCGCTAAAAAGCGTAGCCAATAACTAAGGATGTTCTGGAAATGTTTGTTACACTATATACTGATAAATCGCAGGTCACCTTAACATATGACATAGGCGAACGCCCTCAAATTATATATTGGGGGAAAAGACTTAGAAACACACCAGAGAACCAGCTTGCACATCTTGGTCAGCGTCAATATGCCCGTGGGGCAGCTTATGAAGACATTCAGCCATCGTTATCAAACGAACTTGGCGCGGGTATCTACGGTTCCACAGGTTTATTGGCCCACCGTGCAGGAAAGGACTGGGCAACCAGTCTGGAAGTTACAGATGTACGGCAACATTCTGAACAGTCTCTGACTATTAATTGCTATGATCCACGTGCCAAAATCGAAGCCGTTTATAATATAGAAATTGATATAGATACACACGTCATTGTCGCCACAACACGGCTTAAGAATATTGGTAACTCACCCCTTTATCTGGATTGGTGTACGGCTTTATCAATGCCCCTTGATAATCGTTTCACACGCTTAAAGAGTTACATGGGCCGGTGGTCAGACGAATTTAGAACCCAAGATATTCCAAACTTTCGAGGTGGTTATATCCGTGAAAATAAAATTGGTCGAACTGGTCATGATGGGGTTCCAGCTTTGTTGGCCCTTGCAGATGGAACAACAGAGTGCTGCGGTGATGCTGTTGGTTTTCATTTAGGATGGAGCGGTAACAATCGTGTGCGCGTTGATCGCACGATCGATGCACGGTCATTTGTGCATATGGGAGAATATTTTTTCCCAGGAGAAATTATAATTGATCCTGGCCAAACCTACCAGTCCCCCCCACTTTACGCAGCATGGTCTGAACAAGGCTTAAATGGAGTATCCCAAAGTTTCCATCATCACGTTATGCATTCTGTACTTGATGGCAGAATTAAAGATAAAGCACGGCCTGTACATTATAATACTTGGGAAGCAGTGTATTTCGATATTACGGAAGATAAATTAATATCACTTGCTGAAGCAGCGGCAGAAGTCGGCGCTGAACGGTTTGTTCTTGATGATGGCTGGTTTGGTGGACGCCGTTGCCAAGAAAAAGGGCTTGGGGATTGGTATGTTTCTGAAGAGGTTTTGCCAAATGGGCTTCAGCCTCTTGTCGATAAAGTACGTTCACTAGGTATGGAATTTGGAATTTGGTTTGAGCCTGAAATGGTTAATCCAGACAGTGAACTTTATCGTAACCACCCCGACTGGATTCTCAATGCTCCCGGCGTGGAACAAGTTCCCTTTCGCTATCAAGTTGCACTTGACTTAACAAAACCAGAAGTCGTTGAATATCTGTTTGAGTGCATGTCGGCAGTTATTGGTAAGTATCAAGTCGATTACGTCAAATGGGATATGAACCGTGATATCCATCATCCGGGCAGCGATGGTCATGCAGCAACACATAAACAAACACTTGCCCTTTATGCTTTGATGCGCCGGTTGAGAGAAACATATCCAAACCTCGAAATTGAAAGTTGTGCATCCGGTGGGGCCAGAGCCGATTATGGTGTGTTGGCTAATACGGATCGTATTTGGACATCGGACTCAAATGATGCATTGGACCGTCAAACAATCCAACGAGGTGCAAGTTATTTTTTCCCTCTTCCTATCATGGGAGCACATGTCGGACCACGTAATTGCCATATAACCGGGCGTGAACTAACAATGGATTTCAGAGCTGGCACGGCTATTTTTGGACATATGGGTATCGAAGCAGACCTTTCGAAGGAAAGTGAAGAAGATCGTCACATTTTGGGCAACGCAGTCGATCTTTACAAGCAACATCGTGAATTATTGCATTCTGGAAAGTTCTATCGACTGGATACCGTATCTTATTTGAACGCCGTTGGTGTCGTCTCGAATACAGGAAATGAAGCATTGTTTTCATGTGCGATGGTTGATGGTCATCCTGACATATTGCCAGTTAGATTGCAGCTCACTGGTCTGCTGCCGGAACGTCAATTTCGCTTGCGTCTAGTCTGGCCGAAAAACCCAAATTCGATTACGCAACCTTCCCCTTTGGATCATAATGACTTGCTCGGCGAAGGCCGTGTATTCTCTGGCGAAGCATTAATGAACTATGGCATTCAACTACCGCTCATGTTTCCGCTGACATGTCTTATTTATCACCTGAAGGAAGAGATATGATATCCTGTGAACAGAGGGAGTATTAAATGGATTGGCAAGTTGCGACTTTATTTCCTGTTCCAGTATTCAAAGTGAGGCTACCATTTGCTGAACGTGTTAAACGTTTTTTTGAAGATCATATTCAATCAATTACGGACACTTCCGTTGTAGATAAACAAGGTGCCTTGAAACATTTTTATTCAAACGCAAATGTTTTTTCCTCCCTAGGCGACCTTAATTGGTTACGCACTGAACTTGAGCAAACAGGAACGATGATTTATTCCGATTTGCTAAATTATAAACATTCGGGCGATCTAAATATAACGAACGCTTGGTTTAACCAATGCGAACTCGGCGGCAGTCAACCGATGCATAACCATGCGAATTGTCTTCTATGTGGCACATTTTATCTACATGCTGATACAAATACAAAGTTGTTATTTGATAATCCGCAAAACATCCCCTCACAGCATGCCGAACTTTATGATTGTCCTGACCCAGGACCTAATGAACATGGGCTTCTCTTCCACCGTAAGCAGGCGCAAATCGATGTCCGAAATGGAGATTGCCTGTTTTGGCCAGCAAGATTAATGCATGGTTACTTTGATAACCCTACACCAAATCGCCTTACATTATCTTTCAACTTGATGCCCTCACGCTTGAACATGGATTATCAGACCCGTACATTTTATTGAGAAAATTTTTAATAGTCATACCCTGATCATTGTTCCTGGATGGACTAGCGATTTGTCGAGGCCCGAGCTCTATATTCACTTGGCGACCAACCAATTGTTTTACTAAAACGCTTACTGAAATGATATTCGTCGCAATATCCCAGAGCTTCAGCTATTGACCATATAGCTTCATCTGAAGCGACCAACATTTCGCACGCTCTTTCCATGAGTATTGCTGTGCGATATTTGCTTGGGGGCATTCCGAGCAACTTTCGGAAACGTTTGCGAAAGGATTCATAACTAATGCCCAGGCTTTGCGCAGCTATTCGTAAATCATCGTGATCTATCAGCGCCTTTTTAGCATTTTCAAGCCAATGGATATCATCAACAACATTCGTTTGTGTCGCTTCCATCATATCAGCGAGTAAAGTCTGCATTCGTATCGCTTCAGCGATCATCTTAGATGGCATGCTATCATGTTGATCATTTACTGTGCTGATCAATCGGTCCCGCCAATACTCGCGTGGTTTTAGTGAAAAAACCGTTGCTGGAAATTCCATACACCCTTGACAATACCAGGTGTCAAAAATAGGTCCTTCGAAACAAATATAGATTTCATCCCAGCTTTTTCCCTCTTCTGGACCGTACCAATGTTTAACGCCGGGGGGTATAATGATGACGTCACATGGATTAACCCTTAAGTTAATACCACGATCATCAATATAGCTCCCATGACCTGCGAGAATATAGACAAGTGTATAACGGTTTAAGATACGTCTCTTTGTGTTTACGCCATTACCATCTTTGACAAAGCCTGCCACCCGCACTCCACCAAGCGGCGATACTGCGATGTTTCTTAACAATATCTGGTTTTTCTGCAAAATCATCACTTGATGGTACGCAATTTCAGCTCTAAGTAAATACCATTTTGTCAAAAGCACTATAAATAATGTATTTTGGTAAACTATTATGATGCTTCAAAGACTAATTCAGCGCGAAGACATTATCGATGTTATTAGTCTGACAGAGTGTGATCTTTCTCATAACCACATATAACTTTTAAGATATATAATGATTTATTTACAAATATTTATTATTCTTTATTAGGTTTTATCTATCAAAAAAATATCTTCGTAATTAAGTAAGTTAACAACCATTTTCAATTTTCTTAATTCCGGTAATCGACTATTTTAAGAGAGATATTTTCTTGGAAAGATAATTACCAAATCACACAAGGGTGATTACTAATTACAGAACAGACCGATTATCTTTGGTGTAACCCATATGCCCGGCTTTACGAGCTTAAAATCCGGTACACCCGGCAATAAAAACACAAAAACCACCCGTGGTGGGTGGTTTTGATCGTTTTTGGTTGCGGGGGTAGGATTTGAACCTACGACCTTCAGGTTATGAGACGGATAGTCTATTATCTATATAATTGATATTAAATAATTATTTATCTTTAATTGGAAAATTGTGTAAGTTTTTGTGTAAGTATTGCATCATAATATTTTGATTTACAAGGAAAGAAACATAGACCTCATTCCATGGAATAAGAATCTATATTTCTTATATTCTTACGTTTTGCTATCCCAAGTCATTGCAATCACTATAGTTCTGTCCATTATTGCCCATCGCAGGCGGAAGGCACATGACCTGAAGGAAGGCAAGGAACCACCGAAGGAAGAAACAATCTTCACACTGATCATCGGAGGCGTTTTGGTGGTGGCCTTTGGGGCTGCCTTTATGATCAGCCTGAATTGGAGCATTGATGTTCGTTTCTTCCCGATCGTGGCGATGGTCGCTGGTCTATTTTTTGGCGGTTTTGCCTCTCTGCAAACCGTCATGGAGGTGCGCCAGAAGAGCGGTATTCTGTCTATTGATACTGAAGACCGAACCAAATACCGGGGCGACATCTATTTCCTTTTAGCACTTTGTGCAACGATTGTTACCGCGATGATCTTAGGCCAAAAAATTGCACTGACTCTTTTCGTGCTGACCTTCCTGTTACGCTGGGGAGGTTATGCCCTGAAACAGTCGTTCATCTACACCACAATCTTCTGGGCAATTCTAGTCCTGTTCTACGACCGTCTTTTGGACACCTTCTGGCTGGCCTCTGTTGTCGGCGATTTTGTGTCTGAAATTCCACGCAATTTAACATGGAAGTTCCTCTTCTTTTGAAAATGAACTTCTCTCCTTAATTACAACTTAAAAATAAATCGACATGATTATCTTAATTTCAGCGCTAAAGCATTCCTTGAGTGATAAAGTGAATTGCCTTGGTTCAGCATTAAGAAAAAGTTTCCCGAAATGTTACCACCTAAGATACCCCAACACCACAAAACCCAACAGCGTAATTGCACCCGAAATAAGCGCATAAGGCAGCTGTGTTTGTACATGGTCTATGACCTTCACCTTGGCACCAACACTTGTGATAATGGTGGAATCAGAAATGGGGGAACAGTTATCGCCAAATAACCCACCCGCAATACAGGCCCCAAACATCAGCATAGGATCGGTGTTCGTGGCCAAGGCCAGCGGTATAGCTATGGGGGTTAAAATAGAAAACGTGCCATAGGATGTGCCGGTCGCAAAGGAGATCCCGGCCCCCAGAGCGAAAATCAGGGCGGGCATTAACTGGATCGGCAGCGCGTCCTGTGCAATCTGACCGACAAAAACTCCTGTCCCTAACGCTTTACAAAGATCGCCTATGGTAAGCGCCAACACCAATAAGATCGCCACATCAAAAAACTCTGCCATGCCCTTTACAAAGCGCTTTTCGATTTCAATAAAATTCAACGCTTTGAAATATAATAGCAAACCAATAATGGCGACAATACCGAGCATAACACCATAGAGAATCGAACTGGCTCCCTTGCCTTGGGAGATAGAGCCATTACCGGTCAGATAGAGACTTGTTATGACCCCGATAACCATCGTCAAAATAGGAACGATCATATAAATCGTCCTGGGAGTGATGCCATTGTTACTGTCTTCGTTACCCACCTGATCAGTAGACTGGCCTTCCCATGCCCTTTGATCAAATTGCTTCATTGGACCGATGGTGAAGCCGGTTGTCATCACCACAAACACTAAAATCAAACTGATCCAGCAATAGAGCATAAAAGGAATGGACCCTAACAGAAATTCGAAAGGCTGCTCAATACCCTGCCCCCGCAGCAAACCCATATAAAAGGCTGCCCAGCCATTCACCGGTACCATGGCCACGACACAACAACCAATGGTATGAATAAAATAGGCCATGCGTTGGCGGGAAATTTTTAAACGGTCATAGAGCGGACTGACCACAGTGCTGTTGATCAACAGATTGCTCCAGCCTTCCAGAAAAAGGGATATACCCAACACAGATGTTAAGGAATAAGCGGTTTTAGGGCTAAACTGCTTTTGACGGCGTTCAATAGCGTGCGCAAAAGCTTTAAAGCCATTCGCATCTTTAATCAGCTTAAGAAAGCCCCCCATCATCAGGCTGAAAAAAATGATTTTTAAATTGCCCGGTTCGCCAGAAATTTTGACCATATGCTCCAAAGTGGCAAATGGTGCCAAGAGAGGTTTGTCCAGATTGAGGATCACCAGGGATGAAAAAACCCCCAGGAACAAAGCAGGCAATACCCGCTTTTTCCATAGAGCCAAAGAAATTGCTAAAACCGGTGGTAATAAACTCAGCCAACCTATGTTTTCCATAGCCCTAATTCCTCCTGCTTTTTCTTGTTATTCAAATAAATGGATCGACAGAAAGTTCTGGTCATTTATCTGACTTAAAACTGAGTTTATTAATGATGATATTGAGCGGGTCGTTCCGAGTGTAAGTTTCGATATCGATCACGCAATTTAGTCTGCCTTGTTTCCATAGAGATCGCTTCTCCAGCGATAAAAACCTGCTCGGCTGTGGTCAACAATTCCAGCGGATCACCATCCCAGATCACCACATCAGCGACCTTACCGGATTCCAGGGAACCAATTTTTTCATCCTGGCCCATCAACTTTGCCGGGTTAATGGTTATGGCTGCAAAGGCATCCTGCCAGCTGGTGCCATGAGCCACCGCATTACCTGCGGACTGGGATAACCTGCGCGGATGATAAGCATCACTGCCGCTGAAAATAAAACTGACTTCCACACCTGCCGCGATCAGACGACTTGCGTTGTGTCTTGTCGCTGCAATCAAATCAATGCCTTTGGGCATATTCACCCAGGGCTCCGTCACAACAGGAATCTTCAACGCGGAAATTTTATCGGCCAAAAGCCAACCTTCTGCAGCACCGCTTAAGGCGATATTAAGTTTATAACCGGTCTCGGATTTATAGCGGGCCACCAAGTCCAAAACATCTTCAATATCCGATGCCTTGTTCACGTCTATCATCAATCGCATTTTACCTGTAGCAACTGGCAACAAAGCTTCCGCATCTAACCGGGATATGGTGCCACGCCATAGATTTTTATCCGACGCATCGCGGTACGAAAGTGCGTCCTTCAAAGCATGATAAAACAGGGTAAGAGCTCCGCCTCTGGCACCACCACCTAGACGGGTCGCTTTGCCACCCAGGGTAGCCTGCATAAAGGCTTGATGCTGAAACACTAATGGTTGATTTTTGTTCAATTGAATTAACGCACCATGGCCGGCAAAGATACTCTCGGATGACACAGGTTTGACACCGGCACGGGTGATCCCCTCAATTGCCGCCACAGCCAATGTGGTCGATGTGGGATTAAGACCATAACTGATATCAAAGGCTGCATTAAAACCCACCTTGCGCACACCGACATTGCGTGCAGAAGCATCAGAGCCAACTTCTCTGGCTGCAAGTGTGGTTGATACATTAAAAAGTCCCGGTGTTACCCATTTGTTTTTTGCGTCAATGATCCTGGCGTTATCGGGAATAGCAACGTTATGACCAACTTCGGCAATTTTACCACCACGCATAAGCACCGTTGCCCCTTCTTGGGTGCCATTTTTCCCCATACTAACAACTTTACCATTTGTAATGGCGATGGTTTCAGCAAAGGAGGGGCCACCAATGAGTACACCAATTATTACAACACATCTCAAAGACATTTTTAGGCAGGAGATCGCACTCATTTTGCATCTCCTTCACCAACTTGACCGACTTCGAAATCTGATATGGGTTGTAATGCTTTATCATACAAATCCCACAAGAGAGCGCCATCCAGATAGACTTTTTCGGCTTTAGCATAGACACTGAATGGGTCACCACTCCAGATGACAAAGTCAGCATTTTTACCCACTTCGAGACTGCCCGTATATTGATCTATACCCAATGATTTTGACGGGTTGTATGATAACCATCTCCAGGCTTCTGCTTTGGTAATATTCAGCCCAGCATTACGGCCGGCCCTTAGAGCTTTGGCGGCTTCCTGATTCAAGCGCTGCATATCATTTGGATCGTCAGAATGAACGATGGCATTTGCACCTGCATTGTGCACAAAAGAAATATTTTCACGAATGCCATCATAGGCCTCAAATTTAAAGCCCCACCAGTCAGCCCACATGGCGGCCCCTACATCATTTTCTGCTAACAGCTCAGCGATTTTATAGGCCTCGATGGCGTGATGAAATGTCCCCACTTTATAGTTAAACTCTTTGGCAAGATCGATGATCTGCACCATTTCATCAGCTTTGTAACAGTGCATATGGACAAGAATTTCGCCGTCCAGCACACCTTTTAAGGTTTCCAGCATCAGGTCTTTTCTGGGTGGTTCAGTATCGGGATCTGCTTTGCGCTTTTTCTCAAAGATTTCCCAGCTGCGTTTATACGCCTCGGCTTCCATCCAGGCTTGACGGTAACCGGCCATATTACCCATGCGTGTTGCGGGTCCGCCACGTGTGGCATAAACAGAGATTGGATTTTCACCACAAGCCATTTTAAAACCATAAGGGGCTTCTGGGAATTTCATCTCCTGCACTGTACGGGAAGGTTTATTTTTTACAGTGACACCACGCCCTCCAAACAGATTTGCAGAACCTGGCAAAATTTGCATGACCGTAACACCCGCCGCCAAAGCGCGCGTAAAACCAGGGTCCTGAGGCCAAACGGAATGCTCAACCCAGACATAGGCCGTGTTGGGATTTGTCGTCTCGTTCGCATCCTGTTTTGTAAGGCCACCGTGAGATGGCCAGACACCAACATGACTGTGTGAATCGATGATCCCCGGCGTGACCCACTTGCCTTCTACGTCAACAATCTTAACCCCTTCCGGGATAGTTAAATCTGTGCCAATAGCTGATACTTTTCCATCACGCACCAACAATTCGGCATTATTGAATTGCTGGCCACGCCCATCAAGA
>Ga0207422_1002653_pt1 | contig 22468 bp, 15 predicted proteins | sample MarCyaLeptolynsp_FD_187757 | JGI IMG/M metagenome (GOLD analysis project Ga0207422, IMG submission 187757) | Marine cyanobacterial communities from Panama - species 1 Leptolyngbya sp. (SPAdes) | ecosystem: Environmental > Aquatic > Marine > Unclassified | place: Panama: Panama City | collected... | reverse complement strand
CTTTACTTTAGGCAACCGGTTACGAAAAGTAAAGGGTTTTTAAAGTAGGCGTTTTGCAATAAAAAAAGGGCCGGGAATAATATTTCCCGACCCTTTTTTAATAATGGGTTATTCCTGCAACAGGTTATATCGTCTGAGCAGTGCATTCTGGTCTGGCGCCCTGCCCCGAAAGGCTTCAAACGCTTCCGCAATCGGTACCAGATTACCATTTCCCAGAATGGCCTTACGATACTTGTCTGAGACCTCTTTGTCATATAACCCGCCAGGCGAGGCAACAAAAGCTTCCGCCAGATCAGAGGCCAGCACATCTGACCACAGGTAAGTATAAAGACCTGCTGCATAACTGAACGAGAAGATATGCGAAGCGTGTGAGATTTTCATCAACGCATCCACCGCCTGAGGCATACCTATTTCATCCAGAACAGCTTGTTCTAAGGCAATAACATCAATATCCCGCCCATCAGCCAGCTGATGAAGTCGCATATCCACAATTGAATTGGCCAGATATTCCAGGTTCACACTGAAAGCACGCGCATCCAGGATGGAATTGATCAGATTATCTATCATTTCCTCCGACATCGGCTCATCCGTTTCATAATGTTTCATGAATTTCGACAGCACCACATGATCCAGCAACCAGCGCTCATTCAAAAGCGACGGCACTTCAACAAAGTCCCAAGGGACCGTCAGGCTGCCAAGAGACGGATATTTCACCTTATTGGAAAGGGTATGCAGCGTGTGGCCAAACTCATGGAATATCACATTCGCATGCTCCCACTGTAACAGCACTGGTTTGCCGTCCTCTGGCAATGGCACATTGGAATGAAGCGCAACAACTGGGGGCTGCTTGTCCCCCATATGCGCAAAACTGCGATATTGTGTTGCCCAGGAACCACGGGATTTGCCCTGACGGTACATCAGGTCCACATATAATACACCCAGCAGCTTATCATTCTGGCGCACTTCGTACACCTCAATATCCGGCGACACTTTCGGGGCATCTTCAATCAGACTGAAACTCATGTCATAGATTTCACCAGCGGCCCAGAACATTGCGGTCTTGATGTTATCCAAAGACATATATTCCGCCAGCTTGTTGCGATCCATATTGAAGCGCTCACGCTGGGATTGTGTAACATAATAAAGCTTGTCCCAGGGCATCAGGTCAAAGTCTGCACCTTCGGCATCAGCAATTTTTTGCAGATCGACAATTTCTTCTTCTGTTTTTGCTTTCACCACATCCCAGGTCTTCATCATCATGTTCAACGCATTTTCCGGCGTACTGACCATACGTGCAGCGGTCGCATATTGGGCATAGTTATCATACCCAAACAGCTTGGCTAATTCCCCGCGCAAACGCAGAATTTTCTGCATATTTTCTTTGTTGTTGAATTGATTATCATTGGCCCCACGAGACATCCATTTTTTCCACAATACCTCCCGCAAGTCCCGGTTATGGCCATTCTGGAATACAGGCCAAACATTTGGCCGCAATATGGGCACCGCCCATTCATCTGGACGCCCTGCGGCCTCTGATGCTGCTTTTGCTTTTGCTTTCCAGACATCAGAAAGACCATCCATTAAAGCTTCATCTTTAAAGAAATACGTCAACATATCCTGTTCCTGGATTAAGTTCTGACTATAGCTGCCTGACAGCGCGGCGATCTCAGCATTAATTTCTCTGAGACGCGCCTTCTGGTCATCATCCAAACGGGCCCCACCGCGGACAAAACGCTCATAAATGACCTCGGTGAGACGCCTGTCCGCATCCTTTGGTGCAGAAGCTGGTAAAGCCCCAAAAACGGCCTCGACCCGTGTAAATAACTTACGGTTTTGAAGAATGTCATCATTCAGTTTCGAGCGCAGCGCAGCCGTCGCAGCCGCCACTGAGCGAATTTCGTCACTGGTCTTTGTCGTGGCATAGACACCCAGAATAGCCTCAATATGCGCCAAAGCTTGGCCGCTTTGCTCAATTGCCAAAATCGTATTTCGGAAGGAAGCTGGTGCGGTATTGTCTGCAACAGCGTTAATCTCGACCCGTTTTTCTTCGACTGCCTCCTCAATTGCCTCTTGCAGATTATCCGGCGTAACCAGATCAAAAGGCGGCAGACCACCATAATCCCCTGGCCATTTTGTGGTCAGTTGCTGATAGACAGTAGGCTTGATCTCATCCAGCACACGATTGACCACATCAACCACAAAATCTGGTGCTTCATAAGGGAAATTATGTCCCGTACCGGTCGGCGAATAGATCCGGGTCGTATTACTGGATATCCGCATATATTGCTCCCGCGATGTCAGAAGCGCGTTATAGAAACGGTCAGCATCAATGCCTTCGCTTTCTGCAACAAAATCCACATAAGGCTGCGTACCGGGATCCGTATCTGTATTAGGCGCCACCAGATAAACCGGCATATCGCCCAGCTCACCTTCATGCACCACTGTATCCCAGGCCACTTTGACCAGTTCGTGGGGATCAAGTTCTTTGAAAATGGAAGCAACAGCGAAACTGGCGCCGGATTCCGCCATGTTCATCATCGCCGTCTGCATAGGCGCCGTGTAAATGTCCTGCCCTTCAGCAGGTTCCTGCTTTTGATAAAATCCAAAAAGCCGCCAAAAGCCGGTCCAGGCCGCAGACGTTCTCATTTCCTCTAAACCTCTGGGACGGGGGCCGTAAATAAGGGTATTAAGCGGCGTCGCATCCAGCAACACAACTGCTGCGGTCTTTTGCGGATAACGCCGTGCCATGTTTACACCCAATAAACCGCCAAAAGAATGACCAACAAAAACAAAGGGACCTTTCTCCCCTGCAGCTTCCAAAGCTTTCATCATTTCCACAGCCTCTTTCGCTGTGGTGCGGGGGAACGTGCCAATGTCACTCCAACCGGTGCCAGGCCGATCAATGAGGATCGAACGGGTACTTTCCTTTATATCCTTGTGAAAATCATACATGGACATGCCACCCACATGACCGCCCCCAAACCAGACAACTGTTGGCCCAACGGGTTCCCCCTCCGCAAGTATATGGATATTGACCCCATCGACCTCTACGAATTCACCCGGCGCAGGAAACTGTTCTGCAATCCTGCTCAGGTAGGAAAGATGGGTGAAAGCCCCGCCAGCAAGCAGCAAGCCAATCAATACAAACGAACCTGCAATAATTCTTCCTGTTTTAGAATGTCGCTGACGCACCTGCCAGCTGGCAATCAAAATGACCACGATTGCAAAAACCAGACCCGCACTATCATGACTGGCCAGTCCATAAAATATGTCCCACATATTCTTCCCTTCCTATCAATAGATGACAATCCACAGGTCGCCACCAATGACATAAAGTACATCACTGTATGGTTTATTTGTCAAATTTATATTTTATTTATTCACATAAATTATTGTTATAATTGAAAATAATTTCATCATAATCTGTCGATAAAATGAATTTCAATACACTTCTGTACTTTAATTTAGATTCTATACAGCTTGCGATCTACAGGCCGTAACCCGAACAACATTAATGCCACCAGGTTCAAAGTGCAGTATAGAATACTTTACATGGTGTTGTGCTCTCACCCTGTATATTCTTAATAAAATCTGGACTTCAGATAACAAATCTCTAGTTTATCACCATTAAGTTATGCACAAAAAGAAGGCATAACGAACAACAACGAAGGAAAAAACATGGCGGTCACTGAAAAAGAATTAGAAAATGCCCGTATTGCCTGGGGAAATGCCCTGATTGATATTTCAAAAGCCTATGAAAAAGGCGGCATTGAAGCAGCACGTTCAGTTGCAAATGAAGTGCTGGATGCTGCATATGGATACACTTTGGGTCCTGTCCTCTTTAAACCAACGATGGCTAGTGGTGAACAAACCTTTCGGCCAACACGTGAAGGGGCCCTTTCCTATTTTGTAGGTCACGATGAGAACTTTCCACTTGATGGTGGTTTCGGCATCAAAGGCTGGCGCGAATGTGAATCAGAAACGTCGGCAAGCTTCATCGAAGGAAATGTTGCAATGTGGATGGGCTGGATTAGCCTGACTGACAAAGACGGAAATATTACCAAAGTCGATAAAAGCTGGGGCTATAAAAAAGACGAAGATGGCACATTACGTATCGTACTGCACCATTCGTCACTACCTTATCAGCCGTAATTTATGTGAAAATGCTATTTTCTTAAACGGCTTCGGTCCAGACAAATACACATTCTTCCCGAAAAGCAAATCGTTCCAGGTGTTTTTCGAGAACCGTTTGATATTTTTCGAGAGTTTTCTTATTATCTGTCTTTGTACTCAACATGATCTGTAGCCCCTCATCAGTTGCCAGCAAGATAGATTGAGCTTCACCAAAATCAACGGTGCCTTTTTCTGGATCAAAAACCACCGGCAGTTTATGGGACCAGTGTTTGCATAATTGTTGAAGGTAGCGTGACGCCTTTTCGGTTTGAAATACACACTCTGATTTCAGCATGGACCTGTCCTGTTATTTTGATTTTTCCTTGGCGCGTTCACGCAGCTGCTTGGCGCTCGTCAGATAATAATTTCTGGCCGTTGTGGTCAGGATATTTTCGGCGAGTTTTGTCAGCGCGTCAGCTTTAATCAACAACACTTTTTTATGATCTGGCTTTAACGCCAATATATGATCAGACAATTGTGCCGCCCACTGGTAATCACCTTCTGCCAGTGCTTTTGCCGATAAGGATATTAAGGTTTCAACACCCCCCGCCATTTTCGCAAGATGCATGGCTTCTGTTTTATCGCTCAGCGGAAAAAGATTGCTGGCATTGCCATCGAACCACCCCAAATATCCATTGAATATGCTTCTGATGGCCCATTCAGGATTGCCGTAATAGGGCTGGAGGTAATCCAGATTATGATACTTCTCGGGCAGAACCACATAATCCACCAGTTGGTTAGGTGTCATGCCCATATTGATGCCTTCAACCGTTTTATCAAAAACAAACCGAATGGCATCCCGATAATTTGTCAATGTTGTGGTGACTTCTTCGGCCCCAATGATCGGCCGGGTGTGACCACCAACCAACGCATGAGGTTCTTCTTTCAAAATCTGATCAACAACCGTTGCCCATTCTTTGATATCCCGGTAAGCAGACCCACGTATTGCATAAAGGTTAGGCCAGGATTTATAAAAATTATCTCCGGAAAAGGCCACCCGTTCCGACGGCATCCAGACATACAAATGATCTTTAGTTTCCCCGCCCGTGGCCACCAGCTTTAGTTCTATTCCCGCGATATTCAATGCCAGCTGATCCGTCTGAAGAAAATGCGTAGGCTTGAGGCTTTTTTTGCTGGTCGAAAAAACATTCCCACCCCGTTTGGGCCAATATGCCTTGGCAATACCATTATTGATACGTTGCTCTGGGCTGAGCATAAATCCTGCCTGGCGGGCGCCCCGTAGTTTTTGGATATGTATACCGGCGTCTTTTAAAAATCGCTGCTCATCGCCGAAACTCTGCCTGGCCCATATCTGAGTATCAGGGGTATCCATAAAGGCCAATACCCCACCAGTGTGATCACCATGTCCGTGGGTAAAAATAATAGCCTTAACCGGCTTATCAACAATCTTGCGGAAATCAGCCCGAACGGCTTTGGCACTGTTCACGTCAATGCCTGTATCCACAATCACAACGCCTTCCTGACCGACGATCATGCTGATTGTTGAGACACCGTAACCGACAGCGGTATAAACGCTGTCGGAAACCTTAATGATGTCTTTTTTGAATTCAGCATTTCGGGCCATCAGTTGATCATCAAGCTTGTTACCCGCATTTGCCATGACAGCAACCACCAACAACAGTAATAAAACAGCCAACCACAACAAGTGCTTGAGATTACCTTTGGTCACACGGGTAATTTCATGATCAAGTAACATGTCAATACAACCTTTCCACTAGATCGACCTTAGAATTCTGTTCTTAAGGTAAAGCCAAATTCGGCCTGACCAAAACTGCCCACACGACATGAATAATTCTGACCGCCAGCAGGGCCATTCTGAAGCCCGGAACAATGAAATTCTTCCGTCAGATTTGTCCCGTAAAGACGTAAAGAATGCTGTAATTCATCACCATATGCAAATGTGATGCTGGCATTCAGGTAATCCTGTGACGGCGCCGTATTGCGGCCGGGCGTTTGATCAAAGGTATAAAAATACTCAGACGCATATCGCCATGACGTTGTGAAACTTAATTCCCCGCTGCCAACTTCAGTTGTGTATGTGGCAGAAAGATTGGCAGTGAATTTCGGGGTATTGGTCACTTCGTCGCCGATATCAACTGTTGATCCCACAGGCAAGTCACTGTCATCAACAACTTCCGTACTTACATAACCAACGGCTGCCTGGAAGAACAGACTATCATTTGGTGAAAATTGCAAATCCAGTTCTGCACCGGTTAATTCGGTTTTAGGGATATTCAACAAAACCGCATTGCCACCAATAATATCAAACAGTTGTAATCCAACCCAATCATACCGGAACAGGGCACCATTCAATTGAATGCGGTTATCCGCCAGCGTTGCCTTAAAACCCAACTCATACGCTGTCAGGTCTTCCGGCCCAATGGGGTTATCGCCAATAGCCAAAGGCCGGTTATCATATGCACCGCCCTTAAACCCCTTGGAAACACTGAAATAAACCATGGCCTGTTCAGAAAGGTCATAATTCAGACCGGCTTTCCAACCGAATTTTGACAGTTCCTGGGAAGGGGATTGCGTTCTTGTCGGGCCCAGTTGCCCGGGGGCAAAGCCAGGACAGCCTGCCTCACGAACTTCGCGGGTGATATTAACAACACCGTTCACTGACGGGGAAAACCCACATACTGTGCGGACCCAGCCATCTGTTGGGGTTGCCAGTTTATCATCGGTGTAGCGGACACCGATTGTCGCATTCAGATCGTCTGTTATTTGGTAATCAACCTGCCCATAAACCGAGATATTTCTATAGTTACTGTCGATATCAATGCCCGGCACGACTCCCTGTCCACCGGCGGCACCACCATTTTGCACCCAGGTATCCTGCTGGGAATTCTCATCAGAATAATAAACCCCCGCGATCCAGCGGAAATCACCATCACCAGTGGATGCCAGACGGGCTTCCAACTGAACCACTTCCCATTTACCCAACTGGAACACCCCAAAACCGGTGAGGTCAGCAATATTGGCCCCCGATAAAGATGTCTCGTCATAAGACCCCAATAATGTCAAATCGATGGTTTCAAATGAATGTGTCAAATTGGCCCGAATTCCGTCCCAGTCGGCTTCATATCCGGCATCCGGATGGACATATGTCGTGCCAAAGGCCGTTGAATAATTGATCAACCTGTTATTTGGACCGGGGGTTGGATTAACGATGACCATACCCGTCCCCATGGCAAATTGTTCCGCCAGAAACGGATTTGCATCCACCTGGGCCGCTGAAACGGCCACAAAATTATTATTCACCCCAATGGTGGATTCCGCAGAGACATCACCCAATGTTGGGTCCACCTGTCCATCGGCAAGACGATTACCACGGTAAGTATAGGCCGTGTCTTCACCATCTGTTTCGCCTTTTGACAGGCCAACATTCAAACTGGTATCTGGTGAGATATCCCATTGTAAATTAATCCGCACACCATAACGATCATATCCACCGCCCGTATCAGCCCCGGTGACGACATCCTGCCAGATACCGTCATATTTGTCTTTCATCGCCGAAATCCGGACCGCAAAATTTTCCGACAGGTCAAACCCAACGGCACCTTCAAATTCCAGCAGGTTGCCACTGCCAGCCCCGACCGACGCATATCCGTTCACTCCGTCTGAGGGGTTGGCCTTTCTGGTATGCCAGACAATCGCTCCACCGGTCGTATTGCGGCCATACAATGTATTTTGTGGGCCCCGCAAGACCTCTACCCGCTCCATATCAAAAACACCGATGGTGCTGACAAAAGGGGAAACGATGGATACATCATCAATATATGTACCAACGGATTGTTGTGCGGAAATATGGATATTATCTGTGCCCACACCGCGAATGGATACACCACTGTTATAAGCAGACCGAACATTCAGACCCAAATTAGGGAAAGATTCAATAATATCATCCGTATCTGAAATACCATTTTCTTCAAGCATATCACCAGACAGGGCATTAATGGCAATCGGGACATCATTGATGGATTGCGCCCGCTTTTGAGCGGTCACCACCAGTTCTTCGATATTTGCTACTGCCGCAGAAGAGGCCAGTAACGTAGATAAAGCTGACCCACATAACAGAAGCTTTTTTGCACCACGGCCCATAATGTTAATTTTATTGATCATAAATATCTGTCTGATAGACATCATCGTTCCTCCCATTGAAATTTTCCAGATTAGTAACGCCGAAACTCAACAGCTGATCTTATGATTCTTGGCTTTCTGGCTGTGATATTCAGGCGATGCCTCTTCCTTAATATCCATCAGTTTTAGATAAAAATGGGAGTGAGATATTGTCACAATCACTGAATTTTTTTCGGGGCACGAATGCTGCAAATAAGGGCTTGATGGCATCATCAATCTGATGCCATTTCCAGATGTCCGATCCCGCCATTAAAACCAGGGTTTATGGTTTCAATTGCTGACTTTCAATGCTGTCTTTACCGATATAAATCTGCATCAGATCACTGCCGACCAGAAGCGGACCTTTGTATCCTTCTCTGGTGGCGTCCACTAAACCCTGGGCATATTTAGGTTCATTCCGGGTATGATAATAAACGCCAAGTCCCGGATCTGTTTTTGCAAAAATATCCGCGGCCTGCGAGGCTGTCAGATGATAAGACAGGATTTTTTTAACCTGTTTTTCTGAAAAATACTTTTTCACATAATTAAGCAATGCAGGGGAAAAAACTTCCAAAATCACCACATCAACCCCTTTGCCATATTCATAAAGACTGGGTGTCGTCGTGGTATCACCTGATATCAGAACTGATTTCCCGGCATATTCGAATTTATAGCCATAGGCTGGTTTAATCGAGCCGTGATCCACAACAAAGGCCGTTACTTTTACGCCCTTCTTGTCATATACGACTGTATCTTTACCAATGGGAAGTTCATGAAAATCAGTCCCCAGAGCATCCGTCGTTGTGGGCACACCATCGGAAACCCGAAAACCGATATCACGCTCAAAAGCCGCCCTAAGGTTTTTCATCATATCAATGGTTCCTTCAGGCCCCCAGACAGTCAGCGGCTGCTCTCTTAATTGTACCCAACCATTTAACCAAAGGTCCGGAATGCCTAACAAATGATCGCTGTGCATATGGGTGAGGAACAGGTTATGAACCGTTGTGATCAAGCGGGGGTCCACCTGCGCCAGACGGGTTGTACAGCCCCGTCCGCAATCAAAAATAAACTGCTCGCCAGCCGCTTCGATCAGAATAGAGGGGCCAACCTGTGTTCTGCTGGGTAAAGGTGAGCCTGATCCGAGGATCGTCACGGTGATCAAAGGCGGCTCCTTGTCAGCATGTGGTGCATCGTGCCCTGGATCTGCTGAAAATGTCACCCGATGCCCTACGGCGAAAAACGCCAAAATACAAAAGGCCCATAATTTCATAGCTCTTTTCATAGCATTATCCTTTGTGATAAGGGAGCTGGTCTCTTTTCTGAGACATTAAAACAAGTCGCAAAACCAATGGCTTACTTGCGCATTGGCCACCAATCCATGATGCCCTTTTGGTAACAGGCACGCTGCTCAAGGCTCGAAGCCCATCTGCTCAGATGTTCAAAATCATCAAATGCAAAGTCTGTCATTTCCTTCAGGGTAAAATACAAGGGCGACCAGGCAATATCCGCCAGGGTAAACTGATCACCCGCCAAATAGGGTGTTTTACTCAAAACCTGATTGGCTTCGGAAAAACAGGTCCGCAATATTTCTTCTGCGGTCTCTACATCTTCCTGAGAAAAGTCATCAGAAGAACTCTTGCGATGAAATTCCAGCAGTTCGGGGTCTTTCTGTAATTTCTTGTATTTTTCCCGCTCTTCGTCTGATTGCGCCATCTTACCGCGCATTCTTTTGAAATAGATGTAGGTCTTAACCGCCTTCACATGGATTTCCGGCGCCAACCGCAGCCAGTAATACATAGTCTCCAGACCCTCTGGTGAAGAAGGACGCAAAGAAGGCTTCGGATATTTTTGATCCAGGTGGTCAATGATATCGTCTGATTCAACAATCACCACACCGTCTTCCACCAAAGTCGGCACCAGACCTTTTGGATTAATACTGAAATAGTCTTCCGTCAGGTTTTCTTTTTGGGTGATATCAATATGATGGCTTTCCCAAGATAAGTTTTTTTCTTCAAGCGTCATCCGGACACGCATCGAACAATTTGAAATGCCTGCATGATAAAGATGCAACCCTTCAAAATTGGCAACGGTTTTATTATTGGACTGAATGATTCCCATCTTTTGAAACTCCGATCATATTATTTATCAAATAAGACCTGCCAGCACCATATGACCCGACCTAAACGGTATATGGTACTGGCATTGTCTGACACTCCCTAGAATCTGGCTGATAATTTCACAGCAATTTCTCTTGGGGCCCTTAAACTTGCGAGGGAGTTTGGCCCGGTCGGGATACCCCATTGCAGTACAACCTGGTTTGTCAGGTTTTTACCCACAACAGAGATGGTATAATTTTCATCCGGCGATACCAGACGGATGCTGCCACCCAATATGCCATAACCATCTTCAAATGAGGATTCCGCGTAGGAAATATCTGTAAAATATTCATCTGAGAAACTGGCATTCGCCCGAACACCAAAACCCCATCCAGAAAAAGCAGAACTGTTATAATATTCGATGAAGCCATTGCCTTTGTGTTTCGGCGCAAAGTTCAGCACAAAACCTGATAAATCACATTGCCCATCAACAACGGCTTCCGGTGGACATTCAGGGGATCCAACAAAATCGTTATATGTGGCGTCTGTGTAAGCATAATCAAAACCAACGGTCCAGAAATCATTCAGGTTCCAGACCATATCAAATTCGATGCCCTTGGACGTGATAGATGTAGCATTATCAACGGAGAATGCCGGAATATCACCAGGCACCTGCGTGGCAAGCTGCAAACCTTCAACATCCATATAGAAGAATGTCAGATTGGCCCGCAAACTACCGTCCAGGAACACACCTTTCAAACCCACTTCATAAGAGGTATTGGTTTCAGCATCAAATTCGAAATCCACACCGGCAGCATCAATCCGTTCACTAAACCCACCGGTTTTATGACCCTGTGAGAAACTGGCATAAACATTCAGGTCGTCCGAAAAATCATACTGCACTGTCACTGCCGGCGTGAATTTGGACTCTGAACGGGTATCCGCCACACTAACAGGTTCCGAGAACGGACCAAGCGGACTGCCCGGTGATAATGGCTCATCAGTGCCGTAGTTGTGATAGAAACGGTCAAATTCAAATTCTTTTTCTTCGGTGGAAAAACGTCCGCCCAGAATAAGCCGGATGTCATCCGTGACATTATATCTGACTTGTGCAAAAGCCGCAAAAGTCTCTGTTTCCTGTGTCCAGGGTTCGTTGCGCTGTAACAGAATAGGTCCCAGGCCCAGCGTGACAAAATTCACATCAGAACTTTGGAAACGGGAAATATCGCTGCTTTCGAAATAAACACCCACAATGAAATCAAACGTGTCATTAATCAGTTCTGAGGTAAATCTCAGTTCCTGAGTAAAGGTTTCATATTCTTCATCCCTGAAAGCTCTGAAGGAATTGGCAAGACCACCATCGATACCATAAAAGCGCTGATCAAATTCATACTCCTGATAAGCCGACAGGGATGTCAAAGTACCCAAGCCTTCAAAATCATGATCAACGCGCAGGGCAATTGTCGATGTTTTCTGGTCTCTGAGCGGACAGAAGCTGCCCAAATTCTCACCCCCAGACTGTACAGGCGCGCCATCTAAAACACCATCGCCATTCACATCGGCAAAGGTATCTGTACAATCCATATCGATGATCCAGTCCAGGTCCGTATTAAAGCCGGGTGAGATCGCCTGCATATTCGTCAGCAGGAAAGGAGGACCACCAACGGCATTGATCTCACCCGCATCTGTACCATTTGCCAAGAACTTCTGATGATCCAGTTTCAGGCTGACCACCGTATTATCAGATGCATCCCATTCTAATTTCAAGCGGATACCCTGGTCTTCCCGATCAGGACCATCAGGGCCAAATTCCGAACCACGACGATTGATATAATATCCGTCATCTTCCCGGTAGCGCACCGCAAGACGGGCTCTGAAGGATTCTGTGAGAGGTCCTGACGCATAGGCCTGAATTTCCTGATAATTACCTGTGGTGCTGTAATCACCATAGGTCAGGTTTACACCGGCTTCGAATTCATCAGTCGGATCGGCCGTACGGATAATCATCGCACCTGCCACAGTATTTTTACCAAACAGCGTGCCTTGTGGACCTCTGAGAACTTCAACCCCGGCAATATCAAAAAAGCCGTGGATACTCATGGCCCCGCGGGCGATGTATACTTCGTCCACAAACCGACCCACTGATTGTTCAATGGAGTGGGTAGCACCGGACCCCAGCCCGCGTACATAGAGGTTAGGCAGAATAGTTGAATTGTTAATCTCGAAATTTGGCAGGTATAGCGCCAGGTCACTGACATCAACTGCGCCCACCAAAGCGATGGTTTCTGTTGTAATCGCAGATACTGACACAGGCACGTCCTGAATACCTTCGGGACGTTTTGTTGCTGATACGATTATTTCTTCGAATCTGGTTTCCTGACGTGCCGCGGTTTCTTCTTCTGCGTGCGTTACCTGCATGCCCATTGACAAAGCAACCAAAGCACTGCCCGTCATCAACGTCAGTTTCTGGAATTTACCCATTTTTTCCTCCCGGATAATGTTAACTTTACAGCAAATGTGCTTCGATGGTTAGCGAGAAACATTGAGCTTCTTTCTTCCCGGATTTGAGCCTGCTCCCAGCTCTTTGGTTCTTGTAAACAACAGGTCCCAAAGGAAATGCTAACCCCCCTCGATCGCCATTTTTCGATATCTGCGATTGCACAACATGGGGTGATTTCCACTATTGTCCGTAATGGATCATGAGTGTGAGTGAGTTATTCTCAAGATTGAAAACTTTTTTTCTTTCGCCCACGAACAGCGAAGAAGAAGAGACAAATTCTCCACATTTTGGAATTTTTCTCACACCCTGTAAGAATTAAAAATGTCATATGATGTGACATATGGCCTGAAAAACCGGATATGACTTACATCCATCCTCCAGAAATTCTATTTTGAATGTTTAATATAAGGCCGTCATTAATTTTCATGGACAAGGTTTTTATTAAACCACTGTATATAAACAATAAATAACCGCATAATTTAAAATTTTCACATTGATTATTAGACATTTATCATCAAGCGCTCTGTATTGTAACTGATACAGATGGGCTGTAATATAACAATATTCTTATGATCAGGCTGCACAGACAATGAATACCGACCTTCTTTTGACCATCAGTATGAGACATTTAAAAGTCATTTTATGTCTTGCTGAGTCACGTAATGTTACACGGGCAGCCCATCTTTTATTCCGATCCCGAACAGCCGTCAGTAAGGCGCTTTCGGATTTGGAAAAACAGATTGGCGTGATCATTTTTGAAAGATCATCTTCGGGATATATCGCCACTGCAGAGGGAGAAGCATTGATATCCCGCGCTAAAATTATCTCCGACATTTTTACACGCTTGTCCAAAACATATCAGAATAGTCACAAGCGTCCTCAGAACATAAATACCATCCCTTTGTTTAAGATGGACATCGCGACAAAAAGGCTTGTACAACTCGCCCTGCTTGCCGACACAGAGAATATTGAAGAAGCTGCCAAAAGAGCAAACCAGACTCCCTCAGCCATATATAAATCTGTTCATGACCTTGAAGAGTTGTTGGACCTTACCCTGTTTGCGCGATTACCCAATCGCCGGATTATCCCCGTGGGCTATGGCGAGATTTTATGCCAGCAGGTTAAACTGGCCTTGTCACAGTTGAGCCACGCCATTGATGATATCAAGAACATTCAGGGTGAGCATAAAGGTTTGCTGAGAATTGGAAGCCTGCCCTCAATGCGCACCTATGTATTACCTGTTGCTTTGGCAAAACTGGCAAAAATTCGCCCCGAACTTTCTGTTCAGATAGATGCAGGTCCCTATACACATATGGCCAAGGATATTCTGAGCGGTGATCTGGATATTATTATTGGTGGCACAAAATCCGGCTCCAGCACCGCTGGTCTGAAAACAGAAAAACTTGCCCAGGACAGAGTGTGCCTGGTCGCCAGTGCCCAACATCCACTGGCTCAGAAAAACACCATATCAACCGAAGATCTGAGTAATGTAAACTGGGTACTGCCTGTGTCCGGCACCCCATCAAGGGACCTGTTCAGTAAGTGCCTGGAGAAATCCGGCATTACGATTAATAAAAGCCGTATTGAAACAGGCTCGGTGATCACGTTGCGGGGTATTTTAATGTCTAGCGAAGCCGTAACCGTGGGCACTATGTACCAAACCCATTATGAACAAAAATTGGGATTACTGAAAATTCTGCCCTTCAAACTTGTGGAGGATGACTGGCCATTGGGCCTGACTGTTCGTGAGGAAACACCCCCACCAAACAGTTTGAAATATTTTCTGACTTGCCTGCGCGAAACCATCCAGGAAATTGAAGATGGACAGGTTTTAAATGGCCAGGACTGGACAATCGAGGCAAACGTTTAACGCCATCATGGGACTGTTTTAGAAAAAAAGTCACCCCTGCCGATATTAATTCACTTCTGATTCCGGCCAAAAAACTGAACACTAGAAGCGAACATTTTGGATCATCAAAGTCGAATGTGCAATCGGTCTTCATTGAAAGCATCGGTCCATATATCAGCCTTGATAAACACACCGATACAAGAGGGAAATATGCTCGAATTATATCATCATGGCTCGTCGGTTTGTGCTGCAAAAGTACGCTTTACCCTTGCTAAAAAAGACGTTTCTCCCGATGCAATGCATTATATTGACATCCTTAAGGGTGAACAGTTTGACCCGGAATATATCAAGATCAATCCAAAAGCTGTTGTGCCTTCTTTGGTGCATGACGGCAGAATTATCAACGAATCAACCGTGATTTGTGAATATGTGAATGATGCCTTTCCGGGCACCTCTCTGGTACCAAAAGATGCGTTCGAGCGTACAAAAATGCTCATGTGGACAAAGGCCGTCGACGAACATTTACATCCGGCATGTGGCGAGTTAACCTTTGTTTGTTGCCACCGCCACATTGTCATGCGTTTGCCAGAAGAGCAACTACGAGAATTCCTCGAGAATACACCTGATCAGTCCGTGACACTGACCTGGAAAGAACGCAAGCAACAGATCGTCAAAATGGGTTTTGAAGCACCGGGCATCGGTGACACCATCAAGCTATACGATGATTATCTCTTCAAGATGGAAGACGCACTGGCCAACGGTGAATGGCTGGCTGGCGAGACCTTTTCGCTGGCTGATATCGGTCTTGCACCATATGTCAACCGACTGGATATGTTGAGCATGTCACGGATGTGGCAAAACGGCAGGCTTCCAAAAGTAGAAGACTGGTTCGAAAGGATTAAGGCAATGTCCTGTTTCAAGCCCGTCTTTCTGGACTGGTGCCCGGACGACTTGACCAATGACTTAAAAACTTTTGGGGCCCAAAGCTGGCCTGATGTCAAAAAAATTATCGGAATCGAATAAAGGATCAGAAAAATGCCAAGGTTAGAAGGAAAAATATGTGTCGTTACCGGTGCTGCGCAGGGCATTGGACGTGCCTACGCCGAATGTCTCGCGAAAGAAGGCGCTAAAACAGTTGTCACCGATGTCCAAGATACATCCGCCGCCGTTGAAGCCATTAAGGCAAATGGCGGTGAAGCAATGGGGCTGACAGTAGATGTCACATCAGACGATTCCCTGGCAGCAATGGTCGTGGATGTTGAAAATAATTTTGGCCCCATTGATGTGATCGTCAATAACGCTGCTGTTTTCGCCTCTATTGACATGAAACCCTTTCATCAGATTTCCAACGACGAATGGGATCTGATTATGCGGGTCAATGTGCGCGGGCCTTTCCAGGCCGTTAAAGCCGTGCTGCCCAGCATGCGAAAAGCCGGTGGTGGCAAGGTAATCAATATTTCTTCAGGTACAGCCCTGCGCGGTGCCCCGATGTTTTTGCATTATGTTTCGTCCAAGGGAGCGATTATTTCCCAAACCCGCGCCCTTAGCCGTGAACTGGCCGCCGATAACATCCAGGCCAATACAATGATTGTTGGCCTGACAGAAAGTGACGGCGTCAAACAAAATGAAAAAATGCTGGGTGGTGCCAAGGGCCCCACATTAGCCATGCGTGCCATATCCCGGGAAATGCTGCCGGAGGACCTGTTGGGAACCATGCTGTTTCTGGCAACCAGTGACAGTGATTTTATCACAGGTCAAAGCATCAATGTGGATGGTGGTGCGCTTAATCAATAAGACAAACAAATTCAAGGTGAGCACAAGACATGTTCGAATGTAAATTATGGATTGATGGAGAATGGCGTGATGCCGAAAACGGGCAGACTTTCTACAGTCTGAACCCCCTGGATGACAGCCCTTATGCCCGCGCGGCAAAAGGCTCTGAAACGGACATGAATACCGCCGTTAGCTCAGCCAAAGCCGCTTTCCCGGATTTTCGTGCCACATTGCCCAAAGAACGGGAAATGTGGCTGATCAAGACAGCTGAAATTGTTGAAGCCCGTAAAGCTGAATTCCTGGACTGTCTCATTGATGAGATTGGCTCTCCCATCGGCAAGGCAATGTTTGAATTCGAGAAAGGGTTAAGCATGTTGCGCGCCGCATCAGGTCTGGCCCGTCAGGTCCGGGGCGAAACCATTCCTTCCGATGCGCCGGGTAAAATATCCATGACGTTCCGCGAACCTTTGGGGGTTGTTGCCTGTATCACACCATTCAATGTGCCGTTTATTAAAGCCACAAGACTAGTGGGGAATGCGCTGGCTCTTGGCAATACGGTTGTTCAGCTGGCCTCTGAAATGGCACCGCGCTCAGCCTGCCTGCTGGCACAGGCCTTTCATGATGCGGGCCTGCCTAAAGGCGCTTTTAACTTGGTCACTGGATTTGGTCATGAAATTGGCGACAGCCTTACCAGCCATCCGGATATCGATTTCGTGACCTTCACAGGCAGCTCAGTGGTTGGTCAGCATATCAATGAAATCTGCGCCAAAAACAAAACCCCGAATACATTAGAGCTGGGCGGTAAAAGTCCGATGGTCATCCTGGAAGATGCTGATTTGCAAAAGGCGATCCCGATTGCTGCCAGGTCGATTTTTATGTTTCAGGGCCAGGTCTGTATCGGGGCCAGCAGAATCTATGTTGAAAAATCCATATATGACGTCTTTGTCGAAAAATATGCGGCGGCGGTCTCCAATTTAGGAATGGGAGATCTGCGTGATGCTCAAACAATTGTCGGACCAATTATCTCGGAACGCCAACGTGACCGGGTCCGCAATCACATCGAAGACGCCCTGTCAAAGGGGGCAACTGTTGTGACCGGCGGGGAATGGGAAGGCAATCGATGCCAGCCCACCATCCTGACCAATGTCACTGAAGAAATGACCGTTTGTCGACAGGAAACTTTTGGTCCGGTGACATCGGTATATGCCATCGACAATTATGAGGATGGTCTGGCCAAGGCAAATGACACGGAATATGGCCTGTCTTCGGCGATCTTTACCAATGATCTGAACAAAGCCATGCATTTCGCGAAAAATATTGGCGCGGGCATGTGTCATATTAACGGGCAGACTTTGCATGATGAACCCCATGTGCCTTTTGGTGGTAACGGTGAAAGCGGCGTTGGGCGGGAAGGCACGGATTGTGACCTGGAAGCCATGACCGAGTTGAAATGGATCACGATCCAGCAATAACCGATCCCCAAAGTCCCTAAAACATATACATATTGAAAAGAGAAGAAAATGGCCGATGCTGCAGCAGCACCAAAAAGCATGAGAAATATACTTGTGACTGGAATATTGGGAATAACGTTGGTTTTTCTGTTGGCTGCGGCCTGTATATTCCCTTTCGAACCAACGTTTTTTATGGAATGGGTGGGTATGGCTTTTATGGCCGCCACCCCCGCTCAAATTGTTTTGGGGTTATTCTGGCACAGTTCAAAACCGGATTTCATTAACCGGTATCCTTTACCCCTTAAGGGATTGCTATTGACCATTATGACCGTCATCGCCGGGGCTGTGGTCCTGGGATTGATTGTACTCTTGCTAAGTGGTGGACATGGCATCACGCCTATGGTGGCGCACTTCGCGATCATGACCATCGTCATCACAATGTGGATGATTCCGGTTTGGCAATGCTGGCCAGTAACAATTTTCACCAAAGACCCGATTAAAATCGGCCTGCTGGTATTGCTGGCGGCTTATGTGATTGCCTATGGCCTGTGGGTGTTGTTTTTCAATTATGCTCCACTGGCTCAAATAAACCATCCGCATTATTACGCGGAACTGGACCCTGCAGGGTTGTTTGATATGTGGACGGCATTGGTCTTTTTTGTCACCACAGCCGGGGTGATTATCGTGCATTTCATGCTGGATTTCTGGCCCATAGAAAAAATGGTGGAAAAACTGTCCGCCAAGCCGTCCCAACCGATGCGCGTATTGGTCGCTACGGCCTATATTCTGATACTGTCCTATGCCATACAATATCTGTTTGTTAATATCATCGGATTACAGCGGGTTGAATATATGGTTCGTGTGCCCGTCTGTATGATTTTTGGCACTTTTCTGGTCAATAATATGATGCAGTTTGGATTGTTCCCCAATTTTCCTCAACCCAAAAGAGGCCTGATCCTGATTGTACTAGCGGCCATTGTTGCAGCGGTCATGTTTGAATTATATGCCTATGCGGCCACCTTACATGCCGGGCCATCAATCAGCATGGGGCCAACTGGCGGTTTCCAGAAAGAAATCTGGATCGCCTCAGCCATGTTGGGGGTAACCTTCCCGATCGTATTTGTTGTGTCCGGTTTTTTCGCCTTCTGGCCGGTGACCATATTCGAAAAAACCGAACAAAACGAGGAAGCTTAAAGTCTTCTGACTTTAAGCTTTGTTTTCATATCCGTGCGGCAAAATGCATGCAGGAAGCAGGTCTGTTCGCTGATATCCAGCATTTCCCGCACCACATCATCTGATTCACTGGTTGTCAGAAAAACATGTGTTTCCAGGGGATCGGCAAAGCCCGCTTTACCCGTGCCGCCAGAAGCTCCACCCAGTGAAAAATGACTGTCCTGAATGATTTGATATTTGGGCAGATCCAGTTTCAGCATCTTCACAAACCGACCAAATTGGGTCATGAAACAAAATCCGATACCCGCTGAAATGTAACTATTTGCATCCGGTGCCCGGCCCTGACCACCATTGATCGGCGCTTCATCCGACAACATCATAAAAGATGTGCCATGGGGGCTGTATTGCATCTGTTGAATTTCTTTCACACCATCTTCGCGCAATGTACAAATGCCACCAATATTCAGAGCGCGGTTTTGTTCATCCGCCAGACTGGACCCCGCCGCAGATGTGCCCCCCGCCACAGGCTTCTCTGGTGTCACGCCCAAGGGCCAGACCAATGGCTGAATGGGCGCGTCTTGAACCGGGGTCAGTTGATCGAATTCATCTTCCGGTTCTGGATAAAGATCACCCGCAATACGCTCGGCCTTGGCCGGGTCCAGTTCCTGCCCGTTTTTGCTAAGCGCAAACAGGCTTTCCAACTGACCCCGCATCAATCCGTTGATGGGGGAAGCTGCGACGGCCTGTAACAGGAAATTGTTAAGGGCAGCATCATCCAGATCACAATCAATCTCGACCGCTAATTCCACAGGCAATGCACCGCCCACCATGGTCCGTTTGGGCATAGAGCCTTTCATGGTGTAATAATTATCCTGAATTAATTTTAATGACCGGATTTGCACCTGCTGCATCTTGGCCAGGGCGGTAATTTCATTCATATAAGACGCGATCATGCCCGCGGTCAAAAAGGCCAAAGGGCAAGGCGCCGCATCGTGACCATCCAGGTAAGGCCCTTCATCACTGGCCAAGCGCCAGCTCATGCCTGTTCTTTGTGAACTGACAATCGCTTCTTTTTGAAAGACAGACAAAGAACGTACACTGGTCCTGAGCGCATCACCATGACGAAGCTCCGGGGCTGTAAAACCACTTTCTGCGGCATTCTGCGCATTAAAAAATAAAGGAATTCCGCTTTCTCTTAATTTATCCGGTCCTTGCGGCATACTAATCTCCGTTTCTAAGCCATAAAATGAAACGCATATTATAGTCGCAGAAGGGATTATATCTGAAATGAGAAGAAGTGGATTCTGTCCCGTTTTTTTCCACAGCTTGTCCACTTTAAATGAACAAAACAGCACTCATACCATTTGACAGTCTCGGTAAACCTTGAAAATAAAGGATTTTTCAGACGGAAGGGATGATCAGATTAATGCCCCATGGCTTCGATTTCTTCTGCGGTTCTGCCTTCGCAGACCATTGCTGCATTCTTGAAGCCGTCGGAAGAGGCCGCCACATCGGCTGGGGTGTAGATCTTTAACATCTCAGCGGCCAGTTTTTGATCCTTCTTGGCAAGGCCAGCAAAACAATCACAATTTTTTGGATCACCACCATGCTCTGCGATGAAGCCATTACATCGTTCCAGGACGGCATCAATGTTTACAAGGCTTTCCTCAGATGTGTCTTCACTGCACCCTGTGATTAAGAATACACTGACCATCAATAACAACAATTTACGCATTGGGCTTCCCTTATTATTTCATTCAATTATGACGTTTTTGCTTGATCGCTCATAATCATCAAAAGAGGTTTCGACAGAAAATGGCGGCGTTCTTTATTGGACATAAAGCTACACCACTGTTGAGTTAAATAGCAACAAACCGGCCAAAAATTGGCCGAAAATGACAAGCCACTTTTTCCCGGAAACCGGCAAACTGCTCCCATAATATAAAATATGGGAGAATTGCATGTCTTTGAAAAAAACAACGACAGTTTGGACATTTTTTGGCCTGCTGCTTTTGTCTCTGACCATTTCTAAAACAGCACAAGCCCATCCGGCAAAATGGGAGATGGAAGCCCGCGCAGTGGTCGCAGAATGGGCAACAGCAGTACAGGGGGAAGACCGTGAAGCCCTTAAACTTATTCTGTCGGAAGAATATGGCGGGTCGGGCATTCATTATGCAGAGGGCTCGAACCTTGCACGGGAAGCTTATCTGGCCAGCATTGGGCAATATCCCGTCACCAAAGCGGCTGTTCAACATGCAAAATACACAATTTCCAAGGATGGCATTGTAGCAACTCCCGTTGTTATTTATCCACTACGCCAATTTCACACACCGTTTCCCATGACCCTGACCCTCAAACCAGAGAACGGTGTTCTTAAAATTGTGAGCATTGGCCCGGGAGAACAGCTGCCGCCTTCTGTTCTGAATACCCGGCATCCCAAAACCGTAGACCGGCGGCATGTACCGGTTTCCTTACGGGATAAAACCACTGGCAAGCCTGTTCGGGCACGTGTTCATATTCGGGGTGAAGATGGTGAATATTGGCCACCGCTTTTTCATGTGAAAAATATCCCTGTTGGGTGGCGTGAAGATGTCGGCGGCGACGTGGTGATCGATGGCAAATCTTTTGCTTATGTGACACCCAACTTCACTGCGGCTGTGCCTGACGGCAACTTCACGATGGAGATTAAGCGGGGACTCGAATATATACCCAAAACGGTGAATTTTTCCGTTAAAGATGGCAAAGTCCCTGAACTCACTGTCGACCTGGAACGCTGGACACATATGAAAGAAAGTGGCTGGTATTCAGGAGACACGCATGTGCATTTTCTCGACCCTTATACCGCCCTTGTTGAAGCGGAAGCCGAAGACCTGAATGTGATCAATATTCTGGGATCCTCCGGTGGCGATTTAACCACTTCCGTTCACCATTTCACCGGCGCACCTGCCGTCGTCTCGACCGATGAAAATATCGTCTATATCACGGAAGAAACACGTCATGACTACCTTGGTCATACGGTGTTGCTCAACCTGAAGGAACTGATTTATCCGATGGGTTGGGGAGAACCACGTACTGGCGTGATTGGGGGTATCGATTATCCTGCCATGGCCCATCAGGCCGATAAAGCTAATGAGCAGGGGGCGCTTGTCGCTTGGGCGCATTTTCCTGAACCCCACGGCGAGTTGGCCATCGACATGGCACTTGGTAAAATCGGTGCTGCCGAAGTCTTTGTTTTCGGCAACCCGATGAATGAAACCACACGCAATGGCCCTTTCCGCACCTGGTACCGGGTGATGAATAGCGGTATCGATCT
>Ga0207422_1002652_pt1 | contig 22475 bp, 27 predicted proteins | sample MarCyaLeptolynsp_FD_187757 | JGI IMG/M metagenome (GOLD analysis project Ga0207422, IMG submission 187757) | Marine cyanobacterial communities from Panama - species 1 Leptolyngbya sp. (SPAdes) | ecosystem: Environmental > Aquatic > Marine > Unclassified | place: Panama: Panama City | collected... | reverse complement strand
CCCCATCCATGGTCTTTAGGGCACGGAACGGATAGGCCAGTTGCCCGCCGAAACCCGTCGGCATCTCTTCGCGGATGCCGATATCCGCAGGCGGCCGGCGATCCGGCAGCAGCCAGGTGCCGAACAGCCGGTCATAGACCATCAGCACTTCGCCATAGTTGGAGTTGCCCTCCGCCACCACCTTCGAGTGATGCCAGCGATGCAGCTCCGGCGTATTGAAGATGTAATTGAGCCACCCCGCCCGCAGGCTGACATTGGTATGGGTCAGCAATCCGCTGAACGCCGTGATCGCCCCCACCCACATGAACACTTCCACCGGCGCGCCTACCAGGTACAGCAGCGGCTGGCTCAGCGCCACACTCAGCGCCGTATCCACAAAGTGGAAACGGCCCGTGTTGATCACCCACAGCCGCGTCACCGAGTGATGCACCGCATGGAACGGCCACAGCCACGACACTTCGTGCGCCAGCCGGTGGGCCCAGTAGAATCCGAATTCGGCAATCAGCAGACCCAGAATGATCTGTGCCCATTGCGGCCATTCCGTCGGCCACAGCATACCCGCCTGCGGGTCCACCGCCTCCACCACCACAATCAGCGTGGTGACCGCAGCCGCTGCCTGCACCATGCCCTTGTTCAGCAGCGTGTGCGCGATGTTGGCAAAAGTCTGCCCGTCATTGCTGAGCCAGCTCTGCTCATGAGTCATCCAGCGCTCAAGCAGCAGCAGCGTTACCCCCAGCAACACATAGGCCCCGTTGAACCCGAGGATCGGCTGGTCATACGCCATGCCCAGTGCCGTCAGCGTGATGCACGTGATCATCAAAGCCGGCCATGCGGTCCAGCTTACAATGGCCTTGAAACCGGCCAGTTGAGCGGGGTGCCCCTGCCCGACGACCGTGCCGGGTGACCGATCCTGGAGTGTCATGTCTGCCTGTTCCCATCGGCCGCCCGTGGGCGCGTCCAAATCACTTGAGAACGAAGACTAACACACCCCCTACCCGCCAAATCACGCCGGGCAACTATGTCGCAAGGGGGCAACAGATATCGCCCATCAACTCTCAAGGAGGGCGAACATTCGCCGCGTTGCCACGCAGGGGGACGACCGGGCTAAACTACCTCTTGGGTTCAAACACGGTGCACGGTGACAATAGGGGAACACTCATGGCAACATGCTTCAACAGCACGGCAGGTAAGTGCACATGACATCGCACTGGGATGATGACGCGCCGCAGCCTCACCCGCGCGAAAGTGATGCCTACAAGCTGGCCTCGCGTGATGTCGATTTTCTGGCCACAGACGATCTGCGCCCCATTCGCCTGCAACTCGAACTCCTCAAGCCCGAGCTCAATCTGCGGCGTGAAGATATCCGCTCGACAATCCCCGTGTTCGGCAGCGCCCGTATCCTGCCGCCGGAAGTAGCCGCAAAGAACCTGCAGGCTCTTGAGGCAGCAGAGCCACCGGCGGCAGCATCCGATCTGGCCCGCGCCCGCAAGCAACTCGCCTACGCGCACTATTATGGCGAGGCGCAGGCCTTCTCGGGTCTGGTGTCCGAGCAACTGCAGAACGGTGATGGCCAGAACTTCGTCATCGTGACCGGCGGCGGCCCCGGCATCATGGAAGCCGCCAATCGGGGTGCGCACGAAGCCGGCGCACGATCCATTGGTCTCAACATCACCCTGCCCCACGAACAGGCACCCAACCCCTATACAAGCCCGGAGTTGTGTTTCCAGTTCCGCTACTTCGCCATCCGCAAGATGCACTTCCTCCTGCGCGCCAAGGCCCTGGTTGCCTTTCCAGGCGGCTACGGCACCCTTGATGAACTCTTCGAAGTGCTCACGCTGATCCAGACGGAAAAGATCGTCCCCATGCCCGTTGTTCTCATCGGCAAAGCATTCTGGCAGCGCGCCGTTGACTTCGATTTCCTGGTCGAAGAGGGCACGCTTGATGATGAGTGTGTCGGCCTGTTCAAAATCGTCGACACCGCCGCTGAAGCCGTCGACATCATTGCGCGATTTTACCGGGAGCGCCCCGCATGAAAATCACCTTCCATGGCGCTGCCCAGGAGGTAACAGGTTCCTGCACCCTGGTTGAGACTGACGCAGTCCGCTTCCTTGTGGACTGCGGCATGTTTCAGGGCGGCCGGGGCGCGGACGGCAAAAACCATGCCCCCTTCGAGTTTGATCCGGCTAGGATCGATTTCGTCCTCCTGACTCATGCCCACATCGATCACAGCGGCCTGTTGCCGAAGCTTCGGCGGCATGGCTTTACCGGCCCGGTCTACACGTCGCACGCCACCGCTGATCTGCTCGACATCATGTTGCGCGACAGCGCCCATATTCAGCAGTCAGATGCCGAGCGCGCAAAACAAAAACGCCGAAACCACAACAAGAACGGCCGGCGGCAGTCCACCGAGCCTGTCTATACAATTGAAGATGTCGAAGCCGTGCTGGAGCAGGTGTGCGGCCTCACCTACGAAGAACCCACATCGCCCCATGACACAGTCCGCTTTCAGCTACGCGATGCGGGCCACATCCTCGGCTCTGCCATCATTGAAGTCTGGGTGCGCGAGCAGGACACGGAGCGCAAACTGGTATTCTCAGGCGACCTCGGACAGCCAGACCGTCCCATCCTGTGCGACCCGACCCTGATCGAAGATGCCAACATCCTCTTCATTGAATCCACCTATGGCGACCGTCAGCACAAGAACCTGGATGACACGATTGAGGAATTCATCTCCGTGGTCACCCACACACTGGACGATCTGGGCGGCAACATCATCGTGCCCGCCTTCGCGGTCGGGCGGACACAGGAAATCATCTACTACGTCAACCATCTCACGCGCGCCGGCAAGCTCCACAACATCAACCTGTTTGTGGATTCCCCCATGGCCACTGCCGTCACCCGGCTGACCATGCAGCACCTCGACCTGTTCGACTCACAGGCAAAAAGCCTTGCCATGTGGCAGGCCAATGGCGACGGCGTGCCGCATGTCAGCTTTACCGGCAGTGTCGATGAATCGCGCGCCATCAACACAATTCAAAGCGGTGCCATGATTGTTGCCGCCAGCGGCATGTGCACCGCCGGCCGGATCAAGCACCATTTGCGCCACGGTCTGCCGCGGCCGCAGAACGCGGTGATGATTACCGGCTTCCAGGCGGAAGGCACACTCGGCCGCCGCCTCGTGGACGGAGCACGACGGGTGCGCATTTTCGGTGACGATGTCCCCGTGCGTGCCAGCATCCATACACTGGGCGGGTTCTCGGCCCATGCTGACCAGGCCGCGCTGATGGCATGGCTGTCCGCGTTTGAGGCAGCCCCGAAACAGACATTCATCATGCATGGCGAACCAGGCTCGTCACAGGCACTGGCAGACAAGATCAACGCTGACCTTGGATGGCAGACCCAGTTGCCACAACGCGGCGAAACCTATGTCCTACTTCCCGGTTAGGTAAGCGCGGTCTACCCAACTGGTATATCGTGCATCACTCGGTGCAGCGCAACACCGCTGGACTATCGATCAGCTTGTTCAACTGCACTGGAGGCAGCACCAAAGCCCAATACCATCGCACCGCGACAAATGACCTAGCGCAATGAACAAAAGTTCAGCGAGGTCCATAATGCTAGATGCACCTAAGAAAATCTCACGCCCCAACAGGTGGCGCTGAAGCATCTTGCATCCGGACAGGGTGGCTGACCCATGACGACTACAGGATTGAAAGCCTTCGACGAAACCATTCATCTCACCAACCGGTGGCTGAATGAGCTACAGTCTGACCTTGATCTGGACAGCAAGCAGCAGGCCTATCATCTGTTGCGCGTTGTCCTGCATCACCTGCGTGACATGCTGCCGGTCAATACAGCGGTGCATCTGTCCGCGCAGTTGCCGATGCTCGTACGCGGCTTCTATTTCGAGAACTGGCGCCCGGGCGCGGACATTGACCGCCCGAGAACCCGCGACGCGTTTCTGGATTCGGTCGCAGAAGGCTTCACGCCGACACAACATGCGTCCACTGCCGGTGCTGTAAACGCGGTCTTCTATCTGCTCTCGCAACACGTCACCGATGGCGAGATCAAGCAGGTCATTGAATGCCTGCCGCGCCAGATACAGGAGTTGTGGACCTCATCCCGCCCGACTGACTAGGGATATGAATCAGACGGGCTACCCAGCAAGGGCAATACGATGAACAGTCGAAACCTGACGCTTGCCACTGTGTTCGGCATTGATGTCAAAGTGAATGTCAGCTGGGTCTTTATTGCCATTCTGCTGTCCTGGGCATTGGCGCAAGGGTACTTCCCTGTGGTCCATGAAGGGCTGCCGCAGATCAACTACTGGGCCATGAGCATCATCGCGGTGCTGGGCCTGTTTGCCTCCATCCTTGTGCATGAAATGGCCCACTCCCTTGTGGCGCGTACGTTCGGACTTGAAATCAAAAGCATCACCCTCTGGCTCCTGGGCGGGGTGGCTGAAATGCGCGACGAGCCGCCCCATGCACGTGCTGAACTCCTGATGGCCATTGCCGGACCTGCCACAAGCTTTGTCCTCGCCGCCATCTTCTATCTTGTCGGTGCCGTCCTTAGTGCAACTGAAAGCCTGGTGCTGCTGGGCCTTGTTGCAGCCTATCTGGCAAAACTCAATCTGGTCCTTGCGGTCTTCAATCTCATTCCCGCCTTTCCACTTGATGGCGGACGGGTGGCCCGGGCCGTCATGTGGTCAATGACGGGAAATTATGAGCGTGCCACAGAGATCGCAACGCGCATGGGCTCCATCTTCGGCACCCTTCTCATCGCAGCCGGCGTTCTGTCACTGCTTGCAGGTCTGGGCCTGGGCAGCCTGTGGCTGGTCATACTGGGTCTCTTCATCCGGTTCGCCGCAGACGCATCACGTGTCCAGGTACACACCAAACATGCCCTCGACGGCGAACTGGTTGCTACCCGGATGACAGCCAACCCCGTCTCCGTGTCCCCCGAGATACCAATCGCTCACTTAATCGAGCACTATATGTTCAAATATCACTTTGAGTTTTTTCCAGTGGTGGACAATGGTGTACTCGTGGGAAGCGTGAGCCTGCACCAGGTCAAACGCGTCCCACCCTGCGAACGTAGCAGCACACCGGTGCGCACAATTGCTCTGCCACTCGATGACAAGAACAAGATCGACGTGGGTGCAACAGCGGCACAGGCGCTGGCTCAGATGCAGTCAACCGGACAGAGCCTCCTGATGGTGACGGACCATCATGCACTTGTGGGCGTCATCGGCATCCGCGACATCCTCAACCTGGTGTCGGTCAAATCCGCTTTGGCCGTCATCTGACAGCACCCCATTCATTCGCCCATCCGCCTGCCGGTGCCCGAAAGCATTGGCCAGCGTCCCCCTGCGGAAAATCCGCCACAAGCTGAAAAGCCGTGCTAGCGTCCCTCCAACTGAGAAATCCACACTGAAATTAATGAGGTTCACTATGTCACTGCCCGCAACCTATCTGCAGATGCTCTCTACCCTGACGACCGACGGCGAATTGCGCCTGGAGCTGGTGGAGCAGCAGATGCCGACGCCCAAGCCCGGCCAGGTGATCATCCAGGTTGAAGCAACACCCATCAATCCGTCCGACCTCGGCGTCATGTTCGGCATGACGGATGTGTCGAACGCTGCGACCTCAGGCTCCGGTGCATCCACGACACTCACAGCATCTGTGTCCGAGCAGGGCATGCGCGTCATGAAGGCCCGCATCGATCAGGCTCTGCCGGTGGGCAACGAAGGCGCCGGCACCGTTGTCGCCGCCGGTGACAGCAAGGAAGCACAAGCCCTCATGGGCAAGACCGTCGCAGCCATGGGCGGCGGCATGTACGGACAGTACCGCTGTGTCGACGCCATCATGTGCATGCCGCTCCACGAGGGCGATACCGCAAAGGACGGCGCATCGAGCTTCGTCAACCCGCTAACCGCCCTGTCCATGCTTGAAACCATGCGCATGGAAGGCCACACGGCCCTGGTGCACACGGCAGCCGCCTCCAATCTGGGCCAGATGCTCAACCGCATCTGCAAGGATGACGGCGTCGAGCTGGTCAACATCGTGCGCAAGCAGGAACAGGCCGACATCCTTAAAGGTCTCGGTGCCAAGTACATCGTCAACAGCAGCGACGAGAGCTTTTTCGCGGACCTGACCGATGCCATCCACGCCACAGGCGCGACCCTAGCTTTTGACGCCACCGGCGGCGGCACGCTGGCCTCGACCATCCTCAGCGCCATGGAAGCCGCGGCCGCCCGCACGCCGGGCGCCTACAGCATCTATGGCTCGGTGGCGCACAAGCAGGTCTATCTCTATGGCGGCCTCGACACGTCACCGACTGTCCTCACCCGCGGCTACGGCATGGCCTGGGGCGTCGGCGGCTGGCTGCTGCCGAACTTCCTCGCCAAAGCGGGCCTTGAAGTCGCCGGACGCCTGCGCACCCGCGTGGCCAACGAGTTGAAGACAACCTTCGCCAGCAACTACACCGACGAAATCTCCCTCTCCGAGGCTCTGCAGGCCGACATCGTCGCCCGCTATCAGGCCAAGACGACCGGGGAGAAATTCCTCGTCTGCCCGCAGAAGGACATCTAGGCGAGCGACTGCTACTCAACAGAAAGGCCCGCACCGGATGTCCCGGTGCGGGCCTTTTTCTATCTGGTAGCGGCTGTCGTGACTACATGCCGAACCGCTCGATGACCATCTTGCCCAACGTCATCAGATGCACCTGATCAGGCCCGTCCGCCTGTCGGCACCAACGGGCATAGTTGTAATGCTCAGCCATGGGATAGTCTTCGGTCAGGCCACCAGCGCCATGCATCTGCATGCACCGGTCAATCACCGTCTGCATCATGATAGGCACCTGCGTCTTGGTGGCGGCAATCAGGTCACGGCTCTCCTGAGCGCCCTTCTCGTCCATGGACTGTGCCGTGCGGTGCACCAGCAACCGCGCCATCTCGATCTCTGAAAACGACTTGGCAATCTCTTCACGCACAGATTGATGCTTGGCCAGCGGTCGTCCGAAGGTCTCACGGTTGAGCACCCGGTTGCACGCCAGCTCCAGTGAGCGCTGTCCGGCCCCAATCAGCCGCATGCAGTGATGCATCCGGCCCGGCCCAAGCCGCCCCTGGGCAATCTCGAAGCCGCGCCCCTCGCCCAGCAGCACATTGTCAGCTGGCACACGCACATTCTCGAAAACGATTTCCGCGTGGCCAATAGGCGCATCGTCATAGCCCAGCGTGGACAGCGGCCGCACAAGCGTGATGCCCGGCGTGTCCCTGGGCACCAGCACCTGTGTTTGTTGCTTGTGGCGGTTTTCGTTGTCCGGGTCGGACTTGCCCATGACGATGAATATCTGCGTACGCTCATACATGGCGTTGGTGATGAACCATTTGCGCCCGTTGAGCACCCACTCATCTCCCTGGCGCCTGATTGAGAACTGTATGTTGGTCGCGTCACTGGACGCCACATCCGGTTCCGTCATCGCATAAGACGAGCGGATCTCACCGGCCAGCAGCGGCGTCAGCCACTTTTCCTGCTGCGCCGGCGTCGCATATTTCATGAAGACTTCCATGTTGCCGGTGTCCGGCGCATTGCAGTTGAACACCTCAGGCGCCCAGATCACCCGCCCCATGATCTCCGCCAGCGGGGCATACTCAAAATTGCTGATGCCCCCATGTTCCGAATACTGAGCAAACTCCGGCGGCACAAACAGGTTCCACAACCCTTCTGCGCGCGCCTTGGCCTTCAACTCATCCATCAGCGCCAGCGGCGCAAATCGGTTAGGCGCCGCCGCGAGGGCCTCCGCATAGGCTTTTTCATTGGGATAGATATGCGCATCCATGAAGGCGCGCAGCTTGTCCTGAAGAACAAGGGAGTTTTCGCTGTAGCTGTACATTGAGGCCTCGGGATCTGAGGGTGAATTGCGAGTGGCCGCATTCTCCCGACGCCACAAGGCCCGTCAATGCGACAGGCCAGACACCGGAAACAACGATCTCAAATCAAACAAGGAAAATTGGTAGCGGAGGCCCGCTACCGCATATCCCCCCCACGTTCATCATCAGGCTTTCTGCCTAAACTCAGCATAGATCTTGGAAATCTGGCCGGAGCGAGTTTTCTCGCTTCGGCCCTTTTGTATGCCGGCGAGGCAAACACCAGTGGGCGGGAAAAGTTGAAGGGGCCATCGGAAACAGGTCACAAAGGTCACAGTGCGCCAATCTGAGGTTAAGCTGCTGTAGCCAAAGAGATTTTGCGCGGTTGGTAAGGGTCACAATTGGGTAACAGGACAGTCACACCGTTACCTTTTCTTCCGGTCACATCAGGGTCTAAAAAGAACAGCAATTTCAAATGGTTACGCTTTGTGACCTTTCAGGTTACCGTTTGTGCCCCCTGCATGGTCACAGTGGTTTGCAAGTTTTTTCAATGACTTAGGGTGCATCAAGCCAAGCTGTGACCTTTGTGACCGGTTTCCGCTCCCCCTTAGTCCTTTCAGCACCGCCGTGCCCTTTGGCCTTCGCCAGGCCACGGTTGTCACGCGCATTACTTCGTCATTTTTTGCAGAACATCGGCCCACCGTCAGAAACCCAGGATACATTGCTGGGCTTGGTGTTCAGCGCACCTGCAAATGCAAAAAAAACGGCCTCTGAAGCCGGCGGGCGAGGAGGGGAGGAGAGTGCGCGGGGTGGGTGGCACTTGGTTGCTTGCATTGTCCACAATTGCAGGAATATGTTCCTATTTTGTTCTCGGACTAGCTCCGGGCTGTGGGAGCTGTATTCCTATGAAGGCGAGCACCACCATCATGATCGGCGGCGTCCCCGGCACCGGCCAGTGGGTTCAGGCCGCCTGTGACGGATGCGGAAGCGAGCGGCTTCTGGATATCGCCGGAGGCTCGCTGGAAATGGCGAATGGACGCATGGAAGTGCACATCATGTGCCCGGTCTGTCATGAGCGGGGCGCAATTGAATTGCGGACGGTGAACACACGGGAAGTACTCGGAGGGGCGTTTTCGGACGAGATACCGCAGGCGACACTCAGGCTGCTGAATGCAGGGCATGCATGAAAGGCAGCTCCGATCTACCGCTGATCGCCTACCTCAAACACGAGAACGCAGAGCTAAAGATTTCCTGCCAGGGCTGCGGTCGCATCCGCATCATGTTCGCCTCGCAATTGCCATGGCCTGATCACTTCACAACAGAAGATGTCAGGGGCACACTTCACTGCACGCGGTGCAAGCGGAGAAATCCACATGTTGAAGTCCATCAAGACACATGCCCGATGCCTAATTTCCATTATCCGAAATCCTGACTTCGGGCTTCAGTATCGCGTTTTTGCCTTTGGCCTTGTCGCCTTCATGCTGTTCTATCTCAGCCTGTCTCTTGGGGCATTCAGCTCCGACACACGCGTGGTGGATGGCGACACCATCAAGATTGGCGATGAGACAATCCGCTAACGGGCCTGCCGCCTTCCAGATTGGCCCGCATGCGTGTTGCTGCGAGTTCCTGCCTGGTCGGTGCATTCGGCTCGTCGCGCCGGGCACGCTTTGCATCAAGCGTCTCCAAGCACGTGTAGATACCAAGTCGCACAGCGTCGGCAGACGGTTGGCCATCTGTGAGATAGGCCAGCGCCTGCGCCGCTTCATTGGCCATTGTCGCCCTGCCCTCGTCGCTGAGATGCATATAGGCAAGGCTCAGGAGAATTTCGGTCGCCGTGGATATGGCCTCCGCATCTTCATCCTTCATGGGATGCATGGTGGTGTCCCCTTCGCAAGATTTGTTCGCCCGGTTACCCGATAGAGAACATTGCGGATCATCTTCGCAATCTTCTCCATCTCACTCTGATCATTGACCCGTTCAATCTCGCCAAAACGCGCCACTCCATCATGAGCGGCGAACCTGGCTTTATCCGCCAGACCCTCTCGCCAGTCCGGTGACCGTTGATCCAACTCCTCAACACACAGTGAAATCGCTGCTCTCAAAACCAGTTCTTCAGTGTTCTTGTTGCTTGGCATTGGCGACCCTCCCCAATACACGCATTAAGTGTGTGGAAAAGAGATACAGCAACTATTGAGGTCAATAGGGTCGCTCACTGGTACCGGTCATAAGCTGTCCTTCAGAACAGGTGCCGCGCTGAATCGCCACGCCCATGGTGAGCTAACCCCGCGGCCAAGGGGCCTGGGTACACCCTCCTGGGCCGCCTCCTCTCCTGCCCCAAGCACGGCTGCGCCGGCACCTGCTCCATCCTGTTCAGATGGCCTGGCAGCAACCCGTTTGTCAGCCTGAGCGGACAACTCCCGCCAAACGTCGGAGTCAAGCTACCCACCTTCATAGTTGCCAACCTCGATTACGACGCCGGGAATCACGGTCCATCTATCAGCATCGAGTGGAGAGGGATCATGAAACGACTAATCGCTGCTGCCGCATGCTTCGCAGTGCTCTTGGCACCGACGATCTACGTAAGCGCACAGCCAACAGAACCCGAGACCATAGAAACGGACGCCACAGGTCCGGAAGCGCAGGCACTATGGCCGGGCCGAAGTCAGGCTATTAGGGATCTAGCGCAGGCCGTCCGCAACCTGGACCAGAAAGTAGAAGGACTCGGTGACAAGATTCAGAACATGTCCGAGGGAGTTATTGTCACTTACAAAGACCAGCGTGAGCCCGTCATTGGGCATGTGGAAATCACACAAGCTCTTTGCCGCGATGAGAATGTCTTGAACAACCCCAATAGCACGCCACTCAACTTTCCAGGTGAAGTGCATCGGCAGACTTTCGGATGGGCCTGCAAGTCTCAGAGATCCAAGGAGATATGCAGACTGCATGGATATGACGTAGCCGGACTGGCCATTCCTTCAAGGTCGGGCATGCCCAAGTCAGGCAACTATGTGCCAGTCATGGGCAGTACGATCCCTTGTGTTGGGGTTCAAGCGATGTAACGCCTCAGACAAGACAGCCTGAAAGCGGAGCGCGCGTTCTCACCGAACGCGCGCTCTTCCTGTGTCCCGAGTTTTGTGATCCATTTTTGTGGATAATCTCACGCAACGCGGGTTGCTATTTAGATCGATCAGGCCGCGCCTCTTGTTCTGCCGTCTTGGCGATGTGTAATAGCATTTCAGCCGTTGTGATCATGCCCAGGTCTTTGGCATGGCGGGCGAACATCTCCATGACGGGGCGGATTTGTGACGCCATTTCTTCCGGCGTCTGCGGCCAGTCGTCCTCGGGGTCCGGTGTTGAAAGCGGGCTCATGCGCGAACAGCCCTGGCTTCGTCCAGGGCAATGGTTTCGGTCAGCGGCACAAACACCTTGTCGTGGATCTGCACACGCTCTCGCATGTCAGAAAGCAGCGCTTCGGTGATCGCGTAGTAGCCGGCGACATATGTGCCGTCCGGAAAGTCCTTCGGCGGTCCCCACAGCTCAACAGGGTAGCCTACCGGGATCATGAACTTGTCCACGATGGCTTTGTAGGTCACGAAGCTGCTGTAGCGGATGCCGTGGTGCAGCGACCATTCCACATTGGCGATCAGTAGCTCATTCCGCCATTTGAGTTGTTCGTCTTTCGGGAGCCTCTGGTCCACACCGGCGCGGGTGCCTTCAACCCATGTTGCATCTGCCGGAAGCTCCCTGCCGCCTTCCACCAGCTCCGGCCAGAGCGACTGCATCATGTAAGGCCGGTTACAGAAGATGCACCGCTGGGTTGCCCTCACCTTCCCGACCTGGTCCCGGCCAAGCAGGTAGCGTGTCGCCAGATTGTCGAACTCATCATACTCCATGCCGTCGACGGTCGGCACATCCCAGCCGGACCCTTGGACATACAGGGCGTGCCGCAGCCGGTGTGACTCTTCAAGGCCGTTGCCGAAGCGCCAGGCATTCGCAATGTCGATTTCGTAGATCATGCTGACCCCTTCCGGTTGAAGGGTCAGCATTGATGATTTCGCGCCCGCGCGCGTCAGCCGATCAGGGGAGAGGCCAGACTAGAGATTTCCCCAGTCGGGCGGTGAGATAAGCCCGGCATTCAGGCCGCGCATGACGGCGCTGGCTTCGCGCTTCACCCGCAACTTGTCAAAAATGTGGTCGATATGCGTCTTGATCGTGGAAACCGCAACGCCACGCCGCTGCGCGATCTGGGACCGGGAATAGAGTTGCAATTCCTGCAAGATCTCCAACTCGGTTTCAGTCAGATCAAAATCACCGAATGATCTGAAGTTGATATCAATGATTTTGAGATGCGCAGCCGCCGCCCGTGCAAAGAGCTTTTCCTTGACCGCATCCGCATCAAACCCCTTGTGGGCGCAAAAACTGACCGCGCCGATCATTCCCAGGGGGCCTGGCAGTGACGCGGAAATTCCCTCGATCCCGATGGCATCATCAGCGTCCAGCATGAAGCGCCGTTCCTGCGTGGATTGGGTTTCAACGTCTGACCACTTGAAGGCGGTATTCAAACCATTGGCCTGCGTCTTCACTTGCTCTGCATACTGAAGGATCGGGTCAGACTTGTAGCGTTCTGCCCGCAAGTCTTTCAACCAGTCTTCACCGTATGAGGTGAGAAACGAGGGGCCGGGATTGCCCGTGTCCGGCTGGTAGGCCCACGCCCCGAGCATGTAGTTGTCTACGCCGTAGTCCTGGGCTGCGGAGAACAGCAGTTGCGCCACCTGCTCCTGCGTACTGCATCGGCCCAGGTTCTCAAGGTAGTCTGTGAAAGGTCCGCCGGACATGGACCGCGCGCCGGACTGTATGGCCGGGCGGCTGAAGGGGTCTCGGCGCAGATTGTATCTCCCGCCAAGGGTACGCGGGCCGATGCGCGGCAGGATACCCAGTCGCGCGACTTCAGCCGCGAAGGCAATCTGCGATGCATCGCGCAGGTTCAGCTTCTTGCGCGCGGACAGAAGCTGCTTGTCCACATTGCCGGTTGTGCACCCGCGAATCTTCGCGGCTTCGGCGCGGCGTATGCCATGCCGCACCACCAGATCAAGCGTATCCAGTTCGGAATCTGTCAGCTCCCCCTTCCGACGGATGAATTTTTGCGGTGCGATCGCTGACTTTTCGCTGCTTATTCCGGTTTCCTTCAATGGACAGGCCCTCCCAGCCAGCGGCTACACTACAACCGAAAACAAGTATGACGGGATATTGGGCGGCATGTCACCCCTACGAGTAACCCAGCGGAGTTGAAACGTGTCCGATGAAGACAAGCACCATGCGAGCACCCCAAGCGCCACCAGGAAACTACTGGACATGGAAGAACCACTACGGGATGCCTTCGCCGCCGTCCGGCTGCTTGACTATGTGCAGCTTGGTGACTTCAGCGTGTCTGAGAGCGACATGATCTCTGGTTTCCTGCGCCGGGCGGCCAGCAGCAACCTGGCCCGCGTCGTGGCAATTGTTGACCCTGAAAGTACGCCCTCACCCGCACTACCCAAGGCCAACCATGCCGAGTAGTCTCAGAGTGACCGGGACCATTACCAAAGTGCAGCATGCGGCAATTCCTGAAAGACAACGCGCGAGCTATCGCCACAGCGGCTATCCTCACATGTGCCGGCGCAATAATTGCGGGCACAGCCTATCTTTCCGGTTGGACCATGGCGGAAATGGAACTGCGCACGGAAGACAGAACGATAACACAATCATCCGAGGGCGGATCAGTTCTGCGTGAGGTTCAGGACCTTGCTGCGCAAAACACCATGGCACTATGGACAATGGTTGTCGGCATCGCGGCAGTCATCTCACTGGGAGTCACTACAGCCGGTGTCATTGCGGTCTGGCGCACTTTGGAGCAGACGCGCAAAGCCGTCGAAGCGACCAGTGCCGGGACACAGGCAATGCAGGAAGCGGCACAGCAGGCAGAAAGGATCGGGCAGGCACAAACACGCGCATACATTAGCGTTTCCGGGGCTGAATACATCCACGAAAAAAGAGACTTGTTCATAGAAGTAAGACTGAAGAACACCGGGCAGTCACCGGCACGCAATGTAGATTTTGTAGCCACAGGGAAAGTAATACGGCTCGTAGAAGGTACGGACGACGGCTCTCGGACAATCACTGGTATAGAGCAGGTGAAAGCGCGGCCTTCACCAGCCTTCATCTCAGCGGGTAGCGAGAGTCGAGTGACAGCAAACTTGCTGCCTATGAAATCTGCGCTAAAGGCAGAGCGCAGAAATCTCCTACACATCAGCTTGTTGATCATCTGCCGGTGGACCGATGTTTACGGTGAGGACCAGCAGATCGTGTTCACCGCAACAACTTCTACTCATGGTGATTTGGCGTCCACAGGTCCCAAGCCGCTGCCCGAACGCGGAATCCTCAATCTTCAGCCAACCGTGGAACACTACTAAAAATCACCGCCTAACGCCTGCTGTCTTGCGCGACCCTCGCCCCGGCATCCTGCACATCCAACTCATATGGCGCGAAGTCCACGACTTCATGCCCAAGCCAATCGTTCAGTTCGCGGAAGCGACTTTGCAGCGGCTCCAACTCGTTCTTCACAAATACCTTGGCCGCAGCCTCAACGCTGCCGAAGCCGCCCGTGTTGTTCGGCACGATGCCCATGAGCGGCGGCGGCACGCGGTGCGCCGCTAGAATGTCATCGCGGCTGGCGCCCTTGATGTTCAGGAACTCATCCTTGGCCGCGACTTCTGAAATGGGAATGAGCTGGATGCCGTCTTTCTGTCCGCCGGCGGTGCGAATGAAAAGGTTCTTGAAATTGCCGATGCCCTTGGACTTCTTCAGCGCGTCCTTGATGGCGTCGGTATCGTCTTCAGTGATGTTCGGATCCGTGACGTAGAGAATGAAACCGGCATGGCTGCCGTTCTCATAATACTTGCGGCGGAACAGTGTGGCGCTTTCATTCAGCCAGACAGAGTTGAGCCCGCCCATATAGGCCGGCATGCCGTAAATCTCCTGCATGGGGTCCGGCTCCACCAGGTGGAACACCGACCCACGTTCAAATGCATGGTGGTCGTGCCAATCCTTGATCCAGACATACTCGCCGTCTTCTTTCGCGCGCCGCGTATGCAGGGCCGGAGACTGTTTCAGGCGCGCCGTGCCGCCAATGCGATTGCCCAGGCGTTCAAGATAGCCGTTGCCGGTAATCAGAAAGTCCAGCGCCCAGGCGGTAAACTGTTGCCGAGACAACCAGGGATGGGGAATGTATGTGCCTGTGAGGATCTGCGCCTTCAGGCGGATGGCGCTTTCATGATGGGCGGTCGATCGAAATGACTTGATCAGATCCCGCACCGACACCGGCGGCTCATAGTATCGCCCATTGAAGGTGGTTTGCAGGTAGTCCAGAAGCCCCGTGCGATCCATGACCGGCACGGGATCATCAAAGGTAAACACCGAAGCGCGCGGGGCTGCGTCGGTTGCGTGTGTGGCGTCGGTCATTAGAAGGTCTCCACGGTTGATTGCTGGCTATGGCCGGCGACGTCAAGGGGAACAATGCTTTCGCGGGAAAGGGCATGCATGGCCGCCCAGGCAAGATCCGCATGGCCCGTCTCTGCCGAGCGGCTGGCCTGATAGGTAATCTTGCCGCCGGACGGTGTGGCGCTGCGGTGGATGCTCATGAAGGCCTGGGACAGATCCGCCCAGCCCGCGTCATATTCAAAGCGGCGGTTGTCGATCAGGTGCTTGGCCTTGGCGACCAGCAGGTTCTTCACGTCCACCGAGTAGACAATCTTTTGCGTGCGCGAGAAGAACTTGAGCACCAGCTCATAAAGGCCAATACCCATGCCGCTGGCATCAATGCCGATATGCTGCACATTGTACTTGTCAGTCAGCCTGCGGATGGCCTTTGCCTGCGCTTCAAAGTTCATGTTGTTGAAGCGTAGCTTTTCAAGACAGCGGAACTTGCCACCCTCCTGCGCCGGCGGCGCAATCACCACACAACTGGCATCGTCCCGCGTGCGGCTAGGATCGTAGCCAATCCATACCGGTAGATCTCCGAAGGGCCGCTTCAGCGTTGGGCGATAGTCAGGCCATGCCTCCCAGGCATCCACCAGGCAATATTGAAGATCTTCCAGTTTGAAAACAGACAGGGCATCATCAATGAATACGCACTCATAAAGGTTGGCGAACTCACCCGGCGAGTGCTCGCGCTTCAGCTCCTCGATATCGAACAGATCACATCCGGCATCCGCCGCATCATGGATGGTGACCACGTGCCGCCACTGGCCGTCCGCGCCCAGGTGGCCGGGCTTCAGGACGTCATGAAGGGTGTTGACCGTCACCCGGTCCTCTTCCCGCCGCCCCTTGTTGTAGTCGGCGCCGGACCAGAAGCCATGCGCCTCATGGCCCAGGGTGGACGGTGTGGAGAAGTACGTCTTGCGCCACTTCTTGTGCGCCGCCATGCCGCTGGCAACATGCTTCAGCTTGGTGAAGTTGGGGATCCAGAAATACTCGTCCACATAGAGGTGACCGTGATAGCCCTGCGCTGTCCGGCTGTTGGTGGACAGGAAATAGAGGGTGGCCCCATTCTCCAGAACAATCGGGTTGCCCTTCAGCTCCTTGCCGGTGACCTCATAGACAAACTGGACGATATAGGCGCGGAACAGCTCCGCCTGGGCACGCGACGCGGACAGGAATATCTGATTATCGCCGGTCTCAAGCGCGTCCATGAAGGCTTCGCGCGCGAAGTACCATGTCGCGCCAATCTGCCGAGACTTGAGGATATTCCGTATACGGTTCTTTATGTTCTCCCACCAGCACGTCTGGTAGCCGAACAGCGTGCGCTTAAACTCAATCTTCAGATTGGTGATATCTTCATCGGTCAGGTGGTTTTTGTGCTGCTTGCCCTTACGCTTTTTCTTGTTGCGGTTGGCGACCTTCGGATTCAGGTCCGCTTCATTGCCGCCGGCGGAGAACTTCTCGATGCGGGCCATGCGCTCTAGCTGACGGCTGAGTGCGTCAATCTCCGCAAGATCGGCTTTTGTCTTTTCGGGCTTGTCAATCAGCAGGCAAAGACGGCTATCTATGCTGGCACCAACCCGCTTGTGCACCGGCGCTTCGCGCCAACCGTCGCGGCGCTTCCAGCTATCAACGGTCGCGTACTTCAGACCAAATTTCCTGGCGATCTCGCTGACCGTGTAGCCCTGCCAGAATAGCTGCGCCGCCCGTTGCCTGAGGAACGGGAGCTGGAGCTTAGCGGGGGGATCAGGTGCATTGGCCATGGCCGGACACTACCGCCGCCTGACCATTTCCTTTCTGGCACCGCTGGTCACACCGCAACGGTGTAACCCGCACCCGCTTGAGCAATGCACGTGGCATCGCGGACGTTTGCGGCAACCGCAGCGCATCATCGCTGACCTGCACACCGCACCGTCTCACGAAGGGCCGCTTCCATGTCTCACAAAGCCGTTTCCAAGTTTGTCCGCGTCGCCACCGAAGGCCCTACCGTGGATGGCCGCGCGATCCCAGCGCAGCAAATCCAGCAGATGGCGGACAACTACGACCCGAGCAAGTACCAGGCCCGCATCTGGATAGAGCATTTTCGAGGGCTCCTAGTTGAGTCCCAGTTTCCGGCGCTGGGAGATGTTATGGCGCTGAAGGCGGAGAAGGGTTCGGATGGCAAGCTCGCACTCTTTGCGCAACTCGCGCCCAACGACAAGTTTTTCGAAACGAACAAGCGAGACCAGAAAGTCTTTACTTCAATTGAGATCGACCCCGATTTCGCGGGTAGCGGTGAAGCCTACATGGTTGGGCTCGCGGTGACCGACACCCCCGCCAGCATCGGCACCGAACGTCTGATGTTCCGGCAACAGGACAAGACGAACAAAGGCATGAACACGCTGCTCATGCCTGCTGTTGAAGGCGAGGTGCTGGAACTCACCAAAGACGAAGACAAGCCGGTCATTGATAACGGCCCTTCCCTTGCAGATCGCGTGAGCGATTTGTTCTCCAGCAACAATGGCAAGACCAACCAGCGGCTTGACGGCATTGAAGCCGGAGTGATGGCGATGGCGAAAGGCATTGACGACAAGTTTGCTGCCCTGGCGGAAGGCCTTACCAATCTCAAAGCCACACCGCCCAAGCCTGACGAGACCACCACGACGCCGGCGGATGATGTGGCTGCGCTCAAGAAGCAGGTCGACGACATGGCGGCGCAACTTGCCTCCGAACCTGACCCGGCCAAGGCGAAACGTCCGGCATCAACCGGCGCGGACACGTTCACCAAAACCGACTGCTAAGGCGGCGTTCGCCTCGCTTCCCCTCACCTGCCCACGGACAAGACCCGAGAACGGACCAAACCCATGAGAACTGAAACCCGCCTTGCCTTCAACGCCTATCGCGACCAGCTTGCAACCCTGAACGAGGTTCCCTCTGCGGCGGAGAAGTTCAACGTCACGCCGACCGTTCAGCAGACGTTACAGACCCGCATGCGGGAGTCGACGGCGTTTCTGGCGCTGATCAACATGGTCCTGGTGGACGAACAGTCCGGTGAGCCCCTTGGCATGGACGTGACTCACCCCGTCGCCAGCACGACCGACACAAGCGGCGGTACGAAACGTGAGCCGGTCGACCCGACCACACTGGACAAGCGTGGCTACACCTGCACGCAGACGAACTTCGATACCGCCTTGCGGTATGACAAGCTGGACATGTGGGCCAAGTTCCCCGACTTCCAGGCGAAGATTCGCAACGCGGTCATCGCGCAACAGGCCCGTGACATGATCATGATGGGCTTCAACGGCACGAGCCGCGCGGACACATCGAACCGCACTACCAACCCGCTGTTGCAAGACGTGAATGTCGGCTGGCTTCAGCATATGCGCAATGAGAACGCAGCTCGCGTCACCAGCGGTGTCAAAGTTGGTGACCAGGCGGACGCCGATTTCAAGAACATTGACCAGGCAGTCATGGCCAGCATCGACGCCCAGCTTGGCGACTGGTGGGTTGAGGATCCGGACCTTGTTGTTATCGCAGGCCGCGCGCTCCTGTCTGACAAGTACGTGGCCCTGACCGGTGGCCACGACGCGCCGACCGAGCGCAACGCCCTTGAAACGCTCATGACCAACAAGCAGATCGGCGGCAAGCGCGCGGTGGTGGTGCCATTCTTCCCCGCCAATGCCTTCATGGTCACACGGCTGGACAACCTGTCTACCTATGAGCAGCGGGACAAGCGCCGCCGGCATGTGAAGGACGAACCCGAAGCCGACCGCGTGGCGGACTATCAGTCCACCAACCTCGCCTACGTGGTCGAAGACTACACCTGCGCCCTGTTCAGCGAAGGCATTCTAACGCCGGACGGCGTTGGCGGCTGGCAGTAGGCGACACGCATAACCCGCGAGAGAAGGGGGCGGAGCACGACGACCGGCATGGCCGGCATGGCCGCCCCCGACCTCGCACGACACGTGACCCAGAGAGAACCAGAGGCCACAAATGAGCAATGTTTTCCGCGCCCACTATGAACGCGTGATGGCCGAAGAGGCCGCCGCAAAATCAACCGCTGATCCCGCCGCCGAAACCATGGACGGCACAACGCCCCATGATCATCTCATGGCGCAGCTCACCACGCACATAAGCCAGCTCAAAGGCGTTCAGAGCACGGAACGCAAGGTGGAGTTGAAGGCCGAGTTCCTGGGCACTTACCTGCCTTACATTGAAGGCGTGTTGCACGAAGAACCCGGCATGAATGACCCCATCATGACGCAAGTTATGGTCTGGCTTGTTGATACCGGTGAGTTCGCCAAGGCTGCGGAAATCGCGTTGTACGCCATTGAGCATGACCTTGACATGCCCAGCCGTTTCACACGCGGCCTGGCAGTATGGATGGCCGAGGAGTTTGGAGAGGCCGGCATTCGCTCCGAGGCGGACGGCACGGAAGGTCCGGGCCTTGAAATTCTCAAGGACATTGCGGAAATGACGGACGGCAAAGACATGCCGGACCAGGTGTCCGCCAAGCTGCACAAGGCCCTGGGCTTTGCCTTTGAGCGCGACGGCGAGACACAGGATTTCCGCGCCGCCCTCTTCCACTACAACCGCGCGATTGAACTGCACGACAAGTGCGGCCTGAAGAAGCGCCGCGATGACCTTCAGAAGAAGGTGAATGTTGTCGACCAGAACCCGGACGGCGGCGGTCCCGAAAACGGCACACAGACACAGAAGCCGACCGGATAGCGGCTGAGACCTCCTCTCTGGCCACGCGCCAGACGGTCTGCCTGGGGAGCAGGGATTACGCTCCATTGGACGCTTCCCAGGCAGGCCGATCCCATCCGCAGGCGGATCATAGGTAGCGCACAGGACCGGCATGAACACCATCATGATACCAGCAGGCGGACCCGCCGCCGGACCCGGTGCGGTAACCAACCTGCCCTTCTTCCCGCCCTTGTCTGTTGAAGACATGGGGAAAGTTGTGCGCGTGCCGCCATACCTCGCCCCAGATGTGGTGCAGTCGGATCTGCACCTGGCCATGATCCGCGTCAATCGCGAGCTGGCAACCTACGCCGCCACGCAGAAAGACGCAGGCCATGCCGAACTGGCGGATGTGGACCAGGAGACTTATGGCGACACCGGCGAGCTGGTGACCCTGTACAGGAGCGCCGTCTATCACACAGCCAAGGCCTATCTTCTGGAAAAGACCGTGGACACGGATCTGACCAATGACGGCGCGGACAATGCCGACACGGCAGAAGATGCCGCCCAGGACAGCTACCGCATCGCACGCCAAGCCATTGCCGCCATTTCGGGCCGCGATAGCGGCAATGTGGAGCTGATCTAATGGGCATTGCGCGCGAACCCTACCCGGACAACGGCATTGCCCATGCGCGGCAAGGGGACACGGCAGACATGATCTGTGCCCGCTATCTGGGCGAATGGTCCGGCACTACCGAGACACTGATCGACATGAATCACGGGCTTGCGGATCTCGGACCCATCCTGCCGGAAGGCACGCTGGTCCGCCTGCCCAGCCCGGCGACCACCACCCTCACCCCCGCCACCACCGTGAAGCTTTGGGACTGACAATGCACGACACCCCATCAACCTTGAGTTATGCCGGGAGCGGCGCTGCGACAACCGTCGGTGTACTGACATTCAATGAGTGGGTGGCCCTTGCCGGGCTCGCGCTTGGTGTCGCCACTTTCCTTTTGAACTTCTGGTACAAGCGCCAGCACCTGAAGCTGGCCAAGCACGACTATGAGCAGCGGAGGGAGAGCGACAATGCTGGGTAACCTCGTAAAGGACGGCATCACAGGGCTCATGACGGGGCTTGATGGGCTGTTCACCAATGACGAGCAGCGCATTAAAGCGAATGCGATCGCGCGACAGATTGAAACGGATCTGATCACGGGACTGATGGCCCACGATGCGAAGCTGGCCGAGATGCAGGCGCGCGTTGTCGAGGCCGAAGCTAAAGGTGAAAGCGTCCTTCAGCGCAACTGGCGCCCTATTGTCATGCTGACCTTCGTGGCACTTGTGGTGGCGCGTTGGCTTGGCTTCACCGCGCCGGATATGTCACCGGAAGAGTACATTGCGATCTACGGCATCATTGAGCTTGGCCTTGGCGGCTATGTCATTGGTCGGTCGGCTGAGAAGTCGCTCAAGGCCTGGCTTGAAAGCAAGCGGGCTGAGAATACGCTGACGGCACCTGGCAAATGAAGCGCCTGGCTGACCTTCGCGAACACCTACTTGCCGCGCCACTGGGGTTGGAGGCAGATACACTCCTGACCTTCGTGGACGCCGGCACCGTGCGCCGCCATGTGGATGGCAACAGCCGCAGCCTGAGCCTGACCTACACCGCCAATGTGATTGCGGAGCAGTTCAACGGGAACCCGGTAACCGTAGCCTTGTTCCTTTGGGACTGGCTTGAAGAGTTTCAGCCCGGCCTTGCCCCGGATGCGGTCACCTTTGAGGCGGACATTCTCAACACAGACGCGGCGGACATCGCCTTTAGCGTGCGCATGTCTGAAACCTGGGCGGTTGAGACCGTCAACGATGATCACCGCCTGACCCTTCAGCCGGAGCCGCGCATAGACACCGATAGCCTGACCGGCTTCAGCGAGGGCACCTGAACATGGACCCCGCACACGCCGCCGGTCTAGACGATTTGCAGGATTGGGTTGATGGCGTCATTGCCAGCCTGGACCCGGCGGCGCGTGCCAAGCTGTTCGCGTCCATGGGCCGGTTGCTACGCCGCGTCAACGCGAAGCGCATCACGCAACAAAAGGACCCAGACGGACGCCGGTGGGCACCTCGCAAGCCGCGGCGCGAACAGGTGCGCCGCAAGCGCAAGATGTTGCTGGGCCTGCGCAAGGCACGGCACATGAAGGTGAAGGCTTCCGCTGATGGGGTTGCGGTCGGCTTTGAGGGCCGCACGGCGCACATTGCCCGCATCCATCACCTTGGCCTGCGCGACCGGCTGAAGGGTGGCGACGGCAAGGCAGGGCCGCTGGTGCGCTACTCGCAACGCGGCCTGCTCGGGCTGGCGCGGTCGGATGCAGAGGCCATTCAAGAACTTATTCTCGATCACATAGATCCGGACCAGGCCCCATGAGCTGGC
>Ga0207422_1002650_pt1 | contig 22491 bp, 22 predicted proteins | sample MarCyaLeptolynsp_FD_187757 | JGI IMG/M metagenome (GOLD analysis project Ga0207422, IMG submission 187757) | Marine cyanobacterial communities from Panama - species 1 Leptolyngbya sp. (SPAdes) | ecosystem: Environmental > Aquatic > Marine > Unclassified | place: Panama: Panama City | collected... | reverse complement strand
GCGTCGAGGCTTTCGTGAAAGGGAAAGGCCCTGATGCGCATGTCAGGAAATGAAAACACGGACAACGATTGCCGCATCAACCCTCGCCGCAAGGAGTAATCTGCATGCTCAAAAACGCTGCACCGCTTGTCATCTCCATGGGCGATCCCTCCGGCATCGGCCCCGAAATCATCGTCAAGGCCTTTGCGAAGGGCGCCGCGGATCGCTGCATCGTCACCGGTTGCCTAACCGTCATAAAGGCCGCCGCATTGGCACTTGGCTTCGATGGGCGTGTCCGGGAAATCGACGCGATCGAGGAGGCTGCGTCAACTGCCGGCATCATTGACGTCCTGCGAACATCACTCGATCGGACTTATCCATTGGGTGTGGTGTCACCCGCAAGTGGAAAGGCTGCCTTCTCGGCGATCGCGGAAGGGATCGAACTCGCGAAATCCGGTCGGGCATCCGGCCTCGTCACGGCACCGATCCACAAGGAAGCTCTTGCCGCGGCAGGGTTCGACTACCCGGGTCACACGGAAATCCTCGCCGATCTCGCTGCCACCCCGCGTGTCGCGATGATGCTGGCGAATGACGACATCCGAGCCGTTCTGGTCACGACCCATGTGAGTCTGCTCACTGCCATCGAAAGGGCGGATTTTCAGGCACAGATGACGGCGATCCGGCTGGCGCATGAAGCCTGCCGGGATCTCGGCATTGCCAGACCGCGCGTCGCCGTCGCGGGGCTGAACCCCCACGCCGGCGAGGGCGGCCGCTTCGGACGCGAGGAGATTGACATCATCGCACCCGCGATCAGGGCTGCACGACGGGATGGGATTGACGCATCGGGGCCTTGGCCTGGTGACACCGTCTTCATGGCTGCACGCAAGGGCGCGTTTGATATTGTCGTCGCACAATACCACGATCAGGGTCTCATCCCGGTGAAGTATCTCGGCCTTGAAAAGGGGGTAAATGTAACCCTGGGCTTGCCCTTCGTGCGCACCTCGCCCGATCATGGGACCGCTTTCGACATTGCCGGAAAGGGCATCGCGGATGCGGACAGCCTGGCAACGGCCATTCAATATGCGCGCCGCCTGGCCGCAACGCGTCAACACAAAGGGGAGGCCGCCTGATGGGGCTGCGTTTCATCTTCATGCTTACCCGCAACGATCGCACGGTGGCGGAGGCTGCCCAGCATCTTGAAACGGCCCTGTCGCTGGGTGTCCGCCATATCGGCTTCAAGGATGTCGGACTGCCGATCGAGGACCTGAAAGCGCTCAATTCCACGATCAAGGCCAAGGGTGCAACATCCTATCTGGAGGTTGTCAGCCTTGACCGCGAAAGTGAAATGGCATCAGCACGGGCTGCCGTGGAGATTGGCGTAGATATCCTGCTTGGCGGCACGCGGGTGGGTGATATCCTGCCGATCGTGAAGAACACACCTATCGAGTACTACCCGTTCCCAGGCGAGATTGTCGGGCACCCAAGCGTGCTGGAGGGCAGCCAGGAAGAGATCGTCGAAAGCGCCCGCAAGATGGCGGCACGCGAAGGCGTTCATGGCCTGGATCTCCTGGCCTACCGCTCCCCGCTAGACGATATATCCGGATTGATTGCCGCTGTCTGCGAGGCGGCACAAAAGCCGGTGATTGTTGCCGGTTCGATTGCCGACCCTGAACGGATCGCTTCGGTGAAGGAGGCCGGGGCCGCCGGCTTCACAATAGGGACCGCCGCTCTTGACGGCGACTATCCAAGCGATGGCGACGGCCTTGAAGCCCAGCTTGCGGCAATCATACGCGACGTGGCGGAACTCAACGGCCATCTTTCCCCCTTCGCCAAGAAGAACCTCGATCGCGCCTTCAGCACCTTCGATGATCACTGGTCACCACGCATCGCCGGGCAGATCAACAACATGCTGATCAAGCTCGCCAAATTTGAGGGAGACTTCACTTGGCACTTCCACGAGACGGAGGACGAGCTGTTCCTGGTGCATCGTGGGCGGCTTCTGATGCGTTTTCGCGACCGGGAGGAAATCATTCAGGAGGGCGAATTCATCGTCGTGCCTCACGGGGTCGAACATTGCCCGGTCGCCCTGACCGAGACATGCGAGGTGATCCTTCTGGAACCCGCCACGACCGTCAACACCGGAACCGCACAGGACGGCCGCCGCGCGGAAGATCTTGCAACGGTCTAGGTGTGCTTTCCAATGAGGCGATACCATATGCCCGGCCCCTCGACCCCTCAGAGTTCCGCACTAGGTTTGGTCTGGAGAGCCAACGACGGAAACAGGATGGCGACCGATGCTGCAGGAAAAACGTCACGATCTGGATGCCGAGAAGCGCAAGGAACTGGTGCAACGGCTCGTTGTTGAGCTGAGCCGGCTGGGCGGTGATCTTTACTATCAGCCGACAAGCCAGATTGCGCTTCAGATCAGACAATATGTAGACGGCAACGCCAAACTCACTGCCGAGGAAAAAGCACTGCTCGCCCCGCTTAGCCAGCGCGACATCGAAGTGCTCCTCAGTCTGCACTGATCTGAAATCGCACGGCAAACAAGACCGATCGCGGACAAAGCGCGCCCCTCACCGGACACCGCCGACCACAAAAGACCAGTCTATGGCGGCGACACGATCGTTCACATTCACGTGCGATTGCATTTTCCGCGTGGAAACCATTCCAGGTCACGTTTAGGGTCCGCGGAATTTTTTCTCCCGGTTTGCACACATGAAAATAATCATCGACGGTTGGCATATCGACAGCGATACGCGTCAGGCAACAAAGGAGGATGCCGTTGCGTCCTTGTCCCCGCGCGCGCTCAGGCTTTTGCTTGTCCTCGCCGAAGCCGAGGGCCGGGTTCTGCAACGCAGCGATCTCCTGGACCTAGTCTGGCCGACCGTGACTGTCGGTGACGAAAGTCTGTCACAGGTCATTTCAGAGCTTCGCCGGAAACTCCGCAACCGGGGCCTGATCGAGACAATTGCAAGGACGGGCTACCGGCTGTCCGGACCCGTGATCCGCCCGGTCGAGATCGAAGTTCCGATACCGGTGACCGCCAGCGAGCGGGACTTCGATCTGGAAGCGCACGCGCTTTGCCTCGAAGCGAGGAGCGAAATGGTCCGTTGCGGCGAAGGCTCCCTGGAACGCGCGGAGCACCTGACTGCAGAAGCGGTCGAGATTGCGCCTGGCTGCGCCTCTGTACGCGCGGAACGCGCGATCGCGCTCGCAAGAGCGCATACATACTGGTCCGAAGGCAGGCACATTCTGAACGAAGCCTGTTCGGAGGCCGAACTGGCGGTTTCACTTGATCCATCGTCGCCGCTCGCCCAGTCCGCCTTGGGATATGTGCATGCCCTGTTCGGTCACTGGACTGCCGCTGAAAGAGGGCATGCGTTTGCCCTTTCCAGAAATGCCCGCGACCCACTGATCCTTCACAACGCCGCCTGGTATCTGATGTCGCGCGGCAAAAGGCGTGCCGCATTGTCCTATTTTGAACAGGTTGGAGATCTCGAGCCGCACAATATCAAGGGCTATCTGATCGCCGCGCAGCTGTCGTCGTCGGCTGATCCGTCACGGTCCCGCCGCAACGCCGAACGCGCCCTGAAGCGAGCCCGGGCGCGCATTGAAGAAGATCCGACAGATCCGCGTGCGCTGACGGCTGCTGCCGTCCTGATGGCGTTGCTGGGGGAGCGGCAGGCGGCCTATGCCTCAATGGCAGACATCGATGTGCGCGGCAGCAGTCAGGCGATCTACCACGCCTCTGCCATGGCCCTGATCGGTGAAACCGACCGGGCGCTTCTGTTGCTGGAAGAGTTGTTCGACCATGGCTGGCGCGACGTTTTCTGGCTTGATGCCGATCCCGGCCTCGCCACACTCAAGCATGACCGGAGGTTCCGCCGAATGCGCCACTCCCTTGCCGCGGCCTGACGCAGCTTTCAGATTTCTTTCAGAAATCCTTCAGGATCGCACCCCCGACGCGCGTTAGGAAAGCGGCATAGCGCACGTCATGACGGCGTGCGATCCACAAAAGGATTGCGAAATGCCACTTTCCATCAATTCGATTGCGCCCGATTTCAAGGCCCACACCACCGAGGGGATGATCCAGTTTCACGATTGGCTCGGTGACGGCTGGTGCGTGTTGTTTTCCCACCCGAAAGATTTCACCCCGATATGCACGACCGAGATTGGCGCAGTCGCAAAGGTGAAGGACGAGTTCGACCGCCGCGGCGTGAAGCTCATCGGTCTGTCGGTCGACCCGGTTGCAGAGCACATGCGTTGGGCCGGCGACATCCTCACAGCAACCGGTCAGAGCCCGAACTTTCCGATGATCGGCGACCCGGATCTTCGCATTGCAAAGCTGTTCGGGATGCTGCCGGAGGACGCAACGGGCGACAGCGCTTCGCGCACAGCCATGGACAATGCCACGGCGCGGACCCTCTTCATCATCGGCCCGGACAAGAAGATCAAGCTGACGGTCTCCTACCCCATGACGACCGGTCGGAATTTCGACGAAGTCCTTCGCGTGATCGACAGTCTGCAACTGACCGCAAGGCACCAGCTCGCCACGCCGGCAAACTGGATCGCAGGTGAGAACGTCGTGATTGTTCCTTCCGTCAGCGATGAGGTCGCCAGGGAACTGTTCCCCGGTGGTTGGGAGAGCCCGGTCCCCTACCTCAGACTGGTTGAAATGCCGTCCTGAAGCCGAAGCGGAGAAGCAGGAAATGTCAATTCAACTTACCCGCCGCGGCTTCGGCCTTCTGGGTCTCTCGATCCCTTTTCTGACCTTGCCCGGCAGCGGGCACGCGGGAACGGACCAGTATGCAAACCCGGGTCTCCTGGCGGAACCGCAGGATCTGTCAGACCGCAGCGGCCTTGTTCTGATCGACGTCCGCAAGGCCGGGGAATATTCCGCCGGGCACATTCCGGGAGCCGTGCAACTGGACCCGGATGCGGTCGCATCCGGCCACAGTCCGGTGACAGGCGCTCTCAGGCAGGTCGCCGAGATCGAGCAGCTTCTGGGCGGACTTGGGGTCACGGCCGCAAAACGCGTGGTTTTCTATGACGACCGGGGTGGTTTCCACGCCGCGCGCATGCTCTGGCTGCTTGAGTACATGGGACATCGCAATGTCGCCGTACTCAATGGTGGTCTAAAGGGCTGGCAAGAGGCCGGTTTGGCGCTGTCAATGGAAGCGGCAACCAACCCGGAGACGGTGTTTGCGTCGGCTCTGAGCCCGCGCCGTATTGCAACGGCTGAGGACGTGCTGCAACACCGCCAGGATCCGGAAAGCATCCTGATCGATGTGCGCCCGGAAAAACTCTATTCCAAGGGGCATATTCCCTGGGCGGTGAACATCCCCTGGGCAGCAAATCTGGACGCGAATGCACGGTTCTTGCCCGCGGCTGACCTGAGAGCTCACTTCGCGGGGTTCGGCGTGAGCGAGGATCGCAAGATCATCATGCATTGCCAGACGGGCCTGGCCTCGTCCCACAGCTACGTCGCGCTTCGTCTTCTCGGGTTTCCGAGGGTTCAGGTCTATCACCGCTCCTGGGCCGAATGGGGAAGCGATCCGGATCTGCCGAAGACAATCGGCTGATCCCGCAAGGGCGCGGGCCTCGTCTGGCCCGCGCTATGCTTGCGCCTTGCCTCCGCGCAACTCAGTAAAACCTTCCAGACCCACCACTCAAACCCCAGTTTTCGGAAATCTCTTCCCAGGAACAGGCACTTTCAAGATTGTACTCAAAGCTTTTTTTCGTATGATGCAGTCACCGGTATAAGCAATAATTTTTCTTCATTTCGCCCCCGGAGCGGCAATACTACCCGGAAGCTTTTGGTCAATTCGATGATGCGCTTTTTTGCTCTGCTCTTTTTACTTGTTCTTGCGTCAACCGCACACTCTCAAACCCGGCAGGAACCCCCGTCTGTTTCAGACCACCATACATGCGCTGTCCCGGACATGCGCACGCATGTCAGACCTGATCCCGAAGGCGTGCCGACCGTCATAAAGACGGGTGTACGGGTTATCGACATCCGCGAGATCAACGACGTCGACCAGACCATCACGATCGACCTGGCCATACGGCGCACGTGGCAGGACGACCGGCTTGCGGGCCTCGAGGGCTGCAAACTGGATGTCGGGTCCGTCTGGTTCCCGGAGCTGGTTCTGCTGAACTCAGGACGGCTATTTGAGCGTTGGCCGGAAACGGTGACGATCGGCCCTGAGGGCACGGTCACCTACCTCCAGCGTATTTCAGGTACACTTGCCAGCTATCACGCGCTGCGCGACTTCCCGTTCGATTTTCAGTCCATAGACCTGAGCTTCATTCTGCTGGATTACACGCCGGAGAGTGCGCTGATCGAACTCGACCAGGAGTTTGTCGGCATCTATGACGTTCTCAACATCTCCGACTGGCGCATCAAGGGCGTCGCGGCGCAAATCGACGACGCTTTCATCGCCGAAGCATTTGACGAAACGCGCACGAAACTGATCCTCACCATCGATGCCGAACGCATTCGCGCGTTTTATGTCTGGAAGATCATTCTGCCGATCTCGCTCATCGTCTTCATGTCGTGGAGCGTCTTCTGGATTGATCCGGCGCAATACGGCCCGCAGATCGGCCTGTCGGCGACCTCCATGCTGACGATCATCGCGTTTATCTTCGCAGCAACCAACATGCTGCCACCGCTCGGATATTTCACACTGATGGACTTCTTCATCGGCGGCGCGACCATCTTCGTGTTTCTGGCCCTGCTGGTCTCGCTCACTACGACTTATCTGAACACCATACAATTCCGGGAAGGCGCAAAGATCCTCGACATTGTGTGCCGTTTCGTCTTCCCGCTCGCTTATGTGGCCTTCAATTGGTTCGTGTTCCGCAGCGTGTTGTGAGGCAAAGGAAAGCGGGGAGAGCACGGGCAGATCCGCTGCAGCTGATCACTAAACAGATGGCTGCGCGCTTACCGTCGGTGTCAAGCCACCGTTTTGGAAACGGCAAAGGCCGTCGAAGCCTCCGCGTGCTCTGCGATCAACGCCTGGACATCGTCGCGCGGGAGAGGATGGCTCAGCAGAAACCCCTGCACGAAATTGCAATTGAGCGCCTCAACCACCGCCATCTGCTCGTCCGTCTCGACACCTTCCGCCGTTGTCGTGATGCCCAATGTGGTGCTCAAGCTGACGATCGAATTCAAGATAGCTTGTGATTTCCGGGTTTTCTGTCCGGTTTCGCTCACGAATGAGCGGTCGATTTTCAGGTTGTCAAAGGGAAAGCGCCAAAGATAGTTCAAGCTCGAGAAGCCCGTTCCGAAATCGTCCAGAGACAGCCTTACGCCGGCATGGTGCAAGTCGCTCAACTGGGCCAGCACGCTTTCCGGAATATCAATCAGAACACTCTCAGTCACCTCCAGTTGCAGTGCTTTGGTGGACAGACTGGCGCGTTCCAGGGCATCCGCAACAATGGCTTGAAGACGCCCGCTGGCAAACTGGACCGTAGAGAGATTTACCGAGACGATCAGATCAGGCGGCCAATTCGCAGCTTCCGAACAGGCTTCCTTCAGGATCCACTCTCCGATCTCCTCCATCATACCCATCTCTTCGGCGATCGGGATGAAGATGTCAGGAGCGAGGAAGCGCCCGTTTCGGGATCGCAGACGCAAGAGCGCTTCAAATCCTATAAGAGACCGGCCACTTGTCTGAAAGATAGGCTGATAGTAGAGCTCGAACCGGTCCTTGCGCGCCAGCGCGTCGCGCAATTCCTCTTCGAGTTTCAGTCTTTCACGGCGGGTCTCCTTCATCGAAGGACAAAAACCGACCGCCAGGCGTCTGCCACGGCTCTTGGCGACATACATCGCCATGTCCGCACTCCGGACCAGTTCCTCAAGGCGGTCGCCGTCCCTGCCGGAAATCGCGTAGCCGACGCAAGCGCCGATGTTGAGGTCATGGCCGGACACCTGAAACGGTTGAGACAAACTCTCCACGATCCTGTCACCCAGCCGCTGAACACGTTTTTCGCTGAAATTGCGGATAGAAACGAGAAACTCGTCGCCACCATACCGGCACACCAGCCCGCCCTGCCCCACGACTTCGCTCAATCGCTCGGAAACGGCAATAAGAAGATCGTCGCCAACTTCATGCCCCAGGAGGTCGTTGATGTTCTTGAACTTGTCGAGGTCGACGAACAGCACCGACACGGTCGCACCCGACCTGATGAGCGAGGTCACCTCGTTGGCGAAGGACTCGCGGTTCAAAAGACCGGTCAGGGCGTCATGTGTGCGCACGTGCCCGAGCGTTGTAGAAACGTTCTCCTTTTCCTTTTGCAACGTGTGGATGATGACAGCGGAAGGCAGGACAAGGGCTGCGAGCGCGAATGTCAGCAAAACATACATCATGCGGTCCAGCGATTTTTCCAGCTGCTGAAACTGGGCAGTGTGGTCGATCTCCAGGTAGAGATATCCCTGAAGGTCACCGTCAAGCTCAATCGGCACGATGGCTTTAGAGTGATGCCGCGTGGCCTCAGGTGTGTCACCCGCCTCCAGCATCAGGACGATATCCGTTTCCCCGTTCACGATTGGTGCGACCTGAGCTTGTGTCAGCGGTCCGCTGGCTAAGCTCTTCTGCCCGGAGCTGTCTCCACCTCCCATGGCATGGGCATGATGCGGCGTCCCGATCTCGGCAACCGGTTCATCTTCCCGATCGCGATGCGGATGATCGTGATGCGCATGGGCATGATCGGAGCCGCTTTTGTCCACCGCTCCCGAATGAGCAGCTCCTTCGGCTGAATCGTAAAGCAGTTCCAGTTTCCTGCCGAAAAGCTTGGTCCGGAAGACGCCGTTTCCGCCAGACTTCCTGACATCCAGCATGTGATAGCTGTGCGCCGAGGCCTCTCCTCCGCGCAGGATGACATCCAGTTCCGGTGTCGAGCTTGTCAAATAGCTGGCCCATTGCAGCGCGGTCAGTTCAGAGGCTGCTTTCAGGGATCTGTTGAAGAGGTTCGACGCCAGATACGGGCCGACAAAGGCGACAAGTACGAAACCGAGCGCGATTGCGAAATATCCAAGCCCAACGGAATTCCTGTAGCTCTTCATGTTTCACCCAGACTGGCCACGACCGCGCGCACGGTTTCGATGTCGAAAACGCGGCATCAAACAGGCGATCGCAGCTGTTACCCTTAGGCTCTGCAGCACGGCAATTTCACCCGCTCAAATCCACCCCGGCACGACGACCGAATGGCCTCCCCCTCCTTCGAGCCACGCTCTGATTTGCGGAATCAAAACTTCCCTAGAGAAAATTGTAATTTCCTAGAAATCATCGCCAACTCAGGAAGCACTATACATTCATCATGTAAAAATACTGTTATTTTCTGGAGTCTAATTTATCACACGCAATAGTTTTACTATGGACAATTTCTATAAGTATTATTGACATATGTCTAAGGAAGTGGAGCCCTCATGCATTCCCGCTGCATTTGGCCGAGAATTATTTGAAAGACGTGCGTTCTCGACCCCAATCAGACTGTCGCGCGGGCATTGTCGGGTGACATCGAAAACGTCAGCTGACATCTTCCAGCAAGGCCCGTTCCAGCAAACGGCGCAGCACCTCTTCTTCCTGCTTGGAAATCGGCGCAAGGATCTCCCCGATCGTCTCCGCGACCGCCTGCCGGAGTTCCTCGACGACTCTCTCGCCCTCACCTGTGAGGTGAACCAGGCTTACGCGGGCATCTGCCGGTGATGGTACGCGAGCTACCAGACCCTTCGTTTCCAGAGAGCGGATCGTACGCGTCATCTGCGACTTGTCGCGCGACACACGTCGGGTCAGTTCGTTCAGTCCCGGACAGCCCATATCGGCAAGCGTCAACAGCACGACGCCGCCACCCGGACCAACCCGTTCCCTGTCGAACACGTGCGCCTTGGATTGGAGGCCGAAGTGAATTTTCCGCATAAAGCGGTCGATTAGAAGTGCCAGTTCGATATTTTGCATGGCTCAGGTTTGTTGACTTTATCCACCAAATCGAAATAGTGGATTAAGTCCACTAAATTCACAACGAACCGGCAAAGAGGCCGACTCAAGACAGGAGAGGTTCAATGACGGGCAATCATAGCCTTGCGCTCAAGGCAGCGGCAATCCTTTGGATTGTCTGGGGTCTGGTCCACATGTTTGCGGGCATCATGACGATCGGGCAGGAGACATCCGCGGCCGTCGCCGGCATTGCCGATGCGGTCGATCCTTCAGTGCTGGCGAACGAATACCACGCGGCGGTTGGCGCGCTCATAAACCAGCATGGCTTCAACCTGCTGTGGATTGGAGCGTTTACCGTGGTTGGCGGTGTCTTTATCTGGCGTGGTTCAGTCACGGCGATCTTCATGACCGCCATCGTCGGTTGGGTAACCGATGTCGGCTACTTCATCTTCATGGATCTGGGCGGTTTCGTGCACTTCGTGCCGGGAACGGTCATGACGATCATATCCACCGCCGCTGTTGCCCTTAGCCTCTGGGCCTATGCCGCTGGCCTCCGTCCGCAGGACCGTCAGGCAACATGAATTGCGGCAGCCGCCGACGCTCCGGCCCTGACCGGTCATCCGGGCACATTTGCGCCCGGATGAGATAGCCAGCTCAGGCTTTTTTGGCGCGGCGGCGCGCAACGAAACCCATCGCGCCAAGGCCCCCAAGCAGCAACGCGCCACCTGCCGGTAGTGGCACTGGCGTCGGTGACGCGGCGATGTCGATCGTGAAGAGAACGGTGTCCTCCGTGATCAACCCGGTGTCCTCTATCTCGAACAGCGCCCCGAGTGCATTGAATCCATTGCCCCCCAGACCGTCGTCAATGTCGAGAAGACGCCGAATAACACCACCTTCAGTCTCGCCGTCTGCGATCTCTTGATCGGGGAGTGCAGAGCCAAATAACCGGTTTACCTCGGTCCCCGCATCCCAGATGGAGCTCCCTGTGATCTCAATTGTCTGTTCGATCAAGTTGCCCGTCGCATCGAAGATTTCATAGGCCATCGGATCGTCATTGCCGAAAAACGTATCGTTAGACGGCACGAACATCGACAGGAAGGTCGCGTAGCGATTTGTCGTCGGGTCGGCAACATCGATTGTCAGCGTGCCGGATTCGCCATCCATGATCGGTCCGCCCGGACCGAAGATGAAACCGCCCTGCGAGTTGGGTTCAACCGCGAGGCGCTCACCCGCGATAAAATTCGTTGGTGTTCCCGGAACCGGAATTTCGGCAACTTGTTCAATGCCGGCGCTGGCTGCCGAGCCAGCGTCGAACGCATCGAAACTGCCGGAATGGATGCCCGTATAGACAGGCGTTACCAGAAATCCGAATCCGTTGGAATTTTTGAAGGTGATATCAATCGTTGCGGCCTGCGCCGCGCCTGCCATGAGCAGGCCCATCGCGCCCGCCCCGAGCAGCGTTTTAAAGGTCTTCATGTTGCCCTCCTGGTCAACCCGTTTGAAAAGCACCCGCCATCGGATGCAGGCAGACCATGACCGCAACTGCGCCCCTCCGCACCTCACTTCGCCACACGCCCAGCACACATTCACGCGAGACTCGATTTCACTCAAGCCATTGTGAATGCTACTAAATTTCACATCACTCGCCAGAAATTGATTTGTTAGCAAGATGGAGTGAGCCAAGGCATTAGACAAACCTTCTGCAGTCTGTCGCGGAGATCGGCTGGACCATCACGCAGGGAGCCTGCCCCTACACTTTACAGCATGCGTTTCCCGAAAACCCGGCCACCTGTTTTTGCTTGCACATTGTTTACCCGGGGTGCGATTTTGACCTTCAACCAAACGAAGCGGAAGTAAAAGTACATGGCGCAAAACAGCTGGAACATTGCAGTCATCCCCGGCGACGGCATTGGCAAGGAAACCGTCCCCGAAGGCGTGCGTGTCCTGACCGCCGCGCAAAAGCGCTTCGACCTCGGATTTGAGTTCACCGAGCACGACTTCGCCTCCGCCGACTACTACGTGAAACACGGCGAGATGATGCCACCCGACTGGAAGGACCGGCTGGGCACGAGCGACGCTCTATTCTTCGGGGCGGTCGGATGGCCTGACATTGTCCCTGATCACGTCTCACTCTGGGGTTCGCTCATCCAGTTCCGCCGGGAGTTCGATCAATATGTGAGCCTGCGCCCCGCCCGGGCCATGCCCGGAGTGCCATTGCCGCTGGCCAACCGCAAGCCTGGCGACATCGACATGATGATCGTGCGCGAGAACACGGAGGGCGAATATTCCTCGATCGGCGGCAAGATGTTCCCCGGCACAGACCGTGAGATCGTCATGCAGGAAACCGTGATGAGCCGCATAGGCGTCGACAGGATCCTGAAATATGCCTTCGACCTTGCCGAACAGCGCGGCGGGCACCTGACTTCAGCGACCAAATCGAACGGCATTTCGATCACCATGCCTTACTGGGACGAGCGGGTCGCTGAGATGGCGAAACACTATCCGAATGTAAAAGTGGACAAGTATCACATCGACATTCTGACGGCCCAGTTCGTGCTGCATCCGGACTGGTTCGACGTCGTCGTCGCCTCGAACCTCTTCGGCGACATCCTCTCCGACCTCGGCCCTGCCTGCACAGGTACGATCGGCATCGCACCCTCTGGTAACATCAATCCCGACGGCACCCATCCCTCACTCTTTGAGCCTGTCCATGGCTCCGCGCCCGACATCGCCGGAAAAGGCATCGCCAACCCGGTCGGCCAGATCTGGGCGGCAGCCATGATGCTGGATCACCTGGGAGCAACGGAGGCGAGCAAGGCGATTGTCGCAGCCATCGAGCGGGTGCTGTCCGAGGAGGCGCTGAGAACTCCAGACCTTGGCGGACCGGCGGACACAAAGACCTGCGGGGCGGCGATTGCCGACGCGGTTCTGGAGACTTCGTAGATGGCCTTGTCGCCATTCCTAGAAGGCTTCACGGTTGAAAATGCGGTCCTGCCCGGGATCGACATCAATTTTGCCTGCGCCGGTGAGGGCCCGCCCGTCCTGCTGCTTCACGGCCACCCGCAGACACACATCGTCTGGCGCAAGGTCGCGCCCAAACTTGCCGCTTCCGGGTACCGGGTGGTCGCCCCGGATCTGCGCGGCTATCGCGACAGCGGCAAACCGCAAAGCGACGAGGAGCATCGAGCCTATTCCAAGCGGACGATGGCCCAGGACCAGATCGCGCTGATGACGGCGCTCGGCCATAGTCAGTTTTCCGTCGTCGGTCATGACCGGGGCGGCCGCGTCGCGCACCGGCTCGCGCTGGATTTTCCGGACGCGGTCGAGCGCCTTGCCGTTCTCGATATTGCCCCTACCCGCACGATGTACGCGCAAACCAATCAGGAATTCGCCACCAGGTACTTCTGGTGGTTCTTCCTGATCCAGCCCTTTGACTTTCCCGAAAAAATGATCGGTGCCGACCCGGAGTACTTCCTTCGGCGCCATATTTCCGGCCAGGTCAGGACGGAAGGCGCGGTCAGCGAGGACGCCATCGCCGAATATCTCAGAACCTACAACAATCCGGCTACGATCCACGCGATCTGCGAGGACTACCGCGCCTCGGCGGGGATTGATCTTGAACACGACGAAGCCGACGCGCATCGGCGGATCACCGCTCCCCTCCTCGCGCTCTGGGGCGCAAACAGCGTGGTCGGCGATCTTTATGATGTCATTGCGACTTGGCAGGAATTGGCGGACAATGTGACGGGCAGTTCACTCCCCTGCGGCCATGCGATCCCGGAAGAAGCGCCGGACGAGCTGACTGCAAAACTGCAGACGTTCCTCTCCGGTCAATAGACTTGCTGTCCCGGGAAGAGCAGGAACAAAAGCTTGTAAGGCCTCTCCCGTTGCCCGCTATCACTCCGCCACGGTCAGACGACGGCGGAAACAACCTCATCCTGAGGAAAGCCACTGGTCTGTCTTTAAGGATGGATGACGGAGCAAACCCGTGCGGCCGATCCATCGCATATCACAGTCACCGCGACGAAGTGATGGTAAACTCGCCAATCGCAACGGCGTCCAGAAGCGCTGCTTCCGCAGCACTGACAAGGCTTGTCCTGGGCGATCCTTCCCGGCTTGCCAGTCCGAGCACCCGGCTCGGGCTGTTGTCGCCAAGGGACAACGTCTTCAGCGGCAGGCGACCGCTTTCCCGGATGCAGCGCTTCGGCACGATGGAGATGCCGAGTTCCGCTGCCACCATGCTGGCAATCGCTTCCAGTCCTTCCAGCTCCATCGCATCATGCACCGGGATACCGTTGGTTTGCAGCCAGGACTCGATCTGTTTGCCGACGACCGCATCCCTGTTGAAGCGGATGAAGGGGCGGGAGCGCAATAGATCCGCCGGAGGAAGGTCTTCCGTGTTTTCGGAGACAAGTAGAACCAGCACTTCCTCTGCAAGCCGGGCAAAGCGCATGGACCTTGAGAGCAGGTCGGGCCGCGAAATCACGGCTGCGTGGATCTGGCCGCGTTCGATCTCGGAAAGCAGCTGGTTCGACAGCCCCGGGACAATCCGGACCCGAATGCCCGGATGCCGCTTCTTCAGCTGCGACAGCGCAAGCGGCACCAGCCCGGTGAGCGTTGTCGGCACCGCACCCAGGATAAGCTCACCGGAGATCTCGTCTTTCGGCGACACCTGGTCGGCAAGACCGTCATAGGCGGCAAGGACGGCTTCCGCCTCGCCGACCAGCGCAAGACCCGTTTCGGTCAGTTTCGGGGTTCTCTGCGATCGTTCGAAAAGGGTCAAGTCCAAGGCTTCTTCCAGCGTGCGCATCTGCAGGCTGACAGCGGAGGGCGTGAGGTTCTCAGCTTCTGCCGCGGCCCGGAAACTGCCGTGCCGATGGATTGAAAGGAGCGTGCGCAGCGCGCGAATGCTCATGAACAGTCTCCCGGATCGGAAAAGTCAGTCTTCTCATCATTAAATTTTTCTTGTTCTTTGATAAAGAAAAACTCGTTTTTATCAATTTGGTTTTATGAGTACGGTCGCGGCCAATCGCAAACACGCCAGATATCCACGAGGCTCCCGATGGTCGCTCCCAGAACCAACGATTACCAGTTGATCACCGCAAAACCCTTCGCACCGAACCTCGGTGCAGAGATTTACGGAGTGGATCTGAGCGAACCCGTACCGGATGATCAGTTCGATGAAATCCGCGATGCCTTCTTCCGATACCAGGTCCTTTTCTTCAAGGAGCAGAAGGAAATTCCGCCCGCGCAGCATATCGCTTTCGGCAAGCGCTTCGGCCCGCTGCACGCGCATCCGGCCGCACCGACAATGGAAGGCTATCCGGAGATCTTCGAGATCCACGCCACCAAGGATTCAAAAGTGGCAAACGGGGAATTCTGGCATTCCGACGTTTCCTGCGACGAGACACCTCCGCTCGGCACCATGCTGCAGATCAACATCCTGCCGCCCTGCGGCGGCGACACCATGTTCAGCGACATGTATGCGGCCTATGACGATCTGTCAGAGCCGGTGAAGCAGATGCTCGGCGGACTGTCCGCGCTGCATAGCTCCGAACACATCTACAAGGGTCGCTACAGCGACCGGGGCCGCAAGGATGCCGACATCGAATGCCCCCAGGCGGTGCATCCGATCGTCCGCACCCATCCCGAGACGGGGCGCAAATCGCTCTTCGTGAACCGGACCTTCACCACCCGGATCATGGGCCTGTCGGACCATGAGAGCGATGCGATCCTGGAGATGCTCTTTCAGCATGCAGAGCACATCAACTACCAGATCCGTTTCCGCTGGTCGCTCAACGACATGGCCTTCTGGGACAATCGCTGTTGCATGCACCGCGCAATCTGGGACTACTGGCCGGAAGAACGCAAAGGCCGGCGCGTTACCGTCAAGGGTGAGCGGCCGGTCTGAATACCGGACTGTACCAGGGAGGGCAGAATGCGCGCGGCGGTCGTTCGAACTTTCAACGAGGAACTCTCGATCGAGACGGTCGGCGATCCGGCCTGTCCGGAAAACGGCGTCGTGCTGGAGGTTGCCGCCTGCGGCGTCTGCCGGTCGGACTATCACGGCTGGACGGGTGAACATCCGAAGGTGGTCAGCGGATCGATCCTCGGCCACGAATATTGCGGCACCGTTGTCGAGGCAGGGCCAAACGCGCGGCACAAGATCGGTGACCGGCTGATCGCTCCGTTCATCCTGAGCTGTGGCCGCTGTCCTGCGTGCCAGACGGGCGTTTCCAACACGTGCCCGGATCAGATCGTACCGGGCTTTGGTACACCGGGGGCTTATGCCGAATACGTCGCCGTGCCGTTCGATCACAATCTTGTGCCGCTTCCTGAGTGGTTGTCGCCGGCACTTGCCGCCGGTCTCGGCTGCAGGGTGACGACCGCTTGGCACGCGCTGACCGACAGGGCCGCCGTCACGGCGGGCGAGTGGGTCGCCGTCCATGGAGCCGGTGGCATTGGCCTTTCCGTGCTGTTGCTGGCCAAAATGCTCGGCGCCCGGGTGGTCGTCGTCGATATCGTCGACGAAAAACTGGATTACGCCAGGCGGTACGGCGCGGATGCCACGGTGAATGCCAGCGAAGGTGATGTCGCGGAAAAGATCAGGGAGATCACAGGGGGAGGCGCACAAGTCTCCATCGAGGCGCTCGGGATCGAGGCGACCACCAATGCATCGGTCGAATGCCTCGCCCTTCTCGGCCGCCACGTCCAGGTAGGCATGCCGTCGGGTGACGGCCTGATGGAAGTGAACATGCGTGCCATCTACACCAAACAGCTCGCCTTTTACGGCACCCGCGGAATGCCGTCATGGAAGTACCCGCGCCTTCTCGACATGATCGAACGCGGTGCCGTCGACATCCGTCCGATCGTCGCAAGGGAAGTCCCCCTCTCCACCGCAAGTGCAGAACTCCGAGCCATGAATGGCCCGACATCACCGGGGACGGCGGTAATCACAGACTTTCTGGGTTAGAGCGCGTTGCAGAGAGATGGTCTAGCATCCCTCCAAACTGGTCACTACGCGTTCGTCCAAATACTCTTGCTCGGACGCTCGGACCAGGGGTTGCCCTGACATGCGTGTTCCCAACCAGCCAAACTCGGTGCCTGCATCGGCAATCGCGGGCAGTATCGGTTCCGGTGGTATCTTCGTTGATGTGCCATTTGCATAGTCCGCGATCGCAAACCGGAAGAGGTAGGTTGGAGACAGGCCCAGGCGATAGTCCGAGGCGACAATCCGCCCGTCTACGAGATCGGTCCTGACGAAGCCATCGCTGAACCACAGCATCTTCTGGTACTCCGGATCATCGGCAACGCACGAGACGAGCGAAGCGTCATAGGCATGCGTATAGACAACGGCATCTTCGTCTCTGTCGAACAGCGACAAATAGAGATTATGATAATGACCGTCCGCCTGACCGATCACCCGCCAAAGCAACGTGTTGAAAGGCGTAACTACGGTCTTTACGTTTTTGACGTCCAGGCCCTTTGCGGCAAAAATGGCTTTCCCGCGATCATGGATGTGGTTTTGAACGACCGCACCCCAAACCAGATAACCGGCACTGAAAAAAAGCGAACCGACAAGCAGCCTCCGCAATCCGCTTGACCATCTGGCACTTGCAACGGCCCACACCACAGCCACAAGCAGCGGAACGGTGAACACGGGATCGATGATAAAGACCGAGCCCATTCCGACGGGATCGGGATGGAAGGGCCAGAGTATCCGTGCGCCATAGGCATTCATGGAATCGAGCAGCGCATGGGTTGTCAGACACAGGAAAACGGTCGCCCACACAAGCGTGCGGTGGTCCCTGAGGGATTTGAAACATCGAACGAGCGCCTCACCGATTACCGGTGTCGCAATGACATGAATGAAGAATGAATGCGACCAGCCCCGGTGATAGACAAATTGATCGATCCGTGTCTCGAAAGGGATCAGGACATCTAGGTCCGGCAGGGTCGCGACCAGTCCCCCGACCAACACGGCTTTCCGCAGCCCCATTTTCGACCCGAGACAGGCGGCGGAAATGGCCGCGCCGAGAGTAAACTGTGTCAGCGAGTCCATACTCTTTGTGCGCTCCGGGCATTTGATCTGTATTGCGAAAACATTGCCATCCGACTGAACGGCAAGTCAGCCCTCATCGTCAGGTCTCAGGCGTTGAAAACCGCCCGGACCGTGAGATAATGGTTCCTTTCCCGCGGATAATCTAAAAACAAGCGGAAACACTATTCCGAAAAAACAAATAATGGCAGTCAGGTTCAGATCTCGGCTTCCTATCCGGAAAGTGCCCCTTGGGTGTCGGCGGCAAGGCCGGTGCTTTAGTCGGAAAATTGCGGCCGTTGCCCATCACGCATCCGCCGACTTGCCCTTCAGAAAACCCATATCGACAATCGCCACGGCAAAGGCAAGAAAGGCGAACATCAGCAGCATACTGCCAAGCGCGGTCGGACTTGAAACCGTCAGCCCGCCGACATTTTCGCAGGAAAAACCAATGCCGGCCGTCTGCGCGAAGTTCGCCAGGGTGCCCGGTGCGAAATAGGCAATGAGCCATGCGGTGATGTGCGAGCGCCCACGGTCCCGCAGCCGTTTCAGTGAGAGTGCGACGGCCGGATAGAGGAAGAGAAGCAGCAGACCGAACCCGATCCACTGGCCCAGGGGTCCGAGGCCAAGCACAAGACCGGTGACCACAAGGGACATCAGGACGGCGATGACGAACAGGATCATGAACCCAATCCAGAACCGGCCGCGCCCGATCTTTCCCGACGTCCCGAAGAGGAGTTTCATGCCCGTGTCCCGTTATTGGGTAAAGGTGAAGGTCAGCTCGCTCGTTTCGCCTTCGCCGATGGTCACGGATTGGGTGTAACTCTCGCCGGTATCCTCGTTTTTCAGCGTGATGTCGTAGATGCCCGGGGTGCCGTAGTTGGCGCCTCTCTGGTTGCGCCAGCCGGTTCGGCCGATTTCGCTGCCACCGGCACCGCCGCCCTTGCCGTGAAAACCGAGCTCCATCAGCGCATTGTCCGCCAGCCCTTCGGCTTCCAGAAGCAAGCGGCCCTGCCCGGTGATCTCCAGTTCAATCCGCTGGTTCCCGTTTTCGGCGGCGGGCAGCTCGACGATTTCACGATGATCATGCCCCTTGAAGGTCAACTCGACGCCGATCTCGCCGTCGCTTAGCGGATAGACGCCGTCAACGCCAAGAGGATCGAACCGCTGGGCCCAGTTGATCCAGAAGATCGACCCGTCCCCGCCCTTGTCGACACTCTCCACCTTGCCGACCTTGCTGAAATTCCATTCGACATCGGCAGTGACATCCGTGCGCTCCGGCCCGAACACGGGCACGATTGTCAGGCCGCTGACAGCCTCTCCCTGCCCGCTCCCTGCCTCTTCCCCGTTACACCCCGCCAGCGCGAGCGCCAGCGCCAGAAAAAGAGGAAACCTGCTGCTCTTGAACACGGGACTTGCTCCGTTTCCTGAAAGGTCTGAAAACCGCGCGGGACCGGCGGCGGCAAAAATGAAGAAAGATAAACCGGTGCCGGCCGAAGGCCGGACAAGCGCAAGAAAGCACAGCGTCGCTGAGGTGAATAGTTATGGAAATCCATAGGCGTCTGGGTGAGCCTGGGACGGGAAGCGCGGCGGTGACGGGCGCGCGCGCGACTGCCGCACGGAAAACAAAGTTCGCGAGCGCCAGGGAGCCGATCGGAACGATCTTTCACATTGCGCGCCCGTATCGGACGTTTGCCGGTTTTCCTTTGCGCCCGAAAACCGTCATTCTCAACAGACGGACAGAATTCACGAATGGGGCGTGGAATGGCCGTTCATTGCGGGTCGGATGAAGGTCCGATGTGTCGGGCTCACCAAACGGTATCAGGGTCGCTTTTTTTGAAAGGCAGGGAGTTACCGACAGTGCGCGGATGACATATATTGGTGTGGAAGAGTGAGTGACCAAACAGAGACCGGAGACTGATGTGTCACCAAGCAAGGGCCGCGTTGAGAGACTGATCGATACGATCGCCACAGAGTTCCAGTCTCATCTCATCGATTTGTGGAACACTTCCACGGTCTTTGATATTCAGGACGGCGCCGTTCAAAAGATGATCTCGCGCGAAGCACCATTCGGTGTCATCGGGATCAAGATCCTGATGCGCAATCCTGGAGATGCAGATCGTCTCTTCGAGCATCAGTGGAATTTCAGCATCGGGATCACCGGATGTGAATTCAAGCTTTTGGATGTCGATTACCAGAACGATGTTTGGATCGGTGATTTGAAGTCCGCCGAATTCGCTGGGCATGAACACAGTGCCTACAAGTCGGTCGAACACATGATCGCTTTTCATGGCGACGATTTCGGCGTCGGAAAAGTCTTCATTGAAAAGATTGGTGCGCTCTGCCCAAGCTTGCTTGAAAAGCCGCCCCTGTTCTTTCGACTGCCGCGCAGGGCGCCACCCGCCTACAGATTCACAGCGGCACCGAAGATCGTTCGCGAGGAGTTGGGCCTGTCATCTGATGACCGCGTGGTTCTGATCGAAACGATGATCAAAGAACACGGGATTGACCCCTATACGATCCTTCTTTCCTTCCAGTCCGATGAAAATTTCTGGCTGGTCGATCTCCCTGAAACGCTTGTCGACCGTTACCAGCACGGCCTGATTGATCCAAGCCTTGGCGAACATCATTCAAATCTGGAGGTTGGGGTCTCCATTACGGCAGAGGCCTTGAGGAACAGGGTCCGGCAGGGATCAAACCGCACTGAGCGCGACAACGACGTCTTGTTCTCCATGTCCGGAAGCGGTTCTGCGTCAGGTTATTTGAACGGATTGAACTGATTTGCGGGCGGCTAGGGTCATCGTTTTGCTGCGAGACGGAGCACCTTCCCGACAGTCTCATTTTTGAAACGATCCAGATCTTCGCTATGCGGCACAAAAAATGTCCGCGTGAAATCAGAACACGCTGCCAGCCCGCGTTTCTGATTTGGCCTGGAAGGCGCTAGCGCGTCCTGGGGACACAATGGGCAACGCTCCAAGCTAGTCTCGCTACCGGGAAGTGAGCGAAGCGTATTTTCAAACAGCGGGAGATAGCCGAAGGTGTCCAAACGGACCAAGAAAGGGCAGCCCAAGCTGCCCTTTCCCAAAGCGCTGCTCGTATCTTTATTCGATAAAGGTGCGTGACAGTCTCTCGCTGAGCGGTTGAGCGAGGTAGCTCAGTGCCGTCCGCTCTCCCGTTCTGATGAAGAGGTCCGCTGGCATCCCTGGAACAAGCTCTAGTTTATCGACATCGGCAGACTGTTTCGCGTCTAGCCTGACACGCGCAACATAAAAGGCGTCTCCTGTGCGCTCATCCGTGACCGCATCAGCAGAGATGTCGAAAATGCGCCCCTTTGCTTCGGGGATCTCTTCCTGGTCAAACGCACTGAGACGAATACGGGACGTCTGACCGACGGACAGTTTTTCGATGTCGGCTGTGTTGATGCGTGCTTCGACAACCAGTTCTTCGCTCAGCGGCACCAGCTCAAGAATATCCTGTCCCGGCCTGACCACACCGCCAAGCGTATGCAGCGCCATGTTCACGACCGTGCCGCTGACAGGTGCGCTCACGACCACACGTTTTTGGCGTTCCACCGCGCCTTTGAATTGTGGTTCCACGGCAGCAAGTTGTCCTTCGACCGCAGCAAGTCCCTCCGTGGCTGCTTCCAGTCTCTGTTGCTGCGCACTGACATCATTGAGTTCCAGCTCACCAATTTCGTTGCGCGCGCGCGCCTGATCTGTTCTCAGCGCAGCCTCAAGCCCGACAAGGCGTTCAATTTCCAGGCGGATGGAATTAATCCTGGCTGCCGTCACGAGCCCCTTTTGAAACAGGGTTTGCAAGGATTCCAGCTCACTGCTGGAAATCGCGTGCTGGCGCTCGTTGGACCGGCGCTGTTCTTCAAGACCCGCAATTTCATCTTGCAACGCGGTTATGCGCCGCGTCAGAACATTTTTTTCGCTGGCCCGGGCACGCGCCTCCGTGTCGAATACCCTTTTCTGGGTAACATAAGCACTTTCCCACAGAACATCGGGAACGTCTTCTGCAATGAGCGCTTCAACATCGCTTCGGCGAAAAGTTCCCGCCTGACTGATCTGCGCAAGAAGACGCGCCCGCCGCGCGGTAAGCTCCCCGATCTGACTGCTCAGAACGGTCAGGTCGACGTCTGCTTCAGTGCTGTCGAAAACAACAAGGGGTTGACCTGCTTCCACGATGTCGCCGTCAGAGACGAACAACTCGCGTACGATACCGCCGTCGAGATGCTGAACGGTCTTGCGATTTCCGTCCACCACAAATGACGCCTGGGCGACAACCGCACCGTCCAGTTTTGTCTGCAGAGACCAGTAGGCAGCTCCTCCGACGAACAGCGCCAGAACCACGAACCCAAGGAAGACGAAGAAACCTATCCGCGGTTCGGTCGGTGCGTTCACGTCATGGTTTTTCTGCGAAAGGTGCGAGACGTGGCGGTTTTGATGAGAAAGTGTCAGTTCTTTCATTGGACTGCCCTTTCCTGAACGGGTTTGTCGATACTGCCGCCATGTTGACGGCTCGCCGGGA
>Ga0207422_1002644_pt1 | contig 22519 bp, 21 predicted proteins | sample MarCyaLeptolynsp_FD_187757 | JGI IMG/M metagenome (GOLD analysis project Ga0207422, IMG submission 187757) | Marine cyanobacterial communities from Panama - species 1 Leptolyngbya sp. (SPAdes) | ecosystem: Environmental > Aquatic > Marine > Unclassified | place: Panama: Panama City | collected... | reverse complement strand
GCTGCCCCGCCACGACCCGTCGATCAGGTGTCTGGCAACAAACGGGTCAGCCGGAATTTGGGCTTCGCTGATGGAAACGACGTTCAGTTCACTCATGACTATTTTCCGGGAAAATTCGGTTTGCGCTTTTCGCGAAAGGCTGCGACGCCCTCGATGCGGTCTTCTGTCTGTCCGATCATGCCGGCACCAAGTGCTTCGACCATGGCGTTTCGGTCTTCGCCGACCGCGGCGTGGATCATGTATTTGGCAACTTCGATAGAGCAGGGCGACTTGCCGGAGAGGCTTTCGGCGAGTTCGAAAGCCTTGCTTCTCGGATCATCGGAAATCTCTGCGGCAAAGCCTGCGGCATAGGCGCGGTCCGCGGTGATCCTGCGTCCGAACAGGGCCATTTCCTTCACCATAGGCTCGCCGATAAGGCGGATGAGGCGTTGTGTGCCAGACCATCCGGGCACGATGCCGACGCCGGCTTCCGGGAGGGCCAGCGTAGCGTTCGGTGCCATAACCCGGATATCTGCCGTCGCGGCAAATTCCAGGCCGCCGCCGAAAGCATGACCGCCGATGGCTGCCACTGTCGGTTTGGACAGGCGTGCGACGCGGTCGAAGATACGATGACCTTCGCGAACCCAGTGGCGCGCGAAGTCCCAGGGCTCCAGCTCGGACCAGGCGATGATGTCCGCACCGGCGCAAAAGGCCTTGCTTTCCTCTGCGCTGATGACAACGGCGCTGATGCCCGGGTCGCGTTCGATCTCCGCACAATGGGGTTCGACCGCGTTCAGCATGTCGAGCGTAAAGGCATTCAGCTTCGCCGGGTTGTCGAGACGCAGTTCGGCGACAGCACCGTGCCGTATGAGGTGAAGGCCGCTCACAGACGCAGCTCCATCGCTTCGGTGCGCAGCAGCGCAACCGGCATCTCCATGAGATCGTTGGCGAGGTGAACACGGCCCTTTGAGGCGTCGACAATGTCTTTCTGCGGGTCGATGCCCGGCATGATTTCAGTCGCCAGCAATCCGCTTTCGGTGAGCTGAATTACGCAGCGCTCGGTGACGTAAAGGACTTCCTGACCGAGCTCGCGGGCGCGTTTTCCGGAGAAGGTGACGTGCTCGACTTCGTCCACCATCTTGGTGAACTTGCCCGGGGTGTTGATGGTCAGCGCATCGTCGGTCAGCGACAGGTCGGCTCCAGCTTCGAAAAGGCCCGAGAAAACGATCTTCCGGGCACTTGCAGTGATGTCGACGAAGCCGCCGCATCCGGCCGTGAGGTAGGGTTTCTTGCCAAGTTTGGAGACGTTGACATTGCCCTCAAGATCGATCTCCAGGAAAGACAGGAACGAGACGTCGAAGCCGCCACCCTGGAAGTAAGTGAATTGCTGAGGGGAGGGCATGAACGCATCTGCGTTGGAGGCACAACCGAAGGCAAAACCGGTCAGCGGCATGCCACCGGTGGCGCCTTGTTCGATCGCCCAGGTCACAGCCTGTTCCTGGCCGGCTTCCAGAAGAACGCGCGGTACCATGGCAGAAATGCCGAAACCGAGATTGGCGGTCTGACCGGCGCTCAGTTCCATTGCGGCCCGCCGGGCGACAACTTTCTCGATGCCATGTTCGGCAAGCGTGAAACTTGACCAGGGGCGCATGATCTCGCCTGAAATGGCCGGATCGTAGTCCGTTTCGGTTGTCTGGCGCTGGTCGGGGTCGATGACGATCAGATCGACGAGATGGCTCGGAACACGAACATCATGCGGACGCAGCGAGCCCGCCGCGGTCACGCGTTTTACCTGTGCGATGACGAGGCCGCCGTGGTTGCGAACGGCAATGGCCTGCTCCAGCCCACCGAGATAGGCGCCCTCGTGCTCATAGGTCAGGTTGCCGCGTTCGTCTGCAGTGGTGGCGCGGATGATGGCAATGTCGGGGACAATGTTCGGGAAATGCAGCCAGGTTTCACCGCCCAGCTCCATCCTGGCAACAATCGGCTTTTCCGCCGCCACATCGTTCATCGCGCACCCCTGTCTGATGGGGTCGACAAACGTGTCCAGTCCGACCTTGGTCATCACACCTGGACGCCTTGCAGCGACATCGCGGTGCATGTCGAACAGGATGCCGGACGGAACGTTGTAGGCAGCAACCCGGTTGTCGACCAGCATCTGCCAGATTTCCGGCATCGGCAGGGACGACGGGCCGGACGGGTAAGACCCCGCGATGATCGTCGACAGAAGCCCGTCCTTGGCAATGTGGTCGATTCCCTTGATGCCGTACATGTCGCCGGCGGCAATCGGATGCAGCGTCGTAAGGTTCCTCGGGTGCCCTTCCTTGTCGAACCTGTCACCAATGGCTTCAAGGATCTTGTCGGGGCACCCGAGGCCGGAGGAAGAGGAAACGGTGACGACGGCGCCATCAGCAATGCGTGCAGCGGCTTCGTCTGCAGAGACGATCTTGGAAGACATGGATCAGAATCCCCCGTAGTCGACGCGAGCCGTCGAGCCGGATTGGGCAGCTTCGCGGACCGCGTGCGCAACAGCCAGCGACTTGATGCCGTCGACACCATCGGCAGACGGGTTTCCGGTGCCGCGAACAGCGCCGGTAAAGAAGCCAAGCGCACGATGGTAAAGATTGTGGGTTTCAAACGGGATCTGTGTTTCGCCAGACGCGTCAACGAGCCTGATTTCGCCGACCGGCTCCTGGGTCATGACATTGCGCGCGAAAATGGATCCTTCTGTCCCGTGGAACTCGATCCCCGTACCTGCAAAGCCGTGGGTGAAGCTTTCATGGGTCTGGACCATCGCGCCGGAGGGCATCGACCAGACCGACATGACGCTGTCTTCAACGCCTTCGCCCATTCCGGATGTTCCGGACTTTGCAACAACGTCGATCGGGTCTTCCGCCAGATGAAAGCGGACCGTGTCTGCATCGTGAACGGTAATGTCCGGAATGACGCCGCCGCCTGCGGCCGCATCGTTGATCCGCCAACCCTGCAAGTGCGCCGGCAGATGGACCGCATGAAAAACGCGGGCACTCAGCACTTTGCCGATACGGCCTGATGCGATCAGGTCCCGGATGGCAAGATGCGAGCCGGCATTGCGCAAATGATGGTTTGTGGCAAAGACAACGCCCTTTTCGCGCGCGGCCTGAACCATCTCGACCGCATCGGCAAGGTTCATGGCCAGTGGTTTTTCGCAAAGAACGTGCTTGCCTGCCGCGATTGCAGCCATCGCCTGGGGATGGTGTTTTTCGTTGGTGGTGGAGATGTAGACGGCATCGACGGTGTCGTCAGCGAGCTGTGCGTCCAGATCCGTAAAGCTTTCGGGAATGGCGTTGTCCTTCGCAAAGGCCGCGCCGCGCTCCGCATTGGAACTCAGTACCGACTGAATTTCCGCGCCATCCTGCGTGCGGATCGCATCAATTACATAACCAGACGCAATACGGCTCGCACCGATCAGGGCCCAACGCATTCAATCCTCCCGTGAGATTCTTTTTTTGGAACGTTCCAATTTGATCGTATAAAAACTTGGAACGTTCCAAAATGTCAAGTCACCTGAGCGGAAAAAATGAGAATTCGTTCTTTTCAAACTTGAAGAAGCGGCGCGAAATTTAAGCGCCTGAGCGTTGCAACGCACCTGGTTGCGCGGAAAACTGACAACGAGAACAAGCTGCTACGCTTCAGCTCTCAGCGGTTCCGGAGAAGTGCTGCACGCGTATCGAGGTATGAGGCCCCGGGAGATGGCGATCGCGACCGCGTGTTCACGTGTGCGGGCGCCAAGCTTGCGCCTGGCGTTGCGCAGGTGAAAGTCGACGGTGATCGGTGCGATGCCGAGAATGGCCGCAATCCGCTGCGGGCGCTCTCCTGAGGCCAGTTCCCTCAGGCATTGGCTTTCGCGAGTCGTCAATTGATCCTGAGCTTTACCCGCCGATCCAGTGACACACACGTTCCGCCTCCTTGATTCCCGCGCTGACGTTCCTAAAACTGGTTAGCAGAGCGGTTCCCATACGGCATGACCAAATTTGGGTATGCGCTCGAAACGGGGCGCGCGCAGTGGGGCAAGATCGTTTCCGGCAGTCAGTTCATTGGTTTTTTCTCCAGAGCGGAGTTCCGGAATTTGAACGATACGAGAAATACACGAGAGCCGTCCCGGCTGGACGACATGATCGCACAGGCCTACGGCGCCATTCTCGATCAGGACCGATTTGACGAACTTATTGCTCTTGCGGAAGGCAGCATCACAAACCCGGCAGCCCACCGGGAGTTGCTCCGGCGCAAACGGGACATCGAAACTCATTTCGAGACAGCGGAAAAACTGCTCGCAAATCTTCAGCAGCCTGAACGGGACGCCGATCGGCCTGTCATAACCATCGGTCCGGACCTTACCGTTAAAACGGCAAATGAAATTGCCGAAACGATGCTCGGGACGCTGGCGGGAACCTCGCTCGAAGATCTGCTCATCGACGCCGATACCATCCAGATGTTGCGCGATGCGGTTGCCGGGCGCCTGCAAGACTGGCCGGTTGTGCGGATGCAGAAGACCGAAACCGGGAAGCAGGTTCTGCTTGCATTGTCGCAAGGCGATGCCGCCACAGAGGGCAAGGTCTGGCGTCTGGTGGGTGTAGACAGTGTCTGGCGGCCCGGCGCCAGCCTTGCAATGCAGAGCCTCTATGCATTGACCCCGTCGGAAACCGACGTGCTCTCGCTGCTGGTCGAAGGGTATTCACCGTCCGAAGCCGCGCAGGCCAGGACCCGGTCCGTAGAGACTGTCCGCCAACAGATCAAGTCGATGATCACGAAGACCCGGTCCAAGGGTACGAATGAGCTGACAGCCCTGGCGCGCGCCGTCGCTGCATCCGCAAGCCGGCAATCTACGGCCGGTGGTCAGCCCACGCACGACTTCGCACGCTTTCAGCTGCGGCTGAAGGACGGGCGCAAGATGGACTATCTGGAGCAGGGTGCACGGGACGGCGAGGCCGTATTGTTCCTGCACGGGTGTTTGTGCGGCAATCGCATGCCGAATGCGGCGGCCCGTCACTTCGCGCAAAACGGCATCCGGCTTCTGGCGCCCGCGCGGCCCTGGCATGGCCAAAGTGACGGACACAACATATTGCTGCTTGATCCGAAACGCTACGCGCATGATCTGCGGGAGATGCTCGATCAACTCGAGGTCGACAAGGTGTCCGTTGTTGCCTTTGACGTCGGCAGCATTTTCGCGCTCACCTGCCTGCCGGAGTTGCAGGACAAAGTGTCTGGCCTGCTTTGTGTTTCAGCGCAACCGCCGATGCGAAGTTTCCAGGATTTCGCGAGTGCTCCACCGCAACAGAAACTGTTTGCGATCCTGCCCCGCGTGTCGGTTTCGCTGCTGAGCTACATGGCAAAAATAGGCGACAAGCGGCTGAAGCGGGACGGGCCCGGCGGCTTTGCGCAAACGGTCTTCGGCGGCGCCCCAGCCGATCTCGACGCCTGCGAGGATCCCCATCTCCTGGACCTTTTCTGGCGGGGGCACCTTTTCCATGTCGAAAACGGATCGGACAGTTTCATAAATGATTGCCGTTTCGTGGCATCGGACTGGGACCGAACGCTGCAGCCCGCAAATGTTCCGATCCATTTCATCCACGGTACGCAAAATCGCTCAATCCGTCCTGAGCGCATTCTTGCGTTCGCTGAACGTTTGAACGCGCGCGTTACGCTTGTCGAAAATGCCGGACACAGTCTGCCCTTCAGCCATTGGAAGCACTGGGTCAGATATCTCGATCCGGCTGGCTCGAATTGACCTATTGAAATCAATAGCTGTCGCTGGAAGCGGCTACATGGTTTCCTTGAATTGCTAGGCGATCCAAGGATGTTTATGGATGCATGCTCACTTTTTGAAGGTATTTAGTTTATTTTTTTCAATTGCTTGCGCCGCCACACCCGTGGCGGCGCAAGACGCTTCTCCGGGCCGTGCCATGATCGTGTTCGACGGTTCGGGTTCCATGTGGGGACAGATCGACGGCAAGGCGAAGATCGTCACGGCGCGCGAGACGCTTGCCGAAGTGGCCGGCAGACTGCCTGCGTCGCTGCAAGTTGGTCTGATTGCGTACGGCCACAATCGCAAGGGCGATTGCAGCGACATCGAAACGCTTGTTCCCATGGGGCCGGCCGCGACACAGGCCAGTGCCCTCGTAGCTTCGGTCAGGGCCCTGAACCCGAAAGGCAAAACGCCTTTGACCGAAGCGGTCCGTCGTGCGGCGGGCGAGTTGCGCTATCAGGAAGACAAGGCCACGGTCATCCTCATTACCGATGGCATCGAAACGTGTGAAGCGGATCCTTGCGCCGTTGCCACGGAGCTTGAGTCGCTGGGGATCGACTTCACCGCCCACGTGATTGGCTTCGGACTGTCCGACGAAGAAAGCCGCCAGGTATCCTGTCTTGCGGACAATACCGGCGGGCTCTTCCTGAACGCTTCAAATGCGTCGGATCTGACCCAGGCGCTTGAGCAGACCGTCGTGGCGGCACCACAGCCGCTTCCAGCTCCACCGCAGCCGGCCCCTGCGGTCTCGTTGTCGAAAAATCTGTCGGCCTCGGTGAGCTTTGAAGACGGGGGACCAGCCCTGACCGACGCTGATGGTGTCCGGGTCTACTGGTCAGCCGTACCAGCGAACGGCAGTGAGGAAATCAATCTGATTGCGTTGCCGGAAATTACCGCGCGCCTGGAACCGGGTTCCTATCAGCTCGTCGCAAGGACGGACAGGGGCAGTTCGGCATCGGCTGCGGTCACCGTTTCGGACACGGAAATGACGAAGGTCAATCTCGTCCTTGGCGACGGGAAAATCGATCTGGCTGCCATCCTCTCCAATCAGGACCTGCAGCTGTTCGACACGGATTTCCGATGGGACATTGAGAACACCGTCACCGGAGAAACTTTTTCGGTCTATACGCAAAACCTGGTGAAGGTTGTTCCCAGCGGCAGCTACAGCGCGCGCCTGGTCATCACGCGTCTGGACAAGATGTCTCCAGGGAGCGTTGACCTTGATGTGGCGACGGGTGAGACCGTGCAGGCGGAGATAATTGCGCCTACGTCGAAAGTGCTGTTCAGAGCCTTCAATGCCGACGGCAGCGAGCTGACAAAGTTCGATGTGAGGTTCGGTGTCTACCAGGGAAGTTCAACCACGAACCAGGACGCCTGGGTCAAGGGTCTCATCGGCGGCGATCCTGTTTATCTGCTTCCAGGTCAGTATGCAGTACGCGCGGAAGCCTGGGACGGAAGCAAGCGTGACCCGGTCTCGAATGTGGTCGAGGTGACACCAGCCTCCGACCAGACCATCGACCTGGTGTTCCCATGAGTGGACAGACACTGTTTTGGGACCCGTTCGAGGTTTCCGTGAAACCTGCGCAGGAACCTGCCGGGAACGACACGAAGCCGCTGCTGCCAGCCTCCTACAAGAAACTGGAGCTGCCTTTTTTCGCGCTTTCCATACCCGGTTTTCTGCTGGCTGTTTTCAGTGACATCCTGCGCCCGCTCGGCATCGTGCTTGCAACGCTCGGCATGGCTGGCGGGTTTGCGATCAATCACTTCACCGGTGCGTCGAAGGATCGCCTCAACCGTTTGCGCAAGGCCGCAGAGGCACTCGACTTCCGGTTCCGGTCCAAGATACCGGGCACGCGATTGCAAAAGATCCGTGAGGAGATACCGGAGTTTTTCAAACTGCGGGTCGGCGGATCAATCCCGCTTGTCATCGAGAGCGAGATGTGGGGGACTTCGGAAAACGGTGCGCCGATCTGGGTCGGGTTGGGGGCGCACTCCTCGGCCGCTTTTTTCGGTGGCCCGAAACAAAACACCACGACCAAAACAGGCGGGCCACAAGGCAATGTCGTGATGATGATTGCCGCCTACAAGCTCGACCGGGACACTGGTATTCGCCTCGTGCTGATGCCGGAAAATGTGAGTGCGATCGGACCGTTGGACCGTGACCTGAAAACGGAGAGCGTTGCCTTCAACAATGCCTTCAACATCCGGGTGACGACATCGCAGGGCGCGGCTGAACTCGACCAGGTTTCCGTCGAGGTCCTGCAGGTTCTCACACCTGCGCTCCAGACGACACTTCTCGACCTTGCCGACCGGTTCGCGGCGCGGCTCGTCATCGATCGCGGCATCGTCTATTTCGCCGGTTTTCGCAATCTCCAGAGCCTGGATGACGCAGTCCTCCAGGCATTCGTGAAGGACGTTGTCGCTGGATTTTCACAAGCGTCGATTTCGTTCAAACATTACGCGGAGTAGTCCGGACATGACTTTTGTTTTGACTTTGATTTTGCTGGTCGCCGTCGTCGTTGCCACCTATGTCCTTTGCTACAATTCCCTCATGGCAGCTCATTTCCGTGTCGATGAAGCCTGGTCCGGCATTACTGTTCAGCTTAAGCGCCGGCATGCCCTCATTCCCAATCTTGTTCAGGCAGCCAGAACGGCCCTCGGACACGAACAGGCGATCGTCGACAAGATCGTTTCGGCGCGAACGGAGGCGCTTGAGGCCATGGCGAGCGACAGCCATGCGGACATCGCCAAGGCGGAGGCGGGTCTGTCCCGGGCTCTCGGGCAGTTCATTGCCTACACGGAGGACAATCCGGAGATCACGGCGAACGAAAACCTGGTCGTTTTGCAAAGACAGCTTGAAGAGACCGAAGACCAGGTCGCAGCAGCGCGGCGTATCTACAATGGCAATGTCCAGGCCTACAACACCAGGGTGTCTTCCATTCCCTGGAATTTCGTCGCGGGCATCAACGGTTTGAAGCCGGGTGAGATGTTCACGCTGGACGAGGCCGAGATGAAGGAAATTCAAAAAGACCCGTCCGTTGACGATCTGCAACTTGCCGTGCCTTCCCAAAACGAGAGGACTTGACCTGATGATCCGGCTCCTCTTCGTCTTCCTGGTTCTCGCTTTCTCTGCATCAAGCGCGTCTGCTTCGGCTGAAACCTGTATCGCGTCTGCTCCGAACGGAAGTTCCCTGCGCATCTATGATGCCCCAAGCACAAGTGCTGGGGTCCTCGGCGGGATCGGCGTTGGAACTTGCGGCATTACCGTGACCAACCAATGTGAAGGCACGATGTGCGTGATCACCCTTCCCGGCCTGAATGGCTGGGCGGATATGCGCCATATCTCTAACAGTCCTGTTCAGGCGCCCGGCCTTATGAATGGTCCGCAGGGTGGCGGCAGCTACACCTATGCGGTGGTCGGCGGCAGCGGAACCGTGACGGCGGCGGGTATTACGCAACCGACACCGGTGGACGCAACCGGTTCCGTCCGGATAGAGGCGTCGTCCGCGACGTCGGCAACCCTGTTTCTGCCCCGCGAAGTCACGGACGCGCCCGTCCGGCTGACCGGGCAGGGGACGGGGCCCTGGACGGGTGGGTTCGGCAGCTGGGGCGGCATGCCCATGGGCGTTTCCGTCACCTTCAACGGGCTGGGCGATCAGACTGCGCGCCTTGTCCTGGAAGGGGCAAACCAGATCGCCTCGATGAAAATCAACCTCGATCTGAGTGCACGTGCACTTCCCTCAAATCAACAGTCCGGCGTGGCAAATGCCGGAACCGGAGTTGCCCAGGCCCCTGCTCAGGCCCCATCGGCACAAGGGGCCGGATCGAATGCCTGTGCAGACCTGGAGCGGATTACCCGGATCATCAATCGTCAGGCAGGCACACGGCAAATCCAGGATATGCGGAGCATTTATGTCATCGCAGGTGTCAAAGGAACCGGTCCGGCGGACGATCAGGCCGCCTGCGCCAGAGCGCTTGACCTGATTGCGCAGGACGAGGGTCTTTGGAAGCTTGCTGAAAACGGGCTGGGCGCTGGCGCCGGGACGGGCCAAGCGACACCGGTGCCCGCGCCGAGACCAAATCCGGGTGGGCAACAAGCCGGATCAGGCGCGTCGGCAACACCAGCGGTCAATCCGCAAGGCAGTGTCCCGGTGGGCGGGAGCACAGCTTCACCGCCTCAATATGGTGAGCTTCTTGCGCAAGCCTGCGTCATCCTGCAGCCGGTCGTGAGCCCGTTGCTGCGCGGGCAATCGCGGTCAAACCGGGAAACCGTGTTGGCCATTCTTGCAGCTCAAGGCGTTGTCAGCGTTGCTTCAGCACAGTCGCGTCAGTGTGCGATCGTGATGGCCGAACTCGTTGCTGTCGGGTTGGTCGTGAACGACACGCGTCCCTGGCTTGAGATTGCAAATTCCAACCCGGGCGGCGGAGAGGATCCGGCGACGATGATTGCCGGTGGTGCTGAAATCGGCATTGATCCGTCCGACTTTATTCCGGAGTTCGACCCGTCGGGGCAACAAGGTGCCGGAACTGGAAATTCCACGGTTGCGGTCTCCGGGCAGGAGGCTGCGGCGGCCTGCCTCGAACTCGGCGACGCAATGATCGTTGCGATCCGCCTCGGGTTTGCGGGCGATCTGGAAACCTTCTCGCAAATTCTGAAGAAGCACCGCGTTGAAACCCTGGCGCCGTCTGCGACCCAGGCCTGCGCGCGGGCGCTCGATGAAGCGCGACAGGCGGGGTTGGCGAGATGAGACAGTCGACTTGGAGCAGTCTGATGACCGGTTCGCTTTCGAAGATACTGACGGTAACACTCGGCACCCTGATGCTCGGTCTGGGTACTTCGTCGGCCACGGCGAGTGATCAGGACCCTGCTGAAGTGAACGACCTGCCAGGCTTCGGCGTTTGGGGCCCGGCTTACAGGTTGCGCAACGTGCCGGAGGGCATGCGGCTTGTCGTGCGTTCGGAGAGCCGTCGCGGTGCGGCAACCGTCGGCAGTCTGACAAGATCGGCGACCGAGATCCTGGTTCTGAATTGTGCTCCTGAAATTGCTCCGCTCGCTTTCGAAGACGCGTCGCCTGACGGAAAGCGCGAGTTGCTCGGCGGCGCCTGGTGCCAGATCGATCACTACGGCATGACCGGCTTTGTTCCCGGGGTCTATCTCGACCCGATTCTGGGCCGGTAGACGTTGCTAAGGGTGTTGCTGCATTCCGCCCGCCAACAGCTGAAGCGGTGCGGATCCCGGCTGGCTGTCCATGAGTGACACGTATCCATTAGCTGCTTGAAAAATATATATAATTTACCAAGTGAGAAGACCATGACAGCGTTGTACATCCACGACGAAAACATCTATGATGCGGGCCTGAGTTTCAAGCGTGACCCGTCAGCAAGACATCTCAAGATACCGAAATCCTATTCGGTCGGTCAGATTACCAAAGCGGTGCAGGCGGTCAGTGGTCCAAGGCAGCACTATCTGGTCGTTGTCCTGAATGCGCATGGCAACAAGGATCTGATCAAGATCGGGAGCGGTATCAAACACACGCACACAGATTTCTGGCGCGCGGTCGGCAATGCTCTTTTCACCAAAAACAAAGGTATCGAAATTCATTCGTGCCTGTTCGCGGAAACACGGCGGGCGAGTTCGATGGCTGATGCACGGGCAATCGCCAAATACGACGAAGAAAACAATACCTACAGCAAATGGGCGCTCAAGGTCATTGCCGAAACAACAGGTGCGACGGTCAAGGCCGGCACCGGCTTCCAGCTCGGGCAGGATATTTTCGGCGGCGGCGATACCGATGGCCGGTTTGAAACCGCTTGGGTGAAAGTCACACCACGTGGGACATCCGCGCTGTTTTCCCCAGACTCACATCTACGGGAATATTGAACCGGAGCCTAATTGAATGTTCTGGAAACACAGTCATTTCTGTCTCTTGCCCGGCTGAACGCGGTGGGGCGAGCTGCGAAGTATATCGCCAATTGACGAAGCGTTCGCGCGTGGGAACGCGTGTGTGCCGGCATGCACAGCTATCAAATTTAGTAATAATCGATAAAAGAGAAAAAAGTGACAAATAACGAATAACTTGAAAAAAATCGACTTTATGCATAGGGTCTGTTCAGGTCGATCACAAACGCGTGTTCGAGTCAGAGCCGGCCCGAATCCGGCTCCCGCGCAAGGGAGGAAAAACATGAAGCACCTCAAGTCACTTCTCATGGGTGTGGTCGCTGCGACCATGTCCTTCGGATCCACTGCTTCTGCAGCCAATATCGACGGCCCGTCCGTCTTCTGGAAAATCTCCATGTGGGGCAACCCGCGGGCCCTTTCTGCCGGCATGGAAGCGCTGGCCGAAAAGGCTGCAGCGGAAACCGGCGGCAAGTTCCAGATCAAGATCTTCTATGGCGGTCAGCTTTCCGGGGCACGCGAGAACCTCGATGGCCTGAAACTGAACGCTTTTGAAGGCGCTGCGTTCTGCAATTTCTATCACCCCGGCAAGAACCCGGCCTTCATGGTGTTCTCCCTGCCGTTCCTGCCGCTTGGCGACCCGCAAGTGGACAAATATGTCCGTTCGAAAATGTTCGAGCATCCGGCACTGATCGCCGACATGGAAAAATGGAATGCCATTCCCTACGTCTCCGGATTGCTGCCGCAATACGAAATCCTCGGCAAGGGCGATGCGCCGAAAACGCTTGAGGGCTGGGAAGGTCTTCGCGTGCGTGCCGGTGGCGGTCTGGGTTCAGCGATGGAAAAGCTCGGAGCAACTCGCCAGACGCTGCCAGCAGGAGAAACGTCTACCGCGTTCCAGCGAGGAGCGCTTGACGCAGCCGCGTTTCCGTTCACCTACGCCCACGTGGCGTTCAAGATCAGCGAAGAAGCAGACTGGTACACGAGCAACCTGACGCCCGGAACCTCCGAATGCGGCTGGCTGTTCAACAAGACGGCTTTCGACGCCTTGCCGCAACAATACAAGGATTTCCTCTGGGAGAACCGCGATCTTGTCATGGATACGGAACTTGCCGCCTATGCGGAGCAGGACAAGAAGAACCTGCCGGCGTTCGAGGAAAGCATGGAAAAGATCGTCTATACCGACGAGGAACTGGCGAGATTCAAGGAAATTGCCGGCGAACCGGTTTGGCAGGAGTGGATTGCCGCCAACCAGGACAAGTTCGACGCTCAGGGTGTTTTTGACGCCATCTGGCAATATGCCGAAGAAGCACAGGCCAACAAGTAACCGTCGATGATACGCGCAACCGGACCGGCGGCGTGGCCTCCGGTCCGGTCTGACCCCTGTCTGGATGTTCCATGAATTTATCGTCAAAGCCACCGGATGGTGTGCACGAAGGCGCCATCGGATTTGCCAGCCGCCTGCTCGCTCCTGTCGAGGACATTGCCAACATGGTCGCGGGGATCGCGATCTTCGTTCTGATGGTTCTCGGTGTTGCACAGATCGGGTTGCGGTCGATCTTCAACGCGCCGGTCGTCGGCTATATCGATCTCGTGGAGCTTTCCATGGCAACCATGGCGTTTCTGGGCGCCGCCTATTGCCAGCGCCTCGGTGCCCATATCCGGATGGAGCTCCTGATAGGTCACCTTCATGGCCGCCTGCTGTGGCTGGTCGAGATTTTCGGCCTCCTGTGCGGCCTGTTCATTCTCGGCGTTCTGATCTGGTACGGATGGGATCATTTCCTGCGCGCCTATGAACTTGGCGATACCACGATTGACGCGGAATACCCTGTCTGGCCGTCGAAACTGCTGGTTCCCGTCGCGCTTTCCTTCTGGTTTGTCCGGCTGCTGATCCAGCTCGCCGCCGCGATCCATATGCTGATCGACCCGAGCCAGTACCAGGAAGGCGCCATCACCTCCAAGGATGTCGTCGAAGTCGCCCACGAAGAAATTGAGGGAGCGTTCGGTCACGGCACGGCGGAAGCGCCTGGCGAGCGCGAGGGGCAGAACCGATGATCCTGGGTATCGGATTTGAAAACCCGCTTCTGGTCGGCATTATCGGCCTCTGTGTGCTGATGGGCCTGGTCTTTCTTGGTGTCAGGGTCGTCTTCGCAGCTGCCATCGCCGGTTTGCTCGGGCTGGTCGAGCTGCTCGGATGGGGGCCCGCTGCCGGCATCATCGGAACGATCCCGCATTCAAAGTCTTCCACTTACGCGCTCAGCATCTTGCCACTGTTCATCTTCATCGGGTTCCTGGCCTTTCATGCTGGCATGACGCGGCAATTGTTCGAGGCGGCGCGAAAATGGGTTGGCTGGGTGCCCGGCGGCCTTGCGGTTGCAACGGTGTTTGCGACCGCTGGATTTGCCGCCGTTTCCGGCGCGTCGACTGCGACTTCGGCCGTCTTTGCACGCGTTGCCATCCCTGAAATGCTCAGCCACGGTTATGACAAACGGCTTGCGGCAGGGGTCGTTGCCGCAGGCGGGACTCTGGCGACCCTCATTCCGCCGTCGGCCATTCTGGTTATCTACGCCATCATCGTAGAGGAATCGGTCGGGCGTCTGCTCCTGGCCGGGTTCCTGCCCGGTCTCGTTTCCGCGCTGATCTATGCTGGCATTATCATCGTCTGGGCGATCCGGCAGCCGGAGAACGCGCCGTCCGTGGGCGGGTTCACATTGCGCGAGAAGATGGCAACCCTGCCCGGCATTTCTCCGATCGTGCTGGTCGTTTTCATCATCATCACCGCCATTTACGGCGGATGGGCAACGCCGACGGAAGCGGGGGCCCTCGGAGCGGCAGTGGTGTTCGTGCTGGCGCTCTTCCGCGGCACAGGGTTCGCGACCATCAAGGATGCGCTGATGGAATCGGCCAAGCTGACAGCGATGATCTTCTCGCTGATCTGGGGCGTGCTGATCTTCGTTCGTTTCCTGGGCTTTTCCGGCCTGCCCGAGGCGTTTACCAACTGGATCCTGTCAATACCGGCAGATCCGATCATCATCATGATCGGCATTCTGATTGCCTACGCCATCCTGGGCATGTTCATGGACGCGATCGGCATGCTGCTCCTGACCCTGCCTGTGGTCTACCCTGCGGTGATCGCACTCGGGTTCGATTCCATCTGGTTCGGCATCATCGTGGTCAAGATGGCCGAGGTCTGCCTGATCACGCCCCCGATCGGACTGAATTGCTTTGTCGTCAACGGTGTGCGGCCAGACATATCGCTGGGGCAGATTTTCCGGGGCGTCACCCTCTTTTTCATCGCCGACGTGATCACGATCGCCGTGCTGCTTGCCTTCCCGGAGATCGTGACCTGGTTGCCGGATCTCATGCGAAACTGACATTAGCGGGAAAACGCCATGCGCTTGAAAACCACATTGCCACTGACCCTGGCCGAAAAAATCGTCGACGGCGCGCTTGATGCGGGACGCACGGAAGACATGTTGCCGCTTACGGTCGTTGTGCTGAACGCAGGCGGTCAGATCGTTGCCGTCAAGAGCGAGGACGGGTCGGGGATCATGCGGTTCGACGTTGCTCTGGGCAAGGCGTGGGGCGCGCTCGGCATGGGAATCTCCAGCCGTCTGATCCGGGACCGGCTGGCAAGCCGGCCGGTCTTCCAGAACGCGCTTGCCGCCGCCTCCGAGGGCAGGTTCGTGCCCGTGCCTGGGGGTGTCCTCCTGGAAGACGAGACCGGGGCGACCATAGGTGCCGTCGGCATCAGCGGAGATACGTCGGAAAAGGACGAATACTGCGCGATCCGCGGTGCTGCGGCTGCCGGCCTGCGCTCCGAGCCATCCGAACCGGATGAGGCCTGGCGCAGTTCGAGCCTCTCCGATACGCCGGGTCAGGGGTAGAGCTTTTTCCGATCAAAGGATCCAAGCCAAATCGGCAGCATTCTAGAGCCCTTACCCTAGACGAAGGGAGCATCGAAAATCCGGTGCGTGACTTGCAACCGCGGTTTTTCGGCATCTTCAGGATCGCACAGCTTGAACGTGGAGGTTCCTTCATGGTCCTTGGGGATCACCATGCATCTGACGAATGCGGACACCCGGTCCTTGGCGGCATATGCGGTTACCGGTGTATTCAGGGGTTCGAACCATGCACTGCCCGGTGTCATCGGCGAAACGCCTTGATCCGTGTGGATGTCGAGCGTGCCCTTGAAGAGGTAACGGATGCCGGAGCCGGCATGCGTATGCCGATAGGCCTGCGCCCCCGGCGGGAAGGTAACCGTGTCGAGCCGAAGCAGCGAATGCGCCGGGTCGAAGTAGACCGTTTCGTTGAGCAGGGGCGTGCCGTGCAGTGTCCGGTCGGCCGGAGCGACTTCGAAGCAAATGAGGATGGTGTCATCACCGCCGACAAAATCGATAGTGACCAGGCCGGACGTGTGCAGCCCGCGTTCTGCGGTCAGGTTTTTGCCGTTGATGTTCACCGCGCCACGCTCAGTCCAGAAAGCACGTGGCAAAGGAGATAGATTGACCGGCCCGGTCTCGTCTGCCGTTATCCTGGACAGGGTCAGCCGATGGGGAAGCTGGGACATTTGATTGTGAGGCCCTTGTATTGAATTGCAGTTTGAATCATCGCGGATTGAGTAGGAACATGAACGCGTGCTGGTGTTGCAACTGATCCGAAATCCTTCAAAAAGCGCCATTGCGTCTGTTCTGGTTCTGCTCTCACTTGCGGAGCTACTTTATCTTTATTTCGGCCTGGCGATCGCCGGGTTCGTCAGCTCATTCGCATTTTGCGGCATCATCCTTGTCAGTTCCTCAATTGCCGGTCTGCGGGAATGGTGCCTTGCGGGCATCTGCATTCTCTTGGCCGTGCTCGCATTTTTTGTCGGATTGCCGGGCGAAACCATATTCGGTGCACTTCAAAGAGCTGCCTTTTTCGCTGCGTTCATCTACCTCGTGACCCTCTTGAAGGAAGCGGCCGAACGATCGCCTTCCGTCCTTGAAATCGGCCGCTACCTGACCAGCCAACCCGAAGGGCGGCGCTACTATGCAACGGCTTTCGGCGGGCATTTGTTCGGTGTTTTGCTCAATTTCGGTGCCATCAGCCTGCTGGCTCCGCTGGTGCAGCGCGGGGCAAGAGCTGGTGTGCCGCCGGGCGAGGAGGGCGAACACAGGGCAAGGCAGCTCGAACAGCGCCAATTGTCTGCACTGATACGCGGATTTTGCTGGGTTATCATCTGGACGCCGACAGCTCTCACGCAGGCGGTGATCCTGTCCGAGATGCCAGAAGCCGACCCGGCAACGGTGATTATGCTCGGACTTGTCGCGAGCCTCGTCATGATCCTGATCGGGCGCGTCGAGGACAGGTTCACCTGGCGCGCTTTGCCGCCGGGTGGCCAGATCTCTGCAGGCCCGTTTCCCGGGCTTGCCTTCCGGCGTCTCATGGCCGTCTGCCTGTTCCTGATCGGTCCGACCGTCGCTATTGTGATGCTCAGCGACTTGAGCACGGCAGCAGCAATGATGCTGATGGCGCCGATCGTCTTTATAGGCTGGACCCTTGTTTTGACGCCTGCAGGCAGCGATCCGGGCGAGCGATTGAACACGGCGCGGAGCCAGCTTGCTGTCTTGCTGACACAGTCTGCGCCGGGGCTCGCAAAAAGCGCCTTTTCGTTGGGGGCGTCCGGTTTCATCGGCATCATGGCGGCGGCCCTGGCACCGGTCGACCAGATCGCCGCGTCCATGAACCTTGAAGGCATGCCGGCATGGCTGTTTCTGGCGGCTCTGCCGATCCTGATCACCCTCGGCGGCCAGCTTGCGCTCAGCCCGATTATGGTCGTCGTGTTCCTGGCTTCGGTCATTCTGGAACTGGAGTTCGTGGCGGCCTCGCAGACCATGATTGCCTTTGCGCTCGGCGCAGGCTGGGCTCTCAGCATGACAGCCTCGCCGAATGCAACGGCGACGCTGCTGATATCCGGTGTCAGCGGCATTCCGCCGACAACGCTCACGTGGCGCTGGAACGGGCGCTATGCACTGCTGTGCTACGCCGCATTCTGCGTTTTCTTCGCAATGCTGGCGTGAGCGCCTATCCGGGACAACAATCTTCAGCCGGCCGGAATCTCGCCGACCTGTTTCGGAACATGATAGCCTTTTTGCACAGCCGGGCGCGCGGCGAGACGCTGATACCAGGCGCGGACGTTCGGATAGTCGTTGAGATCGATCCCCTGCCACTCGTAGCGCGAGATCCAGGGCCAGCAGGCCATGTCGGCGATCGAATAGTCATCGACAATGAAGTCCCGGCCTTCAAGGCGTTTTTCCAAGACGCCGTAGAGCCGCTTCACTTCCGCTGAAAACCGCTCTTCCGCGTATTCGGCTTTGCCCGGATTGAAATGCAGGTAGTGGTGGGCCTGACCGAGCATCGGACCGAGCCCGCCCATCTGCCACATCAGCCACTCGATCGTGCGCGTGCGCTGTTCGCCGTCCGGGGCGAGAAACTGGCCGTGCTTGTCAGCGAGATGGATCATGATGGCACCGGATTCCATCAGCTTCAGGCCGGTGTCGCGGTCAACGATCGCGGGGATCTTGTTGTTCGGACCGATTTCCAGGAATTCCGGCGTTTTCTGGTCACCCTGCCCGATGTTGATCGGGTGAGCGGTGTAGTCAACGCCGAGTTCTTCGAGAAGGATGGACACCTTGCGCCCGTTCGGCGTGGTCCAGGTGTAAAGATCAATCATGGGATTTGCTCCGAAAGCTCTCAGCTGGTTCGAGTGCGTTTGTCTCGACGTCACTTTGCTGCCATGTCGAGAGACGGATCGTCGGTTGCCCAGGGGCTGAACGGCGCCGGGATCAGGATCCGGTTTTCCTGGCTGATCTGAAGCGGGCGTGTTTTCTGCACGTAAGCTTTCCAGCGAGGATCTGCGCCGAGCCGGGCGCGGCGTTCGGTGCGCTCATCCATGCTCTTGTAGGCCCACATATGCACGATCTGGTGCAGGGGACCGATTTCGGTCGAAAAATACCCGACCATGCGCCCCAGGATCGGACGCTGGATTTCCAGGCCCTCGTTCTCATAAAGCTTCAGGTACTCCGGCACCGCACCGATCTGGAGGGAATAAATTCGTTGTTCAACAATCATTTGTTTGCTCGCTTTCAGGAAGTTCTCAGGCGTTTGAACCAAGGGCTTTTTCGCCCTGCTGGCGTGCCGCCGAAAGGGATTGTGTCGGGGTCAGCGCTTCCGGGTCGACCACGATTTCGATCATGTAGCCGCCCTTGGCCTTGCGGGCCCGTTCCAGGGCTTCGGGAAAGGCGTTTGTCGTCTCTACCCGTTCACCCGATATCCCGAAGGCAGCTGCAAAGGCCACGAAATCGGGATTGATCAGATCGGTCGCGATGACATGGGCGGGATGATGGCGCTCCTGGTGCATGCGGATGGTGCCATACATGCCGTTGTTGACGACGATATAGATGACATCGGCACCGTGCTGGCGCGCCGTTGCAAGCTCCTGACCGGTCATCAGGAAACAGCCGTCGCCCGAAACGCTGACGACCTCTCGTTCTGGATTGTGCAGCTTGGCAGCAATTGCGGCCGGGACACTGTAGCCCATCGAGCCGCTGGTCGGTGCCAATTGCGTGCGGAAGTGCCGGTGTTCGTGAAAACGGTGGACCCAGACGGTGTAGTTGCCCGCGCCATTCGTGATGACCGTATCGGCCGGCATTTCATTGGTCAGGGTGCGGATGACCTCGCCCATGTTGACCTTGCCGGGAACGTCCGTCGGTTTGAGAAATGCTTCGTAGTCGGCCCGCTGTTCGCCTCGCCAAGCTCCAAAACGATCGTTGCCATCAGTCCCGTCCGCGCCGCCGACACCAAGCGCAGCATCGAAGAAAGCTTCCGGATCGGAGACGATGGACAGGTCAGGCTGGTAGACCTGACCGAGTTCTTCCGGGCCCGGATGCACGTGCACAAATGTCATGCGCGGGTGAGGGATACCCAAAAGGGAATAGCCCTGCGTCGTCATCTCGCCAAAGCGCGGTCCGACGGCGATCAGCAGATCAACTTCCTCCAGCATGCGCTTGCGCAACTTCGGCAGCGGTGCAATGCCGATCACGCCGACATAGTTGTCGTGGCCGTTGTCGACATAGTCCTGACAGCGGAAGGACGCCGCGATCGGAATACCGGTGCGCTCGGAAAAGGCCATCGCCTTTTCGCGGCACTCCGCGCTCCACGACGGCCCGCCGACCACAAGCAGCGGCTTTTCCGCCTTCGCGATCATGTCTTGGAGCGAAGAAACGTCTTCGGGCATGGGCGCAGACCTGGCGATCGACGTCGGGCGCAGATCCTCGCAATCGGCCATTTCGGTAAGCATGTCTTCAGGCAAGGCCAGAACCACCGGACCAGGTCTGCCGGACATCGCCGTCTTCCAGGCGCGGGCCAGATATTCGGGAATGCGGCGGGGATCCTCGATCTGGGCAACCCATTTTGCCATTTCGCCGAACATGCGCCGGTAGTCCATTTCCTGGAACGCCTCACGATCCATCATCGTGCGCCCGACCTGTCCGATCAGCACAATCATCGGCGTGGAATCCTGAAAGGCCGTATGGACGCCATTGGAGGCATTGGTCGCCCCTGGTCCGCGCGTTACCGCGCAAATGCCAGGTTTGCCCGTCAACTTGCCATAGGCATCGGCCATGTTGGAGGCGCCGGATTCGTGGCGGCACGTCACCACCTTGATGTCGTCCTGATGTGCGTAGAGCCCCTCCAGCAGACCGAGGAAGCTCTCGCCCGGAACGCAATAGACGGTGTCGGCGCCGAGCAGGTGAAGCTGATCGGCAAGAATGCGGCCACCGCTGCGAAGCGTGTCGCTCGCGGGTGCCGGTGGTGTTTGCAGTTCCAGAACGCTGGACATTTCCCGGTTCCCCTGCCTCAGATACTCTTGATCATGCCGCCGTCGACACGGGTCATCTGACCGGTCACGTAGCCTGCAGGCTCGCTCAGCATGAAGACCGCGACACTCGCGAACTCCTCCGGCCGGCCGTAGCGCTTGGCCGGCAGAGAGGCGGCAATTTCGGTTCGAACCTGTTCCAGTGTCTTGCCTTCGCGCTGTGCTCTTGCGGTATCGAGCTGCCCGACGCGATCGGTATCGATTTTGCCCGGCAGGATCATGTTGACGGTGATGCCGTCACCGGCAACCTCGTTCGACAGCGTTTTGCAGAAACCTGCCATGGCCCCCCGGATCGTATTGGAGACGGCAAGGTTCGGGATCGGTTGCACGACACCTGACGATCCGATGGCAAGGATCCGGCCCCATTTGCGCGCCTTCATGACCTCGACGGCGGCCTCAGTGATCCGGAACAGGCTGAACAGGAGTGTCTGGGCAGAGCGGTGCCAGACCTCGGCCGTCACGCCGAGCGAGGGCGAGGGCGGTGGACCGCCGGCATTGTTCAGGAGGATATCAGGCTTGATCTCGTTGCGTACGCGGTCGCAGAACACCTCGACAGCTGCCGCATCCGAAAGGTCAAGGGCAACCGGTGTGACCGTGACGCCGAAGGTGCTTGAGAGGGTGGCTGACAGGCCCTCAAGTTTGTCTTCGCTGCGGGCAACCAGAAAGAGGTTTGCGCCTTCTTCGGCCAGCTTTTCGGCGATGGCTCTTCCAAGCCCCTGGGAGGCGCCAAGAACCAATGCGGTCTTTCCGCGAATACCCAAATTCATAAGAGAAACTCCACAAAGGTTTATTCAGAAGGTTGTGTCTGTTCGCCGGTGGCCGGTTTGAAACCGTATTTGAGGCGATAGAGCAGCATTACAATGCCGGTGACGGCCATGGCGATGGCGACGACCGGGCGCACGATGCCCGGCATCATGAAGACCGGGACAGCTTGTACGATCAGAAGCGCTGGAATGAAGAACCGGGTCCACGCAGCCTTGCCGATATGCTTCTGGTAATAGGGGAAGACCAGGGAGAAACAGCCGAGCAGCAGAAAGAACAGCGACCAGGGCCGGCTGATGAACACCCAGATATCATCCGAGCGGGCAACCACCTGGCTGAGGCGAGCCTCGGCAATGCCACCCAGAACGACGCCCAGTACCATCGGCACAATCGGAAAGCCGAGTGAGCGCAGGACAAAGCCGATGATGCCGAAGACGAACAGCGTCCACATATCGTAGGTGACGTTGTTGAGCGCGAAAATGCCGACGGAGCAGTAAAACAGGATCACCGCGGCGAGCATATACATCTTCACCTTGGTGACGAGCACGAAGCCGCGCAGGGTGAAGGATTGCAGCGCGAGCATCATGAAATTCGCAACGAAGAACGCCAGGAAGATCGAATAGGCAATCTGCGGCTCGTCGGAGATGAAACTCGGGCTCGGAATGACGTCATGGATCAGCAGCGCGCCGAGCATGATCGCCGTCATGATGTCACCGGGAAGGCCAAGTGCCATCATGACGATCAATGCACCGCCGGCCGTGGCATTGTTGGCGGATTCCGGCGCGATAATGCCGTCGACGGCACCCTTGCCGAATTCGTCCGATTCCTTGCTGGTCTTCTTGGCCTGGTCATAGGCCAGAATGTTGGAAATCGTGCTGCCCGCCGCCGGAAGAACGCCGACAAAAACACCGATCAGCGACGAGCGGATAATGTTGCCCCAGCGGCTGAGCACCTGGCGGGCGGCTCCCAGGTAATCGATATGAACCGCGTGCGCCTCGTTTCCGCCGAGCCGCTGATGCGCTTTTTCGGATGTCCGCACGTCGCCCAGAAGACGGCTGAAGGCGAAGAGACCAACCAGCACCGGCAGGAACGCAAAGCCCTGCGTGACCGGATCGAACCCGAAGGTAAAGCGCGGCTGGCCGAAGACCACGTCACTGCCGATCGTGGCAATCAGCAGGCCGAG
>Ga0207422_1002642_pt1 | contig 22543 bp, 20 predicted proteins | sample MarCyaLeptolynsp_FD_187757 | JGI IMG/M metagenome (GOLD analysis project Ga0207422, IMG submission 187757) | Marine cyanobacterial communities from Panama - species 1 Leptolyngbya sp. (SPAdes) | ecosystem: Environmental > Aquatic > Marine > Unclassified | place: Panama: Panama City | collected... | reverse complement strand
CATTAGATGCTATAACGCATTGATATATAAAGACTAGGAGAGGTGGCAGAGTGGTCGAATGCGGCGGTCTTGAAAACCGTTGACGGGTTAAACCGTCCGGGGGTTCGAATCCCTCCCTCTCCGCCAGTATACTTCTTAATCAATTTCTAAGTGATTGTTTAGTATACAAAAATATATCTGTCCGCCAGAATCGCATTTTTCTATATACGACTGTATATACGACTCGTCTAATTTCCTTCATTTCTGCTCAATTACATCGTGAATTCTCTTGAATAGGAGAATAATCATGCAAGCAATCAACCTCGCAATTGTAGAACCAGAACTTTTACGTCTTCATCAATTTACTCAAAGCCTAGAAACTTTCGGTCAAGCTTTAGAGGTCGAAGAGTATGACAAGGATTTGATGGATGATGCGATAAAAGAAATCATCAAAACATTTAACCCTAATATTGCCGATGACGAAGCTGAAGAGCTAACGTCAATTAAAGTTATCTCTCTGGTAACACAATGGGTACACAATATTGTGGGGCATTTACTGTCAGTATCTTCCATGGCACGAATGGATGTTAATGAAGTAAATGAAGACATCAGCGCGATGCTTGTGATGGTAGAAAAAGCACGAACCGGAGATCGCGAAGTTAATAAAGATGTGATTATAAGCAGTCTTGCCTGTCAGATTGAGTATGCGATCAGTGCGATCTTAAGAGATAAAGAATATCGCCCTGATAGCTCTGGTGAAATGGTCGCTGTGAGAATTCTTTCATGCATCATGACAGTCATTGGTAATGACGAACGTTTTAATCAAGACCTTCTCGATGATGAACCTGAAGCTGTTACTGCACAGGGGGTACGATGAGTGAAGAAATCATATTTGATAAAGAACACAATGCTTCTATAGTCAATCCAAACGCGACTAAAGACGATATCACCAACGCATTAACCCGCCGCTTTGGTCAAGTAAAAGCCATGTGTAGCATTCATGCGTTTAACGGTAATTTAACAGTTGAACCAGATTACATGTGGGCGATAGAAGGCCAGATTGACGAGATTCGGGCATTGTTTGAGGCATTGATTAGGAGCGATAATTCAGGAAGTTAACTTGTAGGCTCTCAAAGCCAAAGTGAGGTTCAAATGTCATTGTTCATTATCACAGAAGTTTGTTTTGATTCAGATGGAGAGGTGAATTTTGTAAAAATGGCACCGGCGGATGGTGGCACTAATAAATTTATTGAGGAACCTAAAGTTGTTGAAGTAGATCGAGTAGTTGAAGCTATAGATAGATTAGATACGGTGTATTTAGTTTTTCCCACTGAAAAAGGGAATGTATCTGGTGGAAAAGTTGTTCGAAAAATACTTGCAGGAGGGCATGAAACAATTCAAGAAGAAAACGCAGCTGAAGGGCGTTTATTAAAAGATATGCCTAGATTTCAATATGATGATTAAGAATTTTGGGTGCTAGAATTATAAGAGAATAGAAACTCCAAAGTATTGAAACGTGATCTCATGGAAGCCCAGGAATAAGTATTTATGAGAATACTAATCATCGTTTTTTGCTTTATGTCTGTTTCATGCTCTGTCGAAGGAAATTCAAGCTTTCTTTCAAAAGGCGATAATAAATACTTTTTGACTATGAGTGGATGTGAGAAAGAAGCCACCTCGAAATATGAAAGTGGTGGCAAAAAATATGTAAGTTTTGAGTGTCGCAAAATGTTGTTTGGTTTTTTTCTTCTTGATAGTAAAACTTATTAACACGAGTCAACATTAAGAAATGGCGAGAATAAACCCAGATTCTATAAAAGGTCTAACTAATTGGTTTGCTGATACTGAAGACCTACCGACCGAAGTTAAGGGGGGAGTTGGCTGGCTTACTTGGATACGCAAGCATTAATAATAATGTCGAAAAAAAACTTTCCAGAGCGTATATAAGAATCCAATATTGGATTGCGTTTTATCCAGGCGCAGTTGAGGCATTAGATAATGCACCCAGACCGGCTCATTATATTAAAAAGTTTGAAGAAATTCAGAGTAAAGCTAGTGATTTGTTAAATGAACTATTTGAGATGGATTTGTTTCTTCATGCTGATTAATAAAGAATAAAACCTCAAGCTCAGGATAACTCATCTTGTTTGCATGAAGTTCTGATTTTAAAGATGCTCTTAATTTGCGTGCTTCAATGTTCTTGTTAAAAATCGTTTCTAATTTAGGCATATCATCTATACGGTTTTAAAATGATGACGCAATATACTTTGTTCTTATAAGGAATTAAATCGATAAATTATTTTATAATGTACAATTTTGGGGCGGAGCTGCACTTGATTGTTCCAGGTGGTCAGTTATCAACTATATATCGCTAGCTAAGTTACTGATGTTTGCTTATCAAACGTTGGAATACTAATTGCATCATCTTAGTTAGAAGGTTAACTACCTCCGGAGTTGGTCTTCGTACTTTTTTACTCTTAATTTAATTGTATTACCTCTACTCATTACCTTCTCAGTACTTCTGTGGGGGTGTTTTTAAAAATAATGAGGTTTGCGTGATATTTATCATTAGTGCAATTGATTTGCTCAGATAGTAATAAGACGAGAAACTATCAAGTAATGTTTAACTGAAAGGAAGAGGAGAGATGCAAGATCATTCAATGACTAACCCTGAAAAGAATAAAGCACTAACATTAACAGTGATAAGTGTGATAGCTACAGCGGGTATTTTTTATTCGGCGATTTATTTGTTGATGAGTTTTTAAAATTTAGTTACTTCTCTTATTATGCCTCCTATTAAGAAGAGTGAGTGGTAGGGTGAAAATATACAATATGTTTTAATTAAAAGTTTTTGTCAGAGATGTTAGTAGGGTAGATGGATTTATTAAATCTGATAACTCCTGAGTTTATTGAATATTCAGGTATTTCTAATTCTTTTGTTGTTGAGTATTTTCCAGATATTTTTCTACCGCTTAAATCAAATATTGCATCAGAACAAGGATCAACAAAATATCCAACTGAATATTTGTCTGATTTAACCCATTCATCATCTTCGCTTGACGCATAAATAACCTCGCAGCCTGTAGTAGGGTTGAAGCCCCAAACTACGAAAATGTTAGGAGAGATAGATCTAAATATGGAGTCGCATTCACTACATGATTCGCCGTGATTTATAGAACCGGAATGAGTCTCATTAAGATAATTAATTGAATCATCGGTGCGATTTAATATAAATACAGGTAAACCATTTACGGGAATATTTATGAGAGTTCCAATTGGAATCTTAGATGTGTTTAGCTCTATATACGGTGAAGCAAATGAAAGGCTACTTGTTATAGAAAAAGTTATGATAAAAAGTATTACTTTCATATCGCTCATGGATTGGTAACATTACTATTGATATTTATTTGAAGGAAAACATTTCGCAAAGTTATATAAACTAAGCCATAAAATAATGTAAGTAAACCAAGAGCTACCCCAAAATTATTTTCATCCACATGCAATATAGCCAAAATTCCTGGTAAATTAGGTAGGACAATTGGTAATGAAATTATTATTACAACAATAGAAATTAAATTAATCTTCTGATTGTTGCTAGTCAATTCTACTCCACATTGATCACATTTAAAGCTAGAGCTTATAGAACTGTTATCAAGCTTGCTGTTACATGATGGGCAACGCTTAGAAGGAAATGCGAAAAATTTCTCTATCATAAAAACTTATAATTGAAACTGAATTAGTTACTGCATATAAATTCACATATTTCCCCGGTCGCGGCATTTGATGATGCTGTGCCTAGTAGTTCTTTTATTGTTTTTGGTATGAACTTGCCTGGAGCAAATGGTAAAGTTGCCATATTACAAACAAGTTGGCATTGGCCGCATTCAATTTCTTCTTGGGTGCGTGTATCATTTGGTTCAGCACCTGGGATATCTGCAGCACAAAATGATGTCTGGCATTTAGGCTTAAGTTTATCATTATCAATACCATCATCACATATTGTGCCTGGAGGAAATCCTAAGCTAGGGTGACATGGTCTTGGTTGTAATCCATTTGGATCAATATATTTCAGCGGATTAATGTTCGCATATCCGTAGGTATTAACTCCACCTTCCAACCCAATCGGATCGGATTGCACATACCTTCCTGTTAATGGATTGTAATCCCTAAAGTAATTGTAATGATTACCGGTCTCAGAATCATAGTACTGGCCGGGGAAGCGTAGATTATTCTCTATGGTGTTAACGCTTATATTGGCCTTACCAAAAGGCTCGTAATCTGCTTTCCAGACTACAGTTTGCGCGTTATCTGTCATCACTTGAGGGGTGTCTAAGTGATTCGTATGGTAGTAGTAGAGTGCTGTTGTAGATATTGATGTGTCCACAAACCTAATCGAGTCGGCAATTAACGTCCCGGCACTAGTAGCATTCAACTCAACTTTTCCATTTACATCAAATGTGGCTGTGCCTAATAAATTCCAGCCGGTTCCCCCAGATTGTTGGTTTGCTGTGACAGTGGTAGATCCTGAATTGTGATGTAATGTATAGGTCGCGTCACTAATATGACTCGAATCTTCCGTCCATTTCGCATAAACATCAAAGGAGCCAATGGGAGCATCCCATGTAAAACTATATTGTTGAGCGGGGACTAAACGAATGGCATCTGCAACCACTTGACCGTTTGCATTATCTGAAATAACGACTTTATGGCCGCTACTTTCAGTGAAATTAAATGTATCAAGTAGATTCCATTGAGAGCCATCAATTTGTTGGTTCACATTTAGTATCGTGTCACCTCCATCATGAGTAATGGTGAAAGGGGTGTTCGTTGCACGGGTATGACGCTCTTTCCACCAAGCATAAAGTTTAAATTGTCCTGTGGGAATTGAAGACAAATCAAAAGTAAACGTTCTATTATTGCTACCATTCCACTTGTAGTGATTATAGGATGCCCAATGCAGTGTGCCGGGATTGGATTGTGTCCATGTGCCAGTAAATGACGCTTCAGCATCTAAGTTATCGATAATGATTTCTGCAATGTTATCTAAAGCTGAAACATTTGCCCCTTCATAATCACCAGTACCCGTAATTGTGGTTGACCAATTTCCAAGGGAAGAGGCCGCAGAATCTGTATTATCGACGATAATCTCAGTCGTGCCACTCGGTCCCGTCGTCGTGGGATCAATCATCGCCAATCGCTGACCATTTAAATAGATGTATTCTACCTGTGTGTTACCCAGTACATCAGTTTCTGCTATGAGGTTACCTGATTGATCAAAATGGTAGACGGTTGTGGCCGTTCCTGTAGTTTTAATAGTTCGTTCGCCTTTAGCGTTATATGTATAAGTAGCAGAGCCTGAGCCACCTAGCATGGTCGCCATACGATTGGCATCACTGTAGGAATAAAGATTGCTGGTGTCGTTTGTCACATTACCAGCCAAATCTAATGTGTAAGCGTTTAAGTTGATGTCATTAATCTGATTGCTTGTGGTGTGATACGTGTATGTATCGGTGATTAAATCAACTGTTTCAGTAAGACGGTTGCCATTGGCGTCATAAGTATAATCATGTACCCCATAGATTCCATCAGCGTCAGTTAACCTGTCTAAACTGTCATAAGTAAAGCTTTGGTCTCGTGTATTATCCAAACCATCTGTAATCACAGAGATATTATTGGCAGCATCATACGTCATGCCAAGGTCCATAATAGCCGGTGAGAGAATGTCCGTGATGCGATAGTCTTGATCGTATGTGTTAGTGATTGCTAACCCATTGCCTAATGTGAAGTTGAGAACAGGTCCAAAGGGCAAGTAGTTAATGTTGGCAGCAACAATATCTGTGTTACCACTATAAGTCGTGGTTACTTGGTTAATCTGGCTAATACTATTATAAAAGTATTCGGCGACTCTACCTGAAGGGTAGGTTATTGAACTGAGCGTATTATCCAAGTTGTATGAATAACTCATAAGATAACTCATCCCACTGATGAGCTTGGATTCAGTGAGTAAATTGCCTCTTTCATCATACGTATAATCTGTAGTCCCGCTACTGTCTGTAACAGACGTTAATCTACCGATGCCATGGCTACCTTGATCATAGGTATAGGTAACATTTAATGATGTGTCTGGATAACTTATAGTTGTGACACGATTGAGTGCATCATAGGTATAGGTGGCAGTTATTCCTCTTGCATCGGTTTGAGTTAATCGATTGCCAGCGTCATCATAGGTATAAGTCGTAATACCAGTATCTGGACTAGTTAATTGTGTCAGGTTATCTAATCCGTCGTATGTATAGGTTGTTACTAACCCGCGTGGATCAGTTACACTGGTTAAGTTATCATGGGCATCGTAATCGTAAGTTGTATTGTTAGAGTTTGCATCGGTTTGTGTAATTAATCGATCAAGTGCGTCGTAAGCTGAGGTTGTTGTTCGACTAAGTGGATCAAGTACAGATGTTTGGTTGCCATTGTAATCATACCCATAGATTGTTAACTGACTTTCACCACCGACTGTTTGGATCAATTGACTTAGTTGATCAAATACGCGGGTCTGCCTTCGTTTGAGATTACCAAATTCATCCACGATATCTTCTTTAGTACGATTGCCATGATTGTCTAACGTATATTCAATGTAATTGTTTTGACTATCCGTGATTCGCGTTAATCGATTTGCTGCATCGTATGAATAGGACAAGGCTTGGTTGTTCGGCAAAGTAATTTTAATTAAATTACCTGCCACGTCATACTCAAATGAATTGATTGCTTCTGCACTCGTGCCCACGGCTAATGTCCTTGTTATTAAGCGGCCGCGTGCATCGTAAGCCATCGTCGTTACGACACCATTTGGATCTGTCATCGAGAGTAGGCGGCCACTGTTATCATAGGAGGTGAAATTAGTCACCTGTGGAGGTGCGCTGCCGGCACCATCAGGGTCAATCGACATCGTTGCGCGGTTGCCTGAAGAATACGTGTATGTAATGACGTCATCGATATTTGTACGAGGACCATCGATGGTTAATACGTTGCCATCTAAGTCATAAGTATAGGTGGTGGTGCTTGAATCGAATGTTACCGTATCTGTCTCAGTACGAGTGAGCATTAAGCCATCACTATTATAAGTAAAGGTAGTTTCTTTCCCTGATTCCGTGATCTTGATAGGCAGCCTTAGAGTGCCATGCCAATCTGTTGTAATTGTCCGTGCATCTAATGTTCCTGAGGCTTCAGTACGTGACGTTTGAAGTCCTTGTGCATTATTCACATAGGTTGTGATATTACCCTCAAAGTCAGTTCTTGAAGCGACAAAGCCATTAGCATCGTAAGTAATCGCCTGGTCCTGGCCGCCACAATAATTACATTGATCACCTGAGACCGAAGACGTTTTAGTGACATCATATTGATCAATAAAAGTATAAATACGGGAAGAACCTAATAAGTCAGTGACCGTCGTTGTGCCATTCGTATTGTAGGTAAATGTGAATTTCTCTGCGCCATTCGCATGCTCACTGGAGATTGCGCGTCCCATCGTGTCATAAGACCATGTTGCATAGCGCTCATTATTCTCATCAATGATCCCGGTTAAGAAATTAGGAAGATTGAAATTCTCATATAAATACTCTTTGGTCGGATTGTCTGTTGAATCTAATGGTGTATCGTCTGGGTAAGTAATTGATATCAACGTTTTGAAAGGGACTTCATATTCATAAAGATATTCATTTCCTTCAGGATCGATCATTTTATCAAGCGTCGGTTTCCCTTTAATCAATGCATACTTTAAGGAGATCACTCTGCCCGCATGATCTGTGACAGTGTCCAAAGTTGTTGAGTCATCATCACCTCCTAAGGCGATTGATAAATCATAAACTAAGTTGATAGTCTTACCTTTACTCTCTATGGATGTTAACTTGCCATCAACATCGTATGTTTCAATTGAGTCATTCATATCGACAACTTCCCAGCCAATATGATTCATCCCCAAATCAAATAACTTAGCTATCGAATAAACAACATCCATATCTGAATTCCACACACCAGCTGTTTGAGTAAATTCAAATTGTTGACCATCATCCCGTACGATCGTTAAATCATTTCCGCCAATATCTTCAATGACTTTCCTCATATAACTAAAGCGCCATCCAGATCCGGTTGGATGATAAGACCAAGGTGTTAAATGTAATGAAAATTGTGACGAAGATGAGTAATAACGTTTGAATTGAAGTAACGAGTTACCGCTAGAGGCGTAGTCAATTTCGATTTGGTGCTTATTGCCAGTTGCAGGGTTAACAGGGTTGCCTTCAACAGGGCATGACTGTGGGGTATTTTTAGGGCTACTTTCACATTCTCCCGTATCAGTATTAGGTTGGCAATCTGTTCTCACTTGAAAGCGAAAGTATTGAAATAACTGTACGCCAGTAGGACCTATCTCACTCGTCTGATGCCAGCCTGTAGCACATTGATACATTCCATTTTGCAGGTATTGACACCAGTTTCCTTGAGCACATACAAGTGTATCGTTGCCATATTTTCTTCTAACCACTTCAGTGCAGGTGCTTTCAGCAGCAGTATTTGTTCCATAATGATATGTTAGGTTGTAATGAGTTGGGTGACTCGCCCAATCTCTTTCAGAGTAGGCTTTGGTAGAAATTAAGAAGAAGGTTAATGCACAAATGCAAGGGATTAGAAATTTTTTCATCAATCAGTCGAATTCAGAAAAGCAACAAAGATGTTATATGATGATCAATATTTTATTTCAACAAGTTTTTATTAAATATTTATTAATAAATAATATTACAATAAATTTCAAATAATTACCGTCGTAGATTAAACTAGATTAGAAATTTAATATTTAGTTTGTTAGAAAATTACAGATGGTAATATGCTCAATTTTACTTGGACTGATCTCGAAAAATACTGATAATACAAAGTACAATAATGTCCGCTAACGACCCTTAGCAGACATTAAATAATAAGCTTGATCGAGATCCCGATCTGCTCATTTCAATATTTTATCAACACCTCACAACTGTTACAGTTATTAATCATTTGTATAACTGTATTAGCGGTGTCTTATAATGATATACGGACAGAGCTGGTTATCTCAGTAACTCTTATGTGGCTGTAAGTAATGAATATGACTCAACACAAATTGAAAATATATATTATTGCAGGTTTTGTTTATATTCTTTTAATTATTCGTCATGGAATGGATTTAAAGGTAGCAGCAGTAGGACCAATTATTAGTTATTTTAGTGTTGAATTCATGTATTGCTATTTAATGAAGTTGCCAATAAATATTTCAGGAGGACCCATTGAATACATAAAAGATAATCAGGGGAATCAATTTCTTCGGCTATTTGTATTTTTAGTTATGGCTACTTTTTTATCCATTTTCTTTATTGTAGAGTCTAAATGATCAAGTCATATAACAAGTCATTCAAGTTTGCGCATATGGCGTGGGAAGTGCGCTGAACTTGCGCCACTTAATTCATACGTTATGACCGCTATTGCGCCGATAGCGGACATAAACTTTAATTATTTTGTCTCCATTCCCAAGGTGGTGTTCGTTCTCTCTCGGGAAGATTCCAAATTCCAAGTTCATTCATTTTTGCATAGTCTTGTGCATCGTATAATTCTTTGGACTTCGCATATTTTGGATATACCCACGCAAAACCCCCTTTGACTAACGCTTCATTCACCCAAATATCATCAATATGGAGGTGTGCAACAACTCGATCATACCGATCAACGTCGATTTGAACAGCAGTTATGTTTTACCAGCGATTAGATCCGACAAAGCCTTTCTTGAAACTCGCAAGTAAGGTTGACTTTTCTCAGGTGTATCGATTTGAGCCAGTCTTATTCTTAACTGATCATTGTTAACGAGCAGAATGATCGAATCGTCATCAATTACTTTTACCACACGTCCTTGATATTGAATGAGTTGATCATTCGATGATGCTTGTGAAAACGATAATACTAGTGAGATGACAATTAATGGTAGTTTTGCGATAAATTTCATGGAGAGTGTAATTAGAAAATCCATAAGATAGATACTATGAAATTTTAATAAATTATTTATTAACTATATTACATTTTTAATTCAAAGACTTCATATAAGTTCATGATAACTATAATAATTTAATGAAATAGTCAATTAATATCAAATAAAAAATAAAATAAATATTACAGTTGACAAATAAATCAACACGTTGTTTTATTCAGTACTATACATAAACCACTGGCTGGGCGTTCATTATGCTGCATCGGAAGTTCTTCCTTTCTCTGTTATCTCTTATATTCATTCTTATCCTAACTAGCTTCTTTGTAAGCGCAGAGATTGGTCATATCGAGTCAGAGTCACCATACAGATTAAGTAAAGACTTTGGCACGCTACCAGTCAGTTTTGAAGAGAATAAAGGACAACTTCACTCAGAATATTATTTTGTTGCAAGATCTTCCCAAGTTACATCGTTCGTTACCAATAACGGTTTAATAGTTACGCATCACGCAAAAAATCACCCCATTAAAGTCGAATTTGAAAATGCTGAAAAGCAAATACCTTATGGCGAAAGACCTTTAAAGGGAAAATCAAATTATTTTGTAGGTAATGACCAAGATAAATGGATACGCAATGTTTCACAATATAAACATGTAGTGGCAGAAAATATTTATCCAGGCATTGACGTGAAGTATCACAGCCATGGCTCTTTATTAGAATACGATTTCATTGTTGAACCAGGCAGTAAAGTTAGCGATATCATATTGAATGTAGCTAACGTCGACAAGCTCGTTGTTGAGAGTTCAGGCGATTTACTTATACATGCCGGCGATACAGTGTTAAAACAACATAAGCCTTATGTTTACCAAGAAGTTGATAGTCGAAAGAATGAAATTGAATCCGAATACCTCGTTCATCGCGATAACAAGGTGTCATTCAAAGTCGCTGCCTATGATGAAACAATTCCTTTAATAATTGATCCAGTACTAGAATTTTCTACTTTCCTAGGCGGCGAAGCGTTCAGCCATATCTCAGATATTAAAGTTGATAGCACTGGCCATATTTACGTCGTGGGTGCTACTAACTCTGTGTACTACCCTACAGCAAACCCTGTACAAGCCAACTATGGCGGTGGTGACTTAGATGCATTTGTAACAAAACTTTCACCAGATGGAACGTCAATTATTTATTCCACTTATTTTGGGGGAAGTAAACGTGAAGGCGGCGGCTTGTATGATTCAGAAAATGCCTCTGTATCAACATCAGTAGCAGTTAACAGTGCGGGTGAGGCTTATGTTGCAGGTCATACACTTTCAAATCTAGATTTTCCTTTAGTCAATGCATACCAAGCTACTTTTGGGGGTGGAGGGACTGATGCTTACTTGTTTAAATTAAATTCAACAGGTAACACGGTATTATTTTCTACTTATATTGGCGGGTCTGATGATGAGTATTTTTATGATGTGGCATTAGATAGTTTGGGTAACCCTGTTGCAGTCGGTCATAGTATTTCAACCCAATATCCAACAACGACGGGCGTCATTCAACCCTCTAGAAATGCTGGTTACAATCATGATGGTGTCATTTCAAAATTTAATACTACAGGCAGTTTGCTGTTATCAACGTACTTGGGTGGTAATGATGATGATCGCCTTGTGAGTGTTGCGTTAGACTCAAATGATAATATTTATGTCACGGGTGAAACTAAGTCCACAGCGAATTTACCATTAAACAATGCACCTCAAACAAGTCATGCAGGTAATTTCGATATGTATATTGCTAAAGTGAACAGTAATGGAACTGTGCTTGACTTTGGTACTTATTGGGGTGGCTCAAGCAAAGATGCAGGACGAGGCATTGCTCTCGATCAAACGGGTAAAATAATTGTTGTGGGAGATTCCAATTCATCTAACTTCCCGATTCAATCTGCTTATCAGCTAACAAAAGCGGGAAATTTCGATGTTGTGCTTGTTAAAATGTCTGATTCAGGTGTTGTTGACTTTAGTACGTATTTTGGTGACGCCCAAAGAGAATACGGGTGGAGTGTCGATACCGATAGTCAGAATTCCATATTTATCTCAGGAATGACTGAGTCTATTAATTTCCCACAAGTCTCGCCATTAACGGAATTTAATACAACGAATACTGGAAATTACGGTGACGCATTCATCAGTAAATTCAGTGCAGATGGATCAACACTATCTTTTTCTTCTAAAGTGGGTGGAAATGAAGCTGACCATGGATTTGCATTAGATGTAACGAACCAAGGCGGTGTGTATTTAGCGGGTCTTACCGCGAGTAGTAACTTGTATACAACCACCAATGTTGTGCAAACAACTCTGAATGGTGTCGTTGCAGGATTTATTGTCAAACTGCAAGACACTGTCTCGGGAATTGCGCCTGATATTTCTATTACATCCCCAGCAACAAGCAGTTTCTTGAATGACAACACACCTACTATCTCACTAACGTTTACTGACAATGGAGGTGGCGTAGATGTCAATTCAGTTGAGATTGAAGTTAATGGCAATTTGATTACATCAACGTGCACTGGCGACAGTGTTAGTGCAAGTTGTACACCTGACATTGCTATAGCAGATGGGCAAGTGACTATTTCTGCGACTGTTGCTGATACGGTAGGGACGCGTTCAACACCAGATCAAATTGCAATAACTATCGATACAGTTTTACCTATCATAACTATAACAGAGCCACAAGATGGTAGCGTTACATCTGATTCAGCGCAGATAGTGACAGGCAGCGTAAATGAACCTACGCAATCACTCACCGTTAATGGAAATGCTGTGACTCCAGACAGTGGAGGGCAATATACATATTCGACTGTTATTTTAACTGAGGGTTTGAATACGATTAATGTAATTGCTATTGATCTAGCTGGAAATCAGTCTACTGTGACAAGTGATGTTACATTAAATACCTTAGGTGGTTCTGCGCCACCTGACCCAGCAATAGCTAGTATTTTCTTCAGCGGTCCAGTTAATGGAGTGGTGACTATAACCGGTATATATGAATCTGTAGAAGCAAATTCGACGGTTATTATTACAAATGACCAAACAGGAGTATCAATAACTGTAATTGCTGATGCTGATGGAGGGTTTATTGCACAATTAGCTGGTAGTGTTGGAGATACATTTAGTATTCAAGCGCAGAATACTATAGGTTCGAGTGGTACTGTCTCACAAGCTGTAGGTAATCCTATTAATGTAACAATAACTAGTCCTGTCAATAATTCTTCAGTAGCTACTAATGAAATAATAGTTTCAGGTACAAGCGATGCTCCCATCAATACAGGAATAACAGTAAACGGAGTAAGTGCAGCAATTACAGGGACGCCTGGTAATTATCAGTTTACTGCAAGAGTTCCAATAGAGCTGGGAAGTAACACAATAACTGTGTCAGCAATCAATTTTGATAACCTGCTTGGTCAGGATGTAGTAACTGTTATTAGCACACAGGAACTTCCGTTTAAAATTGAAGCGAATGTAACACAAGGGATTACCCAATTAGATACTCAGTTCATGACAAGGACTAAATCAAATACAAAAATACAAAGAATTGAATTTGATTTTAATGATGATGGTATTACTGATGTTATATCTTTCAATTATTCAGTACCAGTTATGCATACATTTGCTCATGTTGGCACAGTATTTACCGACATTACAGTGACCACAGACACTGGTGTTATATTTACAACATCTATTCCTATTACTATATATAACGCAACAGATATTGACGCTGTAACGCAAGATGTCTGGTCAAATTTTACTACATCAATTAATAATAATGATTTAGATACAGCATTACTTAGTTTTACATCTAAAGGAAGAGCGCGCTATAAGTCGTTATTTGATCAACTTGGGCCTGATTTGGTAACAATTGTTAATAGTTTTTCTGCTTTACAAGCAAGTGACACAGAAGGTTTGGGTGTCGTTAGTTACACAATTGACCGTACAGTAAATGGAGAAGTTACGACTTATCCTATTTATTTCTTAAAGAATTCAGCAGGGGTATGGCGAATTGAGTCTATGTAGCAAATATAATAATACGTGTTGGATTATTGGATTATTGGTTGTTTTAAAAATTATTTTTTGGACACCAATGCATTATCGTGCACCATCTTTTGCTGGAACAGTAATTGATGCTGAAACTGAAGAGCCAATACAAGGTGCTGTGGTTCTGGCTATGTGGCATCAAAAAGATAATCAGATATTAGCATTTGGTAAATGTTCTCCAAAAGTTGTAAAAGAGTATGTAACAAATGAAGATGGTAGCTATACTATAAATGATTGGTTTCAATTCCGAGAGATTTTTGGCTGCCGTATAACGAGTAGTTCTCCACGGATATATGTTATTAAGAAAGGTTATGAATTTTTTGTAACAGGAAATAATACAAGTTTTGATAGTTTTAAATTTTATCTAACAGCTAATCGGCCTTCTAAATTTGATGATAAAATTGTAAAGCTAAAAAAAGATAACCGCCCTTTAGATTATCAAGCAAAAGAATTTTATCTTTATAGTTATTTGACGTCGCCATTTTTAATAGAAGAATGTAATCCTTTAAAAATATATGCGCCAAATACTATATATGAAGCAGAAAAAATAAGAATTACTGTTCTTCCATATTTAATGGATCAAAGAAGATTAAGTCATTATTCACCTAGTAGTTCATATTGGTGTTCTTAATAAATATTTGATTGAAGGATATAAGATTTGAAGATATTAAATTGCTTATTGATATATTTTTTAATACTTGTAATTACTAATACTGCTTTTTCCTATGAGCCAGAGTCTCATGAAGAAATATCAGGAGTAGCATTTGAGAAAAGTATTTTGGGGAGAGATAGGAGTTTTATAACTGAGCTAGGTATTGAAAGCATCGATCAAGAATTTCCTAATATTAATAACGTGAATCATACGATTATCGACTTGATAAAATTTGGTTCCAGTCACGAAGATGTTGGGCCACCATTTAAAGGTTGTACTCCATTTTCACCTATTTGTTTGCCAGAAAGAGTTCTAAATCATTTTTTAGATCCTCAAGATGAAAATGAACGTCCTCTTACTGTGTTTGGGTTCACTCCAGGAGAAAAATCGACTGATTGGATACTTGAAGATAATGAAGAATATATCGATCAACAGTATTCTGTGAGTGATGCAATGCAATACTACTATAATGCTATCAGCTTAACTGATGAAGAGAATAGATATTCAAATTATGGGTTACTATTTCAAAGTGTAGGCCACTTAATGCATCATATGCAAGATATGGCGCAACCCGAGCATGTTAGAAATGATCCGCATGTTCCATTTTTATTTGACTTAAGTTTATATGAGCATGAGACGCTAGAAAGAGATTTAGGACAGGTTTTATCAATATTGAATAAAGGTTCTTCATTGAATATTGCTAATTTTCGGTCTATTCGTGAACTTTGGAATACTAATGGAGTAAATTTAGGTATAGGTATTGCTGATTATTCTAGTAATAATTTCATTAGCGCTAACACCAACTTTTATGCAAATATGAACTCTGGCATAGAGATTTTAATGAATCACGATGATTACCTCTTACCTCAAGGCAATAATTTTATTTATTGGACTATGGGTGATAATCCTGATGCACAAGCTATTCCCGGAATATTATGTGATACAACTCCATCAGAATCAGGATTGAACTATCAGCGAATCTATTATCAGAATACTGTAATTAATCAATATGAGATAGATGTTGAGAATGAAATTGGTCAAGAGACTAATGCATTTGCTGCTACTAAAGGAATTTTTGCCTTGAATACTGTTGGCAACGAATCTTACCCTTTAACGATAGATAAAAATACAGTCTACTGCGCAAATGAATTTTTACTTCCCCAAGCAGTAACATACAGTGCAACTGCAACAGATTATTTTTTCCGTGGACGTTTTCAACTAGAAAGTATTTCAGAATCTGGAGGTACGATAAGCATCACTGTTAAGAATATCTCTCTAGGTGACTATACGATGGACGATAGCTTAGATGCTACACGTACAAATGAGTTTGAAGTCTTTTATGATAGTACTGATGGAACACGCAAGCCCGTGTCAAATTTAACGAATGCAGATTTAAACTTACTTCCTTCAAGTGATTTGCCATTTGATGCATCGATTACTTTAGATTTTGATTTGCCAGCAGATGTTGATTATGGGAAACAAAACCCATTTATTTTACTTTTTAAAGGTGTTATCAAACGCACTACAACTCCTGTCACGGAAGAAGAAGGAATTGCAGCTTTATCCTTTACAAATAAGCTTCATGGGCAGTTTTTAATTACACCAAATTTTATACCTACTGGAGGAGTACAAGGGGCATATCTTGTTTCTTTTAATAATGGGCATTGGGAAGCCGAGCATGATATAAGCAAACAAGCAGGGAACATAGATTGGAAGGGAAGCTATGTAAATGGTCAGCCTACAATTGTTCTAAGCTGGGAAGGCGAGTTAAGCAAGTACTCACCAAGAGAAAGTTCTACTACTCTGCCTTTTGGAGAAAAAAGAACAGATACTATTTATCAAAATGGCCAAGTACATGATTATGCGCCATGTAATGTTTTAGGCGCAGCTATAAGGGAAGATACTAGTAATAATCAATATACTGTTGTGATTTGTGAGTGGAATAAAGGATCAGAAATTCGTGCGTATGAAAGGCCTGTTGATGGAAGTCAATCAAATCAACTCTATGATCCTCAAACTTCACCGAATGGTTGGCAAGAGCTTGCTAGTCTACAAAATGCATATATAGTCAGTCCGTCCTGGGCGTTTAATGGAAATGGTACTGAGGCGCAGGCATTATTAAAGATTGATAATAGCCCGCTTCTTCCAAGTACGTTTCTTAATAGGTATAAGTTTGAATTTAATGAATTAGGCTCAACGTTTACAGACTTAGGTCATGACCCTACAGATATTCAGTCAGAAAATCTTTGTATACTTAATTGTACGAGCTTAGATGATCCAGTGAGTGATCCCTGCACTAACAGTTCAAGCTACATCTATGATCGCACAGATACAAGTGAAAATGAAAATAGCACTTTAGTAGCTATAGATTATAATAATAATCAAGAAATTTTATTGTTTCGCGACGATGAATATTCAAGACAAAGAATTTCAAATGGTACTGTAAGGTCACTTCCTTTTGTTAACACGAGAAGCCATAGTTCCTCGATCGTTAGCTTGGAAAAATATCAGAGCACTAATTCTTCAATATTTAGTCTTGAGCATGAAGAAATAATTAATTACAGCAGCGATCAGGGTATTGGTAATCTATCGATTACTAGTGAAACTATAGAGCGATCATTAATTCATATAGATCTAAGGCATAATTATGAAATTTATAGGCAAGTTTTTACAGAAAATATAGAAGACAGGCCCCTTATACCTGGCGATGATATAGTTACTCAAAATTTTAATTCAAGTGCAAGGTTGGTAGTTTCCTCAAATCAGAATCTTTTTAATACTAACTATATATTTAACCAAAATGTTATTAATTCTCAAACTGTGGGAGGGAGCATACGTCGTGGTGCGCTTCCTGTGCCACTTATTCAAGCGTGTAATAATAATCCTGGAATAGGTTATCTACATTCAGAATATCCAGCTCCATCGTCTAATTTTAGGACAATTTATACGGCAACTGACACTTTTGGAAATGTTGCGTTTAGTGTTTCATATGATGAACAGGACTCTAATGGAAATCTTATCAGTGTTGGATTGCATAAAATTGGAAATAGAGATCTGAATGACTTATTTCCAGGGGCGCCGGATGATGCGAGTTACGAAATAAGATTAATAAAATAATCGATATTATTTCCCTAGGCAATAACTAGTCCATTCCTTCATCAACTTCTGCCTCTTCTTAAACAAATCACCGCGTTGATAAGCCGCTTCCGTCTTATCTTTTAAAGTATGCGCAAGTGCAGCCTCAGCAACTTCTCTTGGGTGTGAAGTCATTTCAGCACACCAATCTCTAAAAGTAGAACGAAATCCATGGACAGTTAGTTTGGGGTAATATGACTTGAGTAGATTCAATAGGGAAGAGTCGCTGATTGGTTTGCCTTCTCTTAAGCCTGGAAAGATAAACTGATTAGTAGAAATTCCATCTAGCTCTTGGATGATTTTCAATGCCTCTTCACTTAAAGGAACACGATGTTCGCGGTCTGCTTTCATGCGTTCATCAGGGATGATCCATTCTTTAGTATCTAAGTTAATTTCATCAGGTGATGCATAACGTGATTCATTCGATCTTGTGGCGGTTAAGATGGTAAAAGCCAATGCTTTGGCTGTGATAGTATCGATTCCTCTAAGTTGTTTGAAAAATTGAGGTAAGTCAGAGTAGGACATAGCAGCAAAGTGAACGACTTTTTGCACTTTCGTACGTTTTGGTAATGTTTTGTCTAAATGCCCACGCCAACGCGCTGGGTTTTCACCTTTTCTGTAATTTCTAACAGTTGCCCAATCTAAAATATTCTCTATACGTTGCCTTATGCGAGATGCTGTTTCTGTTTTGGTATGCCAAATTGGCTCCAATACTTTTAAGACAATTTCAACATCAACATGTTGTACATGTGTATCTCCCATGACAGGATAGACATAAGTCTCTAGGGTATTTCGCCACTGTGATTCATGTTTAGCATTCTTCCAAGCTGATTTGTGGGCATCAATATAGGCCAACGAGCATTCTTTGAAGGTTTTATTTGAATTAGATTTAAGGTCTCTTTCTTGTTTAACTTCTTTCTTGCGATCAATAGGGTCTAACCCTTCGTTACGTAACAATCGACATTCATTTGCTGCTTTCCGTGCTTGTTCAAGTGTCACAGTAGGGAAGGCTCCAAGGCCATGGCGTCGCTCCTTGCCTGACTTTTGGTATCGATATACCCATGATTTAGTCCCACTAGGACTCACTTGTAGATAAAGTCCAAGACCATCTGAATACCATCCAGGTTTGGCTTCTTTCTTAACTTTAAGCGCCGTTAGTCTGTTTATTTTTTGACCCATCTATATATGATCTATATACGTTTCTATATACGACCAAGTGTGTTATTGTATGAAATACTCTGAAACAGAATGATACAGAGAAAGTGATGAAAGTACTATATTTAAAGTAAAATATGAGAATTTACAATACTATTTGAAACGGAATGAAACAAGGTGAAACAGATATTAAGGAGGACTCCCTCTCCGCCAGATAACTAAAAGCCTCTTCATATGAAGAGGCTTTTTTATTTGTGCTGTTTTCGTAAGCAGTCCGTGAGTTAACTTAGTGTCTTTAAAATATCTCTCCAGCTCAATACACCCACTGCTTCTTTTTTGTCATCGACAATTGGAATGCAGGAAACATGGCTAGAATTGAATAGGGCGACGGCATCACTGATCGTTGCTTCATCCGTTAATGTGATTAATTTTCTAGTCATTATCTGATGGACTCGTTTATTTAGTGTTGCTTCGTCGTCAGCAGATTCCGCCAGAGTTCCAACATTAGGACTAATAGATTTAAGCAGGTCTCTATCTGAAATGACGCCAATCAGCTCATCATCTTCTACAACCAGTAGGTGGTGGAAGCGGGTGCTGTCAAATATTTTCTTCACTTCCCTAAGTGTGTCATCCAAACTCACTGTGACGACATTTTTACTCATGATTTCACTAACTTTCATAGATATATCTATAGTGTGGTTCTTATTTTGTAAGCAATGGCATATTGTATTGGACTATTCTGAAAGTAACTATGATTTAACTCAATAACAAAGTCATAACTAAGTGGTGACTAGTAAAAATGTTTAACTTCGATAACACATATGCACAACAATTAGAGGGATTTTATACTCGGTGCAAGAGTGCTGAAGTGCCTAAGCCTGAATTGATTAGATTTAACTCTGAATTAGCAAGTGCGCTGGGTTTAGAACACATAGAACCAAATGATGCAGCTAATATTTTTTCAGGCAATGAATCACTGGCGGGCGCATCGCCGTTGGCACAAGTGTATGCAGGTCATCAATTTGGGCATTATTCTGCACAACTTGGAGATGGTCGCGCACTTCTACTAGGTGAGGTGGTAGACACTACCGGCCGCCGTTACGACATTCAGTTAAAAGGGTCAGGCCGTACCCCTTACTCACGTGGTGGTGATGGCAAGTCTGCGCTGGGTCCGGTGTTGCGTGAATATATAATGAGTGAAGCTATGCATGTGCTGGGAATTCCTACGACACGCGCATTAGCTGCAGTCAGTAGCGGTGAAATGGTTATGCGCACTGAGCCTTTGCCAGGTGCGGTGTTTACCCGTGTGGCAGCAAGCCATATTCGTATTGGTACATTTCAGTATTTTGCGGCGCTTAGTGAACAAGATAAGGTACGACAGTTGGCAGATTATACGATTGCCCGTCATTATCCGGACATACAATCTTCTTCTACGCCTTACTTGGATTTGCTAACGGCAATAAGTGCTGCGCAAGCGTCTTTAGTTGCGCAATGGATGTTGGTTGGTTTCGTTCATGGTGTGATGAATACCGATAATATGACGGTAACAGGGGAAACTATTGACTATGGACCTTGTGCATTTATGGATCACTATGCACCTGAAACTGTATTTAGCTCAATTGACACTCATGGTCGCTATGCCTATCAAAACCAACCAACCATTGCACAATGGAATCTTGCGCGTTTAGCAGAAACTTTGTTGCCACAATTAGATGAAAATAATGATAAAGCGATTGAATTGGCGACTGAAGTGCTCAATCAGTTTCCGCAACATTATCATCATCACTGGTTGTCAGGGATGCGCAATAAGCTTGGGCTTAAATCATCTGAACAAGATGATATGACTTTGATGAATGAATTGTTGGCGGCAATTGATAAGCAAAATGTCGACTATACTTTATTATTTAGGCGTCTAATTGATTTATTAACAGGAGACGAGCAAGCAGTTATTGGCTTGTTTGATGATGCCGCTCTTTTTAAGCAATGGTTACCAAAATGGAAATCGCGTTTACAACGTGATGAATTGGAACTGAATGATAGTGTTGAATTAATGTTACAAGTTAATCCAGTTTACATTCCACGTAACCATAAAGTGGAAGAAGCTTTAGAATTTGCTGTGCAACATAAAGATTACTCAATGTTTGAGCGTTTATTAGGAGTACTTAGCCATCCATATGATGAGTCAAGTCAATACCAAGAATATGCCATGCCAGCACCCCAAGAATTTGGGCCATATAAAACTTTTTGTGGTACCTAATATTACTCATAATAATTAAACACTTAGAAGTATAGGTGCATTTATTGTTAGTTGATTAATCCATTCAAAACACTACGAACTGCTGATTTTAAGGTTTAAACGGTCATGCGTGGCCTAGAACGACTCGCTTATAAGCGTGACAATGTGAACGTGTTCACAATCTACAAGTGAGTGGTATATGAAAGTTATATTGTCTGTATTCATTTTTGCTTGCCTAACTGCTGCGTTAACAGCGACCGCAAGTGAAGATTATGTGTGTGATAACAATGGAGCAAAACGAATTGTGAGTATTGTTTATCAAAACGAAGAACAACCTGTTCCTTGTGAAGTGCGCTATGACAAAGGTCAGGGTGTAGAAACATTATGGACCGCTAAATCAGAAGTTGGCTTCTGTGAAGCAAGAGTTAATGAGTTTATTGAAAAACAGGAATCATGGGGCTGGAATTGTAATAAGTTTGAAGTGCCTGAGACAGTGGAAAATAATGTAGATTCACAGCAGCCGCAACATGTTTCTGACTCAGTATCATCTGACAGTGATGCAGAAGATGGATTGCATACATCTATGTACTAATTGATAGCAGATTTATAAATAGTATTATTTATCTGTTTGTAGCTAATCAGTGATTCGGCAAATAAAAAAGGCTCCCAATTTGGGAGCCTTTTACTTTGCTGACTGGAGTTTGGGTATCGTTTATTAGATTCTGATTCTCTCTAATTAGATTTCCTCTACACCGCTCAAATCGGTTCCACCGATGATGTTTGAAGAACGAATTTTGATTTCGCCTTTTCCAGCATCTTCCTGGTTAGCTTCAATACCATCTTCTTTGTCACCTTCAGGACCATTGTCTGTCAAGGTGTCAAAGAACTTAATGAACAAGCCTCCATTACCATCTTCATTAAGATCGAAGCCTTTGCCATGATTACCGGTAGAAGAGGTACTTATGACGTTGCCTTCCATCGTGCCTTTATCAGCTTCTTCGATTTCAAAACCATCATTGTCGTTGTTAAAAGCGTCAGTTTTAATGATGTCGAACCATATACCGCCATTGCCAGCCTCTTCAAATACGAAGCCTTTATCATTACCGGTTGCGACTGATCTTACGACTTTGGCTACTAAGCCACCCTCATCCTCCTCGGTAAGCTTGACGCCATCGTCTCGGTTGTCAATCACTTTAGAATCAATGAACTTAAGTGACATGCGACCTTTGCCTTCTTCGTCAAGATCTACACCTTCATCCAGGTTAGCGCTGACTACTGATTTGACCATAGTCATTTCGATCGAACCTTTACCAGCT
>Ga0207422_1002638_pt1 | contig 22607 bp, 22 predicted proteins | sample MarCyaLeptolynsp_FD_187757 | JGI IMG/M metagenome (GOLD analysis project Ga0207422, IMG submission 187757) | Marine cyanobacterial communities from Panama - species 1 Leptolyngbya sp. (SPAdes) | ecosystem: Environmental > Aquatic > Marine > Unclassified | place: Panama: Panama City | collected... | reverse complement strand
GCACCAGATCACCGGCTTTACCCCCGGCCACACGGATGGAGCGGGCAAACACATCAGCCCAGGTATCAATATCATTCTGGGTATAACCCACCACCGTGGGTTTTCCCGTCGTACCGGAGGAGGCATGGATACGAGTAACATTTTCCCGGGGCACGGCAAACAGGCCAAAAGGATAGTTATCCCGCAAATCTGTTTTTGCCGTAAAAGGGAATTTCGCCAGATCGGCCAGAGACTGCAGGTCATCGGGATGCACACCCGCGTCATCAAAGGATTTTTTATAAAAAGGTACATTGTCATAAGCATGACGCACAGACCATTTCATACGTTCCAGCTGAACAGCCTGTAATTCATCGCGCGACATTTTTTCATGGGATGTCACGTTCGGTTGCGGTTGCATTTTCGACATTCAAATTTCTCCGTATATTTTGTCCTGCTCAGGGTTAAATCCTGATTCAGTCAAGCGTTTTATGGTCAAACCTGTGCGTAAACGAAAATACGTCTGCGTGACAAACATCCACACATTTGCCGCATTTAATGCAATCCACATCCAAGATCAGCGGGCTTTTATCCTCTGTTTCAGGAAAAAGCGCCGGTGAAATCACATGGGGTTCCGGGCAATGCTGGAAACAGTCTCCACAAGTGTTACACTTTTTTCGTTTTTTCGAAGAAATTTGTATCATATTTGTGCGACCAAGGAAACCATAAAATGCACCAACGGGGCAAATATGACCGCACCAACCGTGCTTTTTGACCAAAAAATCCAAAATGAAGATCAAAAAAACAACAATTGACCCTGCACCGAGGCCAAATAACACGCCCCGATGCAAAATTGTGATGGGATTCACCGCTTCCCAGGCAATTTCCCCCGCCAAATAAGAAACCAACAGAATCATAGGAATCAGCGCGATTCGCAGACGCCGATCAAATTTAGTATTGGTTTTAATACGGAATTTTTCCCGCATCACATTGGCCGCATCGGTGACGGGATTGATGGGACAGACCCAAGCACAAAAACTGCGCCCACCCACCAGCATATAAAAGACCGCTACGGTCAGCGCCCCGATGATCACAGTGGTCTCCAGTTCATGACCAGCCACAAAAGACTGCAGGGCAATAAACGGGTCTGATAGACTGATGGTGTTTAATAAATTGCTTGAGGCCAGATTACCTTCAATGATCCAGATACCCGCATAAGGCCCCAGCATAAACAAGCCCATGACCAGCATCTGGCAGGACCGGCGCAGGATCAGCCATTTGTATTTTTTAAGGCCGCTAACCATGGGTTTTCAGGCCCGTGTCCTGACGCATCATTGCCCGGGGCATGACTTTGATGGAGGCTTCCGGCGTGATGCATTCTTCTTCGCATTTGCCACAGCCGGTACAGGCATCGGTGAAGACGGTGGGCTGGAACACATGTTGCCGGCCATTCCAGTATTTCTTCATGACAATGGCTTCGTCCTTAATGGGACAGGCCCGGTAGCAGGCCCGACAGGCCGTGCCCTGCATGGCGTAACAGGTATCATTGCCGGTAAAAACCGCCACGCCCATATCCGCCTGTTTAATATCGGTCAGAGCATGATCCAACGCCCCGGTGGGACAGGCGGGCACACAGGGAATGTCTTCACACATTTCACAGGCCCCTTCCCGGGCAACAAAAAACGGTGTGCCCGTGGCCACCGGTTCGTCCAATGTGGCCAATTTCAAAATATCAAAAGGACAGGCCCTTACACACAGTCCACAACGCACACAGGCGGATTGGAAATCAGGCTCCGGAATGGCACCCGGCGGACGGATGGCTGTGGCGGCCAGTCCCTTGACCGCGTTCAGGTAAGCGCCCAGCATCAACCCGACGGCTCCGGCCTTGCCCGCAAGGCCAGCAATCATCTTAAAGACTTTTCGTCGGGTTGGTTTTAGGTCTTTTTCCACTCCTGATCTCTCAATTCAATACGACGGATTTTGCCTGAAACCGTTTTGGGTAAATCGGCAACGAACTTGATTTTGCGTGGGTATTTATAGGGTGCCGTCACCTTCTTCACATGGTTCTGCAGGTCTTTGGCCAAGTCTTCAGAGGCTTCATAACCCGCCGCCAGAACGATATACGCCACGACGATTTCCCCGCGGGTATCATCCGGGCTGGACACCACCGCACTTTCGGCCACAGCGGCATGTTCGATCAATGCACTTTCCACTTCGAACGGGCCAATACGATATCCGGCGGACAGGATCACATCATCCGAACGGCTGACAAACCAGAAATAACCATCTTCATCCCGATAGGCCCTGTCACCGGTTAAATACCAATCCCCTTTAAAACAGGATGCAGTTTTTTCGGGATTGCCTTTGTACCCTTTAAACAACCACACCGGGCGGTCCGGTTTAACCCTAAGTGCGATATCACCTTCTTCGCCAGCGGGCATTTCCGACCCGTCCTGATCAATCACCGCCAGATCAACACCGGGCGACGGTTTACCCATAGACCCCGGCCGCACATCCAGTGCCGGGAAAGAACCACACATAATCACCGTTTCCGTTTGACCATAACCATCGCGGATCAAAATGCCGGTGGCGGTTTTCCACATCTCAATGATTTCCGGATTTAGCGGTTCGCCCGCACCCACACAATGGCGCAGATTTGGGAATTGATACTGGCTCAAATCTTCCTGCACAAACATCCTGTAGATGGTCGGCGCGCCGCACATGGTGGTGATGGGATATTTGGCAAACATCTCCAGACAGGCCGGCGCACTAAAGCCTGCTGTATGGTGGGTAAAGAGCGCAGCACCCTGAATCCAGGGGGCAAAATAACTGGACCAGGCCGCCTTGGCCCAGCCGGTATCGGAGATATTCCAATGCAGATCATCCTCGGTCAGGTCCAGCCAGTATTTGCCGGTGGTCACATGACCCTGAGCATAACCATGGGTATGAATGGCCATTTTCGGATAGCCGGTCGTGCCAGACGTGAAATAACATAAAGCATCTTCATCAGAGGCGGTATTGGCCGTTTCAAATTCAGACGATGCGGCACTGACCGCATTATCGTAGCTGATCCATCCTTCGCGTTCTGCATCCACCACAACGCGGACTTTCAAACCGTCCACATCATCAAAAATCTGATCAACCTTTTCGGCATTTTGCGGATCGGTAACAATGGCTGTTGCGCCAGAGGCTTCCGCCCGATAAGCCATATCTTTGGCGGACAATTGTGTGGTGCCGGGTGAAATGACAAATCCTGCACGAATACAGCCAGTCATCAGTTCCCACCAGGCCAATTGTCGGGACAGGATAACGATGACGGTATCGCCGCGCTTCACCCCTGCAGCGGACAACATATTGGCCACCTGGCAGGACCGGTCACGGACATCCGCAAAGGAAATATCCCTTTCTGTGCCATGATCATCAATCCACAACATCGCCCGTTTATCCGGGGAGTTTGCGGCCCAGACGTCAATCACATCCCGGGCAAAATTGTAATAGGGTTCCGTTTGCGGAACGAAGCTTTGTCGTTCCGCATCATAATTTGTCATGTTTGCCATGATCGGTTCCTTTTGGGGATAACCCCGTTTTTATTTAGCGATACTCACCACTTTCATCTGCGTGAATTCTTCCAGACCTTCCTGGGCCTGTTCCACACCAATACCGGATTTCTTGTACCCGGCCATCGGAATGTGTGGGCCAATGGCCGTATGCTGATTGATCCAGACGGTACCGCTTTCGATTTTGTTGGCGATATCGCTGGCCCGGTCAATATTCGATGACCAGACAGAGCCACCCAGGCCATAATCGGAATCATTGGCACGGGCAATTACGTCATCCACATCTGAATATTTAATCAGCGGCAGGATCGGACCAAATTGTTCTTCATCCACAATACGGTCACCTTCTTTCACATCGCGCACAATGGTCGGTTCAATGAAATAACCTTTTTGATCCGGCACATTTCCACCCACAGCAATACTGCCCGCTTGTTTAGTGTCTTCCAGCAGATTGGCAACTTTTTCATATTGCATTTTGTTCTGGAGCGGACCCAGGGTTGTGCCCTGTTTCATACCGTCATCCATCACGGCCTGATCCACAAGGTTGACCAACTCACCGCACAATTCGTCATAAACATCTTCGTGCACATAAGCCCGTTTGATGGCCATACAGACCTGACCATTATTCAGGAAGGCGCCGAAATAAATGCCTTCAGCGGTTTTCTTGACATCAACGTCATCCAGAACCACGGCAACATCATTACCACCCAGTTCCAGCGTCAGACGTTTTAAGGTACAGGCGGCATTTTCAGCAATTTTCTTACCGGTCGCCGTGGAGCCCGTGAAGGTCACTTTGGCCACATCAGGATGCGCTGTTAGAACCGGGCCCAGATCATTATCATCAGAAATGATGTTCACCACACCGGCCGGGAAAACCTGCGCACAATATTCACCCAGCTTCATGGTGGTTGCCGGTGTCGTTGGCGATGGTTTGACCACAATCGTATTACCGGCCAATACTGCCGGACCAATTTTCCAGATGGCAATCAACAGCGGGAAGTTCCACGGTGCAATGGCGGCCACAACGCCCAGAGGTTCACGACGGCTTTCGATACGCACGGTTTCATCATCCTGGATGACCTTTGTACCCGGTGCCAAAGTGGAATAATGACGCAGATACCCTTCGGTCCAGGCCACTTCGCCTTGGGCTTCGGCCAGAGGTTTACCCTGTTCACTGGTCAGAATTCTCGCCAGTTCTTCGGCATTCGCCGCCAACAAATCGGCCAGCTCATTTAATTTGCCCTGACGATGTTCAATGGATGTTTCAGCCCAGGCCGGGAAAGCCGCTTTGGCAGCCGCAACCGCTTCATTGGCCTGATCCACTGAGGCACGCGCCACATTGGCAAAGACTTCTTCAGTTGCCGGGTTGATTACCGCCAAGGTTTGATCACCGTCAACCAATTCACCATTAATCAATAATTTAAAATCACTCATGTCCCTTATCTCCTAAAAATCTCACCACTCAATTTCAATTCACGCTTTAATCTTATGCTGATTTCTGTTCCTGCAGGCCCAGTTCAGCTTTCATCTGATCCCGCATCTGGAATTTTTGAATTTTGCCGGTCACCGTCATGGGGAATTCATCGACGATACGGATATAACGGGGCACTTTGTAATGGGCGATTTCACCTTTACAGAAATCCCGCACATCCTGTTCACCAATAGACCCGCCCTGTTTTGCAATGATCCAGCAGGCCACTTCTTCACCATATTTATCGTCTGGCACACCAAAAACCTGTACGTCCTGAATGTCATCATGACGATAAAGAAATTCTTCAATTTCGCGGGGATATACATTCTCGCCACCGCGAATGATCATATCCTTCACCCGCCCGGTGATATTAACATAACCTTCATCGTCCATCACCGCCAGATCGCCGGTATGCATCCAGCCGGCGTTATCAAGCACATCGGCGGTTTTTTCCGCGTCACCCCAATATCCCTGCATAACACTGTAGCCCCGGGTGCAAAGCTCGCCCTGCGATCCGCGAGGCACCGCATGGCCCTGATCATCGGTGATTTTCACTTCCACAAAAGGCATGATCTGGCCGACGGTACTGACGCGTTTTTCAACGCTGTCATCGGTTTTGCTCTGGAAGCTGACCGGGCTGGTTTCGGTCATGCCATAAGCAATGGTCACTTCGGCCATGTTCATTTCAGCAATCACCCGTTTCATCACTTCGATTGGACAAGGCGATCCGGCCATCACGCCGGTGCGCAGCGATGACAGGTCATACTTGCCAAATTCCGGATGTTCCAGTTCGGCAATAAACATGGTCGGCACCCCGTAAAGAGCCGTACATTTTTCCGCCGCCACGGTTTCCAGAACGGTCAGCGGCTCAAAAGCTTCCCCTGGGAAAACCATACAACTGCCGTGGGTAATACAGCCCAGAACGCCCATTACCATACCGAAACAATGGTATAAGGGAACCGGAATACACAGCCGGTCCTGCTCGGTGAAATCCTGACGTTCGGCAACAAAAAAGCCGTTATTCAGAATATTCAGATGGGTCAGGGTTGCGCCCTTGGGCGAACCGGTTGTGCCGCTGGTAAACTGAATATTGACCGCATCATCAGGTTGAAGGGTCTTTTCAATTTCTTTTAACTTGGCCAGGGCCTCATCTGTGGCTTTCTCCGCCAAATCTGAAAAAGCCATAAAGCCCGGTTTTGGATTGCTGCTAATTGCAATTACCTGCTGAAGGCTTGGTAATTTTTCGGCTTTCAGCTGGCCGGGTGTGCTGCTGGCGATTTCAGGAGCCAGGCTTTCGACCATTTCCACATAATCAGATGTCTTGAAACACTCTGCCAGAACCAATGCCCGACAGCCTGATAAATTCAGGGCATATTCCAGTTCTGAACGACGATAAGCGGGATTAAGGGTCACCAGAATAAGCCCGGCTTTGGCTGTGGCCATTTGGGTGAGGACCCATTCGGCACAGTTGGGCGACCAGATACCCACGCGATCACCGGGATTTAATCCCAGTGCGACAAATCCGGCAGCCACTTTTTCAACCTCGGCGGCAAATTCGGCATAGGTCCAGCGAATATTCTGATAAGGCACCACCAACGCGTCACGTGTGCCATGTCGGGCAGCCACTTCATCAAGGGCCGCACCAATGGTTTGGTATTTCAGCGGTACATCGCTGATCCCGCACACATAACTGGTTGAATTATTCTGCATTTGTCTTGTCCCAAAAAGCCCCATGTCCCTAAATTTCAGAGGCCATTCTACAACAAATCATGATCGATTTCTTGATCTTCCCACAAAGGGTACTTCAGGTTTCCTCTGTCAACAAGCCCACCCCAACAAAAGGAATGAACTTGATGAAAAAGGAATGTTTGCGGCGTCAATCTCGACCAAAAGACCAAACGCCGCAAACAGGGGAGAGAAAACTTAGAAATCGAAGTTCAATTTAACCGTCCACTGCAGTGGGCGACCATAATATTGTTCGATCAGACCAAACAGGCCACCTTCAGCAAGGTTACCGGACAGGTCAAATGTCTGAACCAGATATTCTTCGTCGGTGATGTTCTGGATCAGGAATTGCAAGTTCCAGTCATCATTCGGCGAATAATATGTCACAGACGCGTTGGCCAGGAAGTAACCATCTTCTGTCACGGCTGGTGCATTGGTCAGGGCAAAGAAATGCTCTGAACGATATTGACCATCGATCTGGAAGGCGATGCTACCCGCATTACCAATCTCTGTTTCATAACGGATCAGACCATTCAGATTCCATTCTGGAGTCTGTACTGGACGAACTGTTGCACCTGGCAAGATCGGATCAACTGTTCCAAGTGGTGTGCCAATCGGAATGGTCAGACCAGGTACATTGCTGACTTCGGCGTCTGTGTAACCGATACCAAACATCATATCCAAACCATCCGCAGGCGACGCCTGGATTTCAAGTTCAGCACCTTTACTTTCACACTCGGAATTCAGCGTAAATGTGTCCAGGTTAATGATCGAGAATGCCTGACAGTCTTTATAATCATAATAATATACGGAACCGTTCACCCGTAATAGACCATCTTCGGAATCCCATTTAAAACCAACTTCATAGGCGTCCAGTTTTTCAGGTCCGAAATTCAGGAACGGTGGTGTGGCAAATTCCGGTGTTGGCAAGAATGGCGCATTAAAACCACCGGATTTCACACCGCGGTTCCAGCTGGCATAAACCAGCAGATTTTCCATGGCCTGATAATCCAACTGCACACGCGCAGACCATTCACCATCATCACGTGAGTTTGTGAAGTTCACAGATTCAAAGATATCCATACGATTTGGGTCTAAACCAGAGACGGCGGTTTCAGGGAAGAAAGAGAAGATATTCTGATACACAAAATCCTTGTCTTCACTGATATAACGCAGACCACCAATCAATGTCAGATCTTCTGTCAGGTCATATTCCAACTGACCAAACAATGACCAGCTTTTTGTATCAATCGTATAAGGGCTGATGATACCGTTGGCTGGATCAGGACCAAATGCGTTGGTCAGTTCGGCACCATCAAACAAACCTGGTGCGATACCACCGTTGCTGTCATTGATGTCAATATTCAGGTAGAAGAACCCGGCAACATAGCGCAGGTTATCTGCTTCACCATTTAAGCGAAGTTCCTGAGAGAACTGTTTTGAATCTGTTGTCAGGAAGAAATTGAAATAATTCGCTGGCGAAGCATCAGAATCTTCAATGTAATTACGCGTCACAGCATAATAATCTGTGATACTGGTCACTGTACCGGCGGATGTTTCCCAATTTAATGTACCTGTAAAGCCATATGTTTCCAGATCATTACGGCCTGTACGGTCATAATCACCGGCATAAACATCCCCATCGTTATCTGAATAATTATCCAGGAATGGGTTCGGCAGGCCAGGTGTAGCTTCGCCAGTTGGGAACTGAGCTGATTCATACTCAAAGAAACCTGTGCGAATATCCTGCTGACCATAACGGGCATTCAGCAACAGGCTGACTTCGTCATTTGGTTCATACATCAATTGTAAACGCAGAGCTGTTTCGTTGGTGTTATTCAGTTTCTGATCAGGATTCAGACGGTTTGTAATATAACCATCACCCTGATTTGTTGAGAAAGACACACGGGCAGCCAGAACATCATTGATCGGCAGACCAACAGCACCTTCGGCTTTAATGCGGTTGAAACGACCGTAACTGATCGAACCGTAACCATTCAGATCTCCACCAACTTCCGGTTTAACGGAAATAAAGTGAATCAAACCACCTGTGGCATTACGGCCAAACAGGGTACCTTGTGGGCCACGCAGAACCTCAACACGTTCCATGTCGAACAACATGAAGCCTGCACCGGATGTCTGACTGATATAAGTTTCATCCACATAGATCGCCACAGGGCTTTCCACGTTGGTTGTAAAGTCACTGTTGGCAACACCGCGAATGGAAACCGCATAGTTGGCTTCACCGTTGGGCTGAATAGTACCGACCCCGGGGGCCAGTGCAGTGACTTCCTGGGCGTTGGTATAACCCAGTGCTTTCATTTGTGAACCGGACAGGGCCGTAATGGCGATACCCACATCCTGAGCGGACTGTTCACGTTTTTGGGCCGTTACGACCAGCTCTTCGAATAGCACACTGCTGGTCTTTTTTTCTTCTTCTGCCGCCTGCAGTGCAGTGGGCAGCAATGCCACCATGGCACAACTTGCGAGCAATTTGCTCCCATTTTTTATTAACATCTTAGCTCTCCTCTCTTGGATTTCATTATTTGATGTAACTTTGTCACATCTGAACTTTTTGTAGGGTGTAGTCCCCCAGCAGGTTACTTATGTTCAGAAACCTCCATATTTGGATCATGGGCCATCAATGCTTTGAGCAATTCATTGCGCATGATCGGTGCGTCTTCCACTAAAGGACGGCGGCGCAGTGCACCAATTTCCGACGCCGTATATGGACGAAAATCTTCGGTGAGATTTTCGTTGTCATATTCTTTTAAAACCCAGTTCAAAAGATCTGCCAGGTCCTGATCTTTTAAGGGCGCATAAGCCACACCAGGTACACGTCCGAGATATTCACGCCCGCCTTCCACTTGCAGGAACTTGGCAACAATGCCGCGCATATCCGGTGCCCCCAACGGAGACCCCGCGCCATTGGGCAGGTGACAACCCTGGCAATTCATTTTCCAGTTGAAATCAGCTTTACGTTCGACAAGATCATCTGATCCCGCCATCACAAAGGATAACGGCAGACACAAAATCATGATCAGAGCTGCAAAACGGGTCATGTTACTTCCCTTCGACTTCCGCAAAGATTTCCGCACGTTTTTTACCCAATGCACGGGCACGGACTTTTTTGTTGGCAGCCAGAATTTCTTTCACTTCTTCGGTGGTGAATTTTTTCGTATCGCCAATATCCTGATGGAAATTTTCCAGAACATAATTCAGCACGACGGCAATGCCATCTTCTTTAAGTACGCCCTTTTGACCGGGCATCATGCCGCGGTATTTGACGCCATCCACTTCGATTTTGCCGGACAGACCCTTGGCCATCACCAGAGCCAGATATTCACGACCAGCTTCATGACGATAAAGGGGCAGCAAACGATTATTGATGGGCGGGAATGACCCCGGTACACCTTCACCGGTTTTTAAATGACAGGCCGCACATTTCTTATAAAGCTTGGCACCATCCTTCACTTTGTCCTTTGCCTGGGCTGGCGCAGTAATGCTGGCGGCCAGAAACAAAAACGGCAGGACAAGTGCAATTTTACGCAACACTCTCATTCTTAGTCCTCCAGCGCTGTACCGATAATGATCGCTGTGGAACAGTTATAGATGGAGCTTTCTGTACCCAGACACCAGTTGGTGTCATTGTTGGCTTGTGGCCGGGACATCGGCTTGTCACCTTCGTTGCGGTTACAGAAACAACGACCACAGCTGGTTTTACCGCAACAATCATTGTAGGAAATGATGTAAGCGCGGCCATCGGCCGGGTTCTGACAGGTTCCGATCCAGGTGATCGGCGACATTTCTGTACCGGGCGGACAGGTATTTGCCGAGCCACCACAGCAACTACACAAGAAACCGTCAATCGCACAATAACGCCAGTAATCACAACTTGTTTCATCCCCTGGATCCTGCGGATTGCCGGTCGGTTGCGGGGCTACACCAGGATAACCATTCGACGCACCACCGGCATCCGGTGCCGGGGCTGCCGCCGCACGGGCGACTGGTAATAATGGAATGGTACCGGCACCCACCAGAGCGGTACCCAGCGCCGTCAGAAACCCGCGGCGCGACGAAGTTTGCGCAATCCGGCGAGATAATTTTTCAATTGTGCGATCAATCTTTTTCATGTTGTGATCCTTTTCCTTATTTTCCCTTCACCCCTCAAACGGGTCGGGCACTCCCAGAGAATTTTTTGCCAGATAATCTTTGGCAGATGTTTTACTGATTACGTTTTTTCATATAGTCCTGAATGGAGGCGACACCGCGCTCCTTGGCTTCCACCAGGCTTTCCAGATGTTCTCTGGTATTCACCAAACCCAGCGATGCAATTTTGCCGTCTTCGCCGATCAAAACTGCATAAGGCAGCTTGGATACACCGAACGCGCGACCCAACTGTTCAGAAACAAAATACCGGCTGGGGTCCAGATTTTCAGCAGCGACAAAGGCTTCATGACTGGCCACTTCACCGTCACTGGCAAAGGTAATATCCAGCCAGTCTTTTTCGGTTTTCTGGAAAGATTTCAAAGCCGGCAGTAATGTTTTACAAACCGGACAATCCGGTGACAGGAAGAATAACAGTTCGCTTTTCCAGCGTTTGTTTTCACCAAACATGATGGTCCGGCCGTCAAGCGTTGCAACCGGGGCGGACGGGGCCGCATCACCTGCTTTGACATTCTGGTTCATGGCCAGCGCACCGGCAGGTGCCAGACGTTCATGCAATACGCCCACCTGACGGGCCAAAGCCAGACAAATCATGCCCAACACGATGACTACCGCCCATAACAATACTTGTGAGATCATTAATACAGTCATTTTTAAATCCTTTTCGCGCCCGTACCGGGGATGGACAGATAAGCTTCAAAAGCAGCATATAAACTCAACATCGCTGCCGCACATAACCCGCCGTTCAACAGATCAAACCAATCAATTGCCCGTCCGGTGGACGGTAAAATCAACAGGAAAGCTGCAATTAAAAGTGCCAGATTGCGCACCAAAATAATCGGACGGGCTTCAACGGGTTCTTTGCCCCATGAACAGCCACAATCAAACCCGCGACGTCCACTGATAAAGGCACCAGCCAACATTGCCGCATATGCTGTTAGTAATAAGAAAGTACCGATGGCCGCTGGGCCAGCGACCTGAGGCACAAACAATCCAACCGCCAACAACACCTCAATCACGGGCACCATAAAGGCCACCATTGCGATTGAGATGGTTGGAAGGAAACCGTAACCTGCCAGCACCTGCTTAAAGCGAGTGATATCCGTCAGCTTCTTGGCACCACCCATGATCAGAATGGCCGCAACGAATATTTTGGCAGAGATGAGAATAAGGGGATCCATGATGATCGTTCCTTATTTTACCGCATGAATGGCAAAAGCATGTTGCGCTGCACCACCACCGAACGTTCTCAAGTATTCTCCTGTCGATGCATTAAACACATCAGCTTCGAGATTACCGTTGGTCACGATAAGATAGGGCGTTTCACCGTGGGTGACTTCGATGGATATCGCCCAGTTTGGCATCGGAATACGACGCACCAGTTTCTTGGCTTTGGGATCAATGGCCCAAACTTCGCCACCACCATTTTTATGGTCACCCTCACCAGCGCCTTCGTTCATCAGCACATAAATCAGATCGCCGGTATCATCGGCGGTGATCATTTGCCAACCGGCCGGACGCCAGCCTTCTGGACCAATTTTACCGTCCGCAATGCGCCAGTCTTTCTTGACCTTGGCTTTCTTGTCGGACAAATCGACCGGCTGAATGCGGCCCTTGAAGCTGGCGAAATAGGTCATGCCATTCACTTCAACAGATTTCAGGAACAGCGGATCTTCATCCATGTCATTGAAGAATTTTGTCGTGTCACCACGTTTGGCTTCACCATCATCATCCAGGTTAAAGGCGGTCATGGTGCCATCACCACACATGGTGGCAAAACCCTGCTTGCCCAGTGGATAAACCAGGCTACAGCCCGGAATTTGCACTTCGTTGACAATTTCGCGTTTGTCCAGGTCAATAATGTAGACCGACGCGGCCGGCGTGAAGTTATAGACCATGATGAAACGTTCATTGTTGGTCAGGGACAGCGCCGTTTTTTGCGGCATCATCTGACCACGCTTGCCATCCGGCAGAACAATCTCGGCAATGGCCGCCATATTTTCGCGGTCATGAATGGTCAGAACATCAATACGGTCACCACGTGTGCCGCGGGTGTAAAATGTCTCACTGACATAAAGCTCCGGGCGTTTGGTGCCTTGGGCAAAGGAAGCAAACTGGCTCATGCCCAGGCTGCCTTTGTAGTTACGGGTGTCTGCCGTTGGATCAAACAACACGGCCTTGCCATCAACGGGGCTGATGAAATTCATGTCATGCAGGAAGACCCAGTCTTTTGGGTATTCAGAGGGCAATTCCTGGATAATGCCGATATCTTCTTCCGGCAGTTCTTCGGGGAACTTGTCAGATGCAGTGGCAATGCTGCCCAGCATGGAGAGGGCAAAAATCGATCCCAGTACGGATTTACCTGCTGACGATAGTAGTGTGCTTGACGACATATCAACCTCCCGATTCAAGCTTTGATCTTCAACTTTTGAAACATGTATATGTTTATTATTGGACGTACGTCCTAATTAGTACACTTGTCCTAATATCAATTTACAAAGCTTCCGTCAAGCTCTATTTTTTGCTTTGCGGGATATTCAAAGGGCATAAAATGATTTCACATGATAAATCATGCGTTTATCGAAGAATGAATCTGCGGCAGAGGCGCAAATAATTTACTTGCTTTTTGAAAAAAGAAAGAATTGGGAAAAAACCCAATATTCAGGCCAAATGAGAGAGAATCAAAAAAACTGCTGAACAGGTATCCTGTTATGGAACTTTATAATTATTGATATCTTCGGGGCTGGCGGTTTTGATCATGTGCAAATAGTTCTTCACCGCCAGATTGGCCATACGCGATGCATAGGCTGTCCAGGGCTTACCATATCCGATGAAAACGGTGTGGCCTTCCATGGTCGAAGAAATATACAGGGCCAGAGCCATTGAATCCTCATCTGACAAGGCTGGATTAATCTGGCGCACGATATCTTTCAGCATACCCCGTTCCAGATTGTAGATATACTCCATCGCCTCACCGACATTTTTGTCATGATTGGACAAGGCCCATAACGCCGGGAAAAAATGGGTGGTCTCTACGGTCGTCAAATCTTCGATGATAAAATGAATAATGGCTTCGAATTTTTGATCCAGCGTGAGGCTGTCATCAATCAGGATTTCATCCCACCAACCGATATAACCCTGCACAACCGCATCCACCAGGTCATTCAGCAGGTCGGTTTTGCTGGCAAAATAATAAGATAAATTCCCCACCGTCATGTCACAGCGTGCAGCCACTTTGCGCATTGACATGCCGGGATAACCTTCTTCAACCAGAATATCACGGGCCGCATTCAGGATGATTTCCACCCGTTGCTGGCCCTTGCGGGAAGAGGCTTTTTCATGCCGCTTTTGCAGCTTCAATTTACGCATTTTACTGGATCCTGAGCCTGACTGTCATGCAGCATTCATAGTCGAGCAGGTGTCCTAAAATCAAGCATTATCGTTGAAAAAGATCAAACGTCATATGTTGACGGTATGATCGAAGTTCTTGTTTTGTAAAAAGAAAATCACTTGCCGATGCACGTTTATTTGCCATGAAATCATACTGTGAGCCGCCACCATGACGATATGATCTTTCATGCCCAAAAGCTTGGTTTTTTCCACGGTGACCCGGCCATCATGGGGGCCGCGCAGCATATATTGCCCGATCGGATACAACCAGCCAATGCGCCCGGCAATAATACCCAGATTATAATAGATATCTATTGCGGCCTGTTGTTTTTGCCAGATACTGGTTGTGGCCAGTTCCTGTCCCGCCGGACCCATGATCCATTTATAGGGCAAATAGTGTTTAAAATGATCTGCCACTTCACTGCCCCCATTGGGCGGGGCCAGCATAACCACCTGTCCCAATTTCCCGGATTTGATATCAGATTGATACATTGCCAGATATTGACGGACCACCAATCCACCCATGGAATGGGTGACAAAATGGATGGTGCCATGTTTCTCCCAGATCTTATCCGCCTTCAGTCGTTGATGGATAAACCGGGCCAGATTGCGCAGATCTTTTCGCAGGGAAGGATATTGATAATTTGCCACCCGATAACCGGCTTTGCGCAAGCTGATCTCAAGGCCAAACATGTTCCATTTCGGCTCGCCAATACCATGCAGCAAGACCACAACTTCATCACGATATTTTTTCATAAAATCCCCAATTTAGAACCACAGGATTGGTCGTCCTAATTCGACCATATTGATCTGGCATATCCGCATAATGCAAACAACAAAGAGATACATTATGCCTTATAAAATCACAACCATTCTGCTGTGCGGGTTTTTGATGGCCTGTACCCAGCAGGGCCGAGAACAATTCGCCAAAGATGTCTGTGAAAGTTCTTCAAATTGCTCCATAACCTGCCCCGACGGCACCGTGACCGATGCCCGTTTTCCGAAATGTCCCATCAATGACCGTGATCTGTTGCCGCCTTCACGTGATAATGGCCTAAGGTAATGTTATACATCAGAAATTTTGACAATCTGTTTGCCAAAATTTTCGCCCTTTAACATACCAATGAAGGCTTTCGGGGCATTTTCAAGACCCTCGGCAACTGTTTCATGATATTTAATTTTGCCTTCTTTTAACCACCCGGATGTTTTGACCAAATGGTCCCTGTTGGCTTCCGGGTGATCGAATACAATAAAGCCCTGCATCTTGATACGGCGTTGAATCAGAATAAACAGACCCCGTGGACCAGGTGCCATATCTTCCGCATTATAATCACCGATCATGCCGCATAAAGCAATGCGGCCAAAATCATTCATATTCCACAGCACGGCTTCCATAATTTCGCCGCCGACATTTTCAAAATTCACATCAATGCCATTCGGGCAAAGCTCGGCCAGTTTTTTATGAACCGGCCCACAGGTTTTATAATTAAAGGCCGCATCAAAACCCAGTTCATCGGTCAGAAAAGCCACTTTGTCATCTGAACCCGCACAACCCACAACCCGACAACCCAGAATTTTGGCAATCTGTCCAACGACACTGCCTACGGCACCGGAGGCCGCCGAGACAAATACCGTATCGCCCTCTTTCGCCTCACCAATGGTTATCAGACCCGCATAAGCGGTCATACCCGGCATACCTAAAATACCCAGATAATAGGATAACGGCGCCAGATTTGGATCAACTTTCATCAATCCCGCACCATCGGTCAGGGAATAATCTTCCCAACCCAACATACCGGTCACATAATCCCCTTTGGCAAATTTGTCATTGTTGCTCTCGACCACTTCGCCCACAACGCCGGCTTCGAGAACATCCCCGATCTGAAAAGGTGGAATATAAGATTTTACATCGTTCATACGGGCGCGCATGTAAGGATCCACAGACATGTAAATATTACGGATAAGAAGTTGCCCATCGCCCGGCGTCGGTATGTCCGCTGCGGTGAATTCAAAATTGTCTTCGCTGACCCAGCCTTTTGGGCGGCTTTTGAAACGAACCTGATGATTAACCTGTGTCATGACATTCTCCCAGCTACATTCCGCGCGACGCAGAAATTCAAACGACTGTTTTAATATTGACATAGATCAACTGTTTCGTAAAGATGATTCTGTGCAAGGGTATTTTCGCCAATAAATCAAGGACATGTCACGTGCGACTTTGGATCATTGCCATATTCTGTTTGCTGTTAAACGGCTTTGGTCTGGCGGCTTTTGCCGGGAATAAGGACCAAATCTGGTCCCCATCCCAACAGCGTTTTATTTCCGAAAAACAGTTGATCCAGAAATTACGTCAAAGTCGCTATATCATCCTGGGCGAAAACCACGACAATCCGGCCCACCACCGTCTGCAGGCGCATCTGATGAAACAGGTGTTGAAATCTGGCCGCCGCCCTGCTGTGGTTTTTGAAATGCTCGACCGGGACAAACAAAACGCCATCACGATATTTAAGAAACGTTTTGTGTCCACTGCACCCATAAGCAACGACCCATTGCCTCAGCGGCATGATGCGACAGGACTGGATGTATTGTTGGATTGGCAAAACAGTGGCTGGCCAGACTGGCAAATGTATAAACCTTTGTTTGATATCGCCTTCCTGAATGAACTCCCCATTGGTGCCAGCAACTTTTCCCGCTACGACATTGGTCAGATGCATCAAAAAGGCTTCGACGGAATGCCTACAGAACTGGCTTCCATATTACGCCCGCTGTTGGATAAAAAAATGCCGGATCCTTTACTGAACGTCCTCTCAGATGACATCCGTGAAGGCCATTGCAATATGTTGCCCGACAACCTGATCCCGCGCTTTGTGGATATTCAGCGGGCCAGAGATGCGGCCTTTGCCTATGCGATGATTGAACAGGAAACAAAACATCAAACGGACGGCGCCATTTTGATCACCGGCAATGGCCATGCCCGACGGGAGATTGCCGTCCCAAGATATTTGAACGATTTACGCGAAGATGCCCGTGTCATTGCCATTGGCCTGATCGCCAGATCAGAGAGTGCAGCACCTGACCTGGATAATGAAGATTTAAAATATTTTGATTATGTCTGGTTCACCGAAGAAGTTGCGCGCCCAGAAGGCCATGACCCCTGCGACGTTTTCAGGAAATAGGCCACAATTATTCGTCAGCCTTGATTTCATCAACAATCAGGAAATGTAAATGGCTTTTGGCAATGGGTTTGTCAGGGTCATCCTGCCAGATTTTGGTATGGACATTGGCAAAACGGCGGCCCATTTTGACCACATGGGCACTGGCAAAAGTATCCTGAGCCTTGCCGGACCTGAGATAATCTATCTGAATATCCATGGTTTTGGGTATGCGTTTTAACGCCAACTGATCAATCAATTGAATAAAAGCGGCCATTTCTGACAGGGCAGCAATTGTACCACCATGCAGGGCGGGCAAAATGGGATTACCAATCAAGTCTTCTGTAAAAGACATTTTGGTGATCAATTCATCCTGTTGCTCGCTTACTGACAGGTTGAGCAGACTGCCATAGGGACTGTTTTGCAGAAAATCATTGTAATCGCCGCGGCCTTTCAGGGCCTTGAGGGTGTTGATCATCGAATTCATCAGACACCCCCTTTCTTTTCCAGAACCGGCACCTGATTGTTCACGGCAAATATCGCCACCGCCTGCGCAATGGGCTCACTTTCCAGATCATTATAAGCCTCTGCCCGGACAAAGACGGCTTCCCGGGTGACCTTGATACATTCTGCAGTGGCCGTTACCCCAAAGCAAGGTTCTGATGCAGAGAAAAAATCGACCCTGAGGTCCAATGTTGACATGCCTTTTGCGATGCCGACTTCATTTATCACCGCCCCGCCCAGGGCCGTATCCAGAAGCGTCGTAATGGCGCCATTAGAGATCACACCGCTGCCTGTGAGCACGTCTTTTTCCGGAGAATAAGGCAAATGCATACCCACGACTTCGCCATCGCGATAATGAATTTCAAACCCAAGTTTTTTACAATGGGGTAAAAAATCAAAAGCAACTTTTTCCAATTTATCCGACGGAATGATCCTGTTCCTTATCCTTAAATATACAAATGTGCCGTCTGTTTAATGCGTTCCACCATGGCAAATAATCCATTGGTACGCATGGGCGAGAGATGTTTTTCCAACCCCAATTGACCCAACACGGACTTTTCATCGGTTTTGATGATATCCGCAGGTGTTTTGCCTGAAAAGATCAACAACATCAAACACACCAGACCTCGCACAATATGGGCATCACTTTCGCCTTGAAAAATAATTTTACCACCTTCCAGACGATTGGTCAGCCACACACGGCTGGTACAGCCCTGAACACGATTGTCTTCGGTTTTATCTGCTTCGGGAAAACCATCCAGATGACGCCCCAGATCGATCAGATACTTATAACGATCTTCCCAATCATCCAGATATTCAAAGGTTTCAACAACTTCTTCTAAGGTCAATTTCTTTACTCTTTTGGGCCACATTTCTGAATCAGAAAAATATAGTCATCCTGATCCTGATATTTTTCACATAATTCATGACCTGCTTCAAAACAAAAATGCGGCACATCCACCATGGTCATGGCATCACTGGCAATCACTTTCACATAATCACCAACGGCACGTTCTTCAAGACAACGCCGTAAACGCAAAACCGGTATCGGGCATTTATGGCCCCGCACATTCAGCAAAAAGGGGTTCTTTTGATCACTCATGCCGCGTTTTTTGCGCCACAACGCCCGGATTATCAAGCATTTTCTGTACGAACCGCAATTAACGACATTTTAAGGCATATACAATAGATTAGTTCCCATGCATTAAGGGCGGAGCAAAATAACAATAATGAGTACGCAGAAATTAAAATATTATCGAGGGTATGCCCTCGAAGATAAGCCTCCTGTGGATTTGTCGGCGATTCTGGATGTTTTGAACGGACTGCCACAAGGGGTTGTGCTGTTTGACTGGGATTTACAAGTTCTGGGCTGGAATAGAAAACTTCTCCGCATTACCAATATTCCAGAAAAAAACCTGAATGAAATCAACAACTTTAGCGATTTCATCAAATATGTTTGTGCCGGGCCAAAACAAAATAAAATCACCATTAAAATTCTCGAAGAATTACAAAAAGTCAAAACCGGCGCTGATTTCTTTTCAATTTCTTTTGAATATAAACTCGAGAATGACAAGTTGCTGGAAGTGAAAGGCAGCATTTCAGAAAATAAATATATTCTGCTGACCCTTACCGATATCACATCCAAAGCCGAAGCCGAGGCGTTTATGCGCCAAAGCTCGGAAGCCATGACCGATCATCTGATCGAAATTGACCATCAACGCCAGCAAATGGAACAACAGGCCGCCGAAGCCATGCAAATGGCCGAGGATCTGGCCGTGGCCCAGGAAGAAGCCATTGTATCTGCAGACCGGCTCGAATCGATCATGAACGCCACTTCTGATGGCCTGATCACCCTGGATGAAGACGCCAATATCCTGTCCACAAACAAAGCCTTTCAGGACATTGTGGGATATAGCGCCGAAGAGCTGAATAACAGAAACTTTGTCGAATTTATTGTGCCTGAAACGGTTATTCCCCGTGCAGAATTTGAAGAACATTTACAAAAGAATGACGGCGTTTTTGATCATAAAGCCACCGCCATTCATAAAAACAAAAAACATTTTCCCATCGAAGTACGTATGCGTACCGTTGTGATTAATGGTCAGAAATTATTCACAACACTGGTGCGTGATGAAACAGAACGCGCCGAAGCCGAAGCCATTATCCGCCGCATGGCCATGCATGACAGTTTAACGGGCCTTGCCAACCGGAACCTGCTGCAAAAGCGTCTGGACGATTCTCTGAAAATGGCCAAACGGCTGAACAAGAAAACATCTGTTCTGTTTTTGGATTTGGACCTGTTTAAACCGGTGAATGACCTGTACGGCCATGCAACCGGGGATAAGTTGTTACAAATTGTCGGCCAGCGACTGGTGGAATGTGCCCGCGAAATCGATACCGTCGCCAGGTTGGGCGGTGATGAATTCGCCATCATCCTAACCAATCTGGATCATGAAAATGCGGTGCCTCATATTGCTGATCGGATTCTGGAGTCCATTCAGAAACCGATCGAGATTGATGGCAATGAGCATACCGTGGGGACCAGCATCGGCATCAGTTTTTACCCGGATGATTCTAATGATCCACAGGAATTATTGCGCATGGCAGATGTGGCCCTGTATCAGGCCAAGGACGACGGACGCCGTGTTTTCCGCATGTATGATCCAAATATGGACGCCGTGGCCAAAGCCGAAAAACAGATGGAAATCGATCTGGCGCAGGCCATTGAAAAGAACGAACTGGTTCTGCATTACCAGCCACAATTGGATGCCATTGATTATACCGTTGTGGGCGCAGAAGCCCTGGTCCGCTGGGAACACCCGGAAAAGGGTCTAGTGCCACCTTACGAATTTATCCCCATTGCTGAAAACAGCGGATTAATCCTACCCGTTGGTCAATGGGTCATGGAAGAAGCCTGTCGACAGGCCAAACAATGGCAGGACGACGGGATGGATCCTTTCCGCGTCAGCGTTAATATCTCTGCCCGCCAGTTCCAATCCCATGATTTTGTCGCCAATGTTCAAGAAACACTTGAAAAATCCGGTCTGGATCCCCGCTGGCTTGAATTGGAAATTACCGAAGGTATGGTGATCGACAAAACCGATCTGGCTGTTGAAAAACTGGAACAACTGGCCGGATTGGGCATTACCCTGTCGATAGATGATTTTGGTACCGGATATTCATCTTTGGCTTATCTGAAACGCTTTTCTGTGCACCAGTTGAAAGTGGATCAGTCTTTTGTCCGGGATATTGTTGATGATCATGACGATGCCGCCATCACTGATGCGATCATTCGCCTGGGCCATTCATTGGGGCTGACCATTGTCGCTGAAGGGGTTGAAACCGAAGAACATATCGAAATCCTGCGGCAAAAAGGTTGTGATGTCATGCAGGGTTATTTCTTCAGTAAACCATTACCTTCTGAAAATTTCGTCGAATGGTTACAGAAAAAGAACTCTTTGTCTTAGTCTTAAATCTGACCCTAAAATTTAGACGTTAATCTGGCCAGAACAGATGTGACATCTGTTGCTGTGGCAATATGACCGGGATTAACCTGATGCAACAGGTTCAGACGAACCGGCCCAACCCCATAAGCCATTTCAATGTTCATTTCACGCCCCGAAGGCGCAAGACCGGCCTGTTGTTGTTCAAAAAATAATTGATCCTGAACATAATCGCGGCTGCTCACCTGGCTGATGATGGTGTCCCCCTGGAAGATCCGCAAAGGCTGGCTCACCGCCAGGCTGAACCGGTCCGCACCAAACAAGATACTCTGGCCTCTAAATCCAACGGTAAAGCTGTTAGACAGAATATCTGTTGTCTCGCCCACTAAAGATTGGTCGGCTCTGACTACATGCGTCCATCCACCGGATGCCGATCCAAACATGGTCCATTTAGGCGACAGAGCATAATCTACATGCATGGACAAAAACTGACTTTGGGCACCTGCGCCAATTTGCAAAGCCCCGCTGGACAAACTGCCCAATACGCTGTCCTGCTCTATTAAAAAGGCCGCATCAAACGCTACCTTGAATGTCGCTGACACCTGATAATCAACCCGGCCATAAACCATCATATTTTGGGCAGAAATGCCCACAGCCGCCACATCACGTTCCGCATAGCTGAAACCAACATGGTAAGAGGTTTTCTGGTCCAGGATTTCCGAAAACAAGGCCGTTTGTGTTTGATTACGGTTGAGCAGGTTTAAATGCGATCCTTTGCCCGTCACCAGAAAATCATCATAACGATAATCTTCAACCAGCTCTTTTAATGCATGTCCCTGGGCAAAACCAAACTGTTGCTGATCCCCCAAACCAATCTGCAGGTTCATCCGTAAATCCGATACACGGTCATATCCGGAAGGGTTATTATCGAACCCAAACCGCCGTAAATCATCCGTCGCAGCATTGTCAAACCAACGATCCTGGGTCCAGGAAAAATCAACCGCTGTATTTTTATCCAAAGCCAGCGATGCACTTGAGATTTGTTGAGAAGATTCAATAACCGATGCCAGATCAAAGGCACTACCCGGCACAATCAGGTTTTGTGACAGGTCCGTTCTGAAAGACCGGTTATATTGATCTAGAATATGGCCCTGGGCCAACTGTGCCGCCACATTGGACATATCACCAAAGGCCCCACCGGAAATCATCACACTGTTGGCTG